>Ga0102590_1000550_pt1 | contig 80619 bp, 85 predicted proteins | sample AraplaMF_Col_mMF_FD_76859 | JGI IMG/M metagenome (GOLD analysis project Ga0102590, IMG submission 76859) | Arabidopsis root microbial communities from the University of North Carolina, USA - plate scrape MF_Col_mMF | ecosystem: Host-associated > Plants > Roots > Endosphere | place: USA... | reverse complement strand
GCTCGCCCTTGATGAGCAGCGGGCGCTCCAGCACGATCGAGGCATTGACGGCGACCTTGAGATCGTCGGTCGCAACATAGTCCTTGGTGCCGGTAAATTTCATCGCGCGTCCTTGTTGGTCGTCGTCGTGAGGCAATGCCAATTTCGTTGCCTTGGTCACGACAAGCGAACGGCCGCGCATGGCGGCCGTTCCTGGTTCGGTCAGGCTTTCAGACCCGTTTTATCAGCGAAAGGATGACGAGCACAATCACCGCGCCGATGGTGGCGTCCACGATGGCGCCGACCGTGCCGGAGGCGAGCTGGATGTGGAGCTGGGGCAGCACCCAGCTCGCAACCAGCGCGCCGATGATGCCGACGACGATGTTGCCGACCAGCCCAAATCCCGCCCCGTGGACAATCTTGCCCGCGAGCCAGCCTGCGATCGCGCCGATGATGAGCGCTGCGAGAATTCCCATTGCATACGTCCCCAAAACAACCCCGTGAGGGTGCCAATTCTAGAGCAAAAAGCATCCGGGTCCACGTTGAATCGCCCGATCCATCGGCGCGGCTCACCTCTCCCCAGCGGGGAGAGGTGGAGCGCCCCTTGACGTTCGCCCCCCGACGGGCAATCTGTCACCCATGTTCCTGCAATTCTTCACCTCTCTGCGCGACGCGCAGGTCCCTGTGACGCTGCGCGAATACCTCACGCTGATGGAGGCGCTCGACGCCGACCTTGCGGACTACACGGTCGAGAACTTCTATTACCTGTCGCGCGCCTCGCTGGTGAAGGACGAGCGCAATCTCGACAAGTTCGACCGCGTCTTCGGCACGGTGTTCAAGGGGCTGGAAAACCTGCTCGACGCCATGGAGAAGGCCGAGATCCCCGAGGAATGGCTGAAGAAGCTCGCCGAGAAATACCTGACGGAAGAAGAGAAGAAGCAGATCGAGGCCATGGGCTGGGACAAGCTCATGGAGACCCTGAAGAAGCGCCTCGAGGAGCAGAAGGGCCGCCACCAGGGCGGCTCGAAGTGGATCGGCACGGCAGGCACCTCGCCGTTCGGCGCCCACGGCTACAATCCCGAGGGCGTCCGCATCGGCCAGGAGAAGAACCGCAACAACCGCGCCGTGAAGGTGTGGGACAAGCGCGAGTTCAAAGACCTCGACGGCAATGTCGAGCTCGGCATCCGCAACATCAAGGTGGCGCTGCGCCGCCTGCGCAAATTCGCGCGCACCGGCGCGCCGGACGAGCTCGATCTCGACACCACGATCCGCGAGACCGCCAATCACGGTTATCTCGACGTGCACATGCGCCCCGAGCGGCGCAACGCGGTGAAGCTGCTGGTGTTCTTCGACATCGGCGGCTCGATGGACATGCATATCGAGCAGGTCGAGGAGCTGTTCTCGGCGGCGAAGAGCGAGTTCAAGCACATGGAATATTTCTACTTCCACAACTGCCTCTATGAAGGCGTGTGGAAGCAGAACAAGCGCCGCTTCACCGACCGCACCCCGACCTGGGACGTGCTGCACAAATACCCGCACGACTACAAGATCGTGTTCGTCGGCGACGCCTCGATGTCGCCTTACGAGATCATGGTGCCCGGCGGCTCGGTCGAGCACGTCAACGAGGAGCCCGGCTCGGTCTGGCTCGACCGCATCATCCGCACCTATCCGCATGCGGTGTGGCTGAACCCCGTGCAGCAGAAGCACTGGGACTATTCGGAATCCACCACCATCATCAAGCGCATCTTCGCGGGCCGGATGTATCCGATCACCATCGAGGGGCTGGAAGCTGCGATGAAGGAATTGACGCACTGATGTCTCCCGTCGTCATTCCGGGGCGCGACGAAGTCGCGAGCCCGGAATCCATCGGGCCGCAGTCCGTGTAGATGAATGGATTCCGGGCTCGATGCTGCGCATCGCCCCGGAATGACAACGAGAAGGGAGAACCACATGCCCCAAAACATCACCCGCGGCATCAAGGCGCTGATCGACGAGGCCAATGCCGAGATCGAGACGCTCACCGCCAAGGACGCCATCGAGATCTCGAAGAACGGCGACGTCGTCATCGTCGACATCCGCGACCCCCGCGAGATCGAGCGCGACGGCCGCATCCCCGGCGCCTTCGCCTGCACCCGCGGCATGCTCGAATTCTGGATCGATCCGCAGAGCCCCTACGCCAAGCCGATCTTCCAGGAGGACAAGAAGTTCGTCTTCCACTGCGCCGGCGGCCTGCGCTCCGCGCTCGCCGCCAAGACCGCGCAGGACATGGGCCTCAAGCCCGTCGCCCACATCGCCGGCGGCTACGCCGCCTGGCGCGATGCCGGCGGCCCGACGGAGAAGTGGGAGCCGAAGAAGAAGGGGTGAGGGGTGCTGCGCTGTCGCGCCAATCTCCGCCGTCATTCCCCGCGAAAGCGGGGAATCCAGTACGCCGCGCCCTCTCGGCTCAATCACAACTGCCTCTGGAATACTGGATCGCCCGGTCGAGCCGGGCGATGACAGTGGAGTTTGACGCGCTAAGGCTCCGACCTCCCGCGCACGCCCCGGAATGACCACAAGGAAGCATCAATGGCCACCGACCCCCTCGTCTCCACCGAATGGCTCGCCGCCCATATCGGCGAGGCCAACGTCAAGATCCTCGACGCCAGCTTCAAGCTGCCCGGCGTGCTGCCGCTGCCGAAGGACGATTATCTCGCCGCGCATCTGCCGGGCGCTGTGTTCTTTGACGTCGATGCGGTGTCGGACCATTCCAACCCGCTGCCGCACATGTATCCGAGCGCCGAGCAGTTCGGCCGCGACGTCGGCAATCTCGGCGTCGGAAATAGCGACACCGTCGTGCTCTACGATTCCGGCGGCTGGGTCGCCGCGCCGCGCGCGTGGTGGATGTTCCTGGCGTTCGGCCATAGCAACGTGCGCATCCTGAACGGCGGCTTGAAGAAATGGCGCGCCGAGGGGCGCCCTGTGGAGAGCGGCGAGGTGAAGCCGAAGCCGGCGACATTCAAGGCGAGCTTTGACCCGAAGCGCGTGCGCAGCATGCAGCAGCTCATCGCCAATGTCGAAAGCCGTGCCGAGCAGGTGATCGACGCGCGCGCCGCCGACCGTTTCGAGGGCCGCGCGCCCGAGCCGCGTCCGGGCATCCGCTCCGGCCACATCCCGGGCGCCCGCAACGTGCCGTACAATCTGCTGTTCGACGCCGCGACCGGCACGATGAAGCCGCTCGAGGAGCTGCGCGCCGCCTTCACGGGCGCCGGCGTCAAGCTCGATGCGCCGATCGTGACGAGTTGCGGCTCCGGCGTCTCCGCCGGCGTGCTGACGCTCGCGCTCTACCGCCTGGGGATCACCGACACCGCGCTCTATGACGGCTCCTGGTCGGAATGGGGCCAGGAGGGCGGCCCGGCCATCGCGACCGGTCCGGCGTAACGCCACGATAACGGTGCGCTCCCTCGCCCCGCTAGCGGGGAGAGGCGAAGGAAGGGAGTCAGCGCGTGCGCGCGGTCGTCGTCGCGAACGCCGGCTGCTGCTGACCGAACGGATCGAGCTGCTGCTGCATTTGCTGAGGCGGCGGGCGCCGCACCACGCGGTGCGGCTTCTTCGCCTTCGCCTTGCGCTTGGTCGCCTTGTCGTCGGCCTTGCTCTCGGGCTTGCTCTCGACCTTGGCCTTCGCCGGCGCATCCTTCACGGCCGTCGTCGCCGGATCGTTTAGCGCGGCCAGCTTGCTTGAAGCGACGTCGGGCGCCGAGGAGGCGAGGGCGGCGCTGGGATCGACCGGTGCCGGCTCGCTGGCGGTCGCGACCGCGGCAGGCTGAGAGTCAGGCTTGGCGTCGGGAATCGAGGCCGTCGTGTCGGCTTGGGTGAGCGTGTCGGCGGGCGCCGGCGCAGGGGCGTCCGCCGTGGTCTCGGACTTGGCCGGCTCGACGGCGGCCGCTTCCGCCGGAGGCGCAGCGGCCTGCGTCGGGACGTCAGCCTCGGTCAGCGCGGCGACCTGCTCCGGCTCGGTGGCCGGCAGTCCAATGGTCGGCACCTGGTCGCGGACCGACGGCTCGGGTTCGGCCGTGACCTCCGGCTCGGCGCGGAGGACCGCGAGCACCGGCTGGGCAGGCTCGGAAGCTTGCGCGAACATCTGCTCCTGCGGGCCGTTCCGCCAGGACGGGTTGCTGACATATTGCTCGTGGCTCGCGCGCAGCAGCGCGGCGGCGCCCAGGCCGAACACCAGGATGGAGGTTGACAGCAGGATCGCGGCAAACAGGAAGCGAAAGCCGGGAAGCATCGAAGGGTTGCGAATTTCCGCCCCGGCGGCGTGGGGTGCCAGGGCCCATGAGCCATCTGAACGCGGTGACGGTACTGTTTGCCGTGTTCGCCGCGCGGGGAGCGGGAGCTCAAATCGGCGGCGAATCAGGCTGATTCGAACATACCGCAACGATTCCGACCCGTTCCGCTAAATTCGGAGCCGATCTGTCAGGCAATCCGGGGCGCGATGCGATTTCCGCCCCGTGATGCAACGGGGCAACGGTAGTCTTGCGGATCACAAAACGGCAAATCCGGCTCAAATAAGCCTGATATGTCTTGAATGTGCCGCTATCTTCCGTCATCTGGCCGTTAACGGGCCGGTCGGGCTTGGGGACTATACAAGAGCGATGATGATCAAACATTTTCTGGCGATATGCGCTGCCGCAACAGTCGCTGCGGCGGGAACCTCGCTCGCGCAGGCTCAGAGCTATCCGGTCCAGCAGGTGCCGGGTTACGGCGCCCCGGCCGAGTATCGGCCCGGCGACCGCACGCCGAATTTCGACGCGCTGGACGATGACGACGACGCGATGCCGCATGCATCGTTGCCGCCGCCCGGCCCGGCCGACGATCCGCGCTATGGCCGCCCGCTCGGCGCGCCCCCGGTCTACTCGGCAGCCCCGCCCCAGGGCCCGGTGATGTCGCCGGACGATCCGCGTTATGGCCGCCCCGCTGGCGCGCCGGTCTATTCGGCCGCGCCGCTGCAGGGCCCCGTGATGTCGCCCGATGATCCCCGCTACGGCCGCCCCGCCGGTCCGCCGACGGTGATCTACGCCGATCGCCCGGGCCAGCAGGCTCCTGCCAATGATGGCCTGCGTCCGCCGGAGGCTGTCGGCGGTCCCGCCGCCACCGGAACGGTCCAGGCCGGGCAGCCGCCCGTCGGCGCCGACGGAAGGCCGATCACGTTGGCCGCGCTGCCGCCCGAGGAGCAGCCCGATGCTGCGCCGGTGCAGCTGCCGCCGAACCTGCGCCGCCAGGAGGTCTCGTTCCAGACCAAGGAGCCAGCCGGCACGCTCGTGGTCGATACGCCGAACACCTATCTCTACTACGTGCTCGGCAATGGCCGCGCGATCCGCTACGGGGTGCGCGTCGGCCGCGACGGCTTCACCTGGACCGGCGTGCAGAAGATCACCCGCAAGGCCGAGTGGCCGGATTGGCATCCGCCGACCGAGATGATCGAACGCCAGCCCTATCTGCCGCGCTTCATGGCGGGCGGCCCCGGCAATCCGTTGGGCGCGCGCGCGATGTATCTCGGCTCGACCGTCTACCGCATCCACGGCACCAACCAGCCCTCGACCATCGGCAAGTTCGTCTCGTCGGGCTGTATCGGCATGCTGAACGAGGACGTCTCCGACCTGTTCGATCGGGTCAAGGTCGGCACCCGCGTGGTCGTGATGCCGGGCGGCCCGCCGCCGGGAACGGCGACCGCGTCCGCCGCGCCAGCGTCCGCTGCTGCCGGTCCGGCTCCGATGGCCGCCCAGGCCGGGCCTGTCCCGGGCACGCAGCCGACGGTGGTCCCGCCGCTGCCCGCGCCGGTGACCGTGCGCTAAGCGCTGCGAGATAAAGTGCGAATTGCAATGGGCGTGCCTCGGCACGCCCATTGTCGTTTCAGGCCAGCCTGCGCGGCAACTCGCCGCCCTTGGTGAAGGCATCGATCGCCTCGACCATCTGGCCGTAATGGATGCGCAGACCGTCCTTGGTGGCGTAGCCGAGATGCGGCGTCAGCACGAGGTTGTCGAGCTTGCGGAAGGGATGCTCGACCGGCAGCGGCTCGACCGAGAACACGTCCAGGCCGGCGCCTGCGATCCTGCGCTGCTGCAACGCCTCGAGCAGCGCCTGCTCGTCCACGATCGGCCCGCGGGCGGTGTTGACGAGGAACGCCGTCGGCTTCATCCGGGCGAGGTCCTCGCGGCTGACGAGACCGCGCGAGCGCTCGCTCAGCACGACATGGATGGTGACGATATCGGCCTTGGCGAACAGCTCCTCCTTGGTGGCGTAGCCGACGCCGGCGCCCGCGCATTTCTCCGGCGTCAGGTTCGGGCTCCAGGCGATCACGTTCATGCCGAACGCCTTGGCGATCCCGGCCATCTTGCTGCCGAGCTTGCCGAGCCCGACGATTCCGAGCGTCATGCCCTCGATCTCGACGCCGGCAAAGGTCTGCCAGGGCTCGCCGGCATGCATGCGCGCATTCTCGCGGCCGATGCCGCGGGTCAGCTCCAGGATCAGGCCCATGGTCAGCGGCGCGGTGGGATCGCGGGAATATTGCGTGCCGCCGATGACGATGTCGCGCGCCTTGGCGGTCTCCAGGTCGATCGCGGCATTGCGCATGCCTGACGTCAAGAGCAGCTTCAGCTTCGGCAAGCTCTCGAACAGGGGCCTGGGAAACGCCGTGCGCTCGCGCATCGCGCAGATGATCTCGAAGTCGACCAGCGCGCTGGCCGCGGCCCGTTCGGAGGCGAAGGGATGGCTGAACACGGTGACGTCGACGCGGTCGGACAGTTTCTGCCAGTCGGCAACGTCGAGCGCGAGGTTGAAATAGTCGTCGAGAATTGCACAGCGCAGCCGGCTCATCAGCGTTCATCCATGGCGAGAGGTGAGGGCGCCGGGCCAGCGCCGTCGTCGGAACCGGGCCATGGTTGCGCGCAATCGGACCAGCGCGCAAGCCGCCTGCCTCTTCAAAAATCCGACAGCAGAGCGGGCGCTTTAGAGATCGCGGGGCTTCAGGCGGAACGGCGCATCCATGCCGTGCTTGGCGCGCCAGGCGGGGCCGGGGCCGCGCATGTAGTGCAGTTCGGGCCGGTAGGGATTGAAGGCGGTGGCGAAGAAGCGCTTCCAGAATCCCTTGATCTCCGAGGCGAAGTCGGAGACGTGGCCGGCTTCTGCCGGAACAGGAAGAGAATGGGTCTCGATCAGAGCCATGATGCGGCCTCGCTGTGCTCCCGTTCGTTCTGAGCGGGTGGCGCTGTTTCCGCGCGAAACCGAGCTTTTGCCTGATTCATTAAAAGATAGTTTCAATTGTCCGGATCAGGGGCGAGATGGTGTCCATTCCGTATTCATCCGTGGTGAACGGACGGAAAACATTGCCCTTTTGGGACGGGATCGCTACATCGCTGGCGAAGCAAATTTCCTCAAATCGAAGGTTTTCGGGACCGATGGCGCGCCAGTTCATCTACTTCATGCAGGGCCTGACCAAGAGCTATCCGACCCGCAAGGTGCTCGATAACATCCATCTGTCGTTCTACCCGGACGCCAAGATCGGCGTGCTCGGCGTCAACGGCTCGGGTAAGTCGACCCTGCTCAAGATCATGGCCGGGCTCGACAAGGAATATACCGGCGAGGCCTGGGTCGCCGAGGGCGCCCGCGTCGGCTATCTCGAGCAGGAGCCGCAGCTCGACCCTGCACTCTCGGTGCGCGAGAACGTCATGCAGGGCGTCGCCAAGCAGAAGGCGATCCTCGACCGCTACAACGAGCTCGCGGTCAACTACTCGGAGGAGACCGCCGACGAGATGACCAAGCTGCAGGACGAGATCGAGGCCCAGGGCCTCTGGGATCTCGACAGCAAGGTCGACCAGGCCATGGACGCGCTGCGCTGTCCGCCCGATGATGCCGACGTCACCAAGCTCTCGGGCGGTGAGCGCCGCCGCGTCGCGCTGTGCCGGCTGCTGCTCGACCAGCCCGAACTCCTGTTGCTGGACGAGCCCACCAACCATCTCGACGCCGAGTCGGTGTCGTGGCTGGAAGGGCACCTGCGCAACTATCCCGGCGCGATCCTGATCGTGACCCACGACCGCTACTTCCTCGACAACGTCACGGGCTGGATCCTCGAGCTCGACCGCGGCCGCGGCATCCCCTATGAGGGCAATTACTCGTCCTGGCTGGTGCAGAAGCAGAAGCGTCTGGAGCAGGAGGGACGCGAGGACGCGGCGCACCAGAAGACGCTCGCCCGCGAGCAGGAATGGGTCGCATCCTCGCCGAAAGCGCGCCAGGCCAAGTCCAAGGCGCGCTACCAGCGCTATGAGGAGCTGCTCAAGCAGGCGAGCGAGAAGCAGACCCAGACCGCGCAGATCATCATTCCCGTTGCCGAGCGGCTCGGTGCCAACGTGGTCGATTTCGAGGGGCTCAGCAAAGGCTTCGGCGATCGCCTCCTGATCGACAATCTCACCTTCAAGCTGCCGCCCGGCGGCATCGTCGGCGTCATCGGTCCCAACGGTGCCGGCAAGACCACGTTGTTCAAGATGATCACGGGCCAGGAGAAGCCGGACTCAGGCACCATCACGGTCGGCGAGACCGTGCATCTCGGCTATGTCGACCAGTCGCGCGATGCGCTCGACGGCAAGAAGACCGTGTGGGAGGAAATCTCCGGCGGCAACGAGCTGATCCTGCTCGGCAAGAAGGAAGTGAATTCGCGCGGCTACTGCTCGTCGTTCAACTTCAAGGGCGCGGACCAGCAGAAGAAGGTCGGTGCGCTCTCCGGCGGTGAACGCAACCGCGTGCATCTGGCCAAGATGCTGAAGTCCGGCGCCAACGTGCTGCTGCTCGACGAGCCGACCAACGACCTCGACGTCGACACGCTGCGTGCGCTCGAAGAGGCGCTGGAGGATTTCGCCGGCTGCGCTGTCATCATCAGCCACGATCGCTGGTTCCTCGACCGCATCGCGACCCACATCCTGGCCTTCGAGGGCGAGAGCCATGTCGAATGGTTCGAAGGCAACTTCCAGGACTACGAGAAGGACAAGATGCGCCGGCTCGGCCAGGACAGCATCATTCCGCACCGCATGAAGTACAAGAAGCTGACGCGGTGATGGCGGCATGATGCGGCGGGCGCTCATCGCTGCGGTGATCGCGGTCACCTGCGGCTGGTCGTCCGCCCGCGCCACTGATGCCGCCTTCACCCAGTTCATCGCCTCGCTCTGGCCGGAGGCGCAGGCCGAAGGCGTCTCGCGCGCGACGTTCGAGCGAGAGACGCACGGGCTCGAGCCTGACTACAAGCTGCCTGACCTGCTTCTGCCGGGCCGGCCTGCGACCGGCGCGCCGTCGCAGGCCGAGTTCGTGCAGGTGCCGGCCGACTACGTCAGGGAAGCGTCGATCGCGCGGCTCGCCGGCGAGGGGCAGCGGCTGCTGCAAAAATATCGGCCCGCGCTGACCGAGATCGAAAAGAAGTCCGGCGTGCCGGCAACAATGATGCTCGCGATCTGGGGCCGCGAGACCGATTATGGCCGCTACACGCTGCCGTACGATCTGGTCCGCGTGCTGGCGACGCAGGCCTATGTCGGGCGGCGCAAGGATCAATACCGCACCGAGCTCATCCTTGCGCTGAAGCTCCTCGGCGAGGGCGTGGTGACGCGCAAGGACATGCGCTCGTCCTGGGCCGGCGCCACCGGGCTCACGCAGTTCCTGCCGTCGGAATATTACAAGCATGGCGTCGACTTCGACGGCGACGGCCGCATCGACATCTGGCACTCGGTGCCGGATGCGCTGGCCTCGGCCGCGCAGCAGCTCGTCAACAAGGGTTGGCAGAGCGGCGTGCGCTGGGCCTACGAAGTGCAGGCGCCCGCGAAGGTCGATTGCACCGCTGGTGTGCCCGAGGTGACGAAGCCGATCGGCCAGTGGCTGCGCGAAGGCTTCGTGCCGGTGCGTGGCCAGCGCCTGAGCGCGGCGGAGCAGGCACAGCCGGCCTCGCTGCTGCAGCCCGAGGGAATCTACGGCCCGTCATTCCTGACCACGAAGAACTACTTCGTCATCAAGGAATACAATTTCTCCGACCTCTATGTGCTGTTCGTCGGCCATCTCAGCGATCGCATGTCGAACCCGCTGCCGTTCGCAACGCCCTGGTCGGCCTCCAAGCAATTGCGCACCAAGGATGTCGAGACGATGCAGCGCGGCCTCACGCGGATCGGGCTCTACAAGGACAAGATCGACGGCAAGGCCGGCATGCAGACGCGCGCGGCGCTGGGCGCCTATCAGAAGTCGGCCGGCCTCAAGGTTGATTGCTGGCCGAGCGAAGAGGTGCTGCGCTCGATCCAGGCAGCGCGCTGAAGCGGATGTGTTTTGGTTTAGTTGATGCGGTACGGAGGAAGATCACCTCTCCCGTAGGGAGAGGTCGGATCGCATCGAAGATGCGGTCCGGGTGAGGGGTTCTGGTCTCACTGGGTGCCGCGGCCCCTCACCCGGATTGCTAAGGCGCGCAATTGCGCGCCTTAGCAATCCGACCTCTCCCCGTCGGGGAGAGGTAACGGCCCGCACCGATCGAGCCTGACTCCATCATGCTTTAGCGGGAGCAACAAAAAGCCCGGCCGATGCGCTCGGCCGGGCTTGCTGATCGCGGCGCGTCTGCGCCAGGGCGATCAGATCAGTAGCAGACGCGAACCGGACGGCTGACCCAGCCGTAGCCATCCCAATAGCGCTCACGACGCCAGTAGCAGGGCGCGGGCGGCGGGGGCTCGGCGATGTAGACGGGACCGCCATAGGCGGGACGGCTCGAGGCGATGGCGCCGCCGACGATCGCGCCGCCGATCAGGCCGGCCGCGATGCCGGCGCCGACGTCACCGGCTTTCGCGGGTGGCGTGGCGGTGACCAGCGAACCGGCGACCGTCGCAACCGTGAGGGCGGCAACTAGAGTCTTCTTCATGCTCAGGGCTCTCCTGGGAGATGGGTTCCTCTGGTTAGAGGCGCCCGGGTTTCAAAGGTTCACGCACACTCTGATGGAATTGGCCGTTGGGCTAGCAAGCGCGCAAATGGTCAATCCACGGTAAACGCACACGGAGCTGTGACGAGAAAAAGCGGTGTTTTTCAGGCCCCGAGATGAACAGCGTATCCGTAGTGAACCGGTGCAGCTGAAAGCCGTCCAGTGAGCCGGTTCGAGGCGGCTCAGCCACAGACCCTGACGCGGCGGACGCGCCAGCCATAGCCGTCCCAGAAACGCTGCTTCTGCCAGACGCAGCCGCCGCCATAATAGCCGTCGGCGACATAGCCGGGAGCCGGCGCATAGTAGCGGGGCGGGTAATAGCCGGGTTCGTAATAGCCCGGGCCGGGTCCGTAATAATACGGAGAGGCCAGCGCGCCGCCGACGATGGCGCCACCGATGATCCCCGCAGCAACGCCTGCGGCGACACCCCGTTGGGCCTGGGCCGGAGTTCCGGCCGCGACGGCCAGGGTGGCGACGGCCGCGACCGCCAGGAGCAATTTCTTCATTGGCTTGACCTTTCGTACAAACGCGCTGGAACCCTTTTGGGCAGAGTTCCATACTTCGTCCGAATGATCAATGAACGGCGCCTTTGCCGGGCGCTACCAATTCACATGGACCGGGGGCTCTGCCAGGGAGGCGACGATGGGCAACGCGATGGCAAATGCATTGATCGCCGCCGGGATCGTTTCTGCGATCGGCTATGGCTGGTTGACCCACCTCCAGAACCGCCGCCGACGCTCGCGCGCCGGGGCTGGTGGCGACGGCGGGAGCAGCAGCGACACCTCCTACAGCGGGACGAATGACGGGTTCTCGCTGGGAAGCTGGTTTTCCGGCGACAGTCCGGCGAGCTCGACCGATAGCGGCACTTGTTCCAGCAGCGATAGCGGCGGCGGAGGCGGGGATTGTGGAGGTGGCGACGGTGGTGGGGGCGGCGGCGACTAGATCCGCTCTAATCTTGATTCAGCGCAACGCTGGGTTTTGAAGCCGTTCTAGGCTGTACGTGGGCCAGTTTGGAATAGCTTGAAATACCGGTTTTTCCTTTTGCATCCGGCCGGCCCGTTAAATATCGATGATGACGCATCACCGAAGGGCCTATCGCTTCCATGATCGTTTGTTCCTGTAACGTGCTGAGCGATGACGACATCCGCGCCGCTGTCGCCGAGTCCGACGACGCCGTGCGCCATGCCAAGCAGGTCTATGGGTGCCTCGGCTGTAGCGCCGAATGCGGCCGCTGTGCGCGGACGATCAAGACCATCATCGACGAAGCCCTTGGCCCCTGCGCCCAGTCCTGCTGTACGGGCTGCCCGCACAGCCACACGATGGCCGCCAATGACGAGACGGCCGAGCCCGCCCAGTTCGCCCTCGCGGCCTGCTGACCTCTTCCCGCCGGATCGGCAGAGCTTTTCCCCGGCTGCGTCCCGGTAGCCAGTTGCCCTCATCCGCAAACTGACTTAGAAACGTTCTAAATTCGGTTAGGGCCGATTTGGAATGCAAGAGCTGGAGTGAACCATGCAGGGCGACGCAAAAGTTATCGACTATCTCAACAAGGCGCTGCGTCACGAACTGACTGCGATCAACCAGTACTGGCTGCACTACCGCTTTCTCGACAATTGGGGCCTCCTCGACATGGCCAAGGTCTGGCGCAAGGAGTCCATCGAGGAGATGGAGCATGCCGACAAGCTCACCGCGCGCATTCTGTTCCTCGACGGTTTCCCGAACATGCAGGTGCTCGATCCCCTGCGCATCGGCCAGAACGTCAAGGAGATCATCGAGTGCGACCTCGCCGCCGAGATGAGCGCGCGGGCGCTCTACCAGGAAGCGGCCACCTATTGCCACGGCGCCAAGGACTACGTCACGCGCGACCTGTTCGAGAAGCTGATGAGCGACGAGGAGCATCACATCGACTTCCTCGAAACCCAGCTCGACCTGATCGGCCGCATCGGCCTTGAACTCTACACCCAGAAGCACGTCGGCGGGCTCGAGGGTGAGGGGCATTAGGCCCTGGCTCCAGCCCATCCATTCGTCATGGCCGGGCTTGACCCGGCCATCCACGTGTTGCCGCGCGACGCAGACGTGGATGCCCGGGACAAGCCCGGGCATGACGGTTCGTTTGCGGAACCACGCCCAACTACAACTGCGTCTTGTAGAGTTCTTCCACGGTTTCCTGGCTTGCCGGTTCGCCGAGGCCGGTCTGGTCGTGAATGACCGTGACGATGCTCGGCATCACCGAGCGCTCCACCTTGTCCGACGACCATAGCTTCGAGCGCATCAGCGCCTTGCCGCAGTGGAAATAGACTTCGCTGACGGCAACGTTCAGCACCGCGCGCGGCGGCTTGCCGAACTCGATCATGGACGCGAGCAGATCCGGATCGGCCGACAGCGTGCCGCGCCCGCCGACGCGCAGCGTCTCGTCGATGCCGGGGACGAAGAACAGCAGCTGCACGAAGCCCGAGCCTTCGACGACGTTGCGGAAACTGTCGATCCGGTTGTTGCCGGAGCGGTCGGGCATCAACAGCCGGCTCGGACCTGCGACGTGGACGAAGCCGACGCCGCCACCGCGCGGCGAGGCATCGACGCTGCCGTCCGCTCCCGATGTCGCGAGCACGCAGAACGGCGACATCTCGATGAACTTCTTCGCATGCGCGTCGATCGCCGGACGCGCTTTCGCGATCACGCGCGGGCTCGGCTTGGCATAGATGGCGGCGAGGTCTTCGGCGCAAAGATCGGTCAACGGCGTACCTCCGCACGGATTGGCGGCAACCTATCCGATCGGGCCGCCGCCAGCCAATGGAATCGATCAAGACGCGTTACACGGCATCCGCCGGCACGAAGCAGCTGATGATGATCGCGCCGCGGTGGTGGACGTACCACACAACGGCCTGACCGACCGGATTGCCCTGATCGCGGATTACCGCGCGTCCGGGCACCTCCATCCATTGCCCTTCGATCGGCACCCAATAGGCGCCGCCACGGACATCGTAGTCGGTGCGATGGCCGTCGGAGATGTCGCAGCAGGGCACGCCGTTCGGCGCGATCACGCTCTTGAACCAGGCACGGATGTCGGGCGGGACGTGGTCGTATTGCCCGTTGTCGAACGCGAACGCAGCGCTCGTCAGCGCCGTCATCGCGGCCAGCCAAACGCACAATGCGAGCCTGCGCATGCGATCCTCCGTCGCGTTCCGATTCGTATCGTTGACGCGATTAAGCCCGAGCCGTCAGCGCATTGCATGCTCAAATAATATGCGGCCCCTGGGCGCCGCACATGATGCGATGCGGTATCAGCTTCGCGATCGCGTCTCGATCGACGCGAGCAGAGATTTCGGTGCAACGTTGCGCCAGGCCATCTCGAGCGCGCTCCGCAATGTCACCGGATCGATCTTTGCCAGTCTTACATTCGTGCTGCCGCTCTTGCCCCAGGCGCCGGGGACCGGACGAAACAGCTCCGGTTCGGCGTCGACGAGCATGGTCTGCTGGTCCGGCGTGAGCTTCACCATGCCCCATGTGTCATCGGGATAACCCAGCGTCGCGAACACGCGCTTGCCGATGCGGAAGTCGGCATGGCCGTGATGTGCGCCCTCGATGACGCCGGGAAATGCGAGTGCAGCCTTGCGAAAGCGAGATTTCGACATGCCGTCTTGCTGTTCGTATTACATCGTCCGCTGCGGCGCGGTCTGCAGCAATTGCCTGACCTGCTCGGTGTAGAATTTGGCATTGCCGGTGGTGCCGTGGCCGCGCGTCTCGGTGCTGGCGGGGATCAGGTACAGCTTGCCGTTCTTGACCCGCTTCATGGCCGCGTCGGTGATGCCGGTCTCGGGCGGATTGCGCTCGTCGTCGGCGGAATTGATCAAGAGCAGCGACGCTTCGATCGCCTCCAGCTTCTCGCCGGCATTGTAGTCGCGTGAGGACTCCCACTGGTAGACGAAGTCGTTGGCATCCGCCGTGATCGGCGTCGCCAGCCGGTCGTCGACCATCTTGTCCGCCTTGGCCGCAGTCGGCGCCTGCGCTTGATAGGCCAGCGTGCCGCCGATGCTGGCGATGCCGTAGGCAGTGACGGCGTACTTCATCATGCGCGGCTGGCTGGTGTAGTTGCCGCCATTGTAGTCGGGATCGTTGCGGATGGTGTCGAGCATGATCCGCCGCATCATCCAGTTGCGCGAGGCCATCTCGGTCGGCTGCGAGGCCATCGGAATCAGCGCGTCCATCGCCTTCGGATATTTCTCGCCCCACAGCCAGGTATGCATGCCGCCCATCGAATTGCCGATGACGAGCCGCAAATGCTTGACGCCGAGGCCCTCCGTCACCAGGCGGTACTGCGCCTCGACCATGTCGTCGTAATTGTATTTCGGAAAGCTCGTCTTCATGCCGTCGGACGGCTTCGACGATTTGCCATGGCCGATGCTGTCGGGAAGGATGATGTAATACTTGGCGGCGTCGAGCGGTTGCCCAGGGCCGAACAGCTCGCCACCGAAGGACGGTCCCAGCATGCCGGTGCCCGAGCCGCCCGTGCCATGCAGCACCAGCACCGGCTCGCCTGAGGGCTCGCCGACGGTGGTGTAATGCAGCTTCAGCTCAGGCATGACCTCGCCGGTGTGGAACTTGAAATCCTTGGCGATCCAGTCGCCCTGCCTGGGGGCGGGATGATCGGCGGCCATCGCCGATATCGAAAAGGACAACAGGACGGTCGATAGCGCCGCGCAAAGCACCTTCATGTCTCTCTCCCCGTTGCGGCTCGTCGTCAGCGGCCGCGTTGCGACGGAACTTAGCAGAAATGCCGGGAAGGATGTAGGATTTCGGCTCCGCCGATCGTCTTCATGGAAACATCCGGAGAGAGGCCTGCATGTGCCGCAACATCAAGACGCTGTTCAACTTCGAGCCGCCGGCGACGGGGGACGAGATCCACGCCAGCGCGCTGCAATTCGTGCGAAAATTGTCCGGCTTCAACAAGCCGTCGCAGGCCAACGAGGCGGCGTTCGACCGTGCGGTGGCGGAGGTCTCGGAGGCCGCGCGAAAACTGCTGAGCTCGCTGCACACCCATGCGCCGGCGCGCGACCGCGAGATCGAGGCGGAGAGGGCCAGGGAGCGCTCGCGGCTGCGCTTCGGTTAGGGCATGATCCGGAAAAGTGCGCAGCGGTTTTCGGGAAAGATCATGCGCAAACAACAACCTAAAGCGCGATGACGTTTCATCCAAATCTCATCGCGGTTTAGGAGCGCCGGGGCCTCGTTCCGTGATCTGGCTCACGGTATGGAGCGCCTGACCTTGCAATGATGTCGGCCGGGGTTTTGACAACCCGGAGCACGATCATGAGCCGCCCCCTTCTTCCTCTGAAAGCAGGTGCCATCGTTTTCACGGTGTTATGGACAGCGTGGATGATGTGGTGGAGCGGCTCGTTCTCGAGCGCCAACGTGATCATCCTCGCCCTGTGCGGCGCGGCGGTCGGCTATCTCTGGTATCGCGCCATGCGCTGGCAGTTCGAGCGCATGGGCTTGCTGCCGGGCAAGGACGACGCGTCCGGCGCGTCCTGATTGGCTCGCGTCCCGGACGCGGTGCGAAGTGCCGCTCCGCCGCGCGGCGTCCGGGGCATGAGCGCTCGGCTAGTCCTTGTGTTTCTTTTTCTTCTTTTTCTTGTGCCCGTCGCCATCGCCATCGTCGCTCTCGTCGTCGACGATGGCCTCATCGGGCTCGTGCACGGCGGCCGCCAGCGCTTCGCGCTCGGCGGCTTCGCGCTCGCGTTGGCGGCGGCGCTCGTCCCAGGCGTCGAACAGCTGTTCGAGCCATGGCAGCACCTGCTCGATCGAAGGCAATTGACCGGCTGGTCCCGGCTCGCCGCGCGGGCCTTGGGCCCCCGCGGGCCCCTGCGGTCCGACGGGACCTTGCGCGCCGACCGCGCCGCGCGGCCCGGCTTCGCCCTGTTTGCCTTGCGGACCGGGCTTGCCCTGCGGTCCCGCCTTTCCGATCGGTCCCGGCTTGCCCTGCGGACCCGGCTTGCCGCGCGCGCCATCGGGGCCGCGCCGGCCCGGATGACCCTGCGGTCCCGGCCGTCCCGGCTCGCCCTGTCGTCCGCGCGGCCCTTGAGGTCCCTGCCGTCGTCCCTGATCGTCTGCCACGCCGCTGCTCCCTTGACCGGAAGCAAGCTACTTAGCGTCGTTTGACGACAGCAGCAATTCCGCCTGCGCGTCGTGCCAAGCTTGACCAACATCAATCTGCGGCGCGACGCCTCGTGCCATCGATCGCACGCGGCCACACCCATTGCCAGGAGCGACCGATGCGCGCAGCGTGGAAAGTCTTTTGCCTGTTCGCCGCCGTCCTGGTCGCAGCAATCGGCCTCGCTCGCCTGCTGGTGCCGGACATCGTGCCGGTCGCATTCGCCGAGGAGCCGCAGCCGTCATGGGCCGTCATGACCGCCTTCTTCCTCCGTGCGATCGAACTGATCGCCGGCTCGGTCGCGGTGATCGCGCTCGCGGTGATCGCCGGCAGACTGATCCAGCGGCGCGTGCTCGCGCGCTAATCCTGATAGGCGGGCACGTCGATGCCGGAGGCGGCGTAGAGCTTGATCTTGTTGCGCAGCGTGCGCACCGACAGGCCGAGCACGCGCGAGGCGCGGGTGCGGTTGCCGTCGCAGCGTGCCAGCGTCTGCAGCACGAGCTCGCGCTCGACCTCGTCGACGGTGGCGCCGATCAGCAGTGGAACGATCTGGTTGGGGGCAAGAAATTGGGCGCCCGGCCCGGACGCAGCGACGTGAACAGTGGTCATCGATATACTCCCCGATCAACGCCCGCTTCCATCATCGGAAGCGGATCGAGAACAAACGACCCCCAAGCCGTAATTTCACGGTGGTCCTGTTTGGTTAATGAAGGGTTAATCGGGAGCGAGCCCACCAATTGACCCCAGGAATGCCGCGAAGCCGCCGCGATTGGCGCAGGATGCATCGCGATGCGGACCTATCTCGCGCGACAAATACGGTGTCATCGTCCGCGGAAGCGGACGATCCAGTACGCCGCGGCCCCTCGTGGGATGTTTGGCGTCTCTGGAATACTGGATCACCCGCCTTCGCGGGTGATGACACCGTGTATATGGTGAAAGCGTTCTCCGTCACACCGTGCGGTACCCGCCGTCCACCATCACGATCGTTCCAGTGACAAAGGCCGACAGGTCCGAGGCGAGGAAGAGCGCGGGTCCGACGATATCCTCGGGCTTGCCGGTGCGCGCCAGCGGGGTGTGGTCGACGAAGGCCTGCACCAGCGCCGGATTGGTGGCGCGCACATTGGCGTTGATGTTGGTCTCGATGAATCCCGGCCCGATCGCGTTGACGCGCACGCCTTCCTTGCCGAGCTCGACCGCGAGCGCTTTGGTGAAGCCGAGCACGCCGTGTTTCGAGGTGGTGTAGGCCGCCGAACTCGGCGTGCGCAGATGCACGAAGGACTGGATCGAGCCGATATTGACGATGCGGCCCTTGCTGGCGCGCAAGGGGGCGAGGAACGCCTGCGTCATGTTGAAGACGCCGTTGAGGTTGAGCGCGATGATGTCGTTCCAGTCCTTCGCCACCGTCTCGGTCTCGGCGGTGAAGGCGTTGCGGCGGGTGATGCCGGCATTGTTGACGAGGATCGAGACCTGCCCGACTTTGCCCTCGACCTGCTTGGCCAGCGCGAAGCAATCCTCGCGCCGGGTGACGTCCAGCGCAAAGCTCTCGGCCTTGCCGCCTGACGATCGGATCTCCTGCGCGGCCTCCGCGACGGTGTCGGCGTTGACGTCGAGCAGCACCACCTGCGCGCCCTCGCGCGCATAGCCGGCGGCGATTGCGCGGCCGATGCCGGAACCGGCGCCCGTGACGACGGCGATATGGTTTGCAAGCAATGCCATGACATTTTCCTCCCGATTTCGTTTCGAAGTTTCACGAAACGCTAACTCGAAATTAAGGGGTCGGAAACGGCAGCCTTGGCATACTGATCTTGGTTGCTAAACGTTGCGCGCATGATGGAACGGCTCGACTCCTGGAAACTCGCCCTCGAACGGCTGCGGTCGACGCCGTCCGCCGACTTCGCCGAGGCGGGCCGGCTCGTGGCCGAGATCGCGCGGTCGAGCGTCGACGCCACGCTGCGTCAGGCGGCGGAGCAGGCGCTTCCGGTGCTGCGCCAGGCGGTCGACAACGACGATCACGGCGTCACGCTGGCGGCGCAGCGCCGTCTCGGCGTGGTGCTCGAGGTCGTCCATGATCTGACCGCGCCGCGCTTCGGCCGCCGCAACGCCTTGCCGAAGCAGATGTCCAGAGAGGACCGCGCCCGCAAGGTGCTCGGCCTGCCGCTCGCGGTGCAGCTGACCTGCGAGGACATCAACCAGGCCTATCGCCGCGCGGCCAAGGGCATGCATCCCGACCAGGGCGGCAGCGCGCAAGCCTTCATCGACCTCGCCGCCGCGCGCGATCTCCTGATCCATCCCGGCGCGCACAAGGACGCGTGAGCGGGCTTGGCGATATCTCGTAGGGTGGGCAAAGGCGCGACGCGCCGTGCCCACCATATTCGTCACGAGAGGCATTCGTGGGCACGCTTCCGCCTTCGCTCTACGAGCTACGGCGGACAAGTCGCTTTGCCCACCCTACGACATCTCGAAAAATCAAACCGGGCAAGGACGCATGCCCGCGTCCTTGCCCGGCTCTTCGTCCGCCGATCGAATTCTTACCAGGTGCAGCTGCCGCTCTTGAGCGCGGCGTCCTTCACCGCGAGCGCGTCGATGAAGGTCGGCACGCTTGCACTGGCGCGATGATAGCCGGCCGGCCACGGCGTGGTCGGGATGCTCTCGTCCCAGATCTGGCAGAAGCCGGTGTCCTGCCAGCGGATCAGGTGATAGCTGGCCTCGGCGGGGCTCGCCGCGACGAAGGCGGTGACGGCAAGGCCGGCGGCAGCGCACAGCATGGAAATACGACGCATGATCAGCTCCTCAAATGAATGATGTGATGCGCCTCCCGGCAATGACGGGGAGGGCTGGTGCCGGACGCTCTGGTGGATGCGCCCCGGACAAGATGTGAGTAGTTCCGCCTGCCGATCAGGTTCAACGAACGCGCGCGGGAGATGGCCGGTATCGGGCGGAAAATGCGCGGGTCCCGCAAAAAGAAAAGGGCGGACCGCCCGCGCGATCCGCCCTCGAGATCCGCGTCTGTCGCGGCGGGCCTAGAGCGTGCAGCGGCGCTCGCCGCGCAACTTGATCTGGAGGTCGGACGCCTGCTGGAAGGTCGGGAGCGGCTTGCTGACGACCTTGTAGGTCGACACGCTCCATTGGAACGGCTTGACTTGCAGGTCCTCGTTCCAGACCTGGCAGATGCCGGTGTTGTCCCAGCGGATCACGTAATAGCCCACCTTGGCGGACGCGGGCACGGCGAACACGGAGGTGGCGATGCCGGCAACGGCACAGAGGGCGAGAACGCGGCGCATGAAATATCTCCTGAAGGGAAGGTGAGAGCAAAACTGGTGCGGCAAAACAGTGCGGCTGGCAAGCCGGGCGGCGGTCGATCACGGATATGTCAGCCGGCCGTCCGCCGTTCGGATTAGCCCTTCGCCAGCGAGGCCACCGCCTCGATCTCGATCAGCATCTTCGGATCGGGCAGCGCCTGCACCACGCAGGTGGTGCGCGCCGGGTAGGGCGGCGGGCCGAAGGCGCCGGCATAGAGCGCGTTCATGGCGGCGACGTCGGAGCCGCGGGTCAACAGCACGTTGACCTTGGCGAGGTCGCGGACACCGGCGCCGGCCTCGTCCAGCACGCGCTTGATGTTGACGACGACATTGGCGAACTGCGCCTCGAAACCGTCCGGCAGCGCGCCATGGGCATCGAAGCCGGGAATGCCCGAGACGAACAGGAGATCGCCGACCCGCGTCGCAAAGGACAGCGGCGGCGCCTTGACGTGCGGCGGGGGCGCGAAATGCTGGATCGGCATGGGATCACCTCGGACGGTCGTTGACGCAGGAGCGTAGCGGCAGGCGCGGGGCGCTCAAAACAAAAAATGCGAAAACAACCCCATGCACAGTAGGATGAAGCGGAAATCATTGGTGTTTTCAAAATTCTGTATATACGAAATTCTCGTTTGATCCGTCGGGCAAAACAGCGGCGTGATGGCATCCTGGCAGTTGGCCCGCGTTGTGGCCCCAAACTCTGCGGTCATGCCCCGGCTCGACCGGGGCATCCAGTACGCCGCGGCCTCTCGGTTCAATCCCGGGCGCCTCTGGAATACTGAATCGCCCGGTCAAGCCGGGCGATGACAGCTGCATAAGTTGCTGCACCTTGCGCCTCACGCTCACCCCATCATGTTGCCGCCCCGATCGATCGGGTAGATTCGCCGCGTCTGATTCGAATCCTGCTCAAGAATAGCCCCCGGAGACATCCATGAAGCTCGCATCCACCTTCCGCGCCGCGCTGGTCGCCATCGCCGCCCTGGCCGGACTTTCGACCGCGGCGCAGGCCGACAGCGGTTTCGTGACGCTGACGATCTACAAGGCGGGCTGGATCATCGGCGGCTCCGGCGGCTCGGGCGTCCTCAACTTCCGCGGCCGCAATTATGGGCTCTCGACCGGCGGCCTCGACTACGGCCTCGTGTTTGGCGGCTCCAAGACCGTGCTGCGCGGCCGCGTCAGCAACATCAACCGCCCCTCCGACGTCGCCGGGGTCTACGGCGCCGCCGGTGCCGGCCTTGCAGTCGGCGCCGGCGCCCGCGCCATCGTGCTGACCAACCAGAAGGGCGCGGTGCTGGAGCTGTCGGGCACGCAGGTCGGCCTGATGGCGAACGCCGATCTCAGCGGCCTTGCGATCACGATGCGGTAGGTGCGGGTCGAGTAGGGTGGGCAAAGGCGCAAAGCGCCGTGCCCACCATCTCGCCAGATCGTAGCCCGCATGAGCGACAGCGACATGCGGGTCAACTCTCAGTCCCAGATATCGCATGCGCTCATCCGGGCTACGAACGCGACGCCGCGACGAACATTGCCAGTTGCGCATCGAACGCCAGCCGGAACGCCGGTCGCGCCTCGCCGCGCGCGACATAGGCGGCGATCTTGGGATACTCGTCCAGCAAGCCCGAATTGTTCAGCCGCCGCAGCACCGTCACCATCATGAGATCGCCGGCGCTGAAGGCGCCGTCGAGCCAGTCGGCATTGCCGAGATAAGCGGACAATTCGCCGAGCCTGACACGGACACGATCCTGCAGCATGGGCAAGCGCTCCGCGTACCAGCTCTTGTCGCGCTCGAACAGCATCGCCATGGTGAGCTCGACGATCGGCGGCTCCACTGTGCTCAGCGCGGCGAACATCCACGCGATCGCGCGGACGCGCGCATTGGCGTCTTTCGGCAGCAGGCCGTCGTAGCGTTCGGCGATGTGCAACACGATCGCGCCGGACTCGAACAGCGTGAGATCACCATCCTCATAGGTCGGGATCTGCCCGAACGGATGCAGCGCCAGATGCGCCGGCTGCTTCAGCGCGGCGAAGGAGAGGAGGCGAACGTTGTAGGGCTGGCCGACCTCCTCGAACGCCCAGCGCACGCGCATGTCGCGGGCCTGCCCGCGGCCGCGGTCGGGGGAGGATTCGAAGGCGGTGATGATGGCCATCGGGGGCTCCGGGGTGTCAGCTTTGGTATCTAGAGGACGAATCGACAGCGCGGTTTCCGACCGGCTATCGAGTTTTTCCCTCGGCGCAGAGTGATGGAGTTGCGCTCTTCGCAAGTGCAGCAAAGCTGCGGGTAATCCTTTGCGGCGATGCACATCCGTAGATTGATTAAAAGCAGTACTTAGCGCATTGTGTTCAATCAGCATGAGTCGCGGGACGGTCCCGTATTTCGGGGCAGCTGTGATACGGGTTTGCCTGTTATTGCAGCTGATTTAGTGAGCCGCACCTTCTTGAGTTGGTACTTTGCTTTTGCAAGAAACGGTTGCTTTTTCAGAGATTGAATGTCGCTCGAAACCATCCATCTTCGAAAATTGCTCCAATTGTTTTACGCGGAGCCTCGGCAGCGAAGAAGCTTGCTTCTCGCCGATATTCGAAATGAGCTTGGCAGAAAAGCGGGCGACAAAGGAGGCGATTTTCACGCACCGTTCTGGGCCGATGCTAAAGATCATGTGGCAGGGAAGATTGACCTAAGGGAAAGGTCCAACGAACGGATCAAAAGCAATCCCTCTCGCAAGCGTCTTTATCCTTTGCTCGTAAATGGCTTTCTTAGTCTCTGGAACGAGAAGGCTCGATGGCGAAATGAGAGGTTCGACTTGATACCTACGAATGTAGGCGCCCGCTTCTCTATTGATGAACTAAAGGCGACGGTAAAGGTTGAAAGTGTTGTTGCCGTCGAACTGCAGAATGGGGCGCATCGGATCGTCTATCCTTATTTTAGCGAACAGCCTGCACTTCCGACCGACGGAGCGAGGCTGGCGTTTTGGGCAATGAGAGAGGCGTTACCGGACTTCGAACTCGACGATTTTCGCGTGATGGACGTCCTCCGAAGTTCCTACTTCCGAGCATCTGAATTACCGTTGCGCGGTGACGAGCGTGATAGTTTCGTTCGAAGATATGATGGTGTATTGAAGGAATGGCGCAAACTTAGAAGCGAAAGATAGGAAGGATGGTGTCGAGCCGGCATAGATGTATGGGGTAATCCCTCTACGCTAGCTAGTGCGCTCTACAAGCTGAGCCACGCCGCCAGCTCGCGCCACGGCTCGATTGTCCAACTCCCCGATGCAGCACCTGACGGCGACGGCAGCACAAAAATCTCTGGCAAGCTCGCATCGCGTTTCTGCCGCCCCAGCGCGATTGCAGCTGACGGCCTGCCGTAGAACAAGCTCGCCGCCTTCTTGCTGGTGAACGCAATCGTCCGCGGCCGATACGTCTCCATCTTCGCCCGAAAGCCGGGCACGTCGATCGTCTCCGCCGCGATCTGGTGATCCATCCCCGCGCCCGTCTTGGAAAGATCAGTGAAGCCGATGCCAAGGTCGATCAGCTCGGCGAACTCGCTTGGCTGATAGCGCCGCGGGGTGATCCCGGCTTCATGGATCGCGCGCCAGAAGCGGTTGCCGGGATGGGCGTAATAGTGCCCGAGCTCAGCCGAGCGCGTCGAGGCGGCGGTGCCGACGAAGACGAGGCGGAGGTTGGGGCGGAGCTGGTCGGGAAGGCGGTGGGGATAAATCGCATGTAAAGTTAGTTGCTGCATGACGCCGTACACGTATAAGTTTCGTTCCTTACGTTGTCCTACGAAGGCAAAATGGGGGAAGGAAAATGGCGATCAAGGTATCTGTAATCAATATGAAGGGAGGCGTCGGAAAGAGCACATTGTCAACGAACCTCGCGTGGCACTTTTCCGCGATGTCCAATTGGAGAAAGCGGGTCCTAGTGATCGACCTAGACCCGCAGTTTAATGCTAGCCAGTATCTCCTCGGCGAGCATCAATATCAATCCATCCTAAATGCTAGTAGGCCAACCGTTTGGGACATTTTTGAACAAGCTACACGTGCACCGGGACTACGTTCGTCTGGACGGAAATTAACAGACTCGATCGTTCGAGTCGCCAATTTTGGCGGTGGGCACTACCTTGATCTAATTCCGTCTCAGCTGGAGCTGAGTTTCAGCTTGAAGAACCCGAGCCAGAAAGAGCATCTACTTTCGAGCTTTCTTGACGACGTTGAAGGCAACTACGATCTAATTCTTATTGACTGCGCCCCAACTGAGTCTGTTTTGAGCACGGCCGCGTACTTGAGTACTGACAAGATACTCATCCCCGTTAAGCCCGAATTTCTATCCACAATCGGCCTTCCGTTGATCAGGCAATCTTTGGCCGAATTCGAAAGGCTATATAAGAAGAGAATCGACGTAACGGGTATCTGCTACAATATGACAACGAACTATTCTCCAGAGGAAAATATCTCGAAGCAAGAGGTTGCTGGCCTGGCGACGAGCTTCGGCTGGCATGTGTTTTCCGAAGAAATTCCCTACAGCAGGTCCTTTCCGAAAGGGGCTCGGGAAGGGAATCCGATCTTCCATACCTCCTACGCTCGATCTAGCGTCGCCCATGATGTATCCGCATTTTGCAACGCCTTTGCAGCCAGGATCAGGTTATGACGCTACCAAAGCATCGACGATCGATAATCAAAGACCTCTTGGCACTTTATCAAAGGTATGGGGCCGAAGAGATTGAGCAGGCAGTCGAATCCCTGAAAAACGGCGATGCCCTTCAAGAGTTCAATGATCTTGCTTTGGATGTCGTGAAAAGGGCCGAGCGAGTATCTGCTAACCGTCCGCCGCGAGCAATTGCCTCTAAGAAGAAGTCGCGGCGAGACTACCTTTCAGAGCTGATTGCTGACATTGAGTCTAAATCGGACCCGACACTTATGGGCTTGGTTGAGCTACTGAAAGATGCCTCTAGAGGAATGGTTCTGAGTGATGGTCGCTCGCTTCGGCAGTTGCGAGCGCGCTTAAACATGCCCGAGGCGGTTAAGAAAGCGGACCGTTTTGCCTCTCTCAGAGAAATTGGCGAAGCGCTTATAACCAGGCCCACCGAGGAAAGAGCAGATCTGATAGAGCTTGCAAGGCGATTGGAAGGAAGACCGTCGTCACTTCAGGGATGGAGTGATCTTATCGTTAAGAAGTGAAGCGTGATACCGGCGGCCGCAGTTCGGCTATAGCCCAAAATGAAGTCTGAGGCGGACCGAGCTTTCGTTCGGCCCGCTGATTGTGGAGAGGATCAGATAAGTACTCACAACACCCGATTGCTCTCCTTCACCTTCTCCGCATCCAGATAAACACTGCTTCCCATCTCCTTGAACTTCGCGCTCATCTTGGCCATGCCGTCCTCGGCGGTGCCGGCCAGCGACATGCCGACGCTGTTCGGATCGTTCAGCGTCGCCGCGTAGTCGCGCACGTCCTGGGTGATCTTCATCGAGCAGAATTTCGGGCCGCACATCGAGCAGAAATGGGCGACCTTGTGGGCTTCCTTCGGCAGGGTCTCGTCGTGGAAGCTCTTGGCGGTGTCGGGGTCGAGGCCGAGGTTGAACTGGTCGGTCCAGCGGAATTCGAACCGGGCGCGGGAGAGGGCGTCGTCGCGCAATTGCGCGGCGGGGTGGCCCTTGGCGAGGTCCGCGGCGTGGGCGGCGATCTTGTAGGTGATGACGCCCGTCTTGACGTCGTTGCGGTCGGGCAGGCCGAGATGCTCCTTCGGCGTGACGTAGCAGAGCATGGCGCAGCCGAACCAGCCGATCATGGCGGCGCCGATGCCTGAGGTGATGTGGTCATAGCCCGGCGCGATGTCGGTGGTCAGCGGTCCGAGCGTGTAGAACGGCGCCTCGCCGCACTCCTTGAGCTGCTTGTCCATGTTGATCTTGATCTTGTGCATCGGCACGTGGCCGGGGCCCTCGATCATGACCTGGCAGCCCTTGTCCCAGGCGATTTTTGTCAGTTCGCCGAGCGTTTCGAGTTCGGCAAATTGCGCGCGGTCGTTGGCGTCCGCGATCGAGCCCGGACGCAGGCCGTCGCCGAGCGAGAACGAGACGTCATACTTGCGCATGAGGTCGCAGATCTCGTCGAAATGCGTATAGAGGAAGCTTTCCTTGTGATGCGCCAGGCACCACTTCGCCATGATCGAGCCGCCGCGCGAGACGATGCCGGTGACGCGGCTCGCGGTGAGGTGGATGTATTGCAGGCGCACGCCGGCGTGGATGGTGAAATAGTCGACGCCCTGCTCGCACTGCTCGATCAAGGTGTCCTTGTAGAGCTCCCAGGTCAGCTTGACCGGATCGCCGTTGCACTTCTCCAGCGCCTGGTAGATCGGCACAGTGCCGATCGGCACCGGCGAGTTGCGCAGGATCCACTCACGCGTGGTGTGGATGTTGCGGCCGGTGGAGAGGTCCATCACGGTGTCGGCGCCCCAGCGGATCGCCCACACCATCTTCTCGACCTCCTCCTCGACCGACGAGGTCACCGCGGAGTTGCCGATATTGGCGTTGATCTTGGTCAGGAAGTTGCGGCCGATGATCATCGGCTCGAGCTCGGAATGGTTGATGTTGCAGGGGATGATGGCGCGACCGCGCGCGATCTCGTCGCGGACGAACTCCGGCGTGATGAAGGCGGGCACCGAGGCGCCGAAGCTTTCGCCGTCGGCGAGCGCGGCTTCGGCGCGCTCGAGCTGTGCCTTGCGGCCGAGATTCTCGCGCGCGGCGACGTAGATCATCTCCTTGGTGACGATGCCGGCGCGAGCGAATTCGAGCTGGGTGATCTTGTGGCCGTCGAGGCCGCGCAGCGGCTTGTGATAGGCCGAGAAGGCGCGCGCGGCCTTGTCGGTGGAGACGCTGCCGTTGTCCTCCGGCTTAACCTGGCGGCCCTCATATTCCTCGACGCCGCCGCGCTCCAGCACCCATTGCTTGCGATTGCGCGCAAGGCCGGCGTTGACGTCGATGGTCACGGAGGGATCGGTGTAAGGGCCCGAGGTGTCGTAAACCGGGAGGTTCGGCTCGCCGGCGCCTTCGGACAGCATGATCTCACGCAGCGGCACGCGCAAATCGGGCGCGGCGTCAGGGCTCGCGAAAATCTTGCGCGAGGAGGGAAGCGGGCCGGTGGTGACGGCGGGGACGGTTTTTTCAGGATTGGAGCGGATGTTCATGGGATCCTCCGGTTTAATGGGCGTCGTTCCGGACGGACCGCATGGCGGTCCGATCCGGAACCTCGAGGTTGTTGAGCGAGATTCCGGGTTCACGCTTCGCGTGCCCCGGAATGACGCCGGGTGGAAGGTTCTCCGTCATCCCCGCGAAGGCGGGGATCCATTATTCCATGAGGCCGTCCCGTATTGCCGAGAAGCCGCGGCGTACTGGATCGCCCGGTCAAGCCGGGCGATGACGGCGGAGTATTTAGAGAGAGCGGGACATGCATCACGCCGCCTCCTGCGACAGGCCGAGCCATTGCCGCACGCGGGCGTCCGGGTCGGGGTTCTGCGTGACGTCGCTGACCACCGCGATGGAATCCGCGCCCGCGGCAAAGATCTCCGCGGCGTGCTCGAACTTGATGCCGCCGATGGCGACCAGCGGGATATCGCCGATGCGCTTCTTCCATTCGGTGATCTTCGGAATGCCCTGCGGCTCGAAGCGCATCGATTTCAAGGTGGTGAAGAAGATCGGGCCGAGCGCGACGTAATCGGGCCTGGCCTTGAGCGCGGTTTCAAGCTCGGCATCGTCATGCGTGGAGATGCCAAGTGACAGGCCGGCTTCGCGGATCGCCTTGAGGTCGGCCTCAGCGAGATCCTCCTGGCCGAGATGCAGATATTTCGCACCGGCCACGATCGCAGCGCGCCAATAATCGTTCACGACCAGCTTGGCTGGCGTTCCTTTCGTGATCGCCAGCGCGTCGGTGACCATCTGCAAGGCCTGGCCGTCGTCGAGCTCCTTGGCGCGCAGCTGGATGGTGCCGACGCCGAGCTTGGTCAGGCGCTCGACCCACGCCAGGCTGTCGACGACGGGATAAAATCGATCAGGATACGGCATGCCAGAACGGGGTCCCAACGACAGGGGTGGAGGGGGAGGCGAAGTCGCGGGCGTTCATCAGCCCGGCCTCGAAGGCGGTGCGGCCGGCATCGCAGCCGAGGCGGAAGGCGTTGGCCATGGCGACAGGATCGGCGGCCTTGGCGATCGCGGTGTTGAGCAGCACGGCATCAAAGCCGAGCTCCAGCGCCTGCGCCGCGTGGCTGGGCGCCCCCAGGCCGGCGTCGACCACCAGCGTGATGTCGGGCAGCCGGTCGCGCATCAGCTTCAGCGCATCGCGATTGGTGATGCCCTTCGCGCTGCCGATCGGAGCTGCCCACGGCATCACCACTCTGCAGCCGGCATCAACCAGGCGGTTGGCGACCGAGAGATCCTCGGTGCAATAGGGGAACACTTCAAAGCCGTCCTTGATCAGGATGGCGGCGGCTTCGACCAGGCCGACCACGTCGGGCTGCAGCGTGTCGTTGTCGGCGATGACTTCGAGCTTGATCCAATTGGTGCCGAACAATTCGCGCGCGAGCTTGGCGGTGGTCACCGCCTCGCGCACGGTGCGGCATCCCGCGGTGTTCGGCAGCACTGTCACGTCGAGCTCGCGGATCAGCTTCCAGAACGCATCCCCGGTCTTGCCGCCCGCGGATTCGCGCCGCAGCGACACCGTGACGATGCTGGCGCCGGAGGCGCGGATCGCTTCCTGCATGATCGCCGGCGAGGGATAGAGCGCGCTGCCGATCAGGAGGCGGGAGGCGAAGGTCTTGCCGTAGAAGGTCACCATGTGGAAGGTGTCTCCGCAAATGCAGCTGTCATCCCCGCGAAAGCGGGGATCCAGTACGCCGCGGCCGTGCGGCTAGAAACGTGAAGTCGCGGCGTACTGGATCGCCCGGTCAAGCCGGGCGATGACAGCGGAGTTTGTGATGAGTGCACCATCCCGCTCACCCTCCCTGTCGCGGCGTGATGATCTCGATCTCGTCGCCGGCTTTCAAGCTCGTCTCGGCCCAGCGGCTCTTCGGCACGACGTCGTAGTTGAGCGCGATCGCGAAATGGCTGCCCTCGTAGTCGAGCTCGGAGAGCAGCGCATCGACGCTGGCCGCGTTCACCTCGCGCTGCTCGCCGTTGACGATCAAGCGCATGGCACGATCACCCGCATTGCATCACCTCGTTGTCGATCTGGCCGCGCTCGACATAGGCGAGCGTCAGCTCGGCGAGCGCAGGCGCGATCAGGAAGCCGTGGCGGTAGAGGCCGTTGACGGAGATCGTGCTGCCGCGAACGCCGATGCGCGGCAGGTTGTCGGGATAGGCGGGACGAAGCCCCGAGCCGAACTCGACGATGCGGGCTTCGCCGAACGCCGGGTGCACGGTGTAGGCTGCGCCCAGAAGCTCCAGCGCGGAGCGGACGCTGACGCCGGTGTCCTCGGCCTCGATCGAGGTCGCGCCCAGCATGAACAGATTGTTCTCGCGCGGGATCACGTAGAGCGGCCAGCGCGGATGCATCAGCCGCACCGGGCGCGCAAGCTGCACCTCGGCCGTCTCGATCAGGATCATCTCGCCCTTGACGCCGCGAAGCTCGCTCTGCTCGTCGCGGGCACCGAGGCCGCGGCAGTCGATCACGATGCCGTCAGGGTCCTTGGCGAGATCATTCGCGGTCACGTCGCTTTCGAACTTGATGGTGCCGCCGGCGGCGCGGATGCGGTCGTGCAGCTGCGGCAGCACGCGGCGCGGCTCGACGTGGCCCTCGGCCGGGAAGAACAGCGCGTCGCGGAAGCGGCCCTCCAGCGACGGCTCGAGCTCGGCGAGGCCGGCGGCGTCGAGCCGGCGGTGGTCCTCGGTCATGCGGGCAAAACGCTCGAAGTCGTTGCGCTCGCGCGGATGGGCGACGACGAGCGAGCCGTTGAACGGCGTGTCGGGCAGCTCGCGCCGCCAGATGTCGAGGGAGCGCAGCCCCAGGCGGCTGATGATGGGCTCGGCGATTTCCGCCTCGCAATAGGGCGCGAGCATGCCGCCGGCCCAATGGCTGGTGGCGTCCGTCATCGCCTCGTCACCGCGCTCATGCAAGGTCACGGCATGACCGGCCTGCGCGAACAGCAGAGCCTGCCAGGCGCCCGCAATGCCTGCGCCGATGATGGATACCGGTGAATCCGGTCGCTTGGTCGTTTGCAACATCCCTGTCCCTTCGCCGGCATGACCCGGATCAGGTTCAAAGGGTCACCGCGGTCCTGGCAAGCCGGTTGATCGGCATTGCCCATTTAGCGGTATCTCAGCTCCTCCTCGGAGCACCCCTCGGAACGGTGCTAATGTAGGACAGTGGGGCGGGGCGGTCAACGCGTGTTGCAAGGATGTCATTCCGGGGCGGCTCGAAGAGCCGAACCCGGAATCTCGAGATTCCGGGTTCGACGCTGACGCGTCGCCCCGGAATGACGGTGATTACTTCGAAGCCTGCGCCCGCGCGTTGCGGACGCGCTGGGCCAGCTTCTTGTGCGGGACGTTGCCGAACATCGGCTGCGGATTGCCGTTCGGCTCGAGCCACGGCTGGCCCATATTGGTCTCGCCGATATTTGCGACCTGCACGGCTTCCTGCCGCTGGCGCTTGGCGGCGTAGTAATAGCCACCGGCGAAATAGCGCACGGCGCGGGCGTGGTCGCCATTGGCGGCGCGATAGGCGCCGGCGAGGTATTTCACGGCATAGGTGAGGTTGGTGTTGGGATCGCGCAGGCCGGCGGCGTCGCCGGTGTAGCCGACGCCGCGGGCGGTCGCGAGCTTGATCTGCATCAGGCCGATGGTGCCGCCGCGGCCGACGAGGTGAGGCTGATAACGGCTCTCGCGCATGATCACGCGGTGCACCAGCGCTTCCGGCACGCCGTTGGCGCGGGCGTGGGCCGCGACCATCTCGGCATATTCGGCTTCACCGGCGAAGGCCGCCTGCGGCAATGTCAGTCCGGCCGCGAGCAGCGCGGCAATGCATAAAATTTTCATCAGATATTCCTGAGGCCCTTGGTGTGACCCGCGCCCGGCCGCCGTTAGGCCTTCCGAACGCGGCGATGATGTGACCAAACGCCGCCAACGGCGATTTTGCGGCGCAGGGCCACTGTGACGACTCAATGCCGGGTTACAGGTTCCCTCAGGCGGATGCCCGCTCGCGGCAGCCAGCCTGTCTATTCGCGCGGGCGCGCGAAAGCGAGTAAGAAGACGCTGCAAAACGGGAGAGGTGCCATGACAAAAGCAATCCTCAGCGACACCCCCAGGCAAAACCCCTGTGCCCAGTGCGGCACGCCGATCCCGCGGCCCGACTGGATCGAGCCGGGCGAGGGCCGCGTCTCCTATCTCTGGACCTGCCACGCCTGCAATTATCGCTTCGAGGCGGTGGCCATCTACGACGAGGTGGCCGTCGAGCATCCGCCGCTCGCAGCGTAAGGGGCGATCTTAAGCCGCCGCAAGCCTGGGCTGCTGCCAGAGCGGCAATTGCATCCGCACGATCAGCCCGTGCGGCGCGCGGTCGTGCAGCGACAGCTCGCCGCCATGGGCGAGCGCGATGGCGCGCGCGATCGACAGGCCGAGCCCGAAGCCGGTGGATTCGTCCATGGTGCGCGCATCGTCGCCCCGGACGAACGGCTCCAGCACCTCCTGCTTGCGCGCATCCGAAATGCCGGGACCGTCGTCCTCGACGTCGATGACCAACCTGCCGTCCGAGACGTCGAGACGGATCGTCACCTCGGCGCCGAAGCGCACCGCGTTCTCGACGAGGTTGGTGACGCCGCGATGCAGATCGTCGGGCCGCGCGGCGGCGGTCGCCGATGCGGGCCCGTCGTAACGCACGACATGGCCCATGTCGCCGAACTGATCGGCGATGAGCTGGAGCGTGCTCGCGATGTCGACGAGCGTCGCGGCCTCGACCTTGCGGTCGTTGCGCAACAGCGACAGCACCGATTCCAGCATCGCGCGCATCTGGTCGAGGTCGATCAGCATGCGCTTGCGGTGGCCCTCGTCCTCGATGAACTCGGCACGCAGGCGCAGCCGCGTGATCGGCGTGCGCAGATCGTGGCTGATCGCGGCCAGCATCCTGGTGCGATCCGACATCAGGCGCGCGATCCGCTCGTGCATGCGGTTGAAGGCGCGCGCCACCGAGCGGATCTCTTCCGGACCGCGCTCGGGCAGCGGTTCGGCCCCGCCGTCCAGGCTGAAATTCTCGGCGGCCTTGGCGAAGGACGACAGCGGCGCGGCCAGCGCGCGCGCCGCCCACAGGCCGAGCACGGTGACGCAGATGAAGGCGGTCATCAGCGCCATCAGCCAGGGCGCGCCCCAGAACCATGGCCGCGGCCCGCCGTCGACATGCCCGGCGATCATGATGCCGTCGGGCAATTCGACGGCGATGCGGGATTGGGGGCCGCGCGAGGCCAGCTGGACCGCCTTGTAGCCGCGCCCGAGATGGCGGCGCATCCCACGCAGGGGCTGATTGTCGCTCTCCTCGACGGTTGCGGTGCCAGGGGAGAGCATTTCGATGCCGAGCTTGGGGAAGGCGCGCGCGAGATCGGCGAGGAGGCGCGGCCGCTCACCGGCCTCGGCCGCGCCGAGCAGCAGCGCGGCATCGGTCAGCTGATGCGCGCCGTCCGGCGGCGCGTCGGAGCGGTCCGGCCGGCTGATCAGGAAGGCGGTGGTGACGACGAGATGGAGCGCGACGGTCGAAGCCAGCACCAGCGCGGCGATCTGCCCGCCGATCCCCTTGAGGTGAAAGAACCCGAACGGCTTCATCGTCGGCGCCCCGTCAATTGCTCAGGGGCGCTTCGACCGCTTCAGTGCTCGCGGCTTGAGGGCTTGCGGCCTGATGGCCTGTCGCTTGAAGGTTTGCGACCTGCGTTCGCGGCGTGAACAGATAGCCGCCGGAGCGCACCGTCTTGATGAGGGTGGGATCGGCCGGATTGGGCTCGATCTTGCGGCGGATGCGGCTGACCAGCACGTCGATGGAGCGCTCGAACGAGCCGGTGTTGCGCCCCTGCGTGAGGTCGAGCAGGCTGTCGCGCGACAGCACGCGGCCCGGCCGTTCGCAGAACGTGCGCAAGAGATCGAATTCGGCGCTGGTCACCGCGACGCGCGCACCTTCCGGATTGCGCAATTCGCGCAGCCGCAGATCGATGTGCCAGCCCTCGAAGGTGAGCGTGGAGGCGCCTTCGATCGAGCTTGCCGCTTGCGCCGCGGCCTGGCGGCGCAGCACCGCGTTGATGCGGGCGAGCAGCTCGCGCGGGTTGAAGGGCTTTGGCAGGTAATCGTCCGCGCCCATCTCGAGGCCGACGATGCGGTCGACGTCCTCGCCGCGCGCGGTCAGCATGATGATCGGCGTCTGCCCCTCGGCGCGTACCTTGCGGCACAGGCTGAGGCCGTCCTCGCCGGGCAGCATGACGTCGAGAATGATGAGGTCGACGCGGTGATCGGCCATGGCGCGCGACATCTCGCGGCCATCGCTCACGGCGGTGACGTTGCAGGCGTTGTTGCGCAGGTACTTCGCAATCAACGTCCGGGTTTCGCGGTCGTCCTCGACGACGAGGATGTTGGGATTGGGAATGGCCATGCGCCTTGTTTGTCCAAGATTCGGGCCAAATGGCGAGGATTTTTGTTTCGGATTGTTTCTGCCCGGCTTGCCGCAACAGGCCGCCATCGGGCCGTCGCGCAGCGGCAAGCTCTCGTTAAGGCCGTTAACCGTACCGTGACGTGGTCAGCGGCGAAACTCTGCAAGATCCTCTGATCGACGACAAGAGCTGACCCCGAGCGACGCGGGTCGGCGCGGCTCCTCGCCGCGATCGTGCTTCACCCAGGGCGCACGATCGTCGGCGGGGAACCGTGCGTCGCAATATGTTCCTGAGTGACGCAGGAACAGCCGCGCGTGCGCGCACAACGCGACGAAATTGCGGCGTGCACGGAACTGCGCGTGGTCAGCGCTGTTTTCTCCGCACGAGTTTCGTTGAAGGAGAGGACAACATGATGAAGTCGATCGTCGCCGGTCTCGCCGGCACCGCACTGCTTACGACCGTTGCGTTCGCGCAAGCACCGACCGCCACCACCGACAAGGCGGCGCCTTCCGCCACGACGTCCACGGCTACGACCACGGCGTCCGGCCAGTGGCGTACGTCCAAGATGGACGGCCTGAAGGTCTATAACGAAGCCAACGAGAACATCGGCACCATCAACGACCTGCTGATGGACAAGAACGGCGACATCAAGATCGCCGTGATCGGCGTCGGCGGCTTCCTCGGCCTCGGCGAGCATCTGGTCGCCGTGCCCTACGAGAAGCTGAAGTTCGTCAACGAGGCCGTGGCCTATACCGGCACCGGCACGAACCCGGGCGCCAAGCCCGCGGCGACGACGACCACCGGCGCCGCCACCGGCACCGACAAGCCCGCTGCGACCACGACGTCGTCAGCGTCGAAATGGTATCCGGACCACGCCGTGTTCAACGCCAGCAAGGACGAGCTGAAGAACATGCCGCAGTTCAAGTATTCGGAGTAATGGGCTTCCAGCCATCTGAACGAAGCGCGCCCGGTCTTCACCGGGCGCGCGCTGTCGTGTCGTTTTTTCTTATCGCCCGGCTTGCGGGAAGAGGGAACGATAACCCTCCGCTCAGCCGCCGGCCTTGAGCCGCTCGTTGCGGCGGCGCAGGGCTTCCATGGTGGCGAGGAGGATGACCGACACACTGGTCAGGATCAATGCCGCGGCCGTGATGGTCGGGCTGATGTTCTCGCGAATGCCGCTGAACATCTCGCGCGGCAGGGTGCGCTGCTCGGGCCCCGCCATGAACAGCACGATCACCACCTCGTCGAAGCTGGTTGCGAAGGCGAACAGTGCCCCCGAGGCGAGGCCGGGCAGGATCAGCGGCAGGATCACGCGGCGGAACGCTTCGAGCGGCGAGGCGCCGAGCGAGGCGGCGGCGCGCGCCAGATTGGTGTCGAAGCTTTGCAGCGTCGCCCCGACCGTGATCACCACGAAGGGCGTCGCCAGCGCGGTGTGGGCCAGGATCAAGCCGAGATAGCTGCCGGTCAGTCCGATCGGCGCGAAGAAGAAATACAGGCCGACCGCGGTGATGACGCCGGGCACGACGACCGGCGACAGCACGAAAGCCAGCACGAGCGGCTTGAACCGGCTCTTCCACTGCGCCAGCCCCAGCGCGGCCAGCGTGCCGAGCACCATCGACAGTGCGGTCGAGGCGACGCCGATGATCACGCTGTTCTTCAGCGCATTCATCCAGCGCGGCGACGTGATGAAGTCCTCGTACCAGCGCAAGGACAGCCCGGGCAGCGGATAGGTGAGGTAGGAGCCCGAGCTGAACGACAAGGGCATGATCGCGAGGATCGGCGCGATCAGGAAGACGAACACCAGCGTGGAGACGACGATGGTCGCGGTCCACGCGATGCGCTGGCTGGGCGTGCGCAGGGCGGAATTGTCGCTCAATTCTTCATGCCTCCCGTGACCTGCTGGCCCTGCACCAGCTTGCCGTAGACGAGCGCCAGGAGAATGGTAGCGAGCAGCAGCACGGCACCGAGCGCCGAAGCGAGGCCCCAATTGGCCGTGTCGGTGGTGTAGAGCGCGATGAAATAGCTGATCATCTGGTCGGCTGCGCCGCCGACGAGGGCCGGTGTGATGTAATAGCCGAGCGCCAGGATGAAGACGAGCAGGCTTCCCGCGCCGATCCCCGGCAGGGTCTGAGGCAGGTAGATGCGCAGGAAGGCGGTGACCGGCGGTGCGCCGAGCGAGGCGGCGGCGCGCAAGTAAGCCGGCGAAATCGCCTTCATGCTGCTGTACAGCGGCAGGATCATGAAGGGCAGCAGGACGTGGGTCATGGCCACGCAGACGCCGAAGCGGTTGTAGATCAGGCGCAACGGCTCGTCGATGATGCCAAGCCAGTGCAGGCTGTCGTTGACGACGCCTTTGCTCTGCAGCAGCACGATCCAGGCGCAGGTGCGGACCAGAAGCGACGTCCAGAACGGCAGCAGGACGAAGATCATCAAGAGATTTGATTTACCCTGCGGCAGCGTCGCCAGGAGGTAAGCGACCGGGAAGCCGAGGATCAGGCAGAGGACGGTGACGCTGAGACTGATGACGAAGGTGCGGACGAACAGGCTGCGGTAGATGGCCTGGTCCGGCGGGGCCGCGACGATCGCGCCGTCCGCGTTCTGCACGAGATCGAGCGCCGCCAGAAGGTAGAAGCCCGTGATGGGGCCGCTGGCGTCCCTGATCGTCGTCCAGGTGGCGCGTTCGCGCCAGGCCGGATTGATCTTGCCCAGCGTCTCCTTGGCGGTGCCGGGTTCGGGTGCGGCCTTCAGATTGCGGGCGGTGCTGGTCAGGATCGTGCGAAAACCGTTCAGCGCGTAGTTCAACCGCTTCGCCGCGACGGCGATGGTGCCGGCGGCGCGCGCCGCCAGCACGTCGCTTGCCAGTGCTGAATAGGCTTTTTCGTCCGGCAGGTCCTTGCCGTCCCAATCGGCGAGAGCGGCTATGGTTTGAGGCAGAACCTGACGCACCTCCCTGTCATCGACCGCGCGCCACAACATGCCGGCGATGGGCCCGGCGAAAGTGAAGAGCAGGAAGGCGAGAAGCGGCGCGACCAGCGCCAATGCCTTGACCTGGCGCGTCCGCTCCGCACGCCTCAATCGGCGCTTGAGCGGCACCTCGCTCTGGGTATTGGCGCCGGTCAGGAGCGCTGTTGTCATGGAGAGGGCCTGTTGGAATGGCCTGAGCAAGCGCCTCGTCCTTCGAGACGACCGCTTCGCGGTCTCCTCAGGACGAGGCTCATCGACATCGCTGCTTGCAAAGTTGCTGCCACAGACTCAGACCTCATCCTGAGGGCCCGCCGCAGGCGGGCGTCTCGAAGGATGCGCCGCGGGCGAGCTGTCCGCCACGCTTTTCCCCTGCCTGCGCTGTCCGCCATTTCGACGGCGCGCTATTTCGCAGCCCATTTGTTGAAGCGCTCGGTCAGGCGGTCGATGTTCTCGAGCCAGAAGGCGACGTTGATCTCGACCGCGTTCTTGATGTTGTCAGGCGCAGTCGGCAGGTCCTTCAGAACGGCGGGGGCGAGCCTGCCGGCCGCGTCCTTGTTCGAGGTGCCGTAGGCGATGTTCTCCGACAGTTTCGCCTGGTTCTCCGCCTTGCCGACGAAGTCCAGGAACTTGTAGGCGGCGTCCTTGTTCGGGCTGCCCTTCAGGATGACCCAGCTGTCGAGGGTGAACAGTGCGCCGTCCCATACCATGCCGAAGTTCTTCTTCTCGTTCTTGTTCGCGGTGTCGATGCGGCCATTGTAGACCGAGGTCATCGCCACCTCGCCCGAGGCGAGCAATTGCGGCGGCTGGGCGCCGGCCTTCCACCAGACGATGTCGCCCTTGATGGAGTCGAGCTTCTTGAAGGCGCGCTCGACGCCCTCGTCGGTCGCCAGCACCTTGTAGACGTCTTTCGGTGCGACGCCGTCGGCCATCAGCGCGATTTCCAGCGTGGTCTTCGGGCCCTGACGCAGGGCGCGCTTGCCCGGAATCTTCTTGGTGTCGAAGAAGTCGGCCCAGCCCTTCGGGGCTTCCTTCAGCTTGTCCTTGTCGTAGCCGAGCACGAAGTCGTAGAGGATGGCGCCGACGCCGCACGGATTGACCGAGGGCGGGATATAGGCCGCCTCGCCGCCGATCTTGGTATAGTCCAGCTTCTCGAACAGCCCTTCCTCGCAGCCGACCGCGAGCTCGTCGCTCTCGACCTGGACGACGTCCCAGGTGGCGGCGCCGCCTTGCACCTTGGCGCGCAGCACGCCGACGCCGCCGTCCCAGGACTCGTCGTTCATGGCAATTCCGGCCGCCTTCTTGAACGGCTCGAAGTAGACCTTCTTCTGGGCCTCCTGATAGGCGCCGCCCCACGACACGACGGTGAGGTCACGCGCCTGTGCGACCGTCGCCAGCGCAGCGCTGGCACCGAGCGCCGCGGCGAAACCCAGAGCAATCCTGCCAATCTTGCGCTTCATCATGGTCTTGGTTCCTTCTTCGTGCGAGTTGCGTTGAGGTTGCGTATTTCAAGTCCGCGTAGGTTGGATCAGACCGGATCGAGGGCGAGGCAATCCTCTGGGCGGAAGGTGATGAACACGCTCCTGCCATGTCTCAGGCTGCCATGTTCGCCCGGCTGAAGCTTGACCATGAACTCGCCGTTGCCGGCGACGTCGAGCACGGCCAGCGCGTGGTCGCCAAGATAGATGGTGTTCTGCACCCTTGCCGGCAGGCGGTTCGGTCCGTCGCTGGAGCTGTCGTCCGCGACAATGGCGATCCGCTCCGGTCGCACCGAGAGCGCGGTGGATGCGCCCGCGCCCGAGACGTTGACCGCCCGGGCGGTGACGGCGCCGCCACCGGTCAGCGCAACGCGGCAATAGTCCTTGTCGACCGTCTCGACGGTGCCGGCCAGCACGTTGTTCTCGCCGATGAAATGGGCGACGAAGCTGTTGACCGGGCGCTCGTACAGCGCGTCGGGCTTGTCGATCTGCTGCACGATGCCGTCATTGAAGACGGCGATGCGGTCCGACATGGTGAGCGCTTCGCTCTGATCGTGGGTGACGTAGACGATCGTGATGCCCATCGTCTCGTGCAGCTGCTTGATCTCCAGCTGCATCTGCTCGCGCAGGCGCTTGTCGAGGGCGCCGAGCGGCTCGTCCATCAGCACGAGCTGCGGGTTGAAGACCAGCGCGCGCGCCAGCGCCACGCGCTGCTGCTGGCCGCCGGACAGCTGTCCGGGCCGCCGGTGCGCCAGGTTTTCCATCTTGATCATGCGCAACGCCGCAGCCACGCGCTCCTGCACGTCCGCCTTGCTCGCTTTGCGAACGGATAGCGGGAAGGCGATATTCTCGGCGATCGTCAGGTGCGGAAACAAGGCATAGTTCTGGAACACCATGCCGATGTCGCGCTTGTGCGGCGGCGTGTTCTTGATCGGCCGGTCCGCGAGATAGATCTCGCCATGGGTCGGCACCTCGAAGCCGGCCAGCATCATCAGCGTGGTCGTCTTGCCCGAGCCCGACGGGCCGAGCAGGGTGATGAACTCGCCCTTCCTGATGTCGAGATCGAGGTTCTTCACCACGAGGTGCTCGCCATCATAGGTCTTCTGAATGCCGGAAAAGCGCACCAATGCCGGCGCGGGCGTCACCATGCCGGCTTCCATGTTTGTCCTCGGCTTGCCGCTACAATGCTTGTCAGCACCTCGTTCGAGGTGGCTGGGGGCAGCTTAGCATCCTCCGATGAGAATGCCAGCGGGCCGACCGATGAAGAGGCGTGCGGAGCCGCGCTACATCCCCGACAGCTTGCTCACATACACATTCAGCGAGCCGCCGGCTTCCGCGACCACGCGCAAGGTCTTGGAATCGAAGGCGATGTCGGCCAGCGTCAGGCTGTCGATCTTGGCGTCGACCTTGAGGCCGTCCTCACTCTTCTGGTAATCGGCGATTGCGGCGGCGATCTTCTCGCGGGCGTTGGCGGCGATCGGCTTCAGATCGAGTGTCGCCTTCTGCAGCAGCGCCTGCTGCATCTGCGGCACCACAGCGCGCGCCGCGGCGCCCAAGAGGCCGAATGCCGCCTCTGATTCCACCGCGAGCTGGATGTCGGTGAGCCGCAGCGTCTGTTGCGCCTGGTCGAGCACCGGGCGCCCCCAGATGTGCACGGTCGCCTCGGCGCCGAGGCCGAGCCAGCTCTTCTTCTCCTTGGCGCGCACCAGCAGCGAGATCAGCAGCCGGTCCCCCGACGGGATCACGTTGGCGCTCTTCACGGTGACGTCGACCGGGCCCGAGCCGTCCTCGGGATAGGTGCGGCCGACCATCTGCGCGGCGATCAGCTTGTTGATCTCGGTGAAGGGCACGTCGATCGGCACGCCGATGTTCACGCCGGTGCCGGTCGGCGGCACGATCGAGATCTTGTCGGGAAACGGACAGTTCGGCTTGGTCGGCGTCGAGGTGACGCGCGTCTCCGCTTCCAGGCCCAACAGCAGCGTCACGGCCTGCGCGTCGACGCGCGGCTGCGCGGCGATGGCACGGATCGGTTTCATCTCCAGCCAGAGCGGCGGCAGCGCGGCCGAGGCGCCCGAGCCCTGCAGCGGGATCGAGCGGCACGCCTTGGCCCATTGCAGCTTCGCATTCTCTCGCAGGGAGGGATCGTTGCGGATGCGCTCGGAGACGATGTTGATCTGCTCGCCGACATTCTTGTCGATCAGCGGCTTTACCTGCGCCGGCACGTTGACCTTGGCGCCGGATACATTGAGGTTGGTGTCGCCGAGATTGACCTGGGCGCCGAGATTTGGCTCGAGATGCCAATTGGCCGCGAGCTTCGGGCGCGAGGTGACGACCACGTTGCCCTTGATCTCCGCGCTGGCGTTCAAATTCTTGATGTTGACTGCGCCGATCCGTTTCGCGGCGTCACCGCCTAGCACGCTGCCGAGCGCGTCGCCGAGCGCGCCCGTGGCCTTCGCCGACAGCGAGCCCGTCACGTTCAGCTTGCCGGAGAGCGGCGTCGAGATCGTCAGCACGTCCTTGTCGCCGGCCGCGGCCATCGGCCCGCGCACGGCGGACCAGCCGATGTCGGCGTTCTCCAGGATCTGCGAGATCGGGTTGTCGGCCTTCCCGGCGAAATTGCGCGGCGCGGCCTTCTCGGCCTGCTCGCGGATCGCCGAGAGCGCGATGGCGACCGGCGCGATCACGATCGAGCTCTTGGCGGCGGGCGGCAGCGGCGGCAATTGCGCGACCGGCGGGGCGGAATTCGTCGCGCGCGGCGACAGCAAGTCCATCGCCTTCAAGCTGATGAAGAAGGACGCCGCGAGCACGGCGACGCCGACCAGGATGGTCTTCAGATTCAACGAAAGTCGCATCAATCCCCCAAGCCGCCCCGGCCGGGATTCTACAGGGCGAGCGAGCAGGGCGCTAGAGCGCACCGGTGGGGTGGAATTGCGGCGAACAGGTTAACGGATGCGACCGCCGTTGCCGTGCATTCAGCTGCGCCGCGGCCTGCGCACCGCTCTCACATTGCCGTTGGCGCCGCCGCCGCAGAAGAAGCGATCGCCGCCGTCGGACTCCAGCCCGGACACGCCGGTCCCGGCGGGCAGGTCGAGCTGCTCAAGCACCTTGCCGGTCTCTGGGTCGATCCGCCTGATGTCGCTCTCCTCGTTCTCCCAGGTGCCGTGCCAGAGCTCGCCGTCGACCCAGGTCACCCCGGTCACGAAGCGCTTGCTCTCGATGGTGCGGAGAACCTTTCCGGTTTCCGGGTCGATCTGATGGATCTTGCGCTCGCGATATTCCCCGACCCACAGCGAGCCCTCGGCCCAGGCGAGGCCCGAGTCGCCGCCGCCGCCCGGCGCCGGAATGGTGCTGAGCACCTTGCCCGAGGCCGCATCGATCTTCTGGATGCGATCCTCGGCGATCTGGAACAGGTGCCTTCCGTCGAATGCCGTTCCCGCATGGGCGGCGACATCGATGGAGCGTGCGACCTTGCCGCTGGCTGGATCGACCGCGTTCAATCTGTCGCCGGAGGCGAACCAGACATGGCTGCCGTCATAGGTGACGCCATGCACGGCCTCGACGCCCTCAAACGGCCCGTACTCCCTGATGATCTCGGCGGCTGAACGCTTCATCTGCTCACTCCCTGTGATGTGGTCCCAACGTTACGTCTTCAGGAGCGGCGTGGGGAGTAACAAGCCTGTCGGGAAACCCGGGACCGGCGGCGTCATCCAGCGCCGCGCCCGCCCGTGCCCGAAGCATTGCACCTTGTTCGCGCGCGCCAGCTCGTCGAGGGCCCGCTGCACCGTGCGTGGGCTCGTTCCCAGCGCCAGCGCGAGCGCCGAGCTCGACCAGGGCTCGCCGTCGGAGAGGAGAGCGAGAACGGTGGCGTGCTTTTCATCGACCGGCCGCGCCAGCACGAGGATGTCGCGCGTCCTGCGCGGCGCCAGCGCAAATCCCTCTTTCGTTGCGTTCACGTCGGCGAGCGGTTTGAGCTTGGTGCGGAGCCGGCCGATCTCGACGCGCAACCGCGCGCGATGCGATTCATCAAGATGCTTCCCGCGAAACGCGGTTGCGATCAGCGTCTGCCGCGAGACATCCGCAGGCCACGCCTGGGCCAGGATGCGGACCAGGGCAAACAGCACCGGCCGGGTGCCGAGCGGCACGACGGTGCCGCGCCTGCGCACCGAATGATGGAACGTGTCCACCACGAGCGCCTCGGATGCCGCCAGCTGCTCGACCTCCGCAAGCAGCAATGGCCGCTCCTTGCCGCGCGTGATCAGGCGCGCCGCCGGCGTGTCGAGCACGCGGCTCGCGCTTTCGACTTCGGCGGCGAGTGCGGGGATGGCGGCCCGCCGTGCTGCGCGAGCTGCCCGCGCGAGCGCTGCGCGCGCATCCTCCGATCGGAGCCGCCGGATGGCGATGCCGGCCAGCACGAGCTCGCGAACGACTTGTGAGGCCGGCGGCAGCGGCAAGGGGCCGAGACCGGCGAGCGTGCGCTCCGCCTCCTCGATATGTCCGAGCAGGAGAAGACGCCGCGCGGCGATGTGGCCGGCATGCGCCGCGTTGGCGAGATCGCCGTGCTTTTCGAGAGTCGCGCGCGCCGCGGCGAGTGTCCTGTCCGGCCAGCTCAGGTCGCGCGAGACCAGCGCGATCTCGGCTTCGGCCACCACGCATCTTGCCCGCGCCACCGCCTCGCGCGGACCGAACGCGCGCGCAGCGCTTCGCAGCAGCGACTTGGCCTTGGCGAGATCGCCGAGCTGCGCCATCGCGATGCCGCGCAGCGCCAGCGACGGCGCGTCGTTGCGCAGCGCAACGCGGTTGAGGGCGCCGAGCGGATCGCCCGCCTCCAACGCGCGCGCCGCGGCCGTGATCAGCGACTCCATTCAAATCCCGCCACACTTGTTACTCCCACCGCGCAACCGCGCGGTGCCAGAAATCGTTGTCGACGGCCAATGTGCAGTGGGGGGCGGGCGGTTCCGCGACACGCAGGCTGATCGCCCAAGCGAAGAATTTGGAGAGTCATGATGACATTAGCCCAGAACGAACCGAATAACGGACAGTCCGTGATGCAGACACCTCCGGTGGTGTCGCCGCAGGACTGGGAGGCCGCCCGTCAGCAACTGCTCGTGAAGGAGAAGGCGCATACCCATGCCCGTGACGCGCTGGCGGCCGAGCGCCGGCGCATGCCGTGGATGGAAGTCTCCAAAACCTATGCGTTCGAGGGGCCCGGCGGCAAGCTCAGTCTCGTCGACCTGTTCCAGGGCCGGCGGCAGCTGATCGTCTACCGCGCGTTCTTCGAGCCCGGCGTGTTCGGCTGGCCCGATCACGCCTGCCGCGGCTGCTCCATGGTGGCCGATCAGGTCGCCCATGTCGCGCATCTGAATGCCCGCGACACCACGCTGGTGTTCGCCTCGCGCGCGCCGCAGGCCGATATCATCAGGCTGAAGCAACGGATGGGCTGGACCATGCCCTGGGTCACCATCACCGACAGTTTCGACGCCGATTTCGGCGTCGACGAATGGCACGGCACGAACGTGTTCTACCGCGACGGGACGCGCATCTTCCGCACCTATTTCGTCAAGAGCCGCGGCGACGAGCAGATGGGCGGCACCTGGAATTACCTCGACATCACGCCGCTCGGCCGTCAGGAGGTCTGGGAGGACTCGCCGAAGGGCTATCCGCAGACGCCGACCTACAAATGGTGGAACTGGCACGACAGCTACACGGACGGTGCGGCGCCCGACAAGAAGTGGGTCGAGATCTCCGACGCCGGCGAGAAGGCGTTCCGCCAGGAGGCGGCGCAAGGACGTGACTAGTCCCGTCGGCGCAATGGCCGGCGCCGGCCGCAATGGCGTTGTGGCGGCGCGCCACCTTGCCAGGTGGCTGTCCCTGGCGGCGACACCGACCTTCGCGATCATGGCCGTGCTGACGGCCATGGCCGGGGGTGGGCCGGCCGACATGTTGTGCGCCGCCGGGCAGGGATCGCTGCTCGGCGGCATGGTGCCGATGTATCTCTTGATGAGCGCGTTTCATTCGGCGGCGTGGCTGCGGTTGATGGCGGGGCGGCGAACTTCCGCCGGTGTGAACGCCTCGTCCTTCGAGACGCACGCAAGGGCGCGCTCCTCAGGATGAGGCTAAGCAGCACCGTGGCCGTTGAAACTGCTGCCACGCATTCCGTCCTCATCCTGAGGAGCCCCCATCAGGCGGGCGTCTCGAAGGATGACTTGATGCGCGCTTTGCTAATTCATGAAGCTCGGCAAAATCGCCGCGCATGAAGGCTTCCTTCTTGGCGCGGCTCCATTTCTTGAGCTTGCGCTCGCATTCGATCGCGTCGGTGATGCGATCGAATCATTGCGAGAAGATCAAAGTCACAGGGCGACGCGACTTTGTGTAGCCATCGAACGTGCCGGCGTTGTGCTGCGCGATCCTGATTTCGAGCTCGGTGCGAGTCGTGCCGTTATAGTAGCTGCCGTCAGCGCATCTGAGAATGTAAAGGTACGCTCCATCGGTCATCGTGAACGCCTCGTCCTTCGAGACGCGCGCAAGGGCGCGCTCCTCAGGATGAGGCTAACTGGCAGTCCCGCCTTGGCGCAAGAGCTTCGGATGGATTGGCAGTCGCGCACTCCGCTCCTCATCCTGAGGGCCCGCCGCAGGCGGGCGTCTCGAAGGATGCGCCGCGATCATCGGGGCCGGACGAAACGGTCCGGTCACTGCGAAGCCGCCTGGAGATACGCAACCACCTTTGCCGCTTCCTCCGCCGAGACGCCGCCATAGGGCTGCATCTTGTTGCCCGACACCACCTCGTCCGGCTTGACCATGAAGCGCGTCAGCTTGTCCTGGTCCCAGACGAAGCCGGCTTCCTTCATCGACGAGGAGTAGTTGTAGTCCGGCAGCGAGCCGGCTTTGCGGCCGAGGATCTTGTTGAGGTTGGGGCCGAGGCGGTTGTCGTCTTCTTTCATGGAGTGGCAGGTGCGGCAGGAATTGTTGAAGGCCTGCTTGCCTGCCTCATCGCCCGCAGGCTGCTGCGCGAGCGAGGCGGGCGCGGACACGAGCAGCGCCAGTGTGGCGGCGCCGGCGATCGCACGCAGCCACCGATCGGGCGAGGATTGCAGGCGTGATTGCATTTGCGCCTCCATCGGGGACCGCGCCGCAGCTGGCGCGCGTCGACATGTCGAGGGCAAACAAAAGCGGCCCCGCCGGGTTCCGGGGCCGTTTGCGTCACAATGTCCTGCCGGTTCAGCGCGGCGCGGTTCCGAGCTCGGCGCGGCGCTCCGTCATCGGCAGCACCACGACCTTGGTGCCGACGTTGACCCGGGAATAAAGGTCGGTGACGTCGTCATTGGTCATGCGGATGCAGCCGGACGAGACGCGCTTGCCGATGGTCTCGGGGGCGTTGGTGCCGTGGATGCGGTAGATGGTGCCGCCGAGATACATGGCGCGCGCACCGAGCGGATTACCGGGGCCGCCGGCCATGTGGCGGGGCAAATAGGGCTGGCGGGCGATCATCTCTGGCGGCGGCGTCCAGGCGGGCCACTCGGCCTTGCGGGTCACCGACTGGATGCCGGACCAGGTGAAGCCGTCGCGGCCGACGCCGATGCCGTAGCGCAGCGCCTGGCCGTTGCCGAGCACGTAATAGAGATAGGTGTTCGGCGTATCGATGATGATGGTGCCCGGCGCTTCGCGCGTCGCGTAAGCGACGGTCTGGCGGCGGAAGCGGGCCGGCATCTCGACGGCGTCCTGATCCTCGGACGGCTCGGTCTGATAGGTCGGCGCCTGATAGGGCTGATAGGGCTGGAATGGCTGCGGCGCGGCCATCGGCGGCAGCGGCTGGAAGAAGGGGAAGATCTGCACCGGCGCCGCCTTGGCTGCACCTGCGAACGCGATTGCGGAGACCGCGACTGCGCCAATGGCACGCGAAAACGTCTTGAACGTGTCCAGATTGAACATGTGATCGCCCCTGTTTGCTCGGTGGCCTCGGCCACCGCGGCACCGTTGCGGTGCTCCGTTGCGAACATCACTAACGGCAAAACGTTTCGGGACATTTGCGCGGAAAACCGAAAACGGTTTCACCGCGGCAAGAATTGTTTCATGACAGTTTCGTGGCCGCAGGCGTCCGTTAACGAACAAAACGACGGGCCGACACTTCTATGACGTCACACGCCTGAAATATCCTTCGTTGATGGTCGGAAACCGAGAATCATCAAACTCTCGGGATTTTCCCATGCGGGTATTAATTGCGACGGACGCCTGGCATCCGCAGGTCAACGGCGTGGTCCGGACGCTGACCTCGCTGGCGAGTGCGGCCAAGGCCCTTGATGTCGAGATCGACTTCCTGACCCCGGACGGCTTTCCGTCCTGGCCGTTGCCGACCTATCCGGGCCTGCGCTTTGCGTTGCCGAGCAGCAAGGAGATCGCGCGGCGGATCGAGACCGCGGCGCCGGATGCCCTGCACATCGCGACCGAAGGTCCGGTCGGCTGGGCCGCGCGGGCCTATTGCCGCCGCAACCGGCTCGCCTTCACCACCTCCTACACGACGCGCTTTCCGGAATACGTCGCGGTGCGGACCGGCATCCCCGCAAGCGCCGGTTATGCCGTGCTGCGCTATTTCCACGATGCCGCCGCGATGACCATGGTGGCGACACCGTCGCTGCGGCAGGAGCTGTCCGAGCGCGGCTTCAAGCGGCTCGGCTTCTGGACCCGCGGCGTCAACACCGAGCTGTTTCATCCCGGTGCGCCGGCCAGGCTCGATCTGCCCCGTCCGATCTTCATGACCATGGGCCGCGTCGCGGTGGAGAAGAATCTCGACGCGTTCCTCTCGCTCGACCTGCCCGGCACCAAGGTCGTCGTCGGCGACGGCCCCCAGAAGGCGGCGCTCGAAAGGAAATATCCCGATGCCGTCTTCCTCGGCGAGAAGAAGGGGGCCGATCTCACCGCGCATCTCGCCGCCGCCGACGTGTTCGTGTTTCCGAGCCTGACCGATACGTTCGGCGTGGTGCAGCTCGAGGCGCTCGCCTGCGGCACGCCGGTTGCGGCGTTTCCGGTCACGGGTCCGAAGGACGTCATCGCCGATCATCCGATCGGCGCGATCGACCACGATTTGCGCAGCGCGTGCCTGCGCGCGCTTACCATGTCGCGCGAGACCTGCCGCAACTTCGCGCTGGAGCGTTCCTGGGAGAACAGCGCGCGCCAGTTCGTCGGCAACCTGACCTCACTTCAGCCCAGCCGCGCCTTGCGCGCCTCGCCTCGCATGGCGCGGCGGCCGGTGCGCGGTTGAACTTTCTTTGGAACCACAGCGAGAACCTCATCGATGGCTAAGATCATGAACCTTGACGGCACCCAGCAGCTCGACCTCACCCGCGGCACGGTTGAGCAGGCCTATGATCGCTGGGCCCCAGTCTATGACCTCGTGTTCGGCGGCGTGTTCGCCAAGGGCCGGCAGGCCGCGATCGCGGCTACCAACAAGATCGGCGGCCGCGTGCTCGAGGTCGGCGTCGGCACCGGCATCTCGCTGCCGCTCTACGCGCCGCATTTGCGCGTCTTCGGCACCGACATTTCGGAAGCGATGCTCGACAAGGCGCGCCAGCGCGTCGCCGAGGGCAAGCTGAAGAATGTCGAGGGCCTCGCGGTGATGGACGCCGAGAAGCTCGAATTCCCCGACAATTCGTTCGACGTGGTGATGGCGCAATATGTCGTCACCGCGGTGCCGAACCCCGAAAAGGCGCTCGACGAATTCGCCCGCGTGCTGCGCCCGGGCGGCGAGCTCATCATCCTCACCCGCGTCAGCGCGGATGCCGGCATGCGCCGCTTCATCGAGCAGAAGCTGCAGCCGGTGGTGCGTCCGCTCGGCTTCCGCACCGCCGAGTTCGCCTGGTCGCGTTATACGAAATGGCTGGCCGGCGCCCGCGGCATGGAGCTCGCCGAACGCCGCCTGATTCCGCCGCTCGGCCATTTCTCGCTGGTGCGCTTCCGTAAGGTCGACGTCGCCAAGGCGGCGTGACCTCGAGGCAAGCGTCGTGCGTCATCGCGCCGCTGCGTGCCATCACATGACAAGATGATGTTGTCACACGGCGTACATCGAATCCCTTTAACCCCGTAGCCGAAAGCATTTTGGGGAAGAGCATGATCAAGAATTATCTCGAGCAGCTGCGGATCCAGCGCTGGGACGACCATCGCTACTATCACCATAGCCGCATCAACCAGAGCCTGCACTTCGTTAGCGCGCTGAGCTTCCTGTTCGCCTATGTCTGGCTGTTCGTCGATCCCGTCGTCTCCGCGCTGGTCGGCTGGCTGGTCTCGATGACCTCGCGCCAGGCCGGCCACTTCTTCTTCGAGCCGCATACCTACGATCACGTCAACCAGGCGACGCACGAATACAAGGAAGAGATCAAGGTCGGCTACAACCTTCAGCGCAAGGTCGTGCTGATGGCGATCTGGGCGGCCTCGCCGCTGGTGCTGTTCCTCGATCCGACCCTGTTCGGAGTGTTCACGCCGTGGCACGGCGCGACCGACTTCACGCGGCAGGTCGCCAAGATCTGGCTCGTGGTCGGCGGCGGCGGCCTGTTGTTCCGCACCGTGCACCTGTTCTTCATCCGCGACGTCGAGACCGGCCTCGTCTGGATGACCAAGATCCTGACCGATCCGTTCCACGATCTGATGCTCTACCACAAGGCTCCGCTGGCGCTGATGCGCGGTGAGCTGATGGATCCCGGCCTGCACCTCAATCCCGAGCACACGCTGGGCCTGATCGGCGAGCCCACGCTCGAAGAGCAGCACGCCTGATACGGCCCCTGCCCAGGTCGCGAATGTTTGTGGTCTACGTCATGCCCGGGCTTGTCCCGGGCATCCACGTCTTGAAGCCATCGTGCGGAGACGCGTGGATGGCCGAGACAAGCCCGGCCATGACGGCTTCGGAGTATGAAGCCTCAGCGCGCAAGACGCCTGGACAGCATCTCTTTCAGGATCTGCCGCTTGATCTGCTTGTTGGTGAGTGCGCCGTCGTGCCACCAGAAGCCGTCGGCCTTCATCTTCGCGGCCGCGCGGACGAAGCGTTCGGCGACTTCGGCGAAGTCGGCGTCGGTGTAGTTCAGGCTGAAGATCAACCGGCCGGTGCCGACCCAGCTCAGCGCCAGACCTTCGGCACGCAGATAATATTGCAGCATCCAATTGTAGCGGGAGGGCGTCGTGTATTTCACCGTCCAGATCGAGGAGAAGTTGGCGAACCGCACCGGCAGGTCGGCGTCCTCCATCATCCGGTTGAGCTTCTGCGCGCGGCCGTTCCAGGTTTCTTCCAGCCCGTCATAGATGGCGAGGAAGTTCGGGCTGGCGAGTCGGCTCAAAAACTCGTCCATCGCCGTCATGACGTAGGGATGCGAGTTGAACGTGCCGCGGGCAAAGCAGATATCGGCGGGACGGTCGTCGCGGAAGCGGCGCATCAATTCGCGTCTGCCGCAGACGACGCCGACCGGCAGGCCGCCGGCGAGACTCTTGCCGTAGGTCACCATGTCGGCCTTGACGCCGAAATATTCCTGGGCGCCGCCGGCGGCGAGACGGAAGCCGACGAAGACCTCGTCGAAGATCAGCACGATGCCGCGCTGGTCGCAGACCTCACGCAGCTTCTTCAGCCATTCGGTGTAAGCGGCGCGGTCGAAATTGCCGCCGCGGGAGGAATCGACCAGCGCGGAATCGCCGGGCGCGTTGGCGTTGGGGTGCAGCCCCTGCAGCGGGTTGACCAGCACGCATGCGATGTCCTTGCGCGTGCGCAGGACGCGCAGCGTCTTCTCCGACATCTCGGCAAGCGTGTAGGTCTCGTGCGCGGGAATCGGGTTGCCGACGCCGGGCTGCACGTCGCCCCACCAGCCGTGATAGGCGCCGGCGAAACGAACCAGATGCGTGCGCCCAGTGTGGTAGCGCGCCAGCCGCACCGCCTGCATGACCGCTTCGGTGCCGGACATGTGGAACGAGACCTCGTCGAGGCCGGAGATCCGGCAGAGTCGCTGCACGTTGTCGAGGATGACGGGATGGTAGGGGCCGAGCACCGGCCCGAGCGCATGCGCGCGCCTCTCGGCGCCCTCGATGCACTCCTTGTAGAAGTCGTTGCCGAAGATGTTGACGCCGTAGGATCCGGTGAGATCGTACGACGTGTTGCCGTCGACATCCGTGACGGTGACGCCGCTGGAGGATGCCACGAAGGTCGAGGTGCCCAGATGCTCGCGGACCAGGCGCGAGAACTGGAACGGCACGCGGTAGCTCTCGGTGAAGTTCAGGTCGGAGATCTTGTCGGCGGCCTCCTTCGTCGTCGCGCGGCCCTTCGGGTAGCGCTCGGCGTAGAGGGCGGCGAGACGGAAGAAGCCGTCCTTGCGCTGCGTGGCGATGTTCGCCGGCGCGCCGTCGCACGCGAAGTAGTCGTTCTCTCCGAACTCGTAGAACGGGAGCAGCTTTGCCACCCGCCGCGACATCTTGGAGTGCCCGGCGAGCGAGCGGTGCTTGGCGCGGGACAACTCGACCCGCGCCTTGATCTTCGGGAAGACGGCGGCAGCGGACGCTGCGGCGGCCACGGACATCGAGAGAATCGGGAGTGTCGTTTCCATGACAACAAGCGCTAAACCTGTGAGCTGACAGATTCATGACAGTCAAAGCCCTCATCGCCTCGTTCACCCAGCAGGAAGACCTCAACTTCCTGTTGACCAACCGCATCCCCCGCGCGGCGCTGACCCGCTTCATGGGCTGGTTCTCCAAGATCGAGAATCCCTTCGTGCGGGACGTCTCGATCGCGCTGTGGAAGCTGTTCTCCGACCTCGATCTGTCGGAGGCGAAGAAGTCCCATTTCAGGAGTCTGCATGATTGCTTCACGCGGGAGCTGAAGCCCGGCCTGCGGCCGTTCGATCCGGACCCTTGCATCGTCGCCAGCCCGTCGGACGGCATCGTCGGCGCGCATGGCAGGATCGCTGACACCGAGCTATTCCAGGTCAAGGGCGCGCCCTATTCGCTGCTCGACCTCGTCGGCGATTCCGCGCTGGTCGACCGGCACCGCAACGGCAGCTTCGTCACGCTGCGGCTGACCTCGAGCATGTATCACCGCTTCCATGCGCCCTATGATGCGCAGATCGAGGGCGTCACGCTGATCCACGGCGACGTCTGGAACGTCAACCCGATCGCCCTGAAGCGGGTCGAGCGGCTGTTCTGCAAGAACGAGCGCGCGGTGATCCGCACGCATCTTTCGACCGGCGAGGCCGTGACGCTGGTGCCGGTCGCCGCGATCCTGGTCGCGAGCATCCGGTTGCATTTTCTCGATAGGGTGCTGAACGCGCAGACGCGCGGCCCGGTCAATTTTCCCTGCGACGTCAAGGTGGCCAAGGGCGAGGAGCTCGGCTGGTTCGAGCACGGCTCGACCATCATCATCCTGGCGCCCGGCGATTTCACCTTCTGCGACGGCATCGCCGAGGGCACGCGCATCCGTGCCGGCCAGGCGCTGCTCAGAAGAAAGTAGCCTTCAATCCGCCGTCCCCGCCGCCTATATCGTCGGTGGGGACGTTTCGACGACGACGGATTTGGTGATGGCGCGGGCGCCGGTGATGGCGGCGGGTGGTATCGTGCTGCGGCGTGGTTCGACGCCGCTGATCGCGGTCGTGCGTCAACGCAAGCGCAACGAATGGGTCCTGCCCAAGGGCAAGCTCGACGACGGCGAGACGCCGAAAGAGGCCGCGCATCGCGAAGTGCTGGAGGAAACCGGCCACGACGTCGCCGTGCACGAATTCCTCGGCACGCTCGCCTACCAGTCCGGCGGACGCGTGAAGGTCGTGCATTTCTGGCGCATGGAGGCCGAGGGCGGGCCGGTCCGCAAGCTGACGAACGACATCAAGGCGGTCGACTGGCTCTCGCTGGACGATGCGATCGGGCGGCTGTCGCGCGAATATGAACGCGCGTTCCTGACCCAGACCGGCCCGATCGCGCTTGCCGCAGCAGGGCTGGCGCCATCGCCGGCGCAATCGGCCGATGACATCGATGCGGCCTTGCAGACGCTGACACCCGCCGAAGCCGTCTCCGTCGAGGAGTTGCGGCACGGCCTGTTGCAAAAGGTGAAGGCCTGGCTGCGCGGCGAGGCGTGAAGTCTTGAGCGCGCTGCTTGCGGTTCGGAGACATCCGCGAGTTGATAGGCCTGTGGAAGCGTGAGCTCCCTCCACGGAGGAGAGAGCGGCGTGCTCGACGTTGACCCTCATGGTGAGGAGCGCATCGCGCGCGTCTCGAACCATGCGGCCCGACTGTGGCCTCGTCCTTCGAGACGCATGCTTCGCAAGCTCCTCGGGGTGAGGGGCGGCACTGTCACCGCCGCTCCTTCTCCTTCGGGGCTGGCGCCGGTTTGCGCGGAGCTGCCGGGCGCTGTGCGGCCGGGAGGCGCTGCTGGAATCCGCCGGGGCGCTGCAAGCTTGGCGGTTGAGCCGCGGGCGGCTGGCCCGGTTGCATGCCGGTACGCGGCAGTTGCGGCTGTGTGTTCGGCGACTGCGGTGGCACGACTCCTCCGGGCTGAATTCGTCCACCGCGCGGCGGCTGGGTTTGCGGCGTGCCGTTGGGAGCCGTGCCCTGTCCCGTGCGCGGTGCACTTGGACGTCCGGCACCTTGCTGCTGACCGGGTTGCGGCTGACCCTGTTGCTGCTGGCCTCGCTGCGGCCCCTGGCCCGCGCGCGGGTTCCCCGGCTGCACCGCGCCGCCTTGCCGCTGCGGCGGCTGGGCGCCTTGCCGGCCCGGCGCGCCCGGCTGCTGCTGACCCGGACGGTTGTCCTGGCCGTTCGGGCGCTGCGGCTGCTGTCCGGGCGCGGTCGTCGGTCGCAATTGCTGTTGCTGCGGCGGTTGCGCCGGCCGCGGGATGCGGCTGAGCGCGCCTGGATTGGCGCGGCGGAAGTCGCGCTGCTCGGTGACGATCTGGCGTCCCGTGGTCTGCGCCAGATGGACCTGGCTGACGAAGCCGCGGTCGCGCGCGATCTGCCGTGCGGGAATCGTGATCGGCACCGCGGCGAAGCGCATGATTCCGGCAGTGGCTGCGCCAGGCCGGATCGCGAAGCCGCTGGCGCCTTGCGTCAGCGCGCCTAGGCGCGTGCCGCTGGTGCGGTCGTCGACGTCGATGTGCCCGACGCGGCCGTCGGCGTCGGGATAGAGCTTGATGTTGACGTTGCGCGCGCCGCTCGCGGCCGCGCCTTCGGGCACCTCGACAACGCCGGTGGTGCCGCGGATGCCGAGCGTCGCCGTCGGCGTCGTGATCTTCATGTTGCCTGTCTTCGCCACTGCTGCCGCAACGAAGGCGACCGTGCCCTTGCCTATGTCGAAGATTCCGGAGTTCTGCCTGCCGCCGTCCTCATAGACGTAATTGTCTATGGTAATCTTGGAGTTGGCGGAGAGATTGAACGTGGTCGCGTCGCTGAAGGTGATGCCGAGCGAGGAGTTCGACGAGGTCTGCACGACGTCGTTGAGATAAATGTCGTCGCGCACGCGCAAAGGATAGGAGTTCTTGTCGCGGATCACGGTCGCGATCCCCGTGACGGTCGCGACGTTGCCGATCGGCTCGACGGCGGTGGTTTGTGCGTCCGTAGCCGGCGTCGGTGAGGCCGAGGGCGTTGGGGCAGGTGCTGGCGCCGGTTGGCCTTGCGGCTGCGCCTGAGCAAGCTCGATTGCATCGGATGCATGCGCCACGCCGCCGCCCGCCAGCGGCAATGCCAGCAGCGCAAGCGCGAACACGAAGCGGCGCCAAGCCAGCATTGATGTCACGAGGAAGTCCCGGTGAGAACGCGAGGCGAGATCGGCCGATTTCAGCCGGGGGGACCTGAATGGCGGATGAACATGTGCCGGACAACAAGAGCGCGCCTGTTGTAGCGTGCGCGATGCTAACGGGACTCGCTATCTCTCCAGTGTCATGGCCGGGCTTGACCCGGCCATCCACGTCTCGACGCGCGGCACCAGGAACGTGGATGCCCGGGACAAGCCCGGGCATGACGAAGATAGTGCATGTGTCGGAGCTAACGCGCTCCGCGCGTCAGCTGACGCGCTTCCAGGTCTGGCCGCCGCAGAACATGCCGCCGAAGGCGCAGCCTTGCACGCGCATCGCATTCGGGCCCTTCATCGCGATGGTCGAGTCGTAGTTGCGGCCGGAATTGGGATCGTGGATGCGGCCGCTCCACTTCGAGCCCTCGGGCTTCATGTTGATCAGGATGCGCTCGTTGGTCTTCTCGGCATAGCCGCAGAGATTGGCGCCGCACGGCTCGACGCGGACATTGCCCTTACCCTCTTCGGTCGCCCACACGCCGATCGGCGAATTCGGTGCGGCCACAGGCGCGGCGGCCACCGGAGCCGGAGCGGGAGCAGCCGCCACCGGAGCGGGCGCAGCAACGGGAGCCGGCGCCGCGACGGGCGCGGGCTGCGTCGTCGTATCGACGGACGGCGCGGCGGCAACGGTCGACGCGGGCGCGGCGGGGGCGACAATTGGTGCGGCCGGTGCGGTCGCCTGAACCGGCGCCTGCGGCAAGGGCTGCTGCTGCACCGGAGCCGGCGCGGGCTGCGCGGTCGTGGCTGGAGCCGGCGTGGTGTCGACGTCATCATCCTTGGAGCCGCCGAGGCCCTTGAGGTTGATGTTGTTCAGCTTGATCGGCTTGTCCGACAGGCCCGGTGCGACGATGGTCACGCAGTTGAGCGAGGCGCAGTTGCGCGGCGTCTCGATCCGGATGTGTTGGCCCTCGATCTGGAACGAGATCGTATTGCCGCCGGCGTGAGCGGCGGTCGAGGCCAGCAAGAGCGCGGTGGCGGCAACGGTGAGCTTGTTCATGACAACCTCCGAAAATGGCGCGGTCCCGATATGGACTGAAGTCGCCGGTGGATGAAGCGTGGTTCGACCCTATGCCGGACCGGCCCGGTGTTCTGTGACGAGGGTCACAACGGCGGCGCGCCCTTTGGGTGAGGCAGCGCACATTCAGCCGCAATTCCTCTTCGTAAGGTCGTCGCGACATTGAGGGAGAGGGCGATGCAGCGGCTTGCGACTTCGCTTGGCACATTGATCGCGCTGATGGCGATCGCGCCGGCGGCCGAGGCCGGTTCCTATTCCATCTCGATTGGCGGCCATCGCTTCCATTTCGAGGCGCCCAGGACGTGCCGATCCACATCCTGCGTGTCGATCTCGTCCAATCGCAGCTTTCGGCCGGTGGAAGACGCCGCGACGAGACCGGTCCCGCCGCCGGCGACCGTGGTCGCGCCGCCGCCGGCTGCTCCAGCACCGACGCTGGCCGCGACGACATCGCAGCCCGTCGTGCCGCCGCAGACACCCAGACCAGAGCCACCAAGAGCTGAGGCGCCGGATTCCAATCCGCCGCGCGCTGAGGTGCCGCGCGCCGATCTGCAGAAATCCGTGACGCTCGATCCGCCGCGCATGGAGCCGCCGCCTGTCCCGAGCCCCGAGATCAAGCAGACCGTGGCGGTCGCACAGCGCAACGACGACGAGCAGGCCCATACGCCGCTCGGCGAATGGGAGAGCCGAGGTGCCAAAGGCACGGTCCGCATCGAGCGCTGCGGGCCCGCGCTTTGCGGTTATGCGCTGACCGAGGCCTCGAACCGGGGCGAGAGCGTGCTCGTCAACATGAAGCCGAAATCGCACGAGGTCTGGACCGGCAGCATCTACAGCCGCTCCAGCGGCAACACCTATTACGCGACGATGACCCTGAAGAGCTCCGGCAGGCTGCACGTCGAGGCCTGTGCGCTTTGGCGTTTCTGGTGCTCCGGCAACGACTGGACACGGGTCGAGGCGCCGCGCGAGCAACTGATCACGACCTCGCGGCAGTGGAGTGCACGGTCGTAGCGTCGCGCCGAATTGTCTCTTTCATCTTCTTGCAGGGTGAGGGGTCTGTCTCCGCGAACGCCGGCGCGCGAGGATAGAACCCCTCATCCGGCGCTTCGCGCCACCTTCTCCCACAAGGGGGGAAGGGGAAGCCGCCTTCGATGCGCTTGATGAGCTGCTAGATCATGCCGAGCACGATGGCGCCGACGAAGGCCATGGCGAGGTAGGCGGTGACTACGCTCAGTTTCCCGGCGAACGTCATGAGGTCGCTCCCTCCACGCGCGCCAGCTTGCGCGCGAGCATCATGGTTAACAGAAAGTCTCGTCTAGATAAAGTCAGCCCTGCTGTCGCTCGGTTCCTGCCCGGGGATCGGCGCGGGCGAGCCCGCATGGTTAAAGAACACTGAAATCAACGTGTTGAAGAGTCTTTAAGTAAATTCACCGAACGTGCGTGCATGACGCGCGGAGTTCGTTTGTATCTCGTCGGCTCCATCGTCCTTGTTTCGCTAGCGGGTTGCGGACGCGGCTTCTTCCAGGCCGAACGTGAACCGTGGCGGGCCGAGGCGGAAGCCGCATGCCTGAAATCGGGCGCGGTGAAAGAGGGGCCGGATCTCGTCCGCATCGACCCGATCTCCGGGCCCGGCATGTGCGGCGCCGAGTTTCCGCTGAAGGTCGCGGCCATCGGCGAAGCCTCGGGCAGCTACGGCTTTGCCGACGAGGAGCTGCGCCCGCCCGGCAGCATCGGCGGCCAGCCGCGCTGGCCGGTGGCGCAGCCGCGGTCGAATTATCCGCAGAGCCAGAATTACCCGGCGTCGTCCCTTCCGCAACGGCCGAACTACCCCGAAAGCGCGGTGCGCCAACCCGCCGGCTACGGAGCTTCGTCCGGGCCGATGTCGCTGAACGCACCGGGCGTGGCGGCGGAGGAGGACGAGATCGATCTGCCGCCCGATGGCACCGATGCCGCGGGCGCGGCGCGCTACATGAATGCGCCGAGCTATCCGGCCCGGCCGGCGCCTTACTCGCAGGCGCCTGCGCAGCAACCGCTGCCGCGCCTCGGCCCCGCGCAGGGCAATTCCGTCACGGCCGTCGGTCCCGTCGCGATCAAGCCGACCGCGACGCTGGCCTGCCCGATCGTGTCCGAGCTCGATCGCTGGCTTGCCGACACCGTGCAGCCTTCGGCGATGCGCTGGTTCGGCGTCCGGGTCGCCGAGATCAAGCAGATCTCCGCCTATTCCTGCCGCGGCATGAACGGCAATTCGCGTGCTCACATCTCCGAACACGCCTTCGGCAACGCGCTCGACATCTCCGCCTTCGTGCTCGCCGACGGACGCCGCGTCACCATCAAGGACGGCTGGCGCGGCATGCCGGAGGAGCAGGGTTTCCTGCGCGACGTGCAATCGGGCGCCTGCGCGCATTTCACGACCGTTCTCGCGCCGGGGTCGAACGTCTATCACTACGATCACATCCACGTCGATCTGATGCGCCGTGCCAGTCGCCGCCTGATCTGCCAGCCCGCCGCCGTGTCCGGCGAGGAGGTCGCCGCGCGTGCGCAGTCGCGCAGCCCCTATGCCAGTGCGCGCGATCCATCCGTCACCGGCTCGCTCGGTGCGCGCAAGAGCATGGCGCGCAAGCGCGAGGAAGACGAGTACATCGACGACTAAAGCGCGATGCGATTAGGGTGAATCGTTATCGCGCTTTAGGTTGTTGTTTAAGCATGATCTTTTCGGAAAACCGCTGCGCACTTTTCCGGATCATGCTTTAGGTGCGTTTCACCCGTGGCCGGATGGAGCGAAGCGCAGCTCGGGAAAATCGTTGCCGCATTCCGCTTCGCTCCCTGCAGGCTACGATCCTACGAGCCTGTTTTCGACGGTGCCGGGGCCAGCCCCATGCAGCGCTGCACCTCGCCGGGGACGTTGTAGGTGCGCATGATATGGCGACTGTCGCGCAAGCCGGACGCCTCGCGCTGCACCACGAACATCCAGAGCGCCTCGCCGGCCTCCAGCACCAGCTTGCGCCTAGCCGGCTGCATCGAGGCTGCAGTTCCCGTGGCGGCATGGGCGGCGTCAAATTCGCGCAAACGCGCCAGCGCCTGCTCGAGCGTGCGGCCCATCCGTCCGAGCGCGGAGGCCTGTTCCTGGACGATCTCATAATGGAGGATATCGACCGGCGGGCGAAGATCACGAGACATGACCGCAATATAATGCTGCCGGACCGGCCTGCGCAACGAGCGGCCCGCTGGCCGTCACGTCGCCTTATAGGCCGCCAGGAACATCCGCGTCGCGCTGCCGACCACTTCGCTCATGCGCTGTTCCGACGGTGCGGGGGCGGCCTGAAACACGAAGGGCAGGAAGAGCGAGGCCTTGCAAAGCTCCATGAACTGGGAGGCGGCAAGATCGCAATCGTCGATCCTGAGATCGCCCGAGGCGACGCGGGCGTTGAGATAACCGGAAAGGAGGTTGATGCTCTTGTCCAGCACGCGCGCATAGTAGCGGCGACCGACGTCGGGCATGCGCTCGGCGATCGCCATCACGGTACGGATCGCCGATCCGCCACCGGGCCGGCAGACCAGATGAAGATAGGCGAGGCCGAATTCCTTCAGCGTGGTCTCGGCATCGCGCGCGGGATCGAAATTGAAGACGACCTGGCCGTGCTGCAGCGCCTCCTGCTCGAGGATGGCCTCGAACAGCGCGCTTTTGTCGGCGAAGTAAACGTAGAGCGTGCCCTTGGAGACCTGCGCCGCGCGCGCGATCTCGCCCATGCTGGCGCCGTCGAAGCCGAGATTCATGAACACCTTGCGGGCACCGTCCAGGATCTGACGACGTTTGGAGCCGTCTTCCTCCTGGATGACGTGCAGATGGTCGCGGCCGGCTACAACCATTGGTTTAGGGTCTCGGAAGTTTTCTGGACAAGGTGTTGAAGGGTGAGATGCAAATAAGGATTCGGACCAGTAGGGTCCCACTCGGAACTATTATATAGATTGACCGAACCGTTCGGTCAATGATATTTGAGATCAGCGACAGGAAATGGGGCTTTCGGGCCGGCCGTCCTCGATCGCCTTTTTGGGAGGCCTTGATGGCGGCATCGAGAGACCAAGCTGCGCGAGTCCTTCGCCAGGAAGCGGCGGAGCACGCCGGCGGTAACGCTACGATCGAGAACTCTGCTCCGCTTGCCGAGCAACTGCGCGATCAAAAGGCCGAGGAGGCCAAGCGCCGTCCCGCCGAGGCGCCGGAGAAGCCCGTGGCCGACAAGCCGGCCGCACCTGCACCGGACGCACCCGTTGCCGGTTCTCCCAAATCCGGCAAGCGCAAATTCGTCCTGATGGGCATCGGTCTGGCGCTCGCGCTCGCCGCCGCGAGCTATGCCGGCTATTACACGCTGGTCGGCCGCTTCTACGTCTCCACCGATGACGCCTACGTCCGCGCCAACAACACCATGCTGGGCGCGCGCGTTTCCGGACACGTCGCCGCGATCCTCGCCGGCGACAACACGCCGGTACGCGCCGGCGACGTCGTCCTGCGCATCGACGACGGCGACTACAAGATCGCGGTCGATGCGGCAGCAACGAAGCTCGCGACCCAGCAGGCCACCATCGATCGCATCGGCCGCCAGGTCGCCGCGCTCGACAGCCAGGTCGCGCAGGCCAAGGCCCAGCTCGTCTCGGCCGAAGCGGGCCTCAAGCGCGCCGATCTCGATTACGAGCGCCAGCAGGCGCTGAGCACCAAGGGGTTTGCCTCGCGTGCAGTGTTCGAGAGCTCGGAAGCCGGACGCGACCAGGGCGCCGCCGCGGTCAAGGCCGCGCAGGCGGCCTACGACGTTGCCGTCAGCAATGTCGATGTCGCCAAGGCGCAGCAGGCCGAAGCGCAGGCCCAGCTCGCCGAGCTCAAGACCACGCTCGCCAAGGCGGAGCGCGATCTCAGCTTCACGGCGGTGCGCGCGCCGGTCAACGGCACGTTCTCCAATCGCCTGGTCAACACCGGCGACTTCGTCGCGGTCGGTCAGCGCCTCGGCAACATCGTGCCGCTGGACGACGTCTATATCGACGCCAATTTCAAGGAGACGCAGCTCAAGCGCATCCGTCCCGGCCAGCCGGTGACGATCAAGGTCGACGCCTACGGCATGCGCAAGTTCTCTGGCGTGGTCGACAGCATCGCGGCGGGCGCGGGCTCGGTGTTCACGCTGCTGCCGCCCGACAACGCCACCGGCAACTTCACCAAGATCGTGCAGCGCGTGCCGGTCCGCATCCGCGTGCCGAAGTCGGTGGCGAAGCAGAACCTGCTCCGTGCCGGCATGTCGGTCTATGCCACCGTCGACACCAACAAGGGCGCGGCCGACGCTGACAGCGAGGTCGATCTCGACGATCCCGCGGTCCATCCGCAGTAGGATGCGGCTGCGATGACGCCAGCCCCGAGCGATGCCGCGCTCCCTTTCCCGCTTGCGGGAGAGGGTGCTTCCGCAATGGGACAGTCCCCATGCGGAGAGAACCCTCACCCGGCGCTGCGCGCCGACCTCTCCCGCAGGCGGGAGAGGTGCACCGACCCCGCGGCTGGCAGGATCCCGAGCTGACACGATGGCAGACTCCACCACCGCTTCACCTGCCATGATGGCGGACCCGGCGTCGGAGCGCATCGCGCCGAAGCGGCTGTTCGCCTTCATCATCATGGTGTTCGGGATGTTCATGTCGATCCTGGACATCCAGATCGTCTCGGCGTCCCTCAGCGAGATCCAGGCCGGCCTGTCGGCAAGCTCCAGCGAGGTCTCATGGGTTCAGACCGCCTATCTGATCGCCGAGGTGATCGCGATTCCGTTGTCGGGATTCCTGTCGCGCGCCTTCGGCACGCGGCTGTTGTTCGCGATCTCGGCGGCCGGCTTCACCGCCTCGAGCCTGCTCTGCGGCTTTGCCACCACCATCGAGGAGATGATCCTTTGGCGCGCGCTGCAAGGATTCTTGGGCGCCGGCATGATCCCGACGGTGTTCGCCTCGGCCTATACCGTCTTCCCGCGATCGAAATTCCACATCGTCGGCCCCATCATCGGGCTGGTCGCGACCCTCGCACCCACGATCGGGCCGACGGTCGGCGGCTACATCACCGACCTGATGTCGTGGAACTGGCTGTTCTTCATCAACGTCGTGCCCGGCATCGGCATCACCGCCGGCGTGCTGGCGCTGGTTGATTTCGACGAGCCGCATTTCGAGCTGCTCGACCGCTTCGACTGGTGGGGCCTCCTGTTCATGGCCGGCTTCCTCGGCACGCTGGAATACGTGCTGGAGGAAGGCCCGCAATATGAATGGATGCAGGACACTTCGGTGGCGATCTGCGCCTGGATCTGCGGGCTCTCGGCGATCGCCTTCTTCTGGCGCGTCTTCACCGCGGCCGAGCCGATCGTCAATCTGCGCACCTTCACCGACCGCAATTTCGCTGTCGGCTGCACGCTGCAGTTCTGCATCGGCATCGGGCTCTATGGCCTGACCTACATCTATCCGCGCTATCTCGCCGAGGTGCGCGGCTACAGCGCGCTGATGATCGGCGACACCATGTTCGTCTCCGGCATCACCATGTTCCTGGTCGCGCCGCTGGTCGGCCGGCTCATGGCGAAAGTCGACATGCGCTACATGATCGCGTTCGGCCTCGTCGTGTTCGCGCTCGGCTCCTACCAGATGACCTGGATGACGCGGGACTACGATTTCTATGAACTGCTGGTGCCGCAGATCCTGCGTGGCGTCGGCATGATGTTCGCGATGGTCCCGACCAACAACGTCGCACTCGGCACGCTGCCACCTGACAAGGTGAAGAACGCGAGCGGCGTGTTCAACCTGATGCGCAATCTCGGCGGCGCGCTCGGCCTCGCCGTCATCAACACCGTGCTCAACGACCGCACCGACCTCCACATCAGCCGCCTGCAGGAGCGCGTGACCTGGGGCAACGCGACCGCCACCGAAACCCTGAGCATGTTCATGCAGAAGTTTCAGGGACTTGGCGATTCCACGCTGATGGCCATGAAGCAGCTTTCCCAGCTGGTTCATCGCCAGGCCGTGGTGATGAGCTTTGGCGATGCCTTCTTCATCCTGACGCTGTTCTATCTCGCTCTCAGCTTCCTGGTGATGCTGCTGAAGAGGCCGCCGTCGCCGTTCGGTGCCGGGGGCGATGCGCACTAATTTGCAACACTCATCCGTGATCTCGCACCGGGCCCGTTGCAAAGCGCGAGCGACACATCTATAAAGCGCACCTCATTCAATCGAACCGGGAGGGATTTGCATGATTTCGTCGCATTCGCAGATCGTACGCCCGCGCTCGATGATGATCTGGTTCGGTATGTACGCGGCCTGCTAGAGGCCTCTTCCGCCAGCTTCGATCGGGCCAAGGTTTCGACCAGGCGTCCCGATCGCTCCGCTTCCCAAGTCAAAGTCAGTTTTGAGTGACGCCGTTTCGGCCCTCGTGGCCGGCCTGCGTCCATCGATGGAGCCGGCCCGCGCGTGCGGCCGGATGATGTCATGACCGCTCTGTCCAAGAGACCCGCCGCCATTCGGGTGGTGCTGCCCTTCGTATTCCGGCACTGGCTGAAGCAGCCGGGGCGCGGCCTGATCGTGGCCGGCGGCCTCCTCGGTGCGACCATCGCCGATCTGTTCATGCCGGTGTTCTCGGGACACCTGATCGATGCGTTGACGCGCGGCCCGTCGGATCTGGAGGCGCGCCACGCGGCGCTGGTGGCATTCGGCGCCATCGTGGCGCTGGGCGCGGCTTCGATGGTGCTGCGGCTCGTCGGCCTGCAGGCGATCGTGCCGTTCACGCTGAAGATCATGTCCGACGTCGCGCAGGACGCGTTCACGCGCGTGCAGCGCTTCTCGACCGACTGGCACGCGAACTCCTTTGCAGGCTCCACGGTGCGCAAGATCACCCGTGGCATGTGGGCGCTCGACCTGCTCAACGACACCATCCTGATGGCGCTGGCGCCCTCGCTTCTGGTGCTGGTCGGCTCGATGATCCTGCTCGGCGTGCATTGGGCCTCGCTTGGCCTGGTGATCGCGATCGGGGCGATCCTCTACGTCATCACCACGGTGGTGTTCTCGACGCGTTACATCGCGCCGGCCGCACGCGTCTCCAATGCCTGGGACACCAAGGTCGGCGGCACGCTGGCGGACGCGCTGACCTGTAACGCGGTGGTGAAATCCTTCGGCGCCGAAATGCGCGAAGAGGCGCGGCTCGGCCGCGTCATCAACCGCTGGCGGGTGCGCGTGCGGCGGACCTGGTTTCGCTACAACTACACGTCCATGGCGCAGCTCTCGCTGCTGTTATGCTTGCGGGGGTCCGTGATCGGCGGCTCGGTGTTGCTGTGGATGTCCGGGCATGCCTCGCCCGGCGACGTCACCTATGTGCTGACGAGCTATTACGTCATCCATGCCTATCTGCGCGATGTCGGCATGCACATCAACAACCTCCAGCGCTCGGTCAACGACATGGACGAGTTGGTGGCGATCCATGACGAGCCGATCGGGATTGCGGATGCGTCCGATGCGCGGCCGATCGCGATCGAGGGCGGCGAGATCGTGTTCGACGACGTCACGTTCCACTATGGCGGCTACCGTGCGCCGCTGTACGACGGCTTGTCGGTCAGGATCCGCGCCGGCGAACGCGTCGGCCTGGTCGGCCGCTCCGGCTCCGGCAAGACCACCTTCGTCAAGCTGGTGCAGCGGCTCTATGACGTCAGCGGCGGCCGCGTGCTGATCGACGGGCAGGACATCGCGCGGGCCACGCAGCAATCGCTGCGCAGCCAGATCGCGATCGTGCAGCAGGAGCCGATCCTGTTTCACCGTTCGCTTGCGGAGAACATCGCGTATGGCCGGCCCGGTGCCAGCCTGGAGGCAATCGAGCAGGCGGCGCGGCTGGCGAACGCGCACGACTTCATCCTGCGCCTGCCAAAGGGCTACGGCACGCTGGTCGGCGAGCGCGGGGTGAAACTGTCGGGCGGCGAGCGGCAGCGCGTGGCGCTGGCGCGTGCGTTCCTGGCGGACGCGCCGGTGCTGATCCTGGACGAGGCGACGTCGAGCCTCGATTCGGAATCGGAGGCGCTGATCCAGCAGGCGATGGAGCGGCTGATGAAGGGCCGCACCTCGATCGTGATTGCGCACCGGTTGTCGACGGTGAGGAGCCTCGACCGCATCCTGGTGTTCGACCGCGGCGAGATCGTCGAGCAAGGCACGCATGCGATGCTCGCAGCCAAGCAAGACGGCGTCTATCGCGGCCTGTTCGAGCGCCAGGTGGTGGAACTCGGACAGATCGCAGCGGAGTGAGGCGCGCGGCGGCGGGGCGAAGGTCCCGACGTCGCGCCGCCATAGGTGAACGACATGAAAGACCTGACGAACGGCTCCATCGTGAGACACATCCTGGCCATGGCCCCTCCGATCATGGTCGGCATGGTCACGATCATGATCTGCCAGCTGGTCGACCTCTACTTCGTGTCGGGCCTCGGCGACGCCGCGGTCGCGGGCGTTGCCGCGGCCGGCAATGCCGGCTTCCTCGTCAACGGGCTGATGCAGGTGCTCGGCGTCGGCGCGGTGGCGCTGATCGCGCATGCCGTGGGACGCAAGGACCGGGCGGATGCAAACCTGATCTTCAACCAGGCGATGGTGCTGTCGGTGCTGTTCGGATTGTTGACCCTGGTCGCAGGTGCCGCGCTGTCGCGCGCCTATATGCGTGCGATCGCGGCGGACCAAGCCACGATCGAGGCCGGGACCACTTACCTGCTGTGGTTCATGCCGGCGCTCGCGCTGCAGTTCGCGACCCAGGTGATGGGATCGGCGCTGCGTGCCACCGGTATCGTTCGTCCTGTCATGCTGGTGCAGACGCTTGCCGTGGCCATCAACATCGCGCTGGCGCCGGTGCTGATCTCGGGATGGGGCACCGGCTACGCGCTCGGCGTTGCCGGCGCAGGGCTGGCGAGTTCGATGGCGGTCGCCGTCGGCGCGCTGATGCTGCTTGTCTATTTCCGCAAGGTCGAGCGCTATGTCGCTTTCAACGCGGCGCAGTGGCGGCCGCAGCCGCGCCATTTGAAGCGGATCCTCAATGTCGGCCTGCCGGCCGGCGGCGAGTTCGCGATGATGTTCATCTTCATGGCGGTGGTCTATTACGTGCTGCGCGATTTCGGCGCGGCGGCGCAGGCGGGTTTCGGCATCGGGCAGCGCGTGCTCGGCCTGATCAACATGCCTGCGCTCGCGGTCGGGCTGGCGGCCGGGCCGATCGCCGGCCAGAATTTCGGCGCAGCCAACGCCGCGCGCGTGTGGGAAACTTTTTTCAAGGTCGCGTTGATCGTCACGCTCGTGATGGCCGGCTTCATGATTCTTGCGCAGGCGAAGCCGGATTTGCTGCTCGGCGGATTCTCGAACGACCGCGAGACCATGGAGATCGCCTATCTGTTCCTGCGGATCATCTCGCTCAACATGATTGCGCAGGGGCTGATCTTCACCTGCTCGAGCATGTTCCAGGCCCTGGGCAACACCAAGCCGGTGCTTTTGACCTCGGCGACGCGCGTGTTCACCTATTCGCTGCCGGCGATCTGGCTCTCGACGCTGCCGGGCTTTCGCATGGAGCACGTCTGGTACCTGTCGGTCGCAACGACCACGTTGCAGGCCGGCTTGAGCCTGTGGCTGCTGCACCGCGAGTTCAACAAGCGTCTGAGTTTGGCGCCGAAGGAGAAGGCCCCAGAGCAGGGGAGCCCCGAACCCGTTGCGCCTCTCGCCCGCGAGCCGGTGTGACGACAACCTGTTCCTCGCTGGGAGGAGCTAGAGCGCGCCGAGACTATTCCAGACCAGGGTCAGGCCCGACAGGAACAGCAGGCCGAGCACGACATCGCCAAAATGCTTGTCGTTGAGGGCGTGATAGACGCGTGCGCCGGCCCAGGCGCCGATCAAGGTGCCTGGAAAGGCGACCAGCGCGAGCCACACCACTTTGAGCTCGACGAGACCCGATGCGGTCTGCAGCACCAGCGCGGTGGCGAGCACCGTGAAATTGAAGAGCTGGAAGATGCCGCGCCGCTCGTGCTTGTTCCAGCCGCGGATGTTGGCCCACAGGATCGGCAGCGGACCCGATAATCCTGCGAGGCCGCCAAGTATACCGCCGGCAAAGCCGATCGCGCCGTCGGCGAAGCGGCCGCCGAATGTGATCGCGAGCGGCCTCTTGTTCAGATACATCGCGCTCGAAAAGACCAGAATTAAAACGCCGACGCTCAGCTTGAACACTTTGGGATCGGCCGAGGCGACCATCATGGTCCCCAGCGGCACGCCGAGCAGCCCTCCGATCAGGAACGGCCAGACCAGCGAGAGATCAAAGCTCTTCCACATCGAAGGCAACGTCGAGGTCTGCGCGATCACCGAGCAGATCAGCACAAGGGGCACCGCGAGCGAGGGCGGCAGCACGTAGAGCCAGATGCCGAGTGCCATCAGCGCCGTGCCGAAGCCTGCCAGCCCCGAGACGAAGCCGCCGGCCAATGCGCCGAGGAGCAGCAGGACGTAGGTGAGCGTTTCCAACAGATTGTCCTTCGCCACGGCGATCCCGAAAGTTGATCACCGCCGCCCGCATAGCACGCCTGCTGCCGTGCAAGTCAATCCATCCCGCATGCAAGCGTGATCTGCGGCGCGTCGGGCTTTCGCGAAGGACCGCGCTACGTCGCGGCGACGATCGTGCGCTCCGGCGATCGCCGTCATCGTCGATGATCTAGACGATCTGCCTGGTGTCGGCGGGCTTCTGCAGCGCGGCGACCAGGATGCGCAGCGCTGCAGTCAATTCAGATCTGTTCCGGGCCGCCCCCAGCGAGACCCGGGCCGCGTGCGGCGGTGTCCCGCCGACTGTGAAGGCGTCGGCGGCGACGATCGCAAGTCCGTTCCGCAGGAGATCTGCGGCCACATCGGGCCGGCGCTCGGGCAGTCGCAGCCACAGATGATGCGCCGCCGGCCTCGCCAGGAATTGGAAGCCCTTCAGCGTGCGTCGCGCGAGCTGCTGACGGCCGACCGCTTCGTTGCGAATGGCGGTGATGATGCGATCGGCAACGCCGGCCTCGATCCAATGCGTCACCAGTGCGACCATCAGCGGCGCCGGCATCTGCACCGTCGCTTGCAGAGACGTACGCATCTGTCGCTGCGCGCCGCCGTCTGGCGTCACCAGATAGGCAACGCGTAACGCCGGTGCGATGCATTTCGACAGCGTGGTCGCAAGATAAGTCCGCTCGGGAATGAGATTGGCGATCGGCGCTGCCGAGCGGTCGAGCAGGCCGTAGGCGTCGTCCTCGATCAGGATCGTGTCGGCGTCGCGGATGATCTTTGCGACTGCACCGCGCCGTTCGGGAGAAAGCGTCGCGGTGGTCGGATTGTGCAGCGTCGGAATGAGATAGACGGCCCTAGGCTTGTGCGCGCGGCAGGCCCTTGCCAGCGCATCGGGCAGGATGCCGCCGTCATCCATGGCGATCCCGACGAGCTTGATGCCGAGCTGGGCGGCTGCGGCCTTGATGCCGGGAAATGTCAGCGCTTCCGTCAGCACGATGTCGCCGGGCCTCGCAAGGTGCGCGAGCAGGTTGAACAGGATCGTCTGCGCGCCGGGAAAGACCACGAGCCTGTCGGCATGTGCGTGCGGCACCCGCGCGCGCATCCAGCGCGCCGCGACCTCGCGCTCGTGGGCGCTGCCGCCGGGCGGCTGATAGTTGAGATACGCGGTCAGGCCCGATTGCGCGCGGATGGATTCCAGCCCGGCGATGATGCGTTCGTCGAGCTGCGCCTCCAGCGGATGCGGCGGCACGTTCATCGACAGATCGATCGCGACGGGATGCGGCAAGTCGACCGTGCGGCGCGCGCTGGTCTCCGACACGAACGACCCCTGTCCGACCCGCGCCTCCATGATGCCGCGGCGCCGCGCCTCGGTGTAGGCGCGCGTCACCGTGGTGAGATCGATGCCGAGGGCTTTTGCGAGCGCGCGCTGGGTCGGCAATTGCTGGCCGCGCACCAGCCGGCCGGCGGCGATGTCCGCCTCCATGGCTTCGACGATGCGCTGGTAGCGCGGGCCTGACAGCTCCGAGATTGTCGGGATCCAATCCATGCAATTTAGGCCCATATCCTTTGAATGTATGGATACAGCCTATTATTGTATGGATCGTCGAAAAGGAAGAGGTGTGGTCATGGCGACGGTCTCTCTGGTGAAGGCGATGTGGCGCGGCTTCAGCGGCAAATGCCCGAATTGCGGGGAAGGGCACATGTTCGGCCGCTTCCTGAAAGTGGCTGACACTTGCGACCATTGCGGCGAGGAGTTGTTCCACCAGCGTGCCGACGACTTTCCCGCCTACCTCGTGATGGTCGTGGTCGGCCATCTCGTGGTGCCGGCGATCCTCGCGGTCGAGACCGCCTATGCGCCGCCGGTCTGGTTGCAACTGGCGGTGTGGCTTCCGGTGACGCTGTTCGCCTCGCTCGCACTGTTGCAGCCGACCAAGGGCGCCATCGTCGGGCTGCAATGGCAGCTCGGCATGCACGGATTCGAGGCGGGCAAGCAGCGGCGCGAGGCGGGCGAGCTCGCGCCCGTGCTGGTGAAGGCCGACACCCGCGCCGCCTGAGGCGGCGTTTACATCACGCGGCCGGTCGCTACACTCCATCGTCGAAACAACAACGATGGAAACGCCGATGGCCGCACGCGCGAAGACCTTCCTGCTCTGTCATGGCGCATGGTCCGGCGGATGGGCCTGGAAGAAGATGCATCCGCTGATGGCCGAAGCCGGTCACCGCCTGGTGACTCCGACTTATACGGGCCTCGGCGAACGCGCGCATCTCGCCAGCCCGGCGATCGATATCGACACGCACATTCAGGACATCCTCAACGTCATCAAATTCGAGGATATCGGCGACATCGTGCTGCTCGGCCACAGCTATGGCGGCATGGTCGCGACCGGTGTCGCCGACCGCGCCCGCGAGCGCGTGAGGCAACTGATCTATCTCGATGCTTTCGTGCCACGCGACGGCCAGTCGCTGTTCGACCTCAACGAGGGTGGGCGGGAGCCGATGCGCAAGGCAGTCGCTGCCGGCGACGGCTATCGCATTCCGCCGAACCCGCCGCCGCCGGATACGCCGCAGGCCGATCTCGACTGGTTGAACGCGCGCCGGGTGCCGATGCCCATCAAGTGCTTCGAGACGAAGCTGAGGCTCGAACATGGCGAGCCGACGATCCCGCGCAGCTACATCTATTGCACCCGCATCCCGCCGGGCGATGTGTTCGGGCAATTCGCGACGCGCACGAAGAACGAGAAGGGATGGCGTTATTTCGAGCTCGACGCCAGTCATGCACCGAATGTCACCGCGCCGGAGGCGCTGATGAGGGTGTTGGACGAGATCGTCGCCTAATTCTCGCTCGTCATTCCGGAGCGCGACGAAGGCGCGAGCCCGGAATCCATTCTTCCACCAACTCTGCCGGCCGATGGATTCCGGGCTCGCGCTGCGCGCGCCCCGGAATGACGGCCGTTGAGGGCGACGTGCTCGGCCAAAATGGTGAGGGGCCCGGCGCGTTGGCGCCGAACCCCTCGTTGCAAGATATCAGCCGGCCTGTAAGCCGGGTTCTGTAGGGCACCGCCCGCTTGCGCGGACGATACGTGACGGCCATTCCTCTGGGACCGTGTTTGCACACGGCCTCGAGCAACCTACCCGGACGGCGGGCCTGACATCGCCCCGCGGCGTTATCGCTTTCGCGAACAGCCCGCTACGCCGTCCCTATTCGGTTTTGCTCCCGGTGGGGTTTGCCATGCCGGCTCCGTTGCCGCAGCCGCGGTGCGCTCTTACCGCACCTTTTCACCCTTACCCCGCGTAGCCCGAAGGCGAAGCGGGGCGGTTCGTTCTCTGTGGCACTTTCCCTGGGGTCACCCCCGCCGGACGTTATCCGGCACCGCATGTCAAGGGAGCCCGGACTTTCCTCCCCGGCGGCCTTTCGGCACCTGCCGGAGCGGCCGTCCGGCCGACTGACGGGGGCATGCATGGGGCATTTGCATCGGTTCCGTCAAGCTGAGATCGCCGCGCACGCGGCCTGCAAATAATTTATCCTGAAGATGTCGTCTGGAGCGTGCCCCGTTCGACTGGATGTCGGCGACACAGCCGAACAACAGGAGTGAAGCGATGCAATATCTGCTGATGATCTACCAGAACGAGGCCGAGTACGCGAAGAACGATGAGGCGACCAGCCAGAAGATCCTGGCCGAGTACCAGGCTTTCACGCAAAGCATCGTCCAGAGCGGCAACTACAAGGGAGGCGACCGCTTGCGGCCGACTACGACCGCAACGACGGTGCGCGTGCGCGACGGCAAGACGCTGACGACCGACGGTCCGTTCGCCGAAACGCGCGAGCAGCTCGCGGGCTATTACCTGATCGAGGCCAAGGATATCGATGCGGCGATCGGGATCGCGGCCAGGATTCCCAGTGCACGCATCGGCTCGATCGAGGTGCGGCCGATCTGGGTGCACGACAAGTGACGGCGAAGCCGTCATTCCGGGGCTCGCGTAGCGAGAACCCGGAATCTCGTGCCGCGATTTCGAGATTCTCAGGTGCGCAATTGCGCACGAGGGTTCGCGACTGCGTCGCGCCCCGGAATGACGCGCAAAGCATCATTCGATGATCCCTTCCGAAATCGACAGGATCTTCCGCGACGAGGCGGGGCGGGCGCTGGCCACGCTGATCCGCCTCGTCGGCGATTTCGATCTGGCGGAGGATGCGCTCCAGGATGCGTTCGCCGTCGCGCTCGATCGCTGGGCAGCGGGCGAGGTGCCCGACAATCCGCGGGCCTGGCTTGTCAATGTCGCCAGGCACAAGGTGATCGATCGGATCCGCCGCCAGGCCGTCTTTCGCGGCAAGCAGCAGGCGCTGGTGCACGAGCTCGAGCTGAATGCGCAGGCACCCGACGAGCCGCCCGCGATGCTGGACGACGACATGCTGCGGCTGATCTTCACCTGCTGCCATCCCGCCTTCGCGCCGGAGGTTCAGGTCGCGCTGACGCTGCGCACCGTCTGCGGCCTTTCCACCGCACAGGTCGCGCGTGCCTTTCTCGTCGGCGAGGAAGCGATGGCGCAGCGGCTGGTTCGTGCCAAGCAGAAGATCAGACTCGCCGGGATCCCCTACGAGGTGCCGGAGCGCGAGGCGCTGGCGGCGCGGCTCGAGGGCGTGCTCGCGGTGATCTATCTCGTCTTCACGGAGGGCTATGTCGCGACGTCGGGTGCAGATTTGATGCGTCCGGATCTCGCGATCGAAGCGATCAGGCTCGCCCGCCTGCTCGACCGGCTGATGCCGGATCGCGCCGGCATCAAGGGCTTGCTGGCCCTGATGCTGCTGCACGACGCGCGTCGCGCGGGACGCGAGACCGTGGCCGGCGACATCGTGCTGCTCGAAGAGCAGGACCGCGCCTTGTGGGATCGCGCGCAGATCGAGGAGGGGCTGCGCCTGGTCGACGACGCGCTGCGCGTGCCCGGCCCGCCGCAACCCTACGCCGTGCAAGCCGCGATCGCCGCGCTGCATGCTCGCGCGCCGAGCTATGAGCAGACCGACTGGCGGCAAATCGCCGGGCTCTACGGGGTCTTGCTGCGCATCGGTGCCTCTCCGGTGATCGAGCTCAACCACGCGGCCGCGCTGTCGATGGTCGATGGGCCGGCCCGCGCGCTCGATCTCGTCGATGCGATCAGTGCCCGAGGCGGGCTGCGCGGCTATGAGCTGTTGCCCGCGGTGCGCGCCGATCTGTTGCGGCGGCTTGGCCGCAACGAGGAAGCGCGCGAGGCCTACCGCGCGGCGACGGAGGCGACGCAGCTCGAGCCGCTGCGGCGGCTGTATGCGCGAAGGATGAGGGAGATGGGGTAGGGCTCTCGTGCCCCGGACGCAGCGCAGCGCCCTCTTGGCGGTGCGCTGCAGAGCCGGGGCCCATCTCGCCGCAGCGGACTCGTCTCGCCAGCTGCGTCCCGGCTCGCGCGTCCGGGACACGAGAGTGAACTGCGTGGTCTACCCCGTCACTTCGACGCGACGGTCGTCCCTTCCGTCGGCAGGCTCGCCAGCAGCGCCTGCAATGTCGACAGCGTCGAGTGGTCCGCGACGCCATCGAGCCGCGCCGGGCGGAAATGGCGCTGGAAGGCCGTGACGACTTCCATGGTCGCGGCGTCGTATTTGCCGGTCAGCGGCACGCCGTAGCCGTATCTGGCGAGCGCCTGCTGCAGGCTCAGCACCTCGTCGCTGATGGTGCCGAGCATCAGAGTCTCGCCGCGCACGACAGGGGCGGGCGTGACCCAGTGACCGACGCCGGAATTGGCGAGCGAGTGCCACGGGAACTTCTCGCCGGGGTCCTTCTTGCGCGCGGGCGCGACGTCGGAATGGCCGAGCACCCGGTGGGACGGCACCTTGCGGCGGAGCATGATGCCGCGGCACAGCGCGATCACGGCGGCGATCTGGCGCAACGGAAACTCCGGATAGCCCCAGTCGTGGCCGCGATTGACGATCTCGATGCCGATCGAGCAGGAGTTGACGTCGTCCTCGCCGGCCCAGGACGACACGCCGGCGTGCCAGGCGCGCTTGGTCTCGGGCACGCATTGCACGATGCGGCCGTCCTCCAGCACGACATAATGCGCCGAGACCTCGGTGCCGGCCGTGCACAACCGCGCCAGCGCGCCCTCGACATCGGGCATGCCGGTGTAGTGCAGCACGATCATATCGGGCGGCCGTCCCTTGCTGCGCTCGCCGTAGTTCGGCGAAGGGATGATGTCGGAGACGATCGAGGAGTCCGGCTCGAACGTCCGCATGTTCGCCGCGGCCTTGGGAACCGGGAGAACGCGCTGGCGCTTCGAATCAGTTCCAGACGGTGTGGATGAACCGGACGGCGGCATGGACAACTCAGGTCGGACGCGAATGGGCCAAGCCCTTCTCTTTACTATTCCTTTACCCTCCACCGCGCGCAATCGCGCGGCGCGGTTAACGGATGCATTTTGCGCATGTGTGTGGAAGAAGCATCACCGCCGCTTCACCTTTGCGACTTGTAACGAGCCGATCAACGCTTTCTTAACGCTAAGGGCCGTTACTGAGAGATGAAGAGCCGACCCGCGTCCGGAGGCGGCCAAAGCGTATTTTGGCTCGAAATCCCATGGCTGCCCGACAAATTCCGCTGGGAACACTCGGTCTGCGGCCTGGGACGACCGGGCTCGGTAACCATGCCGGACGGGGGCTTTGTCGTGGAACCGCCGCGACGCGGAATGATTCGAGGCGTTATGGGCTTGTTCGTCCCCGATCTCGCTTGGACGTCAGGCAGCGCCTTCGGCAGGCGTGGCGCATGAGCTCGGCCCCGCACATCCCCGTTCTTGGCCGCGAGGCCATCGCCCATCTCGCTCCGCGCGATGGCGGCATCTATGTCGACGCCACGTTTGGTGCCGGCGGCTATAGCCGTGCGATCCTGGAGGTGCCGGGAACCCGGCTGATCGCCATTGATCGCGACCGCACGGCGATCACAGGCGGTGCCGAGCTGGTCGAAGGCTCCGCCGGCCGGCTGGCGTTGGTCGAGGACCGCTTCTCCAATCTCGCCGACGTCTGCGCGGCACAGGGCATCGACACCGTGGACGGCGTCGTGATGGATGTCGGCGTGTCCTCGATGCAGCTCGACCAGGCCGGCCGCGGCTTCTCGTTCCGCCTCGACGGTCCGCTCGACATGCGGATGGGGCAATCGGGGCCGACCGCGGCCGACGTGGTCGCCCGTGCCTCCGAAGGCGATCTCGCCGACATCATCTATCAGCTCGGCGAGGAGCGGCATTCGCGCCGCATCGCCCGCGCCATCGTGGCCGATCGGCAGGAGACGCCGTTCACGACCACGCGCGCGCTCGCCGAACTCGTCGCCAGGGTGGTGCGTTCGAAGCCCGGCGACATTCATCCGGCGACGCGGACGTTTCAGGCGCTGCGCATCTTCGTCAACGAGGAGCTCGAGGAGCTGCAGACCGCGCTGGCCGCCGCCGAGCGCGTGCTCAAGCCGGGTGGCCGCCTCGTCGTGGTCTCGTTCCATTCGCTCGAAGACCGCATCGTCAAGAATTTCCTCTCCGAGCGCTCGAAGACCAGCGGAGGCTCGCGGCATCTGCCGGAGGTGGCGCAAGTTCCGCCGAGCTTCCAGCTGCTGACGCGGCGGCCCATCGTCGCCGGGGACGACGAAGTCGCGCATAATCCGCGGGCGCGTTCCGCGAAATTGCGCGCGGCCGAACGCACCTCGGCGCCGGCGCATCAGGATGGCGAGCAATCGTCCTGGCCGAGACTTTCCGACGTGATGAGGGGCGGGTAGCGCATGCGCATCATCCACCTCCTCGTCATCGGCGCGCTGATCTTCGCGGCGGCCTATGTCTACCGGATCAAGATGGACTCCACGGCGCGCACCGAGAAGGTGCTGCGGCTGCATGCGGAGATCCGCGAGCAGCGCGACGCGATCGCGGCGCTGCGGTCCGAGTGGGCCAAGCTCGATGCACCGCTGCGGCTGCAAGGCCTGTCCGACCGGCATCTGCAGCTCAGGCCGGTCAACGGCACGCAATATGATTCGCTGAAGAACCTGCCGGAGCGTCCGCCGCGGATGTTCAGGCCGGGCGAGCCCGATCCGATCGGAGCCATGCTCAACACGATCGAAGCCGCCAGCGATCCCGACACTGTGACGGGCTCCGTGCCTCAGCCCGAGGACAAGCAATGAGCGCTGCGACTCCGGCCAAACCTGCAGAACCATGGCGGCAGCGCCTGATCCGCAGCCTGCTCTACGGGCGCAACGTCGACCGCGCCGCGAAGGCGCGCGCGCGCGTCGGTCTCGCCATGCTCGCTTTCGCCTCGGTCTACGCCCTGATCGGCGGCCGCCTCGTGATGTTCGCGATCGGCGCCGATGCCCACAGTGCGCGTCGCGCGGCCTCGCAGGAGGTAGTTGCGACCGCACGGCCCGACATCGTCGATCGCAACGGCGCGATCCTCGCGACCGACGTCAAGGCGGCGAGCCTGTTCGGCGAGCCGCGCCGCATCATCGACAAGGACGAGGCGATCGAGCTTCTCACCGCGACCGTGCCCGACCTCGACGAGGCCGAGGTGCGCGAGCGCCTGAGGACGCGCAAGGGCTTCGTCTGGCTCAAGCGCGAGGTCACGGCGCAGCAGCAGCAGGCGATTCACAAGCTCGGCATCCCCGGCATCGGCTTCCTGCGCGAGAACAAGCGCGTCTATCCGACCGGCAACGAGGTCGCCCACCTCATCGGCCTCGTCAACATCGACAACCAGGGCATCGCCGGCATGGAGAAGTGGCTCGACAATCAGGGCCTCGCCGATCTCCACCGCGCCGGATTTGCCACCGACCGGCTGCAGAAGCCGATCGAGCTCTCGATCGACCTGCGGGTCGAGCACGCGCTGCGCGACGAGCTGCTGAAGGCCAAGGACAAGTTCCACGCCAAGGCGGCCTCCGGCATCGTTTCGAACGTCAAGACCGGCGAGCTCGTGGCGATGGTGTCCTTGCCGGACTTCGACCCCAACAATCCGAAGGAAGCGCACGATCCCGACCGCATCAACCGCCTGACCACCGGCGTCTACGAGATGGGCTCGACCTTCAAGGCGTTCACGCTGGCGATGGCGCTCGATTCCGGGAAGGTCAATCTGAACTCGTCGTGGGACGCGCGCGGAAACCTGCACTACGGCAAGTTCACCATCCACGACAGCCACCCGCTCGGACGTTTCATCAACACCAAGGAAGTGTTCACCTTCTCGTCCAACATCGGCGCCGCGCGGATCGCGCTGAGCCAGGGCGTGGAGGCGCACAAGGCGTTTCTCGCCAAGATGGGGCAGCTGACGCGGCTGCGCACCGAGCTGCCGGAAAGCGCGGCGCCGCTGGTGCCGCGGCGCTGGGGTGAGCTCAACACGGTCACCATCGCGTTCGGCCAGGGCATGTCGGTGGCGCCGCTCCAGGCGGTGATGGGCATCAACGCGCTGGTGAACGGCGGCTATTTGATTCCGCCGACCTTCATGAAGCGCAGCGAATCCGAAGCCGCTGCGCTCGCCAAGCGCGTCATCAGGACGGAGACCAGCGACAAGATGCGGTTCCTGATGCGGCTCAACGCCGAGATCGGCACCGCCAAGACCGCCGACGTCAAGGGCTATTACGTCGGCGGCAAGACCGGCACGTCCGAAAAGGTCATCAACGGCCGCTATGCCAAGAAGCGCGTGCTGAACTCCTTCACCGCGATCATGCCCTGCGACGATCCGAAATATCAGATCCTGATCATGCTGGACGAGCCGCAGGCGATTCCCGAAACGAAGGGTTTCATCACCTCGGGCTGGAACGCGGTGCCGACCGGCGGCAAGGTGATCGAGCGGATCGCGCCGCTTCTGGGCGTCGAGCCGCGGTTCGACCTGCCGCCTGCGGAGCGCCTTATTCTTGCGGCATCCAGGACAACCCAGTAATCAACGGGAAGGCCATCGCCGCGGCTGAGTCGGGATTTTCCCCTGGATTCGGCTTTCCGGCAGGGCATGTCGACTGGAAGACCATGAAGCTGCGCGACCTCCTGGGTCAGGATATTCTGGGCAATGATGCCGCGATCGAGCCCGCTGCCGCCGCGCTCGACGTGACCGGCCTTGCGCTCGACAGCCGCGCGGTCAAGCCGGGTGATGTCTTCTTCGCGCTGGCGGGCAGCAAGACCGACGGCGCGCGCTTCATCGATGCTGCGATTGAAGCGGGCGCCGTGGCCGTCGTCGGTGACCATGCGCCGGTTGCGAGCAGGGTGCCGTTCGTCACCGTGGCCAATCCGCGCCGTGCGCTGGCGCTGGCCGCTGCAAACTTCTTCCCCGCCCAGCCGGCGACCATCGCGGCCGTGACCGGCACCAGCGGCAAGACCTCGGTCGCAGCCTTCACCCGCCAGATCTGGGAGCGGCTCGGGCATGCTTCCGCCAGCATCGGCACCATCGGCCTCGTCTCGCCCAAGCGCACCATCTATGGCTCGCTGACGACGCCGGATCCGATCGCGCTGCACCGGCAGATCGACGAGATCGCGCGTGAGGGCGTCACGCATCTCGCCTTCGAGGCGTCGTCGCATGGGCTCGATCAGTATCGCCTTGATGGCGTGCGCGTCTCCGCGGCCGGCTTCACCAATCTGTCGCGCGACCACATGGATTACCATCCGACCGTTGCGCATTATCTTGCCGCGAAGCTTCGCTTGTTCCGCGAACTCGTGTCCCCGGGCGGCGCGGCGGTGATCTCGGCCGATCATGATTGCTCGGCGGAAGCGATCGATGCTGCGAAGGCGCGCAGCCTGCGCGTGATGGCGGTCGGCCGCAACGGCGACGGGGCGGGCGGGGGTATCCGTCTCAGCGAGGCCGTGGTCGAGGGCTTCTCGCAACGGCTGACGCTCGAACACCGCGGCAAGCGCCATGCGATCCGGCTGCCGCTTGTCGGCGAATTCCAGATCGAGAACGCGCTGGTGTCGGCGGGGCTTGCGATCGGCACCGGCAGCGATGCAGCCGACGTGTTCGCAAGCCTGGAGCATCTCGAAGGCGCCAAGGGACGATTGGAGCGCGTCGGCGAGCGCAACGGCGCGCCGATCTTCGTCGACTATGCGCACAAGCCCGATGCGCTGGCGAAGGCGCTGCAGGCGCTGCGGCCCTATGCCAAGCGCCGGCTGGTGGTCGTGTTCGGCGCCGGCGGCGACCGCGATGCGGGCAAGCGTCCGATCATGGGCGAGATCGCGGCCGAGAACGCCGACGGCATCATCGTCACCGACGACAATCCGCGCAGCGAGAAGCCGGAAGCGATCCGCGCCGCGATCCTCGCCACCGCCAAGGGCGCCCGCGAGATCGGCGACCGCGCTGCTGCGATCCGCGCCGCGATCGAGGAATTGCAGGAGGGCGATGCGCTGCTCATCGCCGGCAAGGGCCACGAGACCGGGCAGATCGTGGGTAAAGAGGTCTTGCCCTTCAGTGATCACGAGGCGGTCGCCGCCGCATTAGCGTCGAGGGTTGCATGAGCGCGCCGATATGGACGGTTGCCGAAGTGGCGCGCGCGCTGGGCGCGGGCGGATCGTTCCCGGACACCCCGATCGATTTGGTCACCCAGGACAGCCGCCTGGTGAAACCTGGCAGCCTGTTCGTGGCGCTGAGCGGCACGCCGAGCGGCGGCTTCGTCTCGGCCTTCGCCAGTGCGCGCGACGGCTGGGAATTCGTCGACAAGGCGGAAGCCTCCGGCGCGGTCGCGATGATCGTGCCGCATGAGATCGCCGGCATCCGCATTCCCCAGATCGTCGTCAAGGACACGCTGATCGACGGCCTCTGGGCGCTCGCACGCGCCGCGCGCGCGCGCTTCAACGGGCCGGTGATCGGGCTCACCGGCAGCGCGGGCAAGACCAGCACCAAGGAGTTTCTGGCGGCCTATCCGAACGCCTATGCCAGCCCCTCGAGCTTCAACAATTTCTGGGGTGTGCCGCTGACGCTGTGCAACGCGCGGCCCGACGCCAGCCTCTGGGTCGTCGAGATGGGCATGAACCAGAAAGGCGAGATCGCGCGGCTCAGCGAATTGACGCGGCCGACGGTGGCGCTGGTCGTCAACGTCCAGCCCGTGCATCTGGAGAAGCTCGGCTCGCTCGAAGCTATCAGGCACGAGAAAGTCTCGATCGCGCTCGGCCTGCCCGAGGACGGCGCGCTGGTGCTGCCCGCCGGGCTCAAGGCGTCCGAATGGAAAGGCAAGGTCGTGCGCTTCGGCGAGCATGCCGAGGTGCATGAGGTCGCACACGCGCCCCATGGCGAGAGCTGGCAGGTCGTGGCGATGATCGGCAAGAAGGAGATCGCCTTCAGCCTGACGCCGGGCGCGCCGCACCGCGTGCAGAATGCGCTGGCCGCGCTCGCCGCGATCCGCGCGGCCCATCTCGATCCGGCGACGCTCGCGATCAAACTCGACCGCGTCGGCATCATGACCGGCCGCGGCGTCGAGCAGGCGGTCGGCGGCATCACCGTGATCGACGACAGCTTCAACGGCAATCCGGCCAGCGTTGCTGCCGCGTTGCAAAGCCTGCAGGCCCGCCATGTGACCGGCGGCCGCCGCATTGCGGTGCTCGGCGACATGCTGGAGCTCGGCGATGACGCGCCAGACTACCATACCGCCCTTGCCAAGCACCTCGACGGGATCGACGGCGTCTACTGCGTCGGCCCCCTGATGCGCCACCTCTACGATGTGCTGCCGTCAGGCAAGGGCCTCGGCTGGCACGACGATCCGGCCACGCTGAAGCCGGGCGAGGTCGCAAATCTGCTGCAGGCAGGCGATGTCGTGGTTGTCAAGGGCAGCAAGAAGATGTTCTGGGTCAACAAGTTTGTGCCGGGCCTGGTGGCCGCCTTGCAGGCAAAGGCGTAAACTGCTTGGAAGGCGCCGTTCCCGAATCCCACCCTTTGCGGCGCGAAGCCATCCGGTTTCCTTGGGGGCGCGCGACCCATGATGAAGACCAGCGAATGCGCGTGAGGCACGTTGAAGCCAAGATCCAGGCTAGAACCGCGTGCATTGGCGCCATAGGACCGACTGAATGTTTTACTGGCTGATCGAGCTCTCCAACACATTTCCGGGCTTCGGTGCCGTTCGCACCTTCCTGAACGTCTTCCGCTACATCACCTTCCGCACCGGCGGCGCCGTCGTCACCGGCGCGCTGTTCGTGTTCCTGTTCGGGCCCTGGATCATCGACCATTTGCGCATCCGCCAGGGCAAAGGCCAGCCGATCCGGACCGACGGTCCGCAGTCGCATCTCGCCAAGAAGGGCACGCCGACGATGGGCGGATTGATGATCCTGTCCGGCCTCACCGTCGGCACCGTGCTGTGGGCCAATCCGCTCAACCCCTATGTCTGGATCGTGCTGGCGGTGACGCTCGGCTTCGGCTTCGTCGGCTTCTATGACGATTACCTCAAGGTGACCAAGCAGACCACGACCGGGTTCGGCAGCAAGCTTCGCCTCTTGATCGAGGCGGTGATCGCGCTGGTGGCCTGCTACGCGCTGGTGCGGCTGAACCGCGATCCCGCCTCGACCGCGCTGACGATACCCTTCCTCAAGGACACCGTGCTGCATTTCGGCTGGTTCTTCGTCATCTTCGGCGCCTTCGTCATCGTCGGCTCGGGCAACGCGGTGAACCTCACCGACGGTCTCGACGGCCTCGCCATCGTGCCGGTGATGATCGCGACCGCGAGCTTTGCGATGATCGCCTATCTCGCCGGCAACGCGGTGTTCGCCGAATATCTCCAGATCAAATATGTCGCCGGCACCGGCGAGCTCGCGGTGCTCTGCGGCGCGCTGCTGGGTGCCGGTCTCGGCTTCCTCTGGTTCAACGCGCCGCCGGCCTCGATCTTCATGGGCGACACCGGCTCGCTCGCGCTCGGCGGCATGCTGGGTGCCATCGCGGTCGCGGTGAAGCACGAGATCG
>Ga0102590_1000549_pt1 | contig 80783 bp, 79 predicted proteins | sample AraplaMF_Col_mMF_FD_76859 | JGI IMG/M metagenome (GOLD analysis project Ga0102590, IMG submission 76859) | Arabidopsis root microbial communities from the University of North Carolina, USA - plate scrape MF_Col_mMF | ecosystem: Host-associated > Plants > Roots > Endosphere | place: USA... | reverse complement strand
TCGTAGCCCATGTCTGGGGCGGCATTCCCTTCAACTTCGTCATCCTGCTTGCCGGCCTGCAATCCATCCCGCGCACCATGTTTCAGGCGGCGGCCATGGATGGGGCAGGGCCGTGGCGGCGCATTTTCGACGTGCAGCTGCCGCTGATCATGCCTCAGCTCTTCCTGACGCTGGTGCTGGAGTTCACCGAAAGCGTCACCTCGGCCTTCGCGCTGATCGATACGATCACCCATGGCGGTCCGGGCGGCGCGACCACGCTGCTCGTCTACAAGATCTACAAGGACGGTTTCAGCGGTTACGACCTGTCGGGCGCCGCCACCCAGACCGCGATCCTGATGGTCTTCGTCATCCTTCTCACCGCCGCCCAGTTCGCCTTCCTCGGCCGGCGCATCAACTACGAGCGCTGACCGATGATCGAAAACGCACGCTCCCTCAACATCGCCGCGAGCGTCATCCTGCTCGCCGGCATGCTCTACATTCTCGGGCCGCTCTACCTGACGCTTGCAACTGCGTCGCAGTCCTACGAATTCCTGCTGCGCAACGGGCTCGCCTGGTATCCGGGCGACCAGTTCTTCAACAATGCGGCGCGCATCTTCACCGAGACGCGCATCCCGATCCAGATGCTCAACAGCCTAGCGGTTGCCTTCAGCCTGGCGATCGCCACCTGCATCCTGTCTTTCCTGTCGGCCTATGCGATTGTCTATTTCCGCATCCGCTGGGCGGGCGTCGCTTTCGCGCTGATCCTCGCGACGATCATGCTGCCGGTCGATATCCGCGTCATCACCACCTACCAGGTGGCGTCGAACGTGTTTTCGCCGGTCAACGCGCTGCTCTACGTCACCGGCCTCAACGGGCTGATCGCCAAGGCTTTCGGGGCGCCGGTGCAGCTCGAACTGAGCGTGCTCAACACCCATTTCGGCCTGATCGCGCCGCTTGTCGCCCATGGCACGGGCACGTTCCTGTTCCGCCAGTTCTTTCTCACTCTGCCGAAAGACCTGTTCAAGGCCGCCCGCATGGACGGGGCCGGCCCGGTCCGCTTCATGTTCGATATCCTGCTGCCTTTGTCGCGCACCAGTTTCGCGGCGCTCTTCGTGCTGACCTTCCTGAGCGGCTGGACCCAGTATCTCTGGCCGCTCGTCGCCTCCTCCACACCCGACATGCAGACCGCCGTCGTTGGCCTCGCGCGGCTGCTGCCGGATTCGGACGGCGAAGTGCCGGACTTTCCGATGATCATGGCGGGCGCCGTGATCGTTTCCCTCGTGCCCCTCCTGATGATCGCACTGTTGCAGCGGTATCTGGTGCAGGGCCTCGTGCTTTCGGAGAAATGACGATGAACGCCATCGATACAGCCATCCGCGCCGCCGCGGCGAGCATCACGGTCAAGGATCTCACCAAGGCTTACGATCCTCAGACGGTGGTCATTCCGCCGATGGATGTCGAGCTGAAGGCGGGCGAATTCACCGTCGTGCTCGGCCCTTCCGGCTGCGGCAAGTCCACGCTGCTGCAGATGATCGCCGGGCTCGAACGGGTGAGTAGCGGCAAGATCCTGATCGGCACCCGCGAAGTGCAGGATCTCGAGCCGAAACATCGCGGCTGCGCCATGGTGTTTCAGAACTATGCGCTTTATCCGCACATGACCGTGTTCGAGAACATGGCCTACAGCCTCAAGGTCTCCGGCACACCGAAAGCGGAGCGCGCCGAGCGGGTGGCGGCGGTCGCCAGGATGCTCGGCCTTGCCGATTATCTGCACCGCAAGCCGGGACAGCTTTCCGGCGGCCAGCGCCAGCGCGTCGCGATTGGCCGGGCCATCGTGCGCGAACCGGCCGTTCTGCTGTTCGACGAGCCGCTCTCCAATCTCGATGCGCAGCTTCGCCACGACATGCGCGTCGAACTCGCCGACCTTCATCGCCGCATTGGCGCCACCACCGTCTTCGTCACCCATGACCAGGTGGAGGCGATGACGCTTGCCGACCGTATCCTCATCCTCAACAAGGGCCGCATCGAACAATTCGATACGCCGAAGGCGATCTACCACAACCCGGCCTCGGTCTTCGTCGCCAAATTCATCGGCGCTCCGCCGATGAACATTCTGCCCGTGACCGGAGACGGGGCGGCGCTGCGGCTTGCCGACGGGCAGGTGGTGGCGAACGCCTCGCTGACCGGCACCTACCAGCTCGGCATCCGACCCGAGGATATCGTCGTCGATGGCAAGGCGAATGGCCATGCGGTCAGGGCAGCACTCCGTTTCCGCGAGGACCTCGGTTCCCATTCAGTGCTGGCTGCTGATCTCGGCGGCTCGATCGTCCGCATCGCGACGCCCTTCGGTTCGGATATCGCCGACCGACTCGAACTCGACCTGAACTTCCCGACCTCGCGACTGCATCTCTTCGACGCAGCGACGGGCCGGGCCATACCCGGTGCCTTCGGCGCCCAATGAAAGCCCGGCGCCACAGGCGCCCTATGAAAGAAACCCACATGAACTACAAAGACTTCATCGCCGATCCGGCACGTAGCTGCGCCGTCGTTGCCCATCGTGGCGCCTGGCACGAGGCCCCGGAAAACAGCCTGGCGGCCATCGAGAACGCGATCGCGCTCGGCTGCGACATCGTTGAACTCGACGTGCGCAAGAGCGCCGACGGCGAGCTTTTCCTGATGCATGACGATACGCTCGAACGCATGGCCGGCATCAATCGCGACGCCGAAAGCCTGACCATGCCCGAACTCCAGGCGATCATGCTGCGCGAGAGCGACGGCGGCGAAGCGCGTGCCGTAAGCGACCAGCCCATCCCGACGTTGAAACAGGCGCTGGAGATCATCCGCGGCCGCATCTTCGCCGATCTGGATTTGAAGGACCGCGGACTTTTTTCCGAAGTCGCCGCCTGCGCGCGCGAGATGGGGGCGGCTGCCTATGTCGATCTCAAGACCAAGGTCCACAGCCTGGCGGATGTCCACTGGGTGCGCGACCAGAACATCGACGGCGTACCGTTCATGGGCATGACGCGCTTCACCGCCGAAAACATCGGCGATTCGCTGGCTGTCCTTGCTAACCTCTCGCCCTTCATGTGCGAAATCCGCTTCGACAGTCTCGAAACGATCGCTCATCACCGCGAGGCTTTCGCCAGGGCCCGGATGGCGCTGTGGGTCAACACCCTCGACCAGGCCGGCAGCGGCGAATGGACGGACAGTGCCGCTCTTGCCGATCCCGATCTGATCTGGGGCCGGTTGATGGACGCGGGCATCAGCGTTATCCAGACGGACCAGCCCGCCGCGTTGAAATCCTACATAAAGGCGCGCCAGGCATGACGATCGTTTCCGACGCCGTGCTTCGGTCCCTGATGGAGGATATGCGCCAGGCGGGGGAGGCGGAAGTTCTGCCCCGCTTCCTCGGCGTGACGGCGGATGGCATCCGCGCCAAGACCGCTCCCGACGACATCGTCACCGATGCCGATCTGGGGGCCGAACGCCGGCTTTCGGCAGCACTTTCTGCGCATTTTCCCGGCGCGCTGATCGTCGGCGAGGAGGCGGTCTCCGCCGACCCGGCGCTGCTCGACCGTCTGGGGGATGCCGAACTCGCCGCGATCATCGATCCCGTCGACGGTACCTGGAATTTCGCCCATGGGGTACCGCTGTTCGGCATGATCGTGGCGATCGTGTCGGGTGGAAGAACCGTCGCCGGCCTGATCCACTATCCGGTGACCGGCGATTTTCTGGTGGCCAGGCCGGGCAAGGGGGCTTGGCACGTCGCCCGCGATGGCGCCCATACCCGCCTTGGCGTCGCCGCTCCGGTTCCGGTCGCCGAAATGAGCGGCTTCGTGCCGCTGCACATGTTCTCGGCGCAAGAGCAGGCGGCCTTCGCTCCGCGGGTTCTGCGTTTCGGCCGCACCACCACATGGCGCTGCTCCGCCTTCGAATACCGGATGGTGGCAACCGGGGCGATGACCTTCTCGCTGAATGCCGATATGAAACCCTGGGATCATGCGGCCGGCGAACTGATCCACCGCGAAGCCGGCGGCCATAGCGGTCTCCTGAGCGGCGAGACCTACCGGCCCTCGATGACGCAAGGGCGGCTGCTGCTTGCGCCCGATGCGGCGAGCTGGGAGGCGATCCGGGAAAGCCTGGGGTGAAAAACAGGCTTCCCGAGGAAGGTGATTTTCATTCTGGCTTTCGTCAACGCGACGTGTAATGTATACACGAATAGGCTCTCGGGAGGAGTCTGCATCGCGTATCAGGATCCCTGATGGGATAGTCGGCGCGGTGAGGAAAATGCATGAGTGCCGCCTGCATGTCAGATGTTGATCGTGCAGGCAGCGGGCCGACGGGAGGATCAGGGCCGGATGCAGCAGCTTGCCGAGACCACGATGGCCGGCCAGGACACGCTTCTGGATATCCAGAACCTGACATTGTCATTGCGTGACCAATCGGGTTGGGTCGAAGTCCTCAACAACGTTTCGCTGTCGGTGAAGCCGAAGGAGATTCTCGGCGTTGTCGGGGAGAGCGGGTGCGGCAAGTCGATGACCGCGCTCTCGATCCTCCGGCTTCTGCCGCCGCGCGATTCGCGCCTTGGCGGCAACATCATGTTCGGCGGGCAGAACCTGGCCGCCTGTTCGGAATCGCAGATGAACCGCATTCGCGGGCGGCACATCAGCATGATTTTCCAGGAGCCGATGAGCGCCCTCGACCCGGTGTTCACCGTGGGTTACCAGATCGAGGAAACCCTTCGGCGGCATTTCAAGATCGATCGCAGGGAGGCGGCGGAACGCGCCGTCGCAGCGCTCGATTCGGTCGGCATCGCATCGCCCCGCCATGTCGCCACGCTCTACCCGATGAACCTTTCCGGCGGCATGCGCCAGCGCGTGATGATCGCCATGGCGCTGGTCTGCGAACCGCGCCTGCTGATTGCCGACGAGCCGACCACGGCGCTGGACGTGACCATCCAGGCGCAGATCATGGACCTGCTCCTGGGCCTTGCCGACCGCACCGGCACGGCCATCATGTTCATCACCCACAATCTCGGTCTGGTCGCGCAGAGCTGCCATCGGATGGTGACGATGTATGCAGGGCAGGTCGTGGAAGGTGGCCCGGTGAAGGACGTCATCGCCGGCCCCCGCCATCCCTATACGGCCGGACTTCTGCATTCCATCCCCGACAGCAACCGCGCGCGCGGCACCCTGCCTTCGATCGCCGGCCGCGTCCCCTCGCTGCGTCACATGCCGAAGGGCTGTCGCTTCGGGCCGCGCTGTTCCTATTCCATGCAGCCCTGCGAACTGCCGCAGAGCATCGAAAATGAGGGCGTCGAGAACATCGTCCGCAGGGAAGTGCGCTGCAACCGTTGGGAAGAACTCGAATTGAGAGGGGTCGGGGCATGAGTGTAGCCACTCCTTCCGGGCAGACGGCGCTTGACGTCGACGACTTGCATGTCAGCTTCGGCAATGCGCGGCGCGGCTCGCTGATCCGTGCCGTCGACGGCGTCAGCTTCAGCGTATGCAAGGGCGAAATTTTCGGCGTGATCGGCGAATCCGGCTCCGGTAAATCGACGCTGGGGCGCTGTCTCGTCGGGCTGCTCAGCCCGAGCGGCGGTGGCGTGCTGCATGACGGCATCGACCCGTTCAAGTTTTCCCGCCGCGAACTCAATCGCCATCGGCGCAAATACCAGATCGTTTCGCAGGACCCGAATGCGGCGTTCGACCCGCGCATGACCATCCTTCAGAGCATCTGCGAACCCTTGAACATCGCAGGCGAGGGGACGAAAGCCGAGCGGCGCGAAAAGGCGTTCGCGATGCTGGACCGGGTGTCGCTGTCGCCGGAAATGGCCAACCGTTATCCGCACGAGATTTCCGGCGGCCAGAAACAGCGCGCCAATATCGCCCGGGCGCTGATGCTGGATCCGAACGTGATCGTCTGCGACGAGGTGGTGGCGGCGCTCGACGTGTCGATCCAGGCCGACATGCTCAATCTCTTCGCCCGGCTGCAGGAACAATTCGGCCTCACCTACGTCTTCATCAGCCATGACCTGCGCGTCGTCAGCCATATCAGCGACCGTGTGGCGGTGATGTATTTCGGCAAGATCGTCGAATTCGGCCCGGCCCATGCCGTGATCGAGACGCCGCTGCACCCCTATACGGAAGCGTTGCGCTCGGCCGAACCGGAGATTGATCCGGCCGCCGCCGATGCCCGGCAGAGGATTATCCTGCAGGGCGAGATACCGAGCGCCATCGCGCCGCCCGGCGGCTGCCGCTTCCATACGCGCTGTCCGCGGGTGCGCGACATCTGTCGCACCGAGGAACCCCGGCAGCGGGAGTTGCTGCCGGGACGGCATGTTGCATGCCACTTCGCCGAGGAGATGCTCGGCGAAAAGGAGAGGAGGGGTCTTGGTCCTGCCGGGGGGAACGGCGGGGACCATGTCGCACCTGCGACGAATGCACTGACATAGGGGCCGAATAAGGCCGGTCATGATCAAGGAGGAGAAGACGTGACCATAAATCCATTTACAAAGATACCGGATCTCACCCGTCGCTCGCTGCTGGCCGGAACGGCCGCTGCCGGTGGCCTCGCCCTCTTGCCGGCGATGGCGCGCGCTCAGGCCCCGCAGCCGAGATCGGGCGGCACCCTGAGAGCCGTCATGCCCTTCAACCCGGCAGCGCTCGACCCGCTCACGGGCCGCAACAATCCCGATTTCAACGCCCTTCTCCTGATGTTCGACGCCCTGATCGGCTTCGATCCGCAGACGCTCGAACTGCAGCCGATGCTGGCGACCTCGTGGAAATTCACCGACCCCACCACGCTGGTTCTGGAGCTGCGTCAGGGCGTCGAGTTCCATGACGGCACGCCGTTCAACGCCGAAGCGGTGGTCTTCCACCTGCAGCGCTGCATGACCTACGAGCGCTCGAACGTGAAGTCGGACCTTGCGGTCGTCAGCAAGGTCGAGGCGACAGGCCCCTATCAGGTCTCCATCAAGCTGAAATATTCGGACGCCACTTTGCCCGCCATCCTCACCGACCGCGCCGGCCTCATCGTGTCGCCCGCTTCGGTCAAGGCCGCTGCCGGCGGCAATGTCGATCGCGCGCCTGTCGGCACCGGGCCGTTCAAGTTCGTCGAATGGCAGGACAACGCGCTCATCAAGGTCGTCAAGAACGCCAACTACTGGGGCGACAAGCCCTATCTCGACGGCGTCGACATGCGCATCGTCAACGAGTTCAACACGGCTGTCCGCACGGTGACAGCCGGTGAATCCGATATCGTCCTCAACATGAGCGCGCAGCAGATGGCCGTGGCCAAGCGCGATCCGAAGCTGGTCGCAGAAGCGACGCCCTCGATGATCTACTACACGGCCTTCCTGAATTACGGCGAAGGGCCGCTGGCGGATGTTCGCGTTCGCCAGGCCATGAACTGGGCGCTCGACCGTCCGGTGCTCAACCAGGTCCTGTGGGGCGGCCTCGGCGGCGGACATTGCAGCATGTTCCCGTCGGGCTTCTGGGCCAACGATCCCGCCACCGAGAACTTCTACAAGCTGGACCTCGACCGCGCCAAGTCGCTGCTGAAAGCGGCCGGTTTCGCAAACGGCATCGAGATCGCCACCTTCACCTGGGCGGACCAGGCGGCGGTGCAGCGCCAGGAAGTGCTCGGCGCGCAGCTTGCAGAAGCCGGCATCCGGCTGAAGGTGACGCCGGCGCAGCCGGCCCAGACGATGCAATACTTCCTCACCGAGAAAAAGGGTCACATGCTGATGACCCCGACCGGCGGCCTTCCGGATCCGGCAACGGCCTACGACCGTCAGTTCTCGGCGACCGCTTATCGCAACGCGGCCAAGATCGAGCTGCCGGGTTATCGCGAACTGATGGATGCGTCGATGAACACGTTCGACAACGCCAAGCGCAAGGACGTGCTCTTCAAGATGCAGCGTTTCGTGCTCGAGAACGCGCTGCACCTGCCGCAGTTCTCGTCCGCGGGCATCATCATCCGCACGCCGAAGGTGCACGGCTTCAATTTCAGCCTGCTGCAGCGCCCCCGCTTCCACAAGGTGTGGATGGAGGCCTGAGGCCCAGGCGATGCGATTGCCCGATGCGACCGGCGCATGGGGGAAACGCCCGGAAACCGAAGCGGGGCGGATTGCCCGTCTCGCTTCCATCGCATCGGACGGCAGTGCTTCTGCGCGTCCGGTGGTTCCTGCGCAGGCCATCGAAACGGCCGGCGTCAATTGCGGATTGACGGAGTATCAATGATGTACGGCGTCCCCGGGATGGTTGCGCAAAGGCTCATGCAGCTCGTGCCCGTGATGATCGTGGCCACGTTCGTGGTGTTTTCGCTGGTCTACATGATGCCCGGCGACCCGGCCATGATGATCGCGGGCGACTATGCGACGGCGGAACGCATCGCGGAAATCCGCCATATCTACGGATTCGACCGGCCGATGCTGGTGCAATATTTCTTCTGGCTGGGAAATGCCGTGCAGGGCGATCTCGGCCATTCGCTGTTCTCGAACGAATCGGTCCTGCGGCTGATCCTCGCACGTCTGCCGCATACGGTTCTGCTGGTTCTCTACGCGCTGGTTCTCGGTGCGGTATTCGGTATTCCGCTTGGCATTCTCGCCGCCACGCGCCAGGGCACGACGCTCGACAAGGTCATCACCAGTATTGCCTCGCTCGGTGTCGCGGTGCCCAGTTTCTGGCTCGGCATCATCCTTGTGACGCTGTTTTCGCTTGGCTATCGCTGGTTCCCGGCAACCGGCGCGGTATCCGTCTTCGAAAAACCGCTGGAGTCGATTTATTATGCGACCCTTCCGGCGATAGCGCTTTCGACCAGTGTGGTCGCGGTTCTGGCAAGGCAGGTGCGCAGCGCGCTGCTCGAGGTGCTCGGCTCGCAATATATCCGCACGCTGCGCGCCAAGGGGCTCAGCTCGGGGGCCATCCTGTGGAAGCACGGGCTTCGCAATGTGGCGGCGACGATGCTGACCATTGCCGGCCTGCAGGTGAACCGGCTGTTTTCCAGCGCCGTGATCATCGAGGCGGTCTTCGCCATTCCCGGCGTCGGTAACCTGATCAGCTATTCGGCGCTCAACAAGGACTTCCCGGTCGTGCAGGGCGTGGCGCTCGTGCTGGTGCTGGTGGTCATCCTCACCAATCTCCTGGTCGACGTGCTCAACGCGACTTTCGATCCCAGAGTGGCGGCCTCCGCATGACCGATACCAACATGACCACGATGACCCGAACCGCTGCCGCCCCCGCAGCCAGAGCGACCCTGCCGCCTCCCGTCCGCTTCTGGGCCTGGCTGTGGGGCGATAAACGCGCGCTGATCAGCCTTGCCTATCTCTCCATTCTGATCCTGGCGGCGGTCTTCGCGCCGGTGATCGCGCCCTATGCGCCCAACAAGCAGAACCTGATGGACCTTCTGGCGCCGCCGAGCGGCGCGCATTGGCTCGGCACCGACGATCTGGGCCGCGACACGCTGAGCCGGCTGATATACGGCTCCTACAACGCGCTTTACGCCGCGACGCTGGCGGTCGGCATCGGCGTGGCGATCGGAGTGCCGCTCGGCGTCTTCATCGGTTTTGTCGGCGGCTGGATCGATCAGGTCGGCAGCCGCATCATCGACGGTGTCCTGGCCTTTCCGCCGCTGGTGCTCGCCGTCGCCGTCACCGGCGCGCTCGGCATCGGCCTCACCAACGCGATGATCGCCGTCGGTTTCGCCTTCGCGCCGGTGCTTGCCCGCACGATGCGGGCCCAGACCCTGGTGGTGAAGAACGCGCTTTATGTCGAGGCCGCCACCGGTTTCGGAGCCTCGCGCCTGCACCTCATCCTGCGCCATATCCTGCCCAATGCGATCCAGCCGGTGATCGTCGAGGTGACGCTGATGCTCGCCGTCGCGCTTCTTGCGGAAGCCGGATTGAGCTTTCTGTCGCTCGGCGTCCAGCCGCCCGAATCGAGCTGGGGCGGCATGCTGGCGCGCGCCTACCACTATGTCGAGGTGGCGCCGGAGCAGATGTATGCGCCCGGTTTCGCCATCCTGTTCACCGCGCTCGCCTTCAACACGCTCGGCGAATCGATCCGCGTGCTCCTCGATCCGACCATCAAGAGAAGGTAAGGGGCGGGTTTCGCAACGCATATGAAAAGGCCCGGCTGGAAGGTCGGGCCTTTCGTTTCGTCATGCCAGTCCTCGGGTTTAACCGGAGGATGTCCCGGGCATCTATCCACGCCTAACGCGTGGCGATGTGGTCAGATCCTCGGGTCGAGCCCGAGGATGACGGAGGAGGGGCGGCCGGCAGGCCGCAGGGGATCGGTCTCAAGCCGTCTGGTCGAGCCAGACGCGGTGGAACCGCGGCGAATGCAGCCGGTCGTACCGGAAGTCCTTGACCTTCTTGTTGCGGATCGACATGGCGGCCGAGGTCACCAGCGGCAGGTGCAGCGCCTGCTCGACGACGAAGCGCTGGAGTGCGGCAAAGGCCTCCTTGCGTTTGCCGGCATCGGCCGAGGTGCCGGTCGCGTCCAGCAGCTTGCGGAACTGCGGATCTTCCACCTTGCCGGCGTTGAACTGGCCGGTCGCGCCGAACAGACGCTCATAGGTCTGGCTCGGATCGAGCCAGCCGCCCTGCGGATTGAGGATCATCGCGCCCTTGCCTTCGATATAGAAGGCCTGGTTCACCACCTGGGGCGGCGAGGGGGTGACCTTGAGGCGAATGCCGACCTGCGAAAGCTGTTCGCCGACCACTTCGAGGCGCTGGACGGACGTCTGGTCCGGCCAGCTCCAGGTCTCGACTTCCAGCCCCTTCGGATAGCCGGCGTCGGCCAGCAGCTTGCGCGCCTTGTCCGGATCGTGCTGGTAGAACTGCGCCGTCCCGGCATCCACGGCCCAGAAATCCTTGGGGAACATGGTCGAGGTCGGCTCGCCGAGGCCGAGCATCAGAACCTGGTTCAGTTCGGTGCGGTTGATCGCGTAGTTCATCGCCTGCCGCACCCGGATGTCGTTGAGCGGCGGTTTGGCGAAATTCATCATCAGGGTGAAGAAGATCATCGAAGGATTGGCTTCGGCGGTGAGATCCTGCACCCGGCGGGCGGTGGCGATCTGCTGCGCGGCCATGTTGAGCGCAAGATCGGTCTCGCCGGCGGTGACCGTGCGGGCGGCCGTGTTCAGCTCGTTGATGATGCGGAAGTTGATGCCGTCGAGATAGGGCAGGCCCGCCTGCCAGTAGTTCGGGTTCTTCTCGACGCGGATCAGGTCGTTGTCGCGCCATTCGGCGAACTTGAACGGGCCGGTGCCGACCGGATTGCGGTCGACATTGCCGTCGGCGGCCGCCTTGATGGAAGCGGGCGAGACGATGCAGCCGACACGGCCGGTCAGGATGGTCGGCAGAGAATAGTTCGGCTGCTTGAGCTTGAGCGTTACCTGGTTCGGGCTTGTGACCGCAACCGACGCGACGGAAACCAGGTCCGACTTCACGTTGGAGCGTGGGTCGCTCATGAAACGATCCAGATTGAACTTCACGGCGTCGGCGTTGAACGGCGTGCCGTCATGGAATTTCACGCCGTCGATGAGGTTCAGCACCAGCGTCGTCGGATCGCTGAAGGTCCAGTCCTTGGCCAGCATCGGCTTCAGTTCGAGCGTCGCGGGGTCGAAGGCGATCAGTGCGTCGAACAGCGCATAGAGCGCGTTGAAGTCCGGTACGTTGCGGCCGGTCATCGGGTCGAGTGCGGCCGGGTTGAACGGCATGGCGATGCGCAGCGTGCCGCCCGGTTTGGGCGTCGATGCCTGAGCGGACACTTGCGCGAACATCGACCCGGGCAACAGCGTTGCGCCTCCCAGCACCGCGCCCGATGCCAGAAACGTTCTTCGGTTGATCCTGCTGTCATGGATGACGGACGGCACGCCGCCCTTCGTCTTGCTCATCTCTGGGCTCCTCCCCAATGAAACAAACTGATGAAACAACTCCGCCGACAGGCTTGGCAATGCATACATCGAAACCGCGATTCGGCTTCCTCCTCCCGAATTGCGGCAACCTGCCGTAGGGAAAGCCTACAACAGGAGGATGCCGATGTATACTTTTGCATTCGGTTTTGCAGCAAATGACTTCCTTCCGGCGGGGCCATGTGCCATGGTTGTATGGGAGGCTGCGATGGCGTGGCCGCTCTGTCCTTTGCTCTTTCGGCGCCTGGTCCGGCGCCGCAACCGCGAGGTACGTGGCGGTGCCGGTTGCGGAAAGTGGAGGAGAGACCATGGGTGCGTTCGAGCATTCCCGTACCTACGACTACGTCATCGTGGGCGGCGGTACGGCAGGCTGCGTTCTGGCAAACCGGCTGTCGGCGGATCCGACGGTCGAGGTGCTGATGATCGAGGGCGGCGGCGAGGGGCGGGGCTTCTATGTCGACATGCCGCTGGGTCTCGCCTATCTGATCGGCAGGCCGCGCTATGACTGGCTGTACAAGGGCGAACCTGAGCCCTATCTCAACGGACGCCAGCTCGCCCTGCCGCGCGGAAAGATGCTCGGAGGCAGTTCCGCGATCAATGGCCTGATCTACGTGCGCGGCCATGCCTACGACTACGACCAATGGGCGCAGCTCGGCAATCGCGGCTGGTCCTGGGAAAGCGTGCTGCCCTATTTCAAGCGCTCCGAAGCCTTCCACCGCGCTGATTCCGATGCGCATGGCACCGAGGGCGAATGGGCGGTTTCCGATCCCAATGTGCGGTGGGAGGCCCTGGAGGCCTATCGCCAGGCGGCGATCGAGCAGGGCATTCCCGCTGCGAGCGACTACAATTCCGGCGACAATGAAGGTGTGGCCTTCTTTGTCGCCACCATCCGGAACGGTATCCGCCACTCGACCGCCCGGGCCTTTCTGGAGCCTGTCCGCAACCGCCGCAATCTGACCGTCGTCACCGGCGCTCTCGTCGATCGCGTCACCTTCGAGGGCAGGCGGGCTAATGGCGTCGTCTTCAGCCTCGATGGCCAGAATTACGAGGCGAAGGCGGGGAGGGAAGTCATCCTGTCCGCCGGGGCCTACAGCTCGCCGGCCATCCTTGAGCGCTCCGGCGTCGGCGCGCCGGACGTTCTGGCCGCGGCCGGGATCGACGTGCTGCATGCATTGCCGGGTGTCGGTGAAAACCTGCAGGATCACTGGCATATCCGGGTGCAGCACCGCCTTCGCAATACCCATACGCTCAATACCCGCGCCGGCACGAGGCTTGGCCGGATGCTGCTCGGCATGCAGTATCTTGCGACGAAACGGGGACCGCTCGGCGGTTCGCCGACCCTGCTTGGCGCCTTCCTCAAGGCGACGCCGGATGCGCCGGCGCCGGAAATCCAGATCCATGTTTCCGGCTCCACCTCGCCGAGTTTCGGCGGCGCCATGCATCCGTTCCCCGGGATTACTTCGTCGGCCTGCATCCTCAGGCCGGAAAGCCGCGGCCATTGCCATGTCGGGGCGAGCGACCCTTCGGCCCCGCCGCGCATCCTGCACAATTTCCTGAAAGAGGAAGCGGACCGGGAGATCCTGATACGGTCGATCGAGGCGGTCCGGCGCATTGCCGCGAGCCCCGCCATGGCGCGGTTCGAGCCGGAGGAAATCGCGCCGACCGCCGCTGTGCAGTCGCATGACGACATGCTCGACTATGCGCGCCGCACCCTCAACACGACTTTCCATCCGGTCGGCACCTGCAAAATGGGCCGCGACCGCATGGCGGTGGTCGACGATCGGCTGCGGGTCCACGGCCTTGCCGGCTTGCGCGTCGTCGATGCCTCGATCATGCCGACCATCGTTTCCGGCAACACCCAGGCCCCGACCGTGATGATCGCGGAAAAGGCGGCGGATTTCATCCGCGAGGAAAAGATGGGGGTCGAGGCGGCCTGAAGCCTGCAAGGAAGGATGCCCGCGAGGCGGAAGTCCAAAGACAATTCATCGATCAACAATGAGCGAGACGTTTACGACAATGGCTAGATTCGAAACCGCCGGGGCGATCGATTGCGACGTCCATCCGCCGACACCGCGTCGCGCCGATCTCATCCCCTATCTCGACGACTACTGGCAGGAGATCGTCACCTCGCGCGAAGTCGATGCGCTTGAACTGATGGGCTATCCCGAGCGCACGCGCCCCTATATGCGGCCCGGCTGGGAGTGGACCGGTGATCCGCTCGCGCAGATGCAGAAGAACCTGCTCGACCCGCTCGGGCTCGAAGGCGCCATCCTCAACGTGGTTTCCGGCGCCCACGCCCTGTTCGATCCCTATCTCGCAGCCGCCATATGCCGCGCCACCAACGACTGGCTCGCCGACAAGTGGCTGAGCCGCGACAACCGGCTGAGGGCGTCGATGCTGGTGCCGTTCCAGAACGTCGAGGCGGCGGTCGAGGAGATCGAGCGCCGCGCCGGCGACAAGCGTTTCGTGCAGGTGCTGACGCTTGCCATGACCGAGCTTCCGCTCGGCCGCCGCACCTACTGGCCGATCTATGAGGCCGCCGAGAAACACGGCCTGCCGATCGGCATCCACGCCGGATCGAATTTCCGCCATGCGCCGAGCCACAGCGGCTTTCACTCCTTCCTGATCGAGGACCACGTGGTGCAGCCGCAGGGCTTCTCCACCCAGGTCGCCAGCCTGATTTCCGAAGGCGTGTTCGTCAAATATCCGAAGCTGAAGGCGGTGATGATCGAATCCGGCGTCACCTGGATGCCGGCGCTGATGTGGCGCATGAGCAAGGACTGGCGCGGCACCCGCATCGAGGTGCCGTGGGTCAAGGACGCGCCGGCCGACATCATCCGCCGGCACATCCGCATGACGTCGCAGCCCTTCGACGGGCCGGACGACGTCGAGGACGTCGCCAAGACGCTCGACCACCTGCTCAGCGATGATATGCTGCTGTTTTCCTCGGACTATCCGCACTGGCATTTCGAGGGGCTGGACGTGCTGCCCGAAGGCCTGCCGGAAGCCAGGGTGAACAAAATCCTGCGCGACAACGTTCTCGCTACCTATCCGAGATTTGGAGGCTGATCCCCATGGAAACCCCAGTACTCGAACGCAGCCAGGAAAAAGCCCAGACACAGGGTGTCGTCGATTGCGATGTGCATCCGGCTTTCTCCCGGCCGGACCAGTTGTTCGACTATCTGCCCGAACGCTGGAAAAAACACGTGAAGGATTATGCCGTGCGCACGGCAAACCCTCTGCTCGGCACGCTGCCCTATCCGCGCATGACGCCCGGCAACGGCATGCGCCGCGATTCCTGGCCGCCGAACGGCGGCCCGCCGGCGTCGGACCTTGCCTTCCTGCGGCAACAGCTGCTCGACGAGTGCAATATCGATTACGGCATCCTGCAGCCGCTCGCAGCCGGCAGCGTCGCCTTCAACCAGGAGCTCGGTGCAGCGCTCTGCGCGGCCCTGAATGACTGGCAGATCGACAAGTTTGCCGGGCCGGAACCACGCCTGAAGGCATCCATCTGCATCTCCCAGGAGGATGCGAAGGACGCGGTCGCCGAGATCGAGCGGCGTGTCACCGACCGCCGCTTCGTGCAGATCGCCATGCCGCCGCGCACGCTGGAGCCCTGCGGCCGCCGTCGCTATTGGCCGATCTACGAGGCGGCCGAGCATTACGGCCTGCCGATCGGCCTGCATACCAGCGCCTTCGGCTACCGCCCGAATACGCCGTCCGGCTGGAGCTCGTTTTACCTGGAGGAGCACTACGCAGCCTCCAACAGCCTCCAGACGGTGCTCTCCAGCATGATCCTCGAAGGCGTGTTCGAACAGTTCCCGAAGCTGAAGATCGTGCTGGTCGAGGGCGGCTTTTCATGGCTGCCGTCGCTGGTCTGGCGGCTCGACCGGGAATGGAAGCGCATGCGCGACGAGGTCCCGCATGTGAAGCGCAAGCCGTCGGAATATGTGCGCGAGAATTTCTGGTACACGACCCAGCCGATCGAGGAGCCGGAGAACAACCGCCATCTCCTCGATATCCTGCGCTGGATCGGCACCGACCGGCTGATGTTCTCGACCGACTATCCGCACTGGGATTTCGACGATCCGCGCTTCGCCTTCAAGGTGCCGCTGACGCCGGCCGAACGCGCCGCCATCTTCCGCGACAACGCGGTGGCACTGTTCGGCCTGAAGTAAACACGGCCTCGGCCGCTCTCGACATCGTGAAGCAGATCCCGCCGCCCGGGCACAGGGCGGCGGCATGAAGGGACGTGGAGGTTTGCGCGGGCCTGAAACGACAAAAGCGCGCCGTTAGGCGCGCTTTTGCAAAACTGGCTCCCCGGGCCGGATTCGAACCGGCGACCTGTCGATTAACAGTCGAATGCTCTACCGCTGAGCTACCAGGGATCATCCGCGAAGGGCCGCGGCGTGTGCGGCGGGTAATACAAATGCTTTGCCGTTTTGCCAAGCGGTTTTTACAAAAAAATCCAACTTGATTGTTTTATCCCCGGTAAAGCCCCATTTCCCGGGCAAAGACAGGCTTTAACCGATGAGGATAATCGAGCGTGGCAGGCGAAAGTAAGCCGAAGCGATTTGGAATGGACCCGCAGAGCGGCAAGCTGATGCTCGGCGGCGTGGAGATTCCCATGCCGCGCTCGCGGATCGGCCGCGTCATTGTCGGTCTTGTCCTGATTCTGGGCGGCTTGCTCGGCTTCCTGCCGATTCTCGGCTTCTGGATGCTGCCGCTCGGCTTTCTGGTCCTCTCCCACGATCTGCCCTTCGTCCGGCGTCAGCGGCGCCGTATCGCGCTCTGGTGGGCAAGGCGGCGGTCGCGCAAGGCCGAGCAGCGTTAGGGCAGGCCCGGTTCAGGCGAACATCGAAGCGATTCCCTGGCCGGCGCTGAACGCTGCGTAGGCGAGCACGCCGAAATAGATCACCGTGACTACGTTAAAGAGGTAGCCGCCGAGCACGATCAGCCCGTCGCGCTGGATCATGCCTGTCGACAGAAGCAGGATGGCGATCCCCGGCAGCGTGTTGGAAAAGGGCACCAGGCCCAGCGGAAACATCAGGAGCACGCCGCCCGCTGCAATCGCCAGGCCGTTGACCCGGTTGATGAGCCGCCCGTTAGTCAGGGCCAGGATCCGCGGCTTCAGGAACCGGTCGAGGCGCGATACGATGCCAGCGCCCTTTTCCAGAGCCGGCAGCAGTTTCTGCGTATCGAGTTCCCGGTCGAGGATTTTCTTCGGCAGCCAGGGCAGGCGGTTGGCGGTGATCGCCAGGCTGATCAGGATGATAGCCGCACCGAACACGGTGCTGACGCCGGGGATCGACACGGGCAGGAGGAAGGGCAGGGAGGCAACGGCGCAGATGAGCAGAAGGCCCTGTTCGCCCACCGCGTCCATCAACTGGCGCAGCGTCACCGATTGCCCCTTGATGCCGTCGATGAGCTGGCGCAGCGTGCCGCTCAGTGAAGTTGAGGTATCGTCGAATTCGATGCTTGCGCTCACTCTTCGTCTCTCCATTCCGCTTCAAACCGCGGCATGGATAACAACAAACCGTGGCCTCGCAAAGGCGCGAACCACAACCTGCCGGAAACGTGAACGCCCGGCGTCTCATGCAAAATCAAAGGGCTACGCTGTCCGTTATCGGGACTGCGCCCAGTAGTCGTACGCTCCGCAGGCCAGTACGATCAGCAGGATCGCCAGCACGACGGGATTGAGCGTGGTGATGAATTCCAGATATTGCATGCCGGTCTCCTCTTCCCGCATGTTTGCCGCCCGGTGCTCCCCCACCCGGCAACCACGCCATTCTAGCATGGTCGCCACGCCGCGGCCACGTGGCATTTTCCGAGCGACTCTGGCGCATGCCGCCCCGAATCACTAGGATTGCTCCCGGGATTGAAGACGAGGGTGAATATGGGTTTGAGAGTGATCGAGGGTGGGCTTGCGGCCCGCGTGGCGAAGCCTGCCGATCTGGCGGACGGTTACATGCCGAGCCGCGAAGACGTGCTTTTAGAGGCCGAACGGCGGATAAGGTCGACAGGATACGAGACCTGGCGCAATCGCGAAACACTCACCGGCGTGCCGGTGCCGCGCGAAATCCGCTATCTGGCCATGCAGATCGGCTACGCCGCCGACGCGATCGGCAGACTGGCCGATATCCCGGCCGATTTTCGTTCCGATTTCTATTGGCCAGCGTGAGCACCGCCTGTTTATCGGCAGGGCTCTAGAATAGGGCCATGAACAGATGGCCTACATAAAGGATGCTGGAAAGCGAACCAACGGTTGCGCACGCCGCTACGGCGTCAGAGACACTGAGTTTCATACCGATCATCGCCGTCATGGCGATCCTTCTCATAAGGATAAAAGACGACAACATCGCCGTCGCCTACAGTCCTAGGGAGAATCCTTTAACAAACGGCCCGGTAAGAAAGCTTAACAAATGCTTTATCCGAAGGCGCCCGCCGCCTTCCGGCTCCGCCAGATGGCGGAACCCGGCCTGCATTTCAAAGGATCGGGATCAGTTCAGCATCTTTGCTTCGATGCTGGCGAGAACGAAGGTTTCCCGCACATTTTCCAGGGGGAGCTTGCGCTGCAGGCAGGCGGCGCATTCCTTCAAGGCCTTGATATAATAGGTGCCTTCGCGCACTGGCCAACGCCAGTTCAGATATTCGAGGGCTTCTTTCGGCCCGCGGATCGTTTCGGGGAAACCGTATCCAACGCGTACTCTGACCGGCGAACTCCACACGGCATCATTTGCTTCAGTTACGTTACTCGTCATGTTCACACCTTGCATTGCGGCACAAACAACTCCCTCCGGGGATATTGGTTCCGCGATTTTTGGTGAATTTTTTATGAAGCCGATCAGCACGACCTTTCGGCACCCATTCCGGCCCGCTTTTTCGAACGTCGGCACCGGGCGTGGATGTGGATATCGGCCAGCCGGTAACCGCGTTTTTCATCTCGTGCAGGAAAAAAATGACAATCGGGCCAAACCCGCTTGCACCGTTATTCGATTCGTTCTAAACGCCCGACACCACTCGCTCTTTATGCGTTCGGATGGCCTCGTGGCGGAGTGGTGACGCAGAGGACTGCAAATCCTTGCACCCGAGTTCGATTCTCGGCGAGGCCTCCACTCTCTCCCTATCTCCAGCCCCTGTTCCTCAAATCCAATCGTGCTTTGATACCAAGCATTTACCACGCATTTTTGTGTGCGCTGCAACATGGTTAATTTTTAACCTTCTCCTCCTAGGCTTGGAACGGAAAGGCCCGCTCAACGATTATTGGGTGGAACGGAGGGAAGGCGTCATGATCACCAGGATAATCAACGTACACCGCCAGGCGGCCAACGAGGTCGATGGTACCGGCACATTCGCCGACGGCATGTTTCCGCTGACCTCCGGCGAACAGTTGGCTTTCGACAAGGACCACGGCCTGCGCTCCTCCTATGGCCGGGATTATCTCACCATCCGCAAGCTCGAAGAAGCGCCGCCGGCTTTCGCCTGAACGCGAAGACGCGCATGGGGAGCGATCCCTCCGCGCTTTTTTGGTTCGGAACCGGCCGGTGTCTTGAAAGCATGTCTTGAAAGCACGTCTTGGCGTCAGTAAGACGGTCATGCATCAGCCGGCGCATCGTCGGTGATTTGGGCCGGGTAATTGGAACGACTGAGATGATGGATTTCGAAGCAGCACGGGCAAAGATGGTCGAAAATCAGATCCGCACCACCGACGTCACGTCGCATTCGGTTCTGCGGGCCTTCTACAATGTTCCGCGCGAAGCTTTCGTGCCGGCCAAGGCAAAGTCGCTCGCCTATATCGACACGGATATCGAAGTGGCCGCCGGCCGCTATCTGATGGAGGCTTCGCCGCTGGCCAAGCTTCTCCAGCTTGCGGCGATCACCAAGGATGACGTCGTGCTCGAAATCGGCACCGGCTGCGGTTACGCGACGGCGGTCCTGTCGCTGATTGCCGGCTCCGTGGTTTCGCTCGAGGCGGACGAGGCGCTGGCTGCGCAGGCAACCGGAACGCTTTCGGCGCTCGGTTACGACAATGTCGCAGTCGTTGCCGGCGAGCTCGAGCAGGGCTACGCCGCAGAGGCCCCCTATGATCTGGTCTTCATCAATGGCGCCGTCGAGGAAGTGCCCTCCGCTCTTCTCGAGCAGCTGCGCGACGGCGGCCGGCTGGTCGCTGTCGTCGGTTATGGCAATGCCGCCCAGGCGAAGGTGCTGGTGAAGGAGCAGGGCGCGGTATCCGAGAGCGCCTATTTCAACGCCTCGGTAAAGCCGCTGCCCGGCTTCCGCAAGGCGAAGGAATTCGTGTTCTGACCGGCTATAACGGACGGATTGCCATGAACGGGAAGGGGCCTTACGGCCCCTTTGTCGTTTCCGCGGCCGCTGCCGGTTTCTTTTCACGCTGGTGTCACCGGTTTCGGGCAAGTGTGACTTACGGGATTCACAACGCCAACAAAACTGTGTATCGGTAGGAAGCCTGGGGCACTTGTCATTGTTTCCAGCCCCCCCAACACCTTAGAGTAACGACGATTCGGTTCACCCTCCACGGGGCCGAGTCGAGTGCCGGTAACAGCGGGGATGAAAATGGCTCAGCCAAATGTAGCGCGTGAACCCTCCATGGAAGAAATCTTGGCGTCCATTCGCCGGATCATTGAAAGCAATGAGCCGAACGCCGAGAACGTGCTCAACGGCCAGCTGCCCCCGGTTTATGCCGAGGACGAAATCGAAGACGGCGAGGAGCCGGGCTTTGTTCCCGAAATGGCTGCCAATGACCGCGGCGCGCCATTGCGCAACGAGCCGATGAACTACCCGTCCGGCCCCTCGGGCCAGCCGGATCGCACCCTGTCGCTCGCCGATGTCGCCGCACGGGTCCGTGCCGCGTCGGCCCGTCAGCAGGAAACCGGCACCGTGCGTCTTGCCACCGCTTCGACCGCACCGACACCAGCCCCTTCCGCACAGGCCTCGTCGTCGCCCGCGCCTGCGGCACGCCAGGAACAGCCGGCTCCGCTTCGTCCCCAGATGCCGGAATTTCGCGAGCCTGTTGCTCAGGCCATGCAGGCTGCTCCGGTTCCGCAGCCCGCGGCGCCGCAGCCCGAACCTGCTCCGCGCGTGATGATGCCGGTCTTCGACCCGCCGCTCTCTGCTCCGGTGAGAGCAGAAGCGCCGGTCCGTCCGGAGCCGAAGATTGAACCGAAGCTCGCAGCGGAACCGGCTCCGCGCAGCCTGCCCGCCAAGATCGAGGAGACCGCGAACCTTCTCTCCGCCGAAGCCGGCGCCCAGGTCGCGAAATCCTTCAGCGAACTCGCCTCGGTATTCAACGGCATGGAACGCCGTTCGCTGGAAGACATGGCCGGCGACATGCTGCGCCCGATGCTGCAGGAATGGCTGGACGACAACCTGCCGACGCTGGTCGAGCGCCTGGTGCGCGAGGAAATCGAGCGTGTGTCCCGCGGCACGCGCCGCTGATCCGTTTAGAGCCCGACCAAGACGGCCGCTCCGGTGACGGGGCGGCTTTTTTATTGACTTGGAACACCCCATCCTATTTACACCCCGATAGCTCCCCAAGAACAAAAACGGGTCAGGAAATGCTCGAAAAGACCTATGATTCCGCAGAAGTAGAACCGAGGATCGCCAAGGCCTGGGACGAGGCCGATGCTTTCCGCGCCGGCGCCAATGCCAAGCCGGGGGCGGAAGCCTTCACGATCGTCATCCCGCCGCCGAACGTGACCGGTTCGCTGCACATGGGCCACGCGCTCAACAACACGCTGCAGGACATCATGATCCGCTTCGAGCGGATGCGCGGCAAGGACGTGCTGTGGCAGCCGGGCATGGACCATGCGGGCATCGCCACCCAGATGGTCGTCGAGCGCCAGTTGATGGAGCGCCAGCTTCCGGGCCGCCGCGAAATGGGCCGCGAGGCCTTCGTCGACAAGGTCTGGGAGTGGAAGGCCGAATCCGGCGGCCTGATCTTCAACCAGCTGAAGCGCCTCGGCGCCTCCTGCGACTGGTCGCGCGAGCGTTTCACCATGGACGAGGGGCTTTCGGCCGCCGTCCTGGAAGTCTTCGTCACGCTCTACAAGCAGGGCCTGATCTACAAGGACAAACGCCTCGTCAACTGGGACCCGAAGCTGCTGACCGCGATTTCCGACCTCGAAGTCGAGCAGCACGAAGTCAACGGCAATCTCTGGCATTTCCGCTATCCGCTGGAAGAGGGCGTCACCTACCAGTATCCGGTCGCCTTCGACGAAGACGGCAATGCGACCGAATTCGAGACCCGCGATTATATCGTCGTCGCGACGACCCGTCCCGAAACCATGCTCGGCGATACCGGCATCGCCGTGAACCCCGAGGATGATCGCTACAAGGCGATCGTCGGCAAACACGTCATCCTGCCGATCGTCGGCCGCAGGGTCCCGATCGTCGCGGACGGCTATGCCGATCCGACGGCCGGCACCGGTGCGGTCAAGATCACGCCCGCGCACGACTTCAACGACTTTGAAGTCGGCAAGCGGGCGGGGCTGCGCGCCATCAACGTCATGAATATCGACGGGACGATCACCATCAAGGACAACGAGGATTTCCTCGAAGGGCTCGATCATCCAGCCGCGCTTCACGGCGCCTGGGACCGGCTCGAAGGCCAGGACCGTTTCACCGCCCGCAAGATCGTCGTCGAGATCTTCGAGGAAGCCGGCCTGCTCGACAAGATCGAGCCGCACAAGCACATGGTTCCGCATGGAGACCGAGGCGGCGTGCCGATCGAGCCGCGGCTGACCGAACAGTGGTATGTCGATGCCCATACGCTGGCGCAGCCGGCGATCGCTTCCGTCAAGGAAGGGCGCACGAAGTTCGTGCCCAAGAACTGGGACAAGACCTATTTCGAATGGATGGAGAATATCCAGCCCTGGTGCATTTCCCGCCAGCTCTGGTGGGGACACCAGATTCCGGCCTGGTACGGCCCGGACGGCCAGGTTTTTGTCGAAAAGACCGAGGAAGAGGCGCTGCAGGCCGCCATCCAGCATTACCTGTCGCACGAGGGCCCGATGAAGGCCCTGGTTGAAGATCTCCTGGAGAATTTCAAGCCGGGCGAGATCCTGACCCGCGACGAGGACGTGCTCGACACCTGGTTCTCGTCGGCGCTCTGGCCGTTCTCGACGCTCGGCTGGCCTGATCAGACGCGGGAACTCGAAAAATATTATCCGACCAGCGTGCTGGTCACCGGTTTCGACATCATCTTCTTCTGGGTTGCCCGCATGATGATGATGGGCCTTCACTTCATGAAGGACGAAGACGGCAACCCGGTCGAGCCGTTCCACACCGTCTATGTCCACGCCCTGGTGCGCGACAAGAACGGTCAGAAGATGTCGAAGTCGAAGGGCAACGTCATCGATCCGCTCGACCTGATCGACGAATACGGTGCCGACGCCCTGCGTTTCACGCTGGCGATCATGGCCGCCCAGGGGCGCGACGTGAAGCTCGATCCGGCCCGCATCGCCGGTTATCGCAATTTCGGCACCAAGCTCTGGAACGCCACCCGCTTTGCCGAGATGAACGGCGTCAAGCGCGATCCGGCTTTCGTGCCGGAGGCGACGAAGCTCACCGTCAACCGCTGGATCCTCACGGAGCTTTCCGAGACGATCCGCGACGTGACGGAGGCGATCGAGACGCAGCGGTTCAATGAGGCAGCGGGTTCGCTCTATCGCTTCGTCTGGAACCAGGTCTGCGACTGGTATCTGGAACTCCTGAAGCCGATCTTCGCGAGCGAGGACGAGAACGCCAAGGCGGAAGCCCAGGCCTGTGCGGCCTACGTGCTGGAAGAGACATACAAGCTTCTCCATCCGTTCATGCCGTTCATGACGGAAGAACTCTGGGCCCATACCGAAACGCGCGACGGCCTGCTTTGCCATGCCGAATGGCCGGCACCGGAATTCGCAGATCAGGCGGCTGCGGCAGAGATCAACTGGCTGGTCGACCTCGTCACCGGTCTGCGTTCGGCGCGCGCCGAGATGAACGTGCCGCCATCGGCGGTCGCGCCGCTGATCGTCGTCGGCGCCAACGATCTGACCCAGGCGCGTCTGCGCCGCCACGAGGCCGCCATCCGCCGGCTCGCGCGTGTGGAAACCATCGAGCTCGCCGATGCTGCGCCCAAGGGTTCCGCCCAGATCGTCGTCGGCGAGGCGACCGCCTGCCTGCCGCTCGGCAACCTGATTGACCTCGCGGCCGAGAAGGCGCGTATCGAGAAGGCCGTCGGCAAGACCGAGGCGGAGATGGACCGCATCGGCAAGAAGCTGGCGAACGAGAAGTTCGTTGCCAATGCCGATCCCGAAGTCGTTGCGGCCGAGCGCGAACGTTTCGCCGAGCTGGAAGTCCAGATGGCGAACCTGAGGACCGCCCTGCAGCGCATCAGCGAAGCCGGCTGACCTCTTCGCAGTGAATCAGTGCGACAAGGCGCCGCGCCCGGAAACGGGCGCGGCGCTTGACTTTCCGCAACCTTTTGTCGGTGAAGCTTCCTTGTGTGCAATTGCTCACTTGTAGAAAGCCCCATTGTTGCCACTTTGACACAGGTGGCCGGCCTAAAATAATAAATTTCCAATTTTAACGACCGTATTAGGGGTCCAGGAGTAGTTTTGTGCCGGAATGCGCGCGCAGCCCCCGGTTCCTCGTTTGCTTACGTAAATCCGCGAGACGTTTGCGCCGCGAAGCGCCCGGCAGCCGAAAGTTGTCAATTAGGGCGAACCATCTAGAGTGATTTCGGTCACTTACCAGGGAGTGGGAGAATTTATGGTAAGCAAGTTTATTACGAGGGGCCTCCTAGCTCTTACCGCAGCGGGCCTTGGGCAAACTCAAGCCCGTGCAGGTGGTTTTTCGTGGGGCGAGGCCAATACAGACATTTTGTACGAGCGCGGTAACGCCGCTGTTCAGGCCGGCGTCATCTACGTGAACCCGCGTCGCCAATTCGACACCATCAATGGCGCAAGTTCTTCCGACGATCCGTTTTCGCAGGACTATGCGATTCCCAACGTTGCTGCGATGGGCCGTATCTCAGATGCGCTTGCGTGTGCATTCACGTATACCAAGCCTTACGGTGGCGATTCGGAATACGGTCCTCAAGCCAGGGCTGCCGATGCGGCCGCCGGCCTGCCAGCCAGCTCGAACTATTATTTTGGCAAGAAATTCCATGCCAACGAATATGGCGCCACTTGCGATGTCAGCTTCGAAATGGGCAAGGGGCGGTTGCACTTCCTCGGTGGCGGCTTCATGCAGGATTTCACCTATGAGGCAAAATCCTTTTACGGAACGCTGAGGCTTGATGACGATTCCGCCTTTGGCTATCGGTTTGGCATCGGTTACGACATTCCCGAATATGCGCTGCGGGCGCAGTTGATGTACCGGTCGGAGATCGAGCATAAGGCTGACGGCGATTTTACACCGGCTGCATTGGCTGGTTTGCTCGGGACGGCGCCGGTAGCGGCCGATGGCCACGGGACCCTGCCGCAATCTTTGAAACTCAGCCTGCAGAGCGGCGTCGCTCCCGGGTGGCTGGTCTACGGCTCGGTAGAATGGACGGATTGGAGCGTGCTTAAGACGCTCGACTATAATATCGCCGGCCTGCCGCCGCAGCAGGACATCTATAATTGGAAGGACGGCTGGACCATCGTTGGCGGTGTCGGCCATCAATTTACAGAAAAGGTGGCGGGCACCATCAATGTTCGCTGGGATAAGGGCGTAGGCAACGGCGCCGATATCATGACCGACACCTGGTCGGTCGGCGCCGGCGCGGCCATCGATTGCGGGCCGGGTCAGCTTCGTGTTGGCGGCGGCGTAAGCTATCTCACTTCAGGCAGCCAATCGACCGCGAAGGGTGCAAACTTCAATGCAACGGCCGATGGCGACTGGGCTTACGCGCTGACCGCGAGCTATACCATCAAGTTCTAAAAAAACGAGACGAAGAGCGGCGCCGGCTGCGGATAGCTTGACTATCCTGGCCGGCGCCGATTTTTCGTCGGCGGGGAGTTTCTTGAATCTTCGTCGGCCTCGAAATCCAAATTTTGACCATCGATCTTGTGACGATTTAGCAACACTTTTTCGAGACTATTGTCCGGTGCCTTGAGAGGGGCATTTCTGTCCACTTCCCGCCACAAACGGGGAGCAGCGATAGAGGCAGAGCAGGCGCGAAACGCGGGGGCGGGGCGCGTATTTTGGAGTATCATGGGCGGGTTTCATTTTGAAAAGCCGGGCTTTTTGCGCTCAGGCGGACGGATTCGGATACCGTCCTGTCCTGCCGCAATCGTCGCGGTTACGGGTCCAAGTCTTGCCGAAAACGGCAGCTACAGTTTCGATCGTCTCTCGGGAGGAGCAGGCACGGGATATCCCCGGACGAACCATTTTCGGGCAGCGAGCCATGCTCGGGCTGCGGCGGTAAACCGCGCGCGGAGTGAAAGAAACTGAACCATGCCGAAGTCTGACATCGGATCCATGAGAGTATTGCTTCTTGGAGTGTCGCTCGCCTCGATTTTGGCGGGATCGGCAGCGGCCTTTGACATCAAATCCGGCGTGACGAAAGAGTCAGGCCCCTTCGATCTCTTCAAATTCGGCTTCAAGGCCTACAAGAACGGCCAGAAGGAAGACGCTGTCGAAGCCTATCGTTATGCCGCTGAAAAGGGCCATACCGGCTCGCGCTGGGCGCTCGCCAATATGTATGCCTATGGCGACGGCGTCGCCAAGGACGATTTCGAGGCCTTCAAGATCTATAACGAGATCGCCGCGCAGGGTGTCGAGCCCGGTTCGGAAGATACCGGCTTCTTCGTCAACGCATTGCTGTCGCTCGCCAACTATTATCGCCGCGGCATTCCAGGCAGCCCGGTCAAGCCCGATCTGTCGCAGGCCCGCCAGCTCTATTTCCAGGCGGCATCCACATTCGGCGTGGCGGAAGCGCAGTTTCAACTTGCCCGGATGATTCTTGCCGGCGAGGGCGGTACCGCCAATATCCAGCAGGCGAAGAAATGGCTGAACCAGGCCCGCAAGAGCGGCCATGCGGGCGCCATGTCGGTTTTCGGCAATGTCCTGTTCCAGGAAGGCCAGACGGTGCGGGGGCTCGCCTTCATGACGGCGGCGCTCGACAAGTGTGCCGCCAAGGAATGCATCTGGATGCAGCAATTGCAGGAACAGGCGTTTTCCGTCGTCGGCGAGGAGGATCGCCGCGGCGCGGTGGCCCTGTCGCAGGAATTCGCCCGAGGCGTGGAATAACCGACGCCTCGGGTTTGAACGCCGTCAGGCCCTTGCGGACGATCAGCCGAAATCGAAGATGCCGATGACCGGCACGTGGTCGGAAGGCTTTTCCCAGGCCCGAACGTGTTTCTCGATCGCCGTGGACTTCAGCCTGTCGGCGGCTTCTGCCGACAGCAGAAGGTGGTCGATGCGGATGCCGTTGTTCTTCTGCCAGGCGCCGGCCTGGTAATCCCAGAAGGAATAGAGTTTGGTCGCGTCGGTCGTGGCGCGCACCGCATCGACGAGACCGAGATTTTCGAGCCTGCGGAAGGCGGCGCGCGTCTGCGGCAGGAAGAGCGCGTCCGTCGCCCAGACGGCCGGATCGAAGCAGTCATGCGGCTCGGGAATGACGTTGTAGTCGCCCGCAAGGATAAGCGGTTCTTCAAGCAAAAGGCAGTTTTGGGCGTACTGGCGCAGCCGCTCCATCCAGGCCAGCTTGTAGGGATATTTGACCGGGTCGTCCGCCGGGTTGCCGTTCGGCAGATAGATGGAGGCAACGCGAATCGCGCCGCCCGGAACGGAAAAGACGCCTTCGATGTAGCGGGACTGCTCGTCCATCTGGCCGTCCGGCCCTTCGCCCCCCGGCAGCCCGCGCATCACTTCGTCCGGCTTGCTCTTCGACAGCAATGCGACGCCGTTGAAACCTTTCTGGCCGTGGGTTTCGACGTGATAACCGAGCGCCTCGATCTCCAGCCGCGGAAAAGTCTCGTCGACGGACTTGATTTCCTGAAGGCAGACGATGTCCGGGGAAGAGTCGGTCAGCCATTGGCGCAGGTTGTCTATCCGCGCCTTGACGCCGTTGATGTTCCAGGTGGCGATCTTCATCGGCCATTGCCTCCCACTGTTCGCTTCCTCTTTTAGCGAAAGAGGAAGCGTTTGGAAGGGCGAAGTGCGTCGGGGAAGATGTTATCAGATCGAGAAGCTGGTGCCGCAGCCACAGCTTGCCACGGCGTTCGGATTCTTGATCTGGAAGGACTGGCCGAGCAGGTTGTCGACGAAGTCGATCTCCGAACCCGCCATATAGACGAGCGAGAGGCTGTCGATCAGCACCTTTGCATCGCCATTGGCGATCACCACATCGTCGTCCTCAGGCGCTTCGGCGAGATCGAACTTATAGGAAAAGCCGGAACAGCCGCCGCCTTCGACCGAAACACGAAGCGCCTGCTTGCCGGCTTCGTTGCCGACGATTTCGGCGATGCGCTTGGCCGCCGCATTCGAAAGAGTTACATTTGTTTCCATATTATCCGCCTCCTGCCGGGTTCAAGGCCCGGAGAGATTCCTGTCACCGGCATTGCGCACAGCTTTACTATAGGTATGAAGACGTGAAGGGCACGTCAATGGGCGGCAGGTTGGGGATGAACAAACGGGTGACGGCATGACGATCGATACCAGGGCGCTGGGTTTCGGCAGTGGCGAGCGGGCGGTCTATGCCGCCAATCCCTGGGCATCGCGAGGTCGGCTGTTTCCCGAGGATAGCAGCCTGACACGCTCCGAGTTCCAGCGCGACCGCGACCGCATCGTCCACACGACCGCATTCCGGCGGCTGAAGCACAAGACGCAGGTATTCATCAGCCCCGACGGCGACCATTACCGCACCCGGCTCACCCACACGGTCGAGGTGGCGCAGATCGCCCGAGCTCTCGCACGCGCCCTGAAACTCGACGAGGATCTCGCCGAGGGCGTGGCGCTGGTCCATGATTTCGGCCACACGCCGTTCGGCCATACCGGCGAAGACGCGCTGGACGAGATGCTGAAGCCCTATGGCGGTTTCGACCACAACGCCCAGTCGCTGCGCATCGTCACCAAGCTTGAGCGCCGTTATGCAGATTTCGACGGGCTCAATCTGACCTGGGAAAGCCTGGAAGGCCTCGTCAAGCACAATGGCCCGCTGCTGACCGAGGCCGGCGAGGGCACGCGCGGCCCGGTGCCGCAGCCGATCCGCGACTATTGCGAACTGCATGACCTGGAACTCGCGAGCTTTGCCAGCCTCGAGGCGCAGGTGGCGGCGATCGCCGACGACATCGCCTACAACACCCATGACATCGACGACGGCTTGCGCTCCGGCCTGCTGACCTTCGAGATGCTGGACGACGTCCCGTTCCTCGCCAAACTGATGGCGGAGGTGAGGGCGCGTTATCCGCATCTCGAACCAAGCCGGTTCGCCCATGAGATCATGCGCCGGCAGATCACGCATATGGTCGAGGACGTCATCGACGTCGCGCAGCACAATCTGAACAAGGTGGCTCCGCAGAGCGCGGCAGACGTCCGTGCTGCGGGCCACGTGATCGCCACTTTCTCGCAGGAAATGGCCGAGACGGACCGCTGCATCAAGAAGCTGCTGTTCTCGCGTATCTACCGGCATCCGGACATCATGCGCATCCGCGCCGGCGCCTCCCGGATCGTCTCCGATCTCTTCAACGCCTATATGAACGATCCGTCGCTGATGCGCAGCCACTATTGGGTCAACCACATCTCCGGTCTCGGCGAGACCGCAAGGGCGCGCCATGTCGGCGATTATCTTGCCGGGATGACCGATACGTTCGCGATCAAGGCGCATGGCGAGCTGTTTGACCAGACTCCGGATTTGCGCTAGGCACCGCCACCAATGACACTGGCCAGCAAGGGTCCTCGGGCATGCCTCGGGGATGATTGAACATGAATCTCTTCGCCGACTTCGAAACTAGAATTAAGAACGCTTTGGAAACCCTTGATATCATCAAGGAAAAGCGAAGCGAGCTTGATTTCGGCCGTATCGCAGTCGAGCCGCCGCGCGACCAGAGCCACGGCGATGTGGCGACCAATGCCGCCATGGTGCTGGCAAAGCCGCTCGGCACCAATCCGCGGGCGCTTGCCGATATCATCGCCGAAGCGCTGCGTTCGGATGCCGATGTCAGCGAAGTTTCCGTGGCCGGCCCCGGTTTCATCAATATCCGGCTCGGCGCCGGTTACTGGCAGCGCGTGCTCGGTTCCATGATCGCCGAAGGCACCGACTACGGCCGCTCGACGGTCGGCGCCGACAGGAAGGCGAATGTCGAATACGTCTCGGCCAACCCGACCGGCCCGATGCATGTCGGCCATTGCCGCGGCGCGATCGTCGGTGATGCGCTGGCGAACCTGATGGCGTTTGCCGGCTACGATGTGACCAAGGAATATTACATCAACGACGCCGGCAGCCAGATCGACGTTCTCGCCCGCTCGGTCTTCCTGCGTTACCGCGAGGCATTGGGCGAGACGATCGGCGAGATTCCCTCCGGTCTCTACCCGGGCGACTACCTCGTGCCGGTTGGGCAGGCGCTTGCGGAAGAATACGGTCCGCGCCTGCACAACATGCCGGAAGAGAGCTGGCTGCCGATCGTCAAGGACAAGGCGATCGACGCGATGATGGCGCTCATCCGCGACGACCTCGATGCGCTCAACGTCCATCACGACGTTTTCTATTCGGAGCGGACGCTGCATGCCAATGGCGCGCAGCGCATCCGCCAGGCGATCAATGACCTCACCTTCAAGGGGCATGTCTACAAGGGCACGCTGCCGCCGCCGAAGGGTCAGTTGCCGGAAGACTGGGAGGACCGCGAGCAGACGCTGTTCCGTTCGACGGAAGTGGGCGACGACATGGACCGGCCGCTGATCAAGTCGGACGGCAGCTATACTTACTTCGCCGCCGACGTTGCCTATTTCAAGGACAAGTTCGACCGCGGTTACGACGAGATGATCTATGTCCTCGGCGCCGACCATGGCGGCTACGTCAAGCGCCTGGAAGCTGTGGCGCGTGCCGTTTCCGGCGGCAAGGCCAAGCTCACCGTGCTCCTCTGCCAGCTCGTCAAGCTGTACCGCAACGGCGAGCCGGTGAAGATGTCGAAGCGTTCCGGCAACTTCGTGACGCTCCGTGACGTGGTCGACGAGGTCGGCCGCGACGCGGTGCGCTTCATGATGCTTTATCGCAAGAGCTCGGAGCCGCTCGATTTCGATTTCGCCAAGGTGACCGAGCAGTCGAAGGACAATCCGGTCTTCTACGTCCAGTATGCGCATGCACGCTGCTCGTCGGTGTTCCGGCAGGCCAAGGAAGCCTTCCCGGATCTGAACATTGATTCGCTCGACCTCAAGGGCTCAAGCGGCCTGATCAACGATCCGAACGAGATGCAGCTCGTTGCGAAGCTTGCGGAATATCCCCGGATTATCGAGGCTGCAGCCCAGGCGCAGGAGCCGCATCGGCTTGCTTTTTACCTCTATGATCTGGCAAGTTTCTTCCATGCGCACTGGAATAAAGGTAAGGAACAACCGGAATTACGTTTTGTTAATGATAAAAACCGAGAATTGAGCATTGCCAGACTTGGGCTGGTGCATGCTGTCGCCTCTGTTTTGAAGTCAGGACTTGCAATCACAGGCACTGCGGCACCGGAAGAAATGCGGTAGATATCGCCACCATTTCCCCACATTGCACTGGCATATGCGTTGTAATGTAGGTGAGTGGACGAGGTAATGGCCGATAACAACCTTGCGCGTAGCCGGAATGATTTGCCGGACTTCTTTGCCGATGATGACCCGCTGGCAGAACTCGCCCGCATCGTAGGCTACGACGATCTTCCCGTCGCTGCCAAGCCCGGATCATCTTCCGCCGATAATTCTTTTACGCGGCGGGAGCCGGCGTTCAATCTTGAGGACGAGCTTCTTCAGGAGTTCGAGCGTTATGACGCGCCGCGCCTCGACCCCATTCACGATATCGCTCTTGACGACGGTCCGCAGCACTTCGCCGAGCCCGCGCCGGATGTCGTGGTCGCCGCGCCGCCGGTAGAGCCGGAGGAACTGGAATTCGTTCCGGCTGAACCGGCTGCCAGCGAGCCTCGGCAGGCCTTCTCGGCCGACGGCGAAATCCGCGATCGCGACGACCTCCATTTCGGCGACGAGGAGCCGCCGCTGGCGGCGGATGCCGTCTATGAACACGCCGCTGCGGAACCGGTATTCGAGCCGGCTCCCGAAGCCGCGCATGTAGAGCCTGTTTTCGATCTGCCCGATTTTGCGGCTGCTGGCGCGATGTCGCCGGCCGCGACGGTCGAAGAGCCGTCAGAGGAATTCGATCTCGCGGCCGAGCTGGAAAATTCGATCGGGGCTGAGCCCGTTGCCGAGAGCCAGCCCGAAGTGATGGTCGAGCCCGAGGTCGCGTTCGAGCCGGTGACGCGGATCGAGCCCGAGGTGAAATTCGAACCGCAGGCTGCGGTCGAGACGGAGCCGGCGTTCGAACCTGAAGCGGTGTTCGAACCTGAAGCAGCATTTGAGCCTGAAGCGGGATACGAACCCGAAACCGGGTTTGAGCCGGAGGTTAAGGCCGAGAGAGGCAAGGGGGCCTACGTCCCCGGCTTCCGCATGCCGCTCACCAATTTCAGCGTGGCTCGAGATGTGGCTGCGGCTTCCGCGCCGGCGCCTGTCTCGGCGCCGCAGGTTGCCCCGTCTGCGCCGGTCGAGCATGCCGTCGAGCGACCGGTTCCGGACAACGTTCCGAGCCTCCAGCCGATGCCGGCACCCGTTGCCGAGCTGCAGGTTTCTTCAAAGTCTCCGGAAGTTCAGGCTCCGGAGCCGCAACGGAATGCGCCGGTCGCTGCGATACCGGTTGCAGAGCCTGTCGCATCGACCGCTCAGAATGCCGCTGCGCCACAAAAGGACCGGTTCTCCGCGCTGGATGAGCTGATCTACGACGTCCAGCGTTATTCGCTGCCGACATCGGCTGCGCAGCCGTTTGCGGCCCCGGTCGCGAAAGCGGCCGAACCTACCGTAAAGCCCGTCGCCGCACCTGTCGCTCCCGCTGTCGCGGTTGTTGCGAGCCAGCCGGTTTCCGCGCCTTCGGTTGCCGAAGCGCGATCCCTGGACGAGAAGGATCCTTTCTCGGACGAGGAATTCGAGTTGGCGCTCGACGGCCTCGAACTCGACCTTGCCGACATCGTCGTTGAAGAGGCGCAGAAACATCCGGTTGAGGCTAAGCCGCCGGTGGTCGCCGCTGTGAAGGCCGAACCTGCGCCTGCCGTCGCCCCGGCGATGGCGCAGCCGGCGCGTGTCGCACCCGTCACCGCTGCACCCGTCGCCGCTGCGGCAGCGCCGGTCGCGGAGACGCAGGTTGCAGAAGAGCCCGAATCGGTCGGCGACCTGCCGTTCGATCCGGCCCAGATTGCCGATTCGGAAGACCAGGTGGAGGCGATCGCCGAACTCGACGTGCCGTCGCTGCCGGCCGAAGAGCCGGAGCAGCCGCCGGCATATCGTCCCGATTACGAACTCGACATCGATGCGGAGCTTGCGACGTTGCTGGCGACGCCCAACAAACCGGCCCCGGCACAGGTCCGCAAGCCGGAGATCGATATCGCACCGAGGGGCCAGCAGGCCGCTCCCGACGCTGCCCGTTCGCCGAACTATACCGATCTCGACGATTTCGAGCGTGCGCTGGAAGAGGACTTCCGCCGCAGCCTGACGGCGCCGCTGCCGGCGGCCGAGCATGAGGAACTGCATTATTCCGACACCGACTATGTCGCGACGGTCGAGAACGCCCGCCGTTCCGTCCGCAGCTGGGCCGTGCCGCTGGTCGTTGCCGGCGTGGTGATTTTTGGTGGTGTCGGCGCCTACGCGGTCTTTGGCAGCCGTGTCGCCAGCGTCGTTTCGGGCGGTGAACCGGTCATCATTGCCGCCGATAACGAGCCGATCAAGATTGCTCCCGAGAATCCGGGCGGAAAGACGGTGCCGAACCAGGACAAGGCGGTCTACGATCGCGTTGCCGGTGTCTCGCCGAAGGATCCGAAGCAGCGCACCCTGATCTCCTCGAACGAGGAGCCGGTCGATGTGGTGCAGAAGACGTTGATGCCCGACACGTTGCCGCTCGAAGGTGAGAACGATATCGACCCGACCGACGTCGGCGAGACGCAGGATCCGCGCCTTCTGCCTCAGGACCGCACTGCAGCCAACAACGGTTCCGCGGAGCAGCCTGTGACGGTCATGCCGCGCAAGGTCAAGACAATGATCGTTCGCCCGGACGGCAAGCTGGTCGAGCAGGAGATCGCGGCCCCGGCGCTCGCGGCACCTGAAACGGCCAAGCTGCCAGCCGCCGGCGCAAAGCCGGTCGAGACGGCAGCTGCCTTCCCTGAAAAGCTTCCGGCTTCCAACCCGGTCCGCACGCAACCCGTGCCGGCGACGTCGAATGCCGGTTCCGCCGGTGTGCTTCCGGTGTCGGCGCCCGCCAATCCGGCCGCGCCGGGCGAACACGTCAACGTGGTGCGGGCAAACTCGGTCACGCCGGCCGTCGCGGCCGCTCCCGCCCAGTCGTCCCCGGCTTCCGCTGCGCCGGCCGTACAGGCGCCTGCGCCGGTCGCTCCGGTTCAGGCCTCCGCGCCTGCCGCCAAGGCTCCGGTTCCGATCGCACGTCCGGCTGAGCAGCCGGTCAACGTGGTCGCTGCCGTCACCGATCAGGGCAATGTGCGCGCTCCCGGCCAGCCGACGGCCGCGTCTCCAGCATCCGCGCCAAACCAGGTCGCTTCGCTGGGCTCCGGTGACTACGTCATCCAGATCGCCTCGCTGCCGTCCCAGGCGGAAGCCCAGAAATCCTACCAGAGCCTGTCGGCCAAGTTCGGCAGCGTCATCGGCGGCCGCGGTGTCGATATCAAGGCGGCCGAGCTTGCCGGCAAGGGCACGTTCTACCGCGTCCGCATTCCGGCCGGCAGCAAGAACGATGCCGTGGCGCTCTGCGAACGTTATCGCGCCGCCGGCGGGACCTGCCTGGTCGGCCGGTAGGACCGAAGAAACGAGAAATCGGACGGGGCGCTCGGCGCCCCGTTTTTCGTTGAGCCTCCGATGATCTAAGATCGAGCCATGAGCGAATCAAAAGCAATGATCCTGGGCTCCAGCGGCCCGACCCTCACCGCCGACGAAGTGGCGCTGTACCGGGACGAGCGCCCCTGGGGCTTTATCCTGTTTGCCCGCAATTGCGTCGAGCCGGCTCAGATAACCGATCTCGTCGCGTCCATGCGTGACGCCATCGGCAGGCCGGATGCGCCGGTGCTGATCGACCAGGAGGGCGGTCGCGTCCAGCGCATCCGTCCGCCGATGATCGAGCGTTATCCCTCGGCCGCGGTGCTTGGCGAACTGTACAGGCAGGATCGCGACAAGGGTCTCAGGGCAACCTGGCTGATGTCGCGACTGCATGCCTTCGACCTCATGAAATTCGGCATCAATGTCGATTGCCTGCCGGTCATCGACGTGCCGGTCGAGGGGGCGAGCAACGTCATCGGCGATCGCGCCTACGGTTTCGATCCGAAGACGGTGGCCGAAATGGGCCAGGCCGCCGCCGATGGCCTCAAGGCGGGCGGCATGCTGCCTGTGATGAAACACATGCCGGGTCACGGCCGCGGCATGGCCGACAGCCATCACGAACTGCCGGTGGTCACCGCCTCGCGCGCCGAACTGGAAGCGCATGATTTCCTGCCCTTCGTCGCCATGAAAGACGAGCTGATGGCGATGAGCGCCCATATCGTCTTCACAGCCATCGACCCGGACGAGCCGGCGACCATATCGCGCAAGGTGATCGACGAGATCATCCGCGGCCATATCGGCTTTGACGGGCTGCTGATGTCCGACGACACGTCGATGAACGCGCTGAAGGGCACGATCGGCGAGCGCGCCGCGAGAATCGTTGGGGGCGGATGCGATATTGTCTTGCATTGCAACGGCGTCATGGACGAAATGAAGGCTGTCGTGAAGGAAGCGATACCGCTTGCCGGGGATGCGTTGCGGCGGGCGAGGGCGGTGGAAGCGGCCTTCGGCGGGGGCGACGGCTTGAGCGAAGAGGCGGTCCGCGCGGAATTCCACGGTCTTCTCGCCGTCTCTTGACGGCTGTCGACAGGACAGGATTTGGGAATGGCCACAATGACATCGCAGGACGCCATTCCGATGGACAAGCTCTGGCAGGATGCCGGCGGCGCGGACCGGGCGACCGACGATCCGGCGCTGGTGATCGACGTCACCGGCTTCGAAGGTCCGCTCGACCTGCTCCTCCATCTTGCCCGTACCCAGAAGGTCGATCTTGCCCGCATCTCGGTGCTGGCGCTTGCCGAACAATATCTCCTGTTCATCGATAGCGCCCGCCGGGTGCGCATCGAACTGGCCGCCGACTATCTGGTCATGGCGGCGTGGCTCGCCTACCTCAAGTCCAAGCTCCTCATTCCGCAGCAGGCCAAGGGCGACGACGGGCCGAGCGGCGAGGAACTGGCGGCGACGCTTGCGTTCCGCCTGAAGCGCCTGGAGGCGATGCGCGAGGCTGCGAACCGGCTGATCAACCGCAACCGGCTCGGTCGCGACGTGTTTGCCCGCGGCGCGCCGGAACATATCCCGCACAACGTCGAATCCGCTTATGATGCGACGCTCTACGACCTGCTGTCGGCCTATGCCAACCTTCGGCAGCGCACCGCCGTCACCCAGGTGACGATCGAGAGGCGCAAGGTCTGGTCTCTGGTCGATGCCCGCGAGCTGCTCACCCGCATGCTGGGCGAGATCGTCGACTGGACGACGCTGCAGCACTATCTCTTGCCCTATCTTCCACCGGAGGATCGTGTGACGGCGACCGCCAGCGCCTTTGCCGCATCGCTGGAGCTGGTGCGCGAGGGCAAGCTCGAAATTCGCCAGGACGGCGCCTTCCAGCCGATCTACCTGCGCAAGGGGCCCGGGCCGCGGCCTCCCGTCCCGGCACAGCCCGCCACGGGAGGCGTTGATTGACGCCGCAGGAGGATGACGACGATCTGACGATCGCCGACGAGGCGGGCGAGGAGCCGGTAGCCTTCTCGCTGGCGGAGGTCGAGCGGATCGCCGAGGCGCTGGTCTTTGCCTCCGCCGAGCCTGTGTCCGAAGCGTTTCTGGCCGAACGCCTGCCGCGCGGCACCAATGTGAATGCCGTCATGCAGCGGCTTGTGGAGATTTATGCTCCACGGGGCGTGAACCTGATCCGGACCGGCGATCGGTGGGCCTTCCGCACCGCCGCCGATCTCTCCTTCGTCATTCGCAACGACAGCGAAACCAGGAAACTGTCGCGCGCGGCGCTCGAAGTGCTCGCCATCATCGCCTATCACCAGCCGGTCACCCGTGCCGAGATCGAGGAGATCCGCGGCGTGCAGACGTCCAAAGGTACGCTCGACGTGCTGATGGAGGCGGGCTGGGTCCGTTTCCGGGGCCGCCGCCGCACTCCGGGACGGCCGGTGACGCTCGGAACGACGCCTGATTTCCTCGACCATTTCGGTCTGGAAGAGCTGCGCGATCTCCCCGGTCTCGAAGAATTGAAGGGCGCCGGCCTGCTTTCCGGCCGCATCCCGCCGGGCTTTGCAATCCCCATCCCGGTCAATGTCGACGAGCTTTCCGACGACGAGGACCCGATCACGCAGCTTGATCTGGAGGAACTCGGACTGCTCACTCCGGGCGGTGATGCCGAGGAATAGCCTCCGTTTCCTTCGAAGGCCTGGACAGGCTGCGACCCGCCGACTGGAAGAGTGCGGCGAATGGAGCGCGTCCCTCTGTCGCACCGGATGCCGAAATCCCCGCATACACTCTCGGACGGTCGGCAGCCGTGTGCGACGGCGTCTCAAGAACGGACGCCTGTGGGACATTTTGGTGTTTGAAAAACCATCATAAAGTGCTTACATCGATGAAACGGTACTAATGGAGTTGGACTTATGGGTTCTTTCAGTGTGTGGCATTGGCTGATCGTTCTGGTCATCGTGCTTGTCCTCTTTGGACGCGGCAAGATTCCGGAGCTGATGGGCGATTTCGCCAAGGGCATCAAGAGCTTCAAGAAGGGCATGAGCGACGACGACGCCCCCGAGGCGAACGGCGCGACGACCACGGCAAAGACCGTCGATCTTAAGCCTGAAGAGGTCAAGGATACCACCCGGTCCTAATGGCCGGATGGCGGGTTCCAGGAGCCTCATTGAATGTTTGATATCGGCTGGACCGAGCTTCTCGTCATCGCGATCGTGCTGATCGTTGTGGTTGGTCCCAAGGATTTGCCGCCCATGCTCAGGGCCTTCGGCAAGATGACGACCAATCTGCGCAAGATGGCCGGTGAATTCCGCGCGCAATTCGACGAAGCGCTGAAGGAGTCGGAACTCGACGACGTGCGCAAGACGATTTCGGATGCGCAGCGCCTGAACCCGACGAATGCGCTGAGGGATGCGATCAACCCGCTGCGGCAGATGGGGCAGGATATCCGTGCCGATCTGCAGAAGGCGACGCAGATGCCGACCCCCGCCGCGAGCCCGACCGATATCGAGGCGCAGCAGGCCGTGGAGGGCACGTCGTCCATCGACGCCGCTCCTGAGATCCCGGCCAATTTCCCGTCGCCGGCCGCAAGCTCGACACCGGCGCCGGTAACGGCTCCTGCCCAGTCGGTGCCGGCCGCGCCGCAGCCAGTGGCAACTGCGGCCGTCGCGGAAAAGCCGAAACCGGTCCGCAAGACCGTGGCGCGGGTAAAACCCGTTGTCGAGGCCGCTCCGGCTCCCGCCGCCCCGGCTGCGATTGTCGAGAAGCCGAAGCGCAGCCGCGTGGCGGCAAAGCCTGCACCCGCCGCCCAGGCTGTGGATGAAGCGGCCGTCAAGGCGCCGGTCCGCAAGCGGGCGCCGAAGACGAAAGATACCCCGAAGGACGACGCATGAGCGGTGACATCGAAGACAAGCCGCAGCCGCTCATCGAGCATCTGATGGAGCTGCGCACCCGGCTGATCTGGTCGATCGGCGCGTTTTTCGTCGCCTTTGTGGTCTGCTTCTTCTTCGCCAAGCAGCTCTTCAACCTGCTTGTCGTGCCCTACAAATGGGCCGTCATCTGGGCCCATCTCGATCTTGCCAAGTCAGAGCTGATCTATACGGCGCCGCAGGAATTTTTCTTCACCCAGGTGAAGGTGGCGATGTTCGGCGCGCTGGTGATCGCCTTCCCGGTGATCGCCTCGCAGATTTACAAATTCGTGGCGCCCGGCCTCTACAAGAATGAACGGGCGGCCTTCCTGCCGTTCCTGATCGCTTCGCCGATCCTGTTCCTGATGGGCGGCGCGCTGGTCTATTTCTTCTTCACGCCCATGGTCATGTGGTTCTTCCTCGCCATGCAGCAGGCGCCGACCGAAGGCGAAGTCGGGATCTCGCTTCTGCCGCGGGTTTCGGAATATCTGAGCCTGATCATGACGCTGGTCCTGTCCTTCGGCCTGGTGTTCCAGCTTCCGGTCATCACCACGCTGCTCGCCCGCGTCGGCATCCTGTCCAGCGACTGGCTGCGGCAGAAGCGCAAATACGCGATCGTGCTGGCCTTCGTGGTCGCCGCGGTGCTCACCCCGCCCGATCCGATGTCCCAGATCGGTCTTGCACTGCCGACCATCCTTCTCTACGAGATTTCCATCTACGCCGCACGACTCGTCGAGCGCAAACGTGCCGAGGAAAAGCTTTCGGAGCAGGAACCTTCGGATGTTGCGGAGACGGATAAGGCCTGAAGCCTTCCGGCCTGCCTGGCGAGTCCGCGGTGTTTCGCTCTAAAGGCAAGGCAAGATGCTCGATATCAAGTGGATCCGTGAAAACGAAGGGGCTCTCGACGCGGCGCTGAACAAGCGCGGTGCAGAGCCGATGGCGGCAACCCTGCTGGCGCTGGACGACACGCGCCGTTCCGTCATCCAGAAGCTTCAGGACATGCAGTCCCGCCGCAACGCCGCTTCCAAGGAGATCGGCATTGCGCTCGGGCAGAAGAATTCCGAGCTTGCCGAAAAACTGAAGGCCGAGGTCGCCTCCATCAAGGAGACGATGCCGGTTGCCGAGCAGGAAGAGCGCGACGCCGTCGCCGCCCTCGACGACGCCCTGTCGCGCATCCCGAACATTCCGCTGGATGACGTTCCGGTCGGCAAGGACGAGCATGACAACGTCGTGAAGCGCGTCGTCGGCGAAAAGCCGCGCTGGAACCATACGGCCAAGGAACACTACGAGATCGGCGAAGCGCTCGGGATGATGGATTTCGAGCGCGCCACGAAGCTCTCGGGCTCGCGGTTCACCGTCCTGACGGGCCAGCTCGCCAGGCTCGAGCGGGCGCTTGGCCAGTTCATGATAGACCTGCACACGACGGAGCATGGCTATACGGAAGTTTCCTCGCCGCTGATGGTCAAGGGCGAGACCATGTACGGCACCGGTCAGCTGCCGAAGTTCGAGGAAGACCTCTTCAAGACGACGGACGGCCGTTACCTGATCCCGACGGCGGAGGTCACGCTCACCAACCTGGTATCCGGCGAAATGCTGGAACAGGAAAAGCTGCCGCTGCGCTTCACGGCGCTGACGCCGTCCTTCCGTTCGGAAGCAGGTTCGGCCGGTCGCGATACGCGCGGCATGCTGCGCCAGCACCAGTTCTGGAAGTGCGAACTGGTGTCGATCACCGACCAGGAATCGTCGATCGCCGAACACGAGCGGATGACCGAATGCGCCGAGAACATGCTGAAGCGCCTCGGCCTGCATTTCCGCACCATGACGCTCTGCACCGGCGACATGGGTTTTGGCGCGCGCAAGACCTATGACATCGAGGTCTGGCTGCCGGGCCAGGATACCTACCGCGAAATCTCGTCCTGCTCGGTCTGCGGCGATTTCCAGGGGCGTCGCATGAATGCGCGTTATCGCGCCAAGGACGACAAGACGCTGAAGTTCGTTCACACGCTGAACGGCTCGGGTGTGGCGGTCGGCCGCTGCCTGATCGCCGTCATGGAAAATTACCTGAACGAGGACGGTTCGGTCACAATTCCGGACGCGCTCCTGCCGTATATGGGTGGTCTGACCAAGATCGAACGGGCGGCCTGATGCGGATACTCCTGACCAATGATGACGGTATCCACGCCGAGGGCCTCGCCGTTCTCGAGCGGATAGCCCGAAAACTCTCGGACGATGTCTGGATCGTCGCGCCGGAAACCGACCAGAGCGGCCTTGCCCATTCGCTGACGCTCTCCGAGCCACTGCGTCTTCGCAAGGTGGGCGACAAGCATTTCGCACTGCGCGGCACGCCGACCGATTGCGTCATCATGGGCATCCGGGAAATCCTGCCGGAAAAGCCGGATCTCGTGCTTTCCGGCGTCAACGACGGCGCCAACATGGCCGATGACGTCACCTATTCGGGCACCATCGCCGGCGCCATCGAAGGGACGCTGCAAGGCGTGCGCTCTTTCGCCCTGAGCCAGGCGGTGCGCCGCGAGAACGGCCGTTATGCACCCTGGGAAGTCGCCGAATCCTACGCGCCGGACCTCATCCGCAAGCTGATCGACGTGGATCTGCCGGACGGTACCTTTCTCAACCTGAATTTCCCGAACTGCGAACCCGCCGATGTGCAGGGTGTTGAAGTGACATCGCAGGGCAAGCTCGATTTTGGCCTGACGATCGACGCCCGCAATGACGGTCGCGGTCTGCCCTATTACTGGCTGCGATTCGGCGAACGGAAGGGTCACTTCCGCGACGGAACCGATATTCAGGCCATCAAGGAAAACAAGGTTTCCGTCACGCCCCTGAAGCTGGACCTGACCGATCATTCGGTTCAGGATCGTGTGGCGAAAGCGTTGGGATTCGGAGCGGCCGATTGAAATCGGGCATGGTCGAAAAAGAGGGTTTTGCGGCGCTCGTGCTGCGCCTCAGGTCGGAAGGCATTTCCGACCTCGATCTGCTGACCGCCGTTGAACAGACGCCGCGGTCGCAGTTCGTGCCCGCGCCGCTCGCGGAAGACGCCTATTCCAGCCGTACCGTGCCGATCGATTGCGGGTCCTTCATGGAAGGCGCCGATCTGGCCGTGCGTTTGTTGCATCGGCTGCAGGTCAAGCCGGGGCACAGGGTGCTCGAAATCGGCACCGGCAGCGGCTTCACTGCCGCCGTCATCGCCCGGATCGCCGAGCGGGTGCTGACCGTGGAGCGTTACCGCACCCTGGTCGCCGCCGCGCAGAACCGCATGGATGCGCTGGGGCTGCGCAATGTCGTCGTGCGCCAGGCCGACGGCGGCAACGGCATGCCGGGCGAGGGCACGTTCGACCGCATTTTTGTCACCGCAGCCTTCCCGTCGCTGCCGCGATTTTATGCCGAGCAGCTCACCCATGGCGGATCGATGGTTGCACCGTTGATGGACGGCGAGGCGTGCATGATGGTCCGCCTGACCAAGACCGGCAGCCGATTCGAGCGCGAGGATCTGTTCCCTGTGCCGTTTCTGCCGATCATTCCCCATATCGCGGCGGCCCTGTAGGGTCGTTTTGTTCCATGCCGCGCCGGCTCTTCAGCCGTCATGGTTATCAATTTCCCAAAAATATTAGAACAATGTGCGCCCTTTAACGGTGCAGTAAGACTAACGCGTTTTAATGACTCTCACGATGGTGGCGTATCTGTAGGCGAGTCATGCGTATGAAGAGTTCTCCGAAGTTCGGAAAATCTGTAATCAAATTTGCCGTCGCGGCACTGCTTGCCAGTGCGGCGACCGGGTGCAGTTCGGATGCGACGCGGTTCTCGGGGCTCTTTTCGAAATCCGACAATATCACGACGGCGTCCATACCGCAGCGACAGGGTGGTGGGGCCTATGGCCGCGCACCAACGCCGCAGGCCGATCTCGGCTCGGGGCAGGCTCAGGCCCTGCCGCCAATCCCGCGGAACGACTATGGTTCGCGCAATACCGCAATGGCTCAGCCCTATCCCGGCAATTCCGGCGGCTATACTTCACCGGCGCGCACCGCCTCCGCTCCGGTTGCGGTGCAGCGCTCCGAGTTGGCGGCTCCAGGCAGCGCCGCAGCACAGCGTAACGCCGCCCCGATGGCGCGTGATCCGGCGACCCGTCAGGAAGCGCTGGCCCAGCCGTTCCCCGGCCGTCAGCAGGCCGCCCACACGCTGGTCCCTCCGTCCGCCTCGACGCTGAAGGCCGACAATGTCGTCACCGGCACGACCGCAAAGCCGATGTCCGGCTGGTCCACGGTCAACGCGCCCAAGGTCACGCTGAGGCCTGGTGAGACGGTCTCGACCCTGTCCAAGCGTTATGGCGTTCCGGAAAAGGAAATCCTGAAGGCAAACGGCGGTGCCGTCGCCCCCGGCCAGGCGGTCCTCATCCCGACCTTCGGTACGGCGCAGAACTCCGCCAAGAATGCGGCCGGCACGATCGACCTCCAGAACAAGGTTCCGACACCAGCCCGCGAGCCCGAACAGAAGCTGGCGGTCCTGCCGACCCCGGCACGCGACAAGGCAGCCGCCGAACCGGCCAAGCTGACGCCTCCGGGCGGCAAGCCGATTGGCGGCACCTATGTGGTCAAGCCGGGCGACACGATCAACAAGATCGCCCGCGAGACCGGCACGCCGATCGACCAGTTGAAGGCCGCCAATAACCTGACTTCCGGCGGTGTCCGGGTCGGCCAGACGCTCAAGGTCGCGAACGGCTCTCCCGCGCCTGTCGCCGACCCGGTCAAGACCGCGTCCATTCCGCAGAAGCCGGCCGAAAAGGCTCCGGCTGCTGCCACCAAGCCGGCCGTCGCCACGGCACCTGCTCAGGTCGCCCAGGTGTCTGTGGCACCGGCGGCAGCCAAGGCCGCCGTCGACAACGCATCGGTCGCCGAGGTCGAGAAGAAATCCGACGTCGCGTCGGCAGCCCCCCAGTCCACCGGCATCGGCAAGTATCGCTGGCCGGTCAACGGAGCGGTCATCGCCGGTTACGGCCAGAATGTCGACGGCAACCGCAATGACGGCATCGACATCTCCGTTCCGGAAGGCACGCCGATCAAGGCTGCCGAAAACGGCGTGGTCATCTATGCGGGCAATGGCCTGAAGCAGCTCGGCAATACGGTTCTCGTCCGTCACGACGACGGCAAGGTCACCGTCTATGGCCATGCCGGCAGCATCAACGTCACCCGCGGGCAGAAGATCACCCGTGGCCAGACGGTTGCCTCCTCCGGCATGAGCGGCGACGCCAAGCGCCCGCAGGTCCACTTCGAAGTCCGCAAGGACGCGACCCCGGTCAACCCGATTACCTTCCTTGAATAAGTAGTGCGTTTCAGGGGACGGAGAAAAGCCCGGCAGTGCCGGGCTTTTTGCGTTCACGGTATCGATCGGGGATCACGCCTTCAGGAATGCCAGGCGCTCGTCGGTTCGGCCTGGATTGATCTCCAGGATCTCGGGGCTGACGATGCCTTCCGCGACGAAGGGATCGTCCAGCAGGCGTTCTTCGAGACCGGACCGGGATAGGCCGTCAACAAGGATTGCGCCTCCAAGGCCGGGTGGCAGGCTTCCGGCAAGAAGAAAGACGCCTTCCGCAAAACCGCTGGCAATCCATTGGTTGTGGCCCTGCATGAAGTCGGGCGCTTTCGTTTTGTTTTCAGTGAATTTGAGCGTCACGACGAACATCTGGATATCTCCTTGATTTTGGGATGGAAGGTGTCAGACGGCATCTTTCCGGGCGCATTGCATTTCGAGCCAATCGCGCATGGACTGGACTTCCCGGTGGATGAAAGCGCTGTCCGCAAACGCGGTCGCAAGTGTCGCAACGCCCTGGCTGCGCATTAGGACGTGCATCGCCAGCTGGTCGGCATCGGCCGCGCGGCCGAGGGCTGCAAATTGCCTTGCAAGCCAATCGCGAAAGAGGGCGAACAGCTGCGCGGCATCGTCCTTGGCGGCATGTTGAAGCTTGGCAAGCTCGTTGCACAATGTGCCGACCGGGCAGCCATGGGCCATGATCTTTGCCTGGTTGGCGATCAGGATCTCGATGAAGGCGATGATCCGGCTTGCCGGCCGGCTGTTGCGAACTTCCCAGTCATCAAGCATCTGCCGTGTAGTGATCATGCGATGGGTAATCACAGCCCTCAGAACATCGTCTTTCGTCTTGAAGTGGTAATAGAAATTGCCGCGCGACAGATGCACCGCCGCGGCGAGGTCCGCGAACGACGTCGCTTCGAACCCCCGCTCGTAGAAGAGCCGGTCCGCGGCCTCGACGATTTGCCGCCTGGTGTCTTCAGCGCTCACTGCATCTTCTCCAGCCTCGGATCGCTGGGCAGTGGCGATCTGTAGGACAATTGACCTAAGCATGAATTAGGACAATTGACCTACGAGAGTCAAGCGTCCGGCGGCGCAGGGAATTTACCGCCTAACGTCGTGCGATGATGTGCCGGGGTAGGGCTTGCTAAGTGGCCAGAGCCGCGATTGCTCAGTCTCTGGAAAGCGGCTTCCTCAGCCGCCCGGCGAGATCCTGGATATATTGCCATGCGACGCGGCCCGACCGCCCGCCACGGGTCGTCGCCCATTCGAGCGCTTCGTGATGCAGCACGTCCTGAGCGAGGCCGAGATCGAAGTGCTCGGCATAACCGTCGATCATCTTCAGATAGTCGTCCTGGCTGCACTTGTGGAAACCGAGCCACAGGCCGAAACGGTCCGACAGGGACACCTTTTCCTCGACCGCCTCGGACGGATTGATCGCCGTCGACTGCTCGTTTTCCATCATGTGGCGCGGCAGAAGGTGGCGGCGGTTGGAGGTCGCATAGAACAGGACATTGTCCGGCCGACCTTCGATGCCGCCGTCGAGCGCCGCCTTCAGCGATTTGTAGGCGGTGTCGTCATGATCGAAGGAAAGGTCGTCGCAAAACACGATGACGCGCTGGCCGGACGCTTTCAGGATGTCGAGCAGGGCAGGGAGCGAGGCGATATCCTCGCGATGCACCTCGACGAGTTTCAGCGAGATGCCGGTCGCGGCGCGCACATCCTCGTGCACGGCCTTCACCAGCGAGGATTTGCCCATGCCGCGTGCACCCCACAGCAGCACGTTGTTGGCCGCAAAACCTTCCGCAAACCGCAGCGTGTTTTCATGCAGGATGTCGCGCACGTGGTCGACACCTCGGATCAGCGTCAACGCCACCCGGTTCGGGCGCGGCACCGGCTGCAGGCGCTGGTTTGCCGGCACCCAGACGAAGCAGTCGGCGGCATTCCAGTCGTTGACGGCGGGCGCAGGCCCGGCGAGCCGCTCCAGCGCGTCCGCGAGCCTGCGGACCTCGGCCAGGATCAGGGTGTTGAAGTCTTCGCTCATGGTGTTTCTCCAGTCGCATCGGCCAGTTTTTCGGCCTTTTCGCTGCGGTAACACGCTCGTTAGTGCATCAAAAGCCTGAGAGCCGTGGATTCGGTACTCCGGCCCGTGTGTTTCTGTTGCATTCCGGCTTATCGCAACTATATTCCGGCGGCTTGTAACGGGGGCCGGCGTCCCCGGTCATCTTAGGAGTTTTCGATGTTCATTACCGAAGCATTCGCCCAGGCCCCGGCCGCAGCACCGGGAGCCTCCGCGTTCGGCTCTGGCCTTGAGATGCTCTTCCTCTTCGCGCCCCTGATGGTGGTCTGGTACTTCTTCCTGATCCGTCCGCAGCGCGCCCAGGCCAAGAAGCGCCAGGAAACGCTGACGAACATCCGCCGCGGCGACCAGGTCGTTCTCGGCGGCGGCATCACCGGCAAGGTGACCAAGGTTATCGACGACGCCGAAGTGGAAGTGGAAATCGCCGAAGGCGTCAAGATCCGCGCCATGCGCGCCTATATCGCCGAAGTCCGCGTCAAGGGCGAGCCGGTCAAGACCGAGCCTGCAAAGACCGGAGCGGCTTCTTAAAGCCAGGCCGATGCCCGCCAGCTTGCTTTGCGGGCGCCGAACCCCAAGGGCCGGACACCGTCCGGCCCGTAACTCTTTTGGAAAGCATGCGACCGATGGCAAAAGGCATCGAAATCCGCGACGCCCATTTTCCCGGTCGCGCTCCGATCGATGCCTATGGCAATGGCGGCTTCCGCTTTGCCGACATGTCGCATCGCGGCTCGCTGCTCTGCCTTCCCTCCGGCATCCATGGTTGGGAGCTGAAGGAAGGTGAGCCGCTGACGGTCGCTTCCCTGGTGAAGGTGCTGGCCGAATCGAGTGAGATCGAAGTGCTGCTCGTCGGCATGGGCGCCAACCTCAAGCCGATACCGGCCGAAGTGAAGGCGGCGCTGAAGGCCAAGGGCATCGCTTCCGATCCGATGAGCACCGGTGCTGCCGTGCGCACCTTCAACATCATGCTGGCCGAATCGCGCGCCGTCGCGGCGGCCCTGATCGCCGTCTAGGATATGGCCGACCCTACCGGACAGAACGGCGATATCTGCCTTGCCACGCTGAGGGACACAGACCGCGACCGCTATCTCGCCTGCCTTCTGTCCCCGGAAGACAAGCGCGGCGCACTTGCAGCGCTTTATGCATTCAACGCCGAGATTGCCCGTGTCCGCGACATGGTGCGCGAGCCGCTGCCCGGCGAGATCCGGCTGCAATGGTGGCGCGACCTTCTGGAAGGCAGCGCTTCGGGCGACAGCACCGGCAACCCCGTCGCTGCCGGCCTGCTCGAGGCGATAGAGACCTATCGCCTGCCTCGCCAGACGCTGGTCGACATGATCGAGGCGCGCATCTTCGACCTCTATGACGATCCGATCACCGACCGCAACGCCCTCGAAGGATATGCCGGCGAGACCGCTTCGGCGCTGATCCAGCTCGCGAGCCTGATTCTCTCCGCCGGCGAGGCCGCAAAATCCACTGAAGCGGCGGGACACGCGGGTGTCGCCCAGGCGATCGCCGGTTTTCTTCTCTTGATGCCGATCCATCGCCGCCGTCACCAGCTCTACCTGCCGCTCGATATTCTCTCGGCGACCGGGCTCGATCGTGATACATTTCTCGCCGGTGAAGACCGGCCGCGCATTTCCGCCGCGATCGAGGCTTTTGCCGGGCTCGGGCTGGAGCATCTGGGCAAGGCGAGACGGTCGGGACGCGTCCCTGCCGCCATCTTTCCGGCCTACCTGCCGGTATCGCTTGCCGAACCGGTCCTGCGCCGCGCTGCGCGCGCCGGTGCCTCGGTGCTCGACACCGCCCTGCAGCTGCCGCAATGGCGGCGGCAAGTGCGGCTCATGAAGGCCTCCGTCACCAGGCGTTTCTGACGGGCGTCAAATTCGCGCAAGGCTCGCCCGCTAAGGGACGAAAAGTAGAAATCCGGCGCCATCATAAGGAGAAGCGGTGTGAGCCCCGTCGTCGTCTGGTCGATCATCTTCGTGCTCCTCATGGCGCTCGCCTATTACGTCACCCGTATGTCCGGCAAGGACAGGGACAAGGACGGCAACCTCCATGACACGGGCGTCGCCATCCTCGAGTTCGGGCGCGCCTTTCCCAATGAAGCCATCCGCAGCCTGCATGTCACGGCCAATGGCGAGGCGATCTTCGTGCGCCTGCACGACAACAAGGCCGGCTTCATGCGCAGCCACCGCAACCATTATGCCTGCTTTCTGATCGAGCCGGGCCGGGTGCGCGTCTCGCCCATGCCGAATGCCAAGGGTTTCACCGTCGAGTTTCTGGACGCCTCGACGCAGAACGGCACCTACCTCTTCTCGACGGAAAAGGAGGCGGCCGAAGTCGCCCTCTGGCTGCTCGACAATTATGTCAGTGTTGCTGATCGCGATATCGAGGAAAAGCCGGCGTCGCCGGCCGCCGATATCAGCCCCGACCGAGCCAACTAGCGCAGTCGCGAAGCGCCCGGGCGGAGAGCAGCTGCCGCTTCATCACCGTCTTGTCCTTGCCGCGGAAACGCTTGACGCCCTCCGGCTTGACGATCGAGCCGGGCTCCAGCTCGGGAAACAGTCCGAAGTTGACGTTCATCGGCTGGAACGAACGCTTGCCCGGCTCGTCTTCGGAAACCAGATGCCCGCCGGTGATATGGCCGAGCAGCGAGCCCAGGGCCGTCGTCGCAGGCGGTGCCGGGAGCGTTTCGCCCTTGCGCTCGGCCGCCGCGAAGCGGCCGGCGAGGAGCCCGATCGCCGCACTTTCCACATAACCTTCACAGCCGGTGATCTGGCCGGCGAATCTAAGGCCGGGCCGGCTTTTCAGCGTCAGCGATTTGTCGAGCAGTACGGGGGAGTGGATATAAGTGTTGCGGTGCAGGCCGCCGAGCCTTGCGAATTCGGCATTCTGCAGCCCGGGGATCATGCGGAAGATATCCGCCTGGGCGCCGTATTTCAGCTTCGTCTGGAAACCGACCATGTTGTAGAGCGTGCCGAGCGCGTTGTCCTGCCGGAGCTGCACGACCGCATAGGCCTTGACGGTCGGGTTATGGGCATTGGTAAGACCCATCGGCTTCATCGGCCCGTGGCGGAGCGTCTCGCGGCCGCGTTCGGCCATCACTTCGATCGGCAGGCAGCCGTCGAAATAGGGCGTGCCTTCCCATTCCTTGAAACCGACCGTGTCGCCGGCAATCAGCGCATCGACGAAGGCGTTGTACTGCGCCTCGTCCATCGGGCAGTTGATATAGTCCTTGCCGTTGCCGCCGGGGCCGACCTTGTCGTAGCGCGACTGGTACCAGCAGATATCCATGTCGATCGAATCACGGTGCACGATCGGCGCAATGGCGTCGAAGAAGGCGAGCTGGTCCTCGCCCGTCTCCGCCTGGATCGCGGCGGCGAGCGCCGGCGAGGTGAGGGGGCCTGTGGCGATGATCGCCAGATCCCATTCCTTCGGCGGCAGGCCCTGGATTTCCTCGCGCACGATGGTAATCAGCGGATGTTTTTCGATCGCTTCGGTGACCGCATCGGAAAATCCGTCGCGGTCGACGGCAAGCGCGCCGCCGGCCGGGACCTGGTGCCTGTCGGCCGAGGCCATGATCAGCGAACCCGCAAGCCGCATTTCCGCGTGGATGACCCCGACGGCGTTTGCCGTCGCATCGTCGGAGCGGAAGGAATTCGAGCAGACCAGCTCGGCAAGCCCGTCCGTCTTGTGGGCGTCGGTGCCGCGCACGCCGCGCATCTCGTGGAGAATCACCGGCACGCCGGCCGAGGCGATCTGCCAGGCGGCTTCGGAACCGGCAAGGCCGCCGCCGACGACATGGATGGGAGCCGGATAGGTCGAAGAAGGAGAATTGTTGCTCATGGCCGGCTCATTATCATGCCAATTGCCGGACCGGAATCAAAAAGGCACCCGATGAGGTGCCTTCGATACGTCCTTGGGTGTCCTCTCGGACCGCATATTCTCGCCGCGCGGCGTATTCCGCGCGGGTCCGCCTGCGAGAAGCGGATTAGCGGAAGGAGCGGGCCGCGATGTGGCGGATGTCGTAGCGGGTCAGACCGATGTCGCTGAGGGCCTGGCTCGAAAGATTTCCAAGCTCATTCATCGTACGGCGGTAGCTGATCCAGTTCTTGGCGATACGGATCGGGTTCATGGTTGTTTCCTCAAGATTTTCCTGATGCTCTGTCGTCATCAGCGATGAGGGTCTTATACATCCGCATAATAAGAATGTGCAGTGCAAAAAATGTGCGACTGCCATGCAAATGTGCAGGAGATCGCTGAAATTTACGGCTGAGTTCGAAAAACAGGCAGATATTTGAAGCGTTAAATTTCTATGAACAAAAAGAAAAGCGCCTCCCTGAGGAGGCGCTTTTTGATGGTGCAGCAATGTCTGCGCGAGGCTTAGAAGCCGACTGCAGTCCGTGCGACGCGGCGGATATCGGCGCGGCCGATGCCGAGGTCGCTGAGTTCGCGGTCGCTCATGCGGCCGAGCTCGTTGACGGTTTCGCGGTACTTGCGCCAGGTGGTGAGCTTCTGTGCGATGTTCATGATCTTGTCCCTTTCTAGGCCCTTGCCAGCAGCCCGTTCGGCGCTGACTTCAATCTCATGACCACCAATATATGCTGCGCTGCAAAAAGTAACAGCGCCCATTCGGTATGCCACCTATGCATTTGGTGCATTACGAGATTATTTACCATGCTGAAATGGGGCGATGCTGGACGATTTATAGGCAGATCGCGTATCGCAGAACAAAAAATAACGCCCACCGGGGGAGGAGGTCCGGTGGGCGTCATTTGTAACGACTGGCGATTTGGGAGGAGGAGGACCGCCAGTCCGATCGGGCCAACGCTGGGAGGAGGAGTGCGCGGCCCGAATTGATGTTCGCGGGTTCATCCCGAGGGCATATTCCTGTTCAGGGCGGGCGCCAGACCGTCCGAACCAGAGAGACCAAAACCTTCGATCAATCCCTGCATTTGCATATTATGAGATTGCAGTGGAATTGTGCAGTGCAATATCAGAATGGATGACATGCGATCCGTGCATGGCTCTCTCCTGATGATTTCAATGTACACATTAGAATTTAATAAAAAGTTAATCGTCCCCGGAATTCCCGATCCCATCGCGGGCGGGCCGGCAGCAAAATCACCCGTTCACCGCGCTTTCTCCGAACTGCCAAAAAAGCGTCATTTTCCCTTTGCGCGCGCCAAAACGGGTGATATAGAGACGCGCGCTCCGGAAGGCCTCAGGCCACGAGGATTTTCGACGCGGTTGGGGCGCGGGTATGGTGAAATTGGTAGACACGCCAGATTTAGGTTCTGGTGCCGCAAGGCGTGGGAGTTCAAGTCTCTCTACCCGCACCAGAACCGCCCCGCATCAAAACCGCCAGGAGTGCGGTCCGAGCCGGTTCTGGCTAAAGGATCGGCGCTCCTTGAAGCCGCGGCCGGTCTCACAAAGTTCCGGCGATGTGCTCATTGAAACCAACGGCTGTCTGAGCACCGCCGCCACGATATGAAGGTATGAAAATGCAGGTTACCGAAACGCTCGCTGAAGGGCTGAAGCGCGAAATCAAGGTTGTTATCCCCAAGCGGGATATGGAAGCGCAGCTCAACGTGCGCCTCGCCGACGCCAAGGACAAGGTCCGCATCAACGGTTTCCGTCCGGGCAAGGTGCCGATCGCCCATCTGAAGAAGATGTACGGCAAGTCGATCATGGCGGATCTCGTCAACGAGATCGTCCGGGAACGTCCGACCGAAATTCTTTCCGACCGCGGCGAGAAGTCGGCGACCCAGCCTTCGGTTGGCATGACCGAGGACGAGAAGGAAGCCGAAAAGATCCTCAACGCCGAGGTCGATTTCGAATTCACGCTCTCCTACGAAGTCATCCCGGACATCGAACTGCAGCCGACCGACGGTCTCTCCGTCATTCGCGAAGTCGTCGAAGTCACCGAAGACGAAGTCAACGAGCAGATCGAGAAGATCGCCGAAAGCGCGCGGACCTTCGAAACCAAGACCGGCAAGGCTGCCAATGGCGACCGCGTCACGATGAACTATCTCGGCAAGGTCGACGGCGTTGCCTTCGATGGCGGCGCTGCCGAAGATGCCGAACTGGTTCTCGGCTCGGGCCGTTTCATTCCGGGCTTCGAAGACCAGCTCGTGGGCGTCAAGGCCGGTGAGGACAAGACCATCACCGTGACCTTCCCGACCGAATATCCGGCCGCGAACCTCGCCGGCAAGGAAGCCACCTTCGACGTCACCGTCAAGGAAGTTGCGGCTCCCGCCGCTATCGAGATCAACGACGAACTCGCCTCCAAGCTCGGCATCGAATCCGTCGATCGCCTGAAGGAGATCGTCCGCGGCCAGATCGAAAGCCAGTACGGCAATGTCACCCGCCAGAAGGTCAAGCGTCAGATCCTTGACCAGCTCGACGGCATGTACCAGTTCGACACCCCGCAGACCCTCGTCGACGCCGAGTTCGACAACATCTGGCGCCAGATCAACACCGACCTGCAGCAGTCCGGCAAGACCTTCGAAGACGAAGAGACGACCGAGGAAGATGCGCGCGTCGAATACCGCAAGCTCGCCGAACGCCGCGTTCGTCTGGGCCTGGTGCTCTCCGAAATCGGCGAACAGGCCGGCGTCGAAGTGACCGAGGAAGAAATGCAGCGCGCCCTTTATGCGCAGCTCCAGCAGTTCCCGGGCCAGCAGAAGGAAATCCTCGATTTCTTCCGCAACACCCCCGGCGCTTCCGCATCGCTGCGCGCGCCGATCTTCGAAGAGAAGGTCGTCGACAAGCTGCTCTCCGAGATCAAGGTCACCGACAAGACCGTGACCAAGGAAGAGCTGATGGCGGAAGACGAAGAAGGCTCGGAAGGCGCTGAGAAGCCGGCCAAGAAGAAGGCCGCTCCGAAGAAGGCCGCGAAGGCCGAGGCTGCTGACGAAGCCGCCGAAGGCGAAGAAGCTGCCGCTCCGAAGAAGAAGGCTGCTCCGAAGAAGAAGGCTGCTGAAGACAGCGCCGAATAAGCTTCGCATTGATTGAGTAGAAAAGCCGGGTCGGCGACGACCCGGCTTTTTGTTGTGACGAAACCTCTCGAGTCCGCCGCCCATGATCCGTATCGAAAACATCAGCAAATCGAACAGCCACCGCATCCTCTTCATCGAGGCGGCCGCCGCGCTGAACCGTGGCGAGAAGATCGGCCTCGTCGGCCCGAACGGCGCCGGCAAGACGACGCTCTTCCGGATGATCACCGGTTCCGAAATACCGGACGAGGGGCAGGTCTCGGTCGAGAAGAATGTCACGATCGGCTATTTCAACCAGGACGTCGGCGAAATGGCCGGCCGCAGCGCCGTCACCGAGGTGATGGACGGTGCGGGTCCGGTGAGCGTCGTGGCCGCTGAACTGCGCGAGCTCGAAGCGGCCATGGTCGATCCCGACCGGCTCGACGAGATGGATCAGATTATCGAGCGTTACGGCGAGGTGCAGGCGCGTTACGAGGAGCTTGACGGCTACGGGCTCGAAGGCCGCGCCCGCGAAGTTCTCGCCGGCCTGAGTTTCACCCAGGAGATGATGGACGGCGATGTCGGCAAGCTCTCCGGCGGCTGGAAGATGCGCGTCGCGCTCGCCCGCATCCTCTTGATGCGCCCGGACGTCATGTTGCTCGACGAACCGAGCAACCATCTCGATCTCGAAAGCCTGATCTGGCTTGAGCAGTTCCTCAAAGGTTATGACGGCGCGCTGCTGATGACCTCGCACGACCGCGAGTTCATGAACCGCATCGTCACCAAGATCATCGAGATCGACGGCGGGGCGCTCACCACCTATTCCGGCGACTACGGCTTCTATGAGCAGCAGCGGGCCCAGAACGAAAAGCAGCAGCAGGCCCAGTTCGAGCGCCAGCAGGCGATGCTTGCCAAGGAAATCAAGTTCATCGAGCGCTTCAAGGCGCGCGCCAGCCACGCCGCGCAGGTGCAGAGCCGGGTGAAGAAGCTCGACAAGATCGAGCGCGTCGAGCCGCCGAAGCGCCGCCAAGCCGTCGCCTTCGAATTCCAGCCGGCGCCGCGCTCCGGCGAAGACGTCGTCAACATCAAGAATGTCGCCAAGCGCTACGGCAGCCGTTCGATCTACGAAGGTCTCGACTTCATGGTCAAGCGCCGCGAGCGCTGGTGCATCATGGGCGTCAACGGCGCCGGCAAATCGACGCTGCTGAAACTGGTGACGGGCTCGACCGAGCCGGATGAAGGTAGCGTCGCGATCGGCGCCAGCGTCAAGATGGGTTATTTCGCCCAGCACGCCATGGATCTGCTCGACGGCGAGCTGACGGTCTTCGAATGGCTGGAGCAGCAGTTTCCGCGCGCGGGGCAGGGCTCGCTCAGGGCGCTTTCCGGCTGCTTCGGTTTTTCAGGCGACGACGTCGAGAAGAAATGCCGGGTGCTGTCCGGTGGCGAGAAGGCGCGTCTGGTGATGGCCGCGATGCTGTTCGACCCGCCGAATTTCCTCGTTCTCGACGAGCCGACCAACCACCTCGACCTCGATACCAAGGAGATGCTGATCAAGGCGCTGTCGGAATACGAAGGCACTATGCTGTTCGTCAGCCACGACCGGCATTTCCTCGCCGAACTGTCGAATCGCGTGCTCGAACTGACGCCCGACGGCATCCAGCGTTATGACGGCGGTTACACGGAATATGTGGAGCGCACCGGTTACGAGGCGCCGGGACTGAGGAGCTGAGGGCGAGTGACCATGTGATCCTCCGCCCAAGCGTCGCTTGGCGGGAGAATCAACCTTCCGTTAGGGAAGGCTGTCATAAGAGGTCTCCGGCCAGCGCGGGAGGACGTCGATTCGACGGCGCCGCCGCCGTGCTGACCCGCAACCGGAACGCTTTTCCGCCCAGTTTTGATTGTCTCACATGGCGTTTGATCTGAATCTGTTTTTGAGGTATCCATTTTCCCGCCGTAGCGATTTCTGGAATTATACCGCAGGGGGAGTATTCATGACGGCGAGCGATAAGGCCCTTCTCCGGCCGGCAATCGGTCTGGTTGGAATGATGTTCCTGTCGGCATGCACCTCGGCGCAGACGACGTCATCCATTTCGCCCGCCAGCACCACGGTGAAGCCGGCACCGATCTCCAAGAAACAGGTCTACCATTATACGCCGGCCGATCGCGACTGCATGAAGCGGGCGATGTATTTCGAATCGAAGCGGTCCAGCCGCGAGGGACTGATGGCGGTCGGTACCGTGATCATGAACAGGCTGACCTCGGATGCCTATCCGCCGACGATCTGCGGTATCGTCGCTCAGGAAAGGCAGTTCGCTCCGGGCGTGCTGACCCGGGCGGTTAGCGAAGAAACGGTGCCGGAACTCGATGCGGCCGTCGATGCGATCATTCGCGGCGAGCGGAACCCCGAGGTCAAGGACGCCATGTTCTTCCACACGGCCGGCCTGCGCTTCCCCTATCAGAACATGCATTATGTGACGGTTGCCGGCGGCAACGCGTTTTATGAGAAGCGCGACAGGGACGGAGAGCTGCAGACGCCGCCGCCGAAGGCTCCCGACGAATACGTGCTCGCGCTGGTGCAAAGCAACCCCGACCCGTTGAGCCTGATTCAGGCCAAGGAATTCGACGTCGCCTCCATTCCGACGACGGGTACGAATCAGGTGGTGGCGACGAATGTCCCGGTTCCCGTGGAACGGCCGGATCCTTTCGCAGCCCGTCCGGCAGCCACCCAATCCGCAAGACCTGCCGCATCGCAAGTGGTGCTCGCCAGCTCCATGACCAACGAATGGATGCTGCGTTTTGATGCCGGCAACGCCACGGCCCCGGCTCGGGCCCCGACGCCCACGCCATCCCCCAAGCGCCTGGCCGCGGGAACGACGGCTGACCGCTGACGCTCATTCAGCCTTCTGCAGCTCGGCCGCCGCAGCATTGTCCTTGTCGTTCGCGCGCTGATAGGCTTCGCGAAGTGCGAGGCGGCCGAAATACTGTTCGAAGGCCGCGCGTTTTTCGATCGTGCCGAATTGCAGACCATAGCCGAGTTGCGAGCCGATATAGACGTCGGCCGCACTGAATGTGTCGCCGGCGATATAGGCGTTCGCGCGCACGGCGGATTCCAGCGTATTCATCACGTCCTGATAGGTACCGTAACCGATCATCCGCTCGCGTCCCTTCGGCACTTCGAAGCCGAGTGCGCGGTTGCTGACGGCAGCTTCCAGGGGACCGGCTGCAAAGAACATCCAGCGGTAATAGTCGGCCCGCTTGGCGGGGGCAGGCGCAAGGTCCGCTTGCGGAAAGGCGTCCGCCAGATAGGCGCAGATCGCCGCGCATTCGGTCACCACGGTTTTGCCGTGCATGATGCTCGGCACCTTGCCCATCGGGTTGACGCTTTTGTAGGCGTCACCCTTCATCGTCGTACCGAAATGCAGGATTTCAGTGCGGTAGGGAATGCCGACCTCTTCCAGCATCCAGCGGGCAATCCGGCCACGCGACATCGGGTTCGTGTATAGCACCAGATCGGTCACAGGCGTCTCCTCATTGTTCCTTCTTTGTTCTAGTATCCCCTTGTCACAGAATCAAGACGGTCCGGAATTTACCGATTTCAGAGTGGCTTGCGATACTGGATGAAGCCGGAATTCCGTGCGACGCGGTCGTAGAGGCGCCGGGCTGTGGAATTGCTTTCGTGCGTCAGCCAGTAGAGCCGGCCGGCGTCATTTGCCCGCGCCAGATCGGCCACGGCCTCGATAAGCGCTTCACCGGCGCGCTTGCCGCGCTGGGTCTGTGCCACATAAAGGTCCTGAAGGTAGCACGTCCGGTCCGGCAGCCAGCAGGAACGGTGGAAGATCGCATGCGCGATGCCGATCATCCTGCCGGTTTCGTCGAAGGCGCCCAGCGCATGCATCGGTTCGGCGGGATCGTGGAACCGGCTCCAGGTGAGGTCGTACATCTCCCGCGGCAGAACGGTCTCGTAGAAGTGGAGATAGGCCTCCCAGAGCGGCTCCCAGGCGGCGCGGTCGGATGGCTCGAGCGGGCGGACGATGGTGGTCATGGCAAACTTCCTCCCAAAAAAGAAACGGCGGAGATCGCTCCCCGCCGTCCAATGATTAGCCGATTTTTCCGACTTAGGAAGCCATGGCCACCCGGAGGTTCTCGTCGACCTTGTCGAGGAAGGCAGTGGTCGAGAGCCACGGCTGATCCGGACCGATGAGGAGCGCCAGGTCCTTGGTCATGTAGCCGGCTTCGACGGTGTCGACGCAGACCGTTTCGAGCGTTGCGGCGAACTTTGCAAGGGCTGCATTGTCGTCGAGCTTGGCACGATGCGCGAGGCCGCGGGTCCAGGCGAAGATCGAGGCGATCGAGTTCGTCGAGGTCTCCTGACCCTTCTGGTGCTGGCGGTAGTGGCGGGTAACGGTGCCGTGGGCGGCTTCGGCTTCGACCGTGCGGCCATCAGGCGACAGCAGGACCGAGGTCATCAGGCCGAGCGAGCCGAAGCCCTGGGCGACGATGTCGGACTGGACGTCGCCGTCATAGTTCTTGCAGGCCCAGACGTAACCGCCGGACCACTTGAGAGCTGCGGCGACCATGTCGTCGATCAGGCGGTGTTCATAGGTGATCTTCAGTTCGTCGAACTGCGCCTTGAATTCGGCATTGAAGACTTCCTCGAAGATATCCTTGAAGCGGCCGTCATAGGCCTTGAGGATGGTGTTCTTGGTCGACAGGTAGACCGGCCACTTGCGCATCAGGCCATAGTTCAACGAAGCGCGCGCGAAATCGCGGATCGATTCGTCGAGGTTGTACATGGCCATCGCCACGCCAGCGTCCGGTGCCTTGAACACTTCCTTCTCGATCACCTGGCCGTCTTCGCCGACGAACTTGATCGACAGCGTGCCCTTGCCCGGGAACTTGAAGTCGGTTGCCTTGTACTGGTCGCCGAAGGCGTGGCGGCCGACGACGATCGGCTTGGTCCAGCCCGGAACCAGGCGCGGTACGTTCTTGCAGATGATCGGCTCGCGGAAGATCACGCCGCCAAGGATGTTGCGGATCGTGCCGTTCGGGCTCTTCCACATTTCCTTGAGGTTGAATTCCTTGACGCGGGCTTCGTCCGGGGTGATCGTCGCGCACTTGATGCCGACGCCGTGTTTCTTGATGGCGTTGGCCGCGTCGATCGTCACCTGGTCGTTGGTGGCGTCGCGGTTCTCGACCGAGAGATCATAATATTCGATGTCGAGATCGAGATAGGGAAGGATCAGCTTGTCCTTGATGAGCTGCCAGATGATGCGGGTCATCTCGTCGCCGTCGAGATCGACGACCGGGTTTGCTACCTTGATCTTTTGCATGGAATTCCTCTTGGACGTGGAAGGGACCGCAAGGTCCCGACGGGTGGACACCAGTGGGTGCGCTATAGCACCGCCGGGCCGGAACGCAAAGGCATTGAGGTCCTCATAAGCGGCTTTTGATGCGAGAAATCGCGGCGCCCTCGGAGCGGCGGATGATTGCCCTTGCCAAACCATATTGCCGGATTAATGTCCGCCCAAATCGCTCTCCAACAGCCGGATTTGATCTTATGCGGACCTTGCCGCTTGCTCTTGCTTTTTCCCTGATATCCACCTTTGCCGCTGCGGCTGATGTCACCGATCCCGTCAAAGAGGTGATGAAGATCACCGAAGACAACTGGAACACCTCCGATAGCGAATGGAAATACATTTTCGATGCGGATCCGCTGTCGCGCCTGTTCAGCAAGAAATTCCGCGGCGCCTATGCCGAGGCGGCCAAGCACCCCGCCTATGAGACCGAAAACAACCAGCCGGGCGATCCCTTCGGTTACGACGTGATAACCTCGTCGCAGGACGGCTGCCCGCTGAAGGAAATCAAGACGACGTCGGCACCGGGCGCCAACGGCATGACCGACGTTACGGTCACCTTCAAGATGTGGACCTGCGTCGAGGAGGCGGACGTGAAGGACAGCGTCAACGAACTGCATTTCGACATCATCCAGGAGGGTGGCAAGCCGGTCATCGACGATATCCACCGTGTCGCCGACGGCGAGCGGGATTCGGTGATCGAGGAGATGCAGTCGATCGCCAAGGGCGAGTGACTGCGCTGGTGCCTGGCGGCGTATCGAACTGCCGGTCGCGGCCAGCCGGACTTATGCGCGGTATCGCCAAACTTTATCCAGGCGATATATTCGCCGGCCAGAAGCGGGTGCGGGCACCCGCCTGGGGTGGTCGATGACGTTTGCCGCAAAGATCCGAGACTGGCTGCTCGCCAACGACCCGGCACTGTCGCGCCTGCGCATGGCGGGACGCGTGACCCTGACCGTCGTCGCCTCGGTGGCCTGCCTTGCGCTCATCCACATCGCCGGGCTGGCACTGCCGACGATCGCCTACGGGCTTGCCATCATGCTCTCGATCGAGGGCGGCATCGCGGTGCGCGACCGGCTGCCGTCGGACCAGTTGACGACGCGGCTGATCGGCGGTGTCGCAAGCCTCGTCTGCGTCGGGCTGGCCGCGGCGCTGGAGGACTACCGTTATATCTCCGATCCGATGTTCCTGGTGGTGATCGCCTGCGCCACGGTCGGGCGCGTTTATGGCCCGAGGGGTTTTGCAGTCGGCATGTTCGCCTTCACGTCCTATTTCATGGGCGCCTATCTGAAGCCGAGGCTTGCCGATCTTCCGCTCGCCGTCATCGGTCCGGCGATCGCGATCGTCACCGGCCATCTGGTGCGCACCTATCTCCTGCCGGACGATTGGCGGCGCGATCTTCTGCAGTCGCTGGTGGCGATCCAGGGCAGGGTGGGCGACATCCTGATGAAGCTCGCGGTTCTGTCGAGCGGCGCCACCGTCTCGGACGGCGACCGGCGCGAGCTGCGCCAGCTCGAGGAGCGGCTGAAGGACGTGGTGCTGATGGCGGAAGGCTTTCTGCCGCGCACGGGGGACGGCACGATCGATCCGGAAGACGAGGCGGTCACTGCCCTGACCATGAAGATCTTCGACATGCATCTTTCCGCCGAAAGCGCGATCGTTCTGTCGTTCGAAGCGCTGCCGCCCTTCATGCTCGTCCACGCGCTGATCGAAGGCGAGCAGGAGATGGCTGAGAGGATCGCAGCCAGCCCGGTCGTCGCGGGCGACGACCGGGTGGCGGAAAGCGCCAGCGCGCTGATCTGGCTGCAGAAGGCGAGGACGGCGCTGGCGGAATCCATCGAGGAAGGGCGGCGCGACCGTTTCCGCTCGATCGACGGTCCCGCGATCTCACCGGCTCCAGCGAAGATCGATTTTTCGCTCAAGAATCCGGTGATGCGTTCCGCGGTGCAGATCACCGTCGCATCGGGCCTTGCGATGGTTTTCGGACTGATGCTGTCGCGCGATCGCTGGTTCTGGGCTGTTTTGACCGCCTTCCTGATCTTCACCAACACCAAGTCGCGCGGCGATGCGGCGATCCGGGCGTTGCAGCGATCTGTCGGCACGCTGCTCGGCATCGCGACCGGGCTCGTGCTGGCGACGCTGATCGGGGGGTATCCGCTGCTCGCCGCGCCGATCGCGCTGCTCTCCATCTTTCTCGGTTTTTATTGCCTGCAGATTTCCTATGCGGCGATGACCTTCTTCATCTCGATCGTGCTGTGTTTGATCTACGGCATGACCGGGGTGCTGACGCTTGACCTGCTGCAGCTCCGGATCGAGGAGACGCTGATCGGTGCGCTTGCGGGCACTGTCGTCGCCTTCCTCGTTTTCCCGGCATCGACCCGCTCGACCCTCGACCTGGCGCTCGGCCGCTGGTTCGACGGGCTGCGCGAGTTGCTTGCGGCCGTGAAGGAGGGGAGAAGCGATTACGAGATCATCACGCTCTCCCGCAAGCTCGATGCCGCCTATCGCGAGGTGACGCTTGCCGCCCGCCCGCTCGGCACGACCTGGTCGGTGGTCACCCGGCCGGGCCAGGTCCGCCAGACGCTTGCCATCTTTCTCGGCGCCACCTATTGGGCGCGCATCTTCGCCCGCAACGCGGTCGAGGCGGGACGCAAGCCGGAAGGCGATGTGCTGGCCGCGCTGGAGGACACGTTACGCAATATCGACGCGCTTTCGCGCCGCGGCTCGGAATGTTTCGTGGTCAAGCGCAAGACGAGCAAAAGTGCCGGACGGCATCTGCCGATCTTCAAGCATGGCAGCCGGGTCGGGGTCGAGATGATCGGCACAATGCTGGGCCGGCTTTATCCCTCAGGCGCATAAGACTTGCCGATTGCCCCGGGCACCGCTATTCCGGCCCCGGATCTGGATACGGAAACAGAAATGTCAGGCACCAACAGCGAGCGCGAACTCATAGCCGAAGGACCGGCGATCATTCTGGTCGAGCCGCAGCTCGGCGAGAATATCGGCATGGTGGCGCGCGCCATGGCCAATTTCGGCCTCGCCGAACTGCGCCTCGTCAAACCGCGCGACGGCTGGCCGAGCGAAAAGGCCCGCTCGGCGGCGTCCAAGGCCGACCACGTGATCGACGGAACCAAGGTCTACGAAACGCTGGAGGAGGCGATCAGCGACCTCAACTTCGTCTATGCGACGACGGCGCGCGAGCGTTACGGTTTCAAGCCTGTGCGCTCGCCGGTGACCGCCGCCGAGACCCTGCGCAGCAAATTCAAGGCCGGCGAGAAGACCGGCATCCTCTTCGGCCGCGAACGCTGGGGCCTCACCAACGAGGAAGTGGCGCTCGCCGACGAGATCGTCACCTTTCCGGTCAACCCCGCCTTCGCCTCGCTCAACATCGCCCAGGCCGTGCTGCTGATGTCCTATGAATGGATGAAATCCGGCATGGACGATCTTGCCGAGACGGTCTTTCTGCCGATCGAACAGCGGCCCTCCACCAAGGAACAGGTCATTGGCCTGTTCGAGCATCTGGAAGAGGCGCTGGATGCCCGTAATTATTTCCATCCGCCCGCGAAAAAGCCAAGAATGATCGACAACCTCCGCGCCGTCATCTCGCGGCGGGGTTTTACGGAACAGGAGATCAGCGTGTTCCGGGGCGTCATCAACTCGCTCGACCGTTTTCCCCGCGGATGGTCGAAAAAGGACGGGCCGAAGCCTGAAAAGGCTGACCTGCCCGAAGGGGCATCTGGGGAGAATACGGGGAATGACGCAGACGAATGAATTAAAACCCGTGCTGATGTTCGATTCGGGCATCGGCGGGCTGACCGTGCTGCGCGAGGCGCGGGTGCTGATCCCGGAACGCGGCTTCATCTATGTCGCCGACGATGCCGGCTTTCCCTACGGCGACTGGGAGGAACCGGCATTGCGCGAGAGGATCATCACCCTCTTTGCCAAACTTCTCGACGAATACGATCCGGAAGTCTGCGTCATCTCCTGCAATACCGCCTTCACGCTGGTCGGTGCCGACCTGCGCGAAACCTTTCCGAAGATGACCTTCGTTGGCACCGTGCCGGCGATCAAGCCCGCCGCCGAACGTACCCGGTCTGGCCTCGTCTCCGTGCTTGCCACGCCGGGCACGGTCAAGCGCGCCTATACGCGGGACCTGATCCAGTCTTTCGCCACCCAGTGTCACGTGCGCCTCGTCGGTTCGCAAAATCTCGCGCGCATGGCGGAAGCCTATATCCGTGGCGAGACGATTTCCGACGAAGCGGTCCTGGCTGAAATCGCTCCCTGTTTCGTCGAGAAGGACGACCGCAAAACCGACATCGTCGTGCTCGCCTGCACCCATTATCCCTTCATGGCCAATGTCTTCCGCAGGCTGGCGCCCTGGCCGGTCGACTGGCTCGACCCTGCCGAGGCGATCGCAAGGCAGGCCCGTCGAAAAGTGCCGTTGGTCGAGGGGGCCGAGCACCCCGATAATCTCGACTTTGCCGTCTTCACCTCCGGCAATCCCGACTTCGCCACGAGACGCCTGATGCAGGGTTTCGGGCTGAAGGCGTGAGCGCCGTCGGGCAATGTGCCTTTTTTGCCACGGTTTTCCCGTGGTGGGTGCAATTCGCGATTGTGAGCTTGCTCATCGGAAGATCTCGTGTATCATCCACCCATTCCGCAAATCGAACACAGGAGGCGTGAAATGAAGTCCATTACCATTTTTATGCGCCTTTCTGGCGGAACGGCTATTTTGGCCTCGATGCGTAGCTCATCGATGCCGGCCGGCATGTGCTTTCAGACCGTATAAGTCTGGATTTCCGCCGTTTTTGGCACTTCTTCCATTGATCTGACGTGACCGGCTGACGAAGCGATCCACTCCGTTTTCTCGCCCGCATCCGCGCGTCTTTCTTCATCTCAGAGGACCTGGTCGCGACATGCGCCGGGACGGAAAATCATGCGTGAATCACAATTTTTGGTTGTTGATACCCTTTCGGCTGCGGTTCATGATCTCTGCCGCGAACATGGGCTCTGGAAGACCGCCCGTGCTTTGCTCTTTGCAGCCTGGAAACACCGTGAGGAGAAGAACCAGATCTCGGAACTTTCCAACCGGATGCGCCGCGATGTGGGGTTCCCCGAACTCGAGGACGAACGCCGAAATGTCCGGTTCAACCCTTGGGACATCCGGCTGTGAGAGGACCGGCATAGGGTCTCCGGCGGTTGCCGCCGGGGGCTCGCCTGCGGGGATGCGAGGGTTTGGGCTCAAGGAATGATGGTCGTATTTCGTAAACTTGGCTGTGACGACATGCCGGCGGCGGCTCAGGTTCATCGCACGTCTTTTGATAGGCGGCTGCCCTGGCTGGCTGGCCTTCACACGCCGGAGGAAGATTGCGGATACTGGAGCGGACATCTCTTCGCGACTTGCGACATCTGGGGCGCCGAACGGGATGGTGTTTTGCTCGGCATCGTCGCCTTTCGCAAGGACTGGATCGACCAGCTCTATATCCTGCCGAACGCACAGGGTGAGGGGATCGGCACCCGCCTTATCGATATCGCCAAGACGGCATACCCACAGCTCTTTCTCTGGACCTTCCAGCGCAATACAGCTGCCCGCCGCTTCTACGAGACGCGTGGCTTCCTCGCGATCGAGCAGACCGATGGCCGCGACAATGAAGAGAAGGAGCCGGACGTTCTCTATCGGTGGGTGCGTGAGGACTGAATAAAACACCGCTTGCAAACCGAAAAAATCGGTGGCTTGCTCCCTCCATTCTCTGGAGGAACATTCGCATGTCGCTTGAACACTGGCTCGCCTTCGTTGCCGCGTCCTCGGTTCTTTTGGCCATTCCGGGGCCGACCATCCTGCTCGTCATTTCCTACGCTCTTAGCCATGGCCGCAAGGTGGCATCGGCCACAGTCGCGGGTGTGGCGCTTGGCGATTTCACGGCGATGACCGCCTCCATGCTCGGTCTCGGCGCGTTGCTTGCGACCTCCGCGGCGCTCTTCACGGTGCTGAAATGGGTAGGCGCCGCCTATCTCGTCTATCTCGGTATCAAGCTGTGGCGCGCGCCCGTGTCCGAACGGGCCGACGAGGTGGACGAGGCAGAGGTGGCTTCGGCAAATCCTCTCCGGATTTTCCTCCATACCTACGTGGTGACGGCATTGAACCCGAAGAGCATCGTCTTCTTCGTGGCCTTCCTGCCGCAGTTCCTGGATTTGAGCCAGCCGCTGTTCTTCCAGATGGCCGTCTTCGAAGTGACCTTCCTTGTGCTCGCGACGCTCAACGCCACGCTCTACGGCGTGCTTGCCTCGATGGCGCGCAACACCATCCGCAAGCCGAAGGTCCAGCGGATCGTCAACCGCACCGGTGGTTCGCTGATGATCGGCGCCGGCCTGCTGTCGATCGGCTTCAAGCGCGCGGCCGCCTGAACTTTATCGGGGAGGGATAGCTGATGATCACCGGACGTTGCCATTGCGGCGAGACCGTTTTCGAGATCAGGGGTGAACTGCCGCAGGCGCTCACCCGCTGCACCTGCACCTTCTGCTCCAGGCGCGGCGCACTGCATGCCTATTACGAGCCGAAGCAGGTGAAGGTCACTGCCGATGCCGCGAGCGACAGGGTCTATCGCTGGAACTCGAAAATGGTGGCGCATCATTTCTGCGGCACCTGCGGCTGCACGACCTATAGCGACAGCCCGGATTTCCAGATGGACGGCACCTGGGACGGCAAGACCCGGCGTATCGGCGTGAATGCCCGCCTTTTCGACGATTTCGATGCCGAGGACTGGCCGCACACGGTCATCGACGGCCGGAATCTCTGGTAGGAGGAGAGATAGATGAGTGACGTCACCCTGCTTGCCTTTGCGATCGTCGCGTTCATCGGCATCGCCACACCCGGGCCGACCGTGCTGCTGGCCCTCATCAACGGCTCGCGTTACGGCCTGCGCCGCGCTCTCCCGGGCATGGCCGGCGCGATGATTTCCGACTTCGTGCTGATCGGTGCAGTGGCGCTCGGCCTCGGCGCGCTGCTGGCGGCCTCGGAATTCTGGTTCTCGGTCATCAAATGGCTGGGCGCCGGTTACCTCGCGTTTCTCGGGTTCATGCTTCTGCGCTCGAAAGGCTCGCTTGACGTAACGTCAGGCGATGCCGCCGCCGGCTCGGGTTCCGCTACGTCGATCTTCCTGAAAAGCTTCCTCGTCGCGGTCACCAATCCCAAAGGCTACCTGTTCTTCTCGGCTTTCCTGCCGCAGTTCATCGCGCCGGACGCGCCGCAGTTTCCGCAATATGCGATCCTGGCGCTCGTTTTCGCCCTGATCGATTTCGCCGTCATGCTCGGTTACGCGCTGCTCGGCTCGCGGGCGGTGCACCTGTTGAAGAAGAAAGGCGCGCTCTGGCTGGACCGGCTCTGCGGCGGCGCGCTTCTGGCGCTCGCTGGTTCGCTGGCGCTTTACCGAAGGGCAGCTTCGTAAAAGGAGGGACATGATGTCGGATCCAGTGAAATCCGTGCGGCCGTTCCTGATGTTTCAGAACGGTCATTGCGAGGAGGCGATCACCTTCTACACGTCGGTGCTGCCGGCGGGCCGGGTCACCGACATCAGGCGCTACGGGCCGGGCGAGGCGGGGCCGGAAGGCAGCGTGTTCCGTGCCACCTTCGAGGTCGCCGGCCAGCAGGTGGTCTGCATCGACAGCCCCGTGAAGCATGTGTTCGATTTCACGCCCTCCTTTTCCTTTTTCGTGGAATGCGGAACCGATGAAGAGCTCGGGCGGCTGGCCGAAGCGCTGAGCGAGGATGGAATGTTCCTGATGCCGCTCGACAATTACGGTTTCAGCCGGAAATTCTGCTGGCTGCAGGACCGCTTCGGCATCTCCTGGCAGCTCAATTTCGAATAACCGCCAAAGGCCTGTGCATTTTCGATCTTGCCCGGCGAAACGAATCCCGATCTCTGTTAGGGTTCCGGAGTCGCGGCCTACAACGGTCACCGCGAAGAGACAGCATACGAGGTAAGTGCATTGCAGGTCGGTATCGATATGGGAATTGTGTCCGGGGGCGATCCGGCCAAGCTCGATATCGAGGAGCTTCTGGCGACGCGCCTGCTGGTGCAGGGAAATTCCGGCTCCGGCAAGTCGCACCTGCTGCGCCGCCTGCTCGAACAGTCCGCTCCTTGGGTACAGCAGGTGGTGATCGACCCCGAAGGCGATTTCGTCACGCTGTCGGAAAGATTCGGTCATGTCGTCGTCGACGGCGAGCGCACCGAGGCTGAGCTTGCCGGCATCGCCAACCGCATCCGCAAGAACCGCGTCTCCTGCGTCCTGACGCTGGAAGGCCTCGATCTCGAAGAACAGATGCGCGCCGCCGCCGCTTTCCTGAACGGCATGTTCGATGCCGATCGCGAATACTGGTATCCGGTCCTCGTCGTGGTCGATGAGGCGCAGATGTTCGCGCCGTCGGTCGGCGGCGATGTCTCGGAAGACGCCAGAAAACTTTCGCTCGGCGCCATGACCAACCTGATGTGCCGTGGCCGCAAGCGCGGGCTGGCCGGCGTCATCGCCACCCAGCGCCTCGCAAAGCTTGCCAAGAACGTCGCGGCGGAAGCCTCGAACTTCCTGATGGGCCGCACTTTCCTCGACATCGACATGGCCCGCGCCGCCGACCTGCTCGGCATGGACCGCCGCCAGGCGGAAATGTTCCGCGACCTGAAACGCGGCAATTTCGTCGCCCTCGGCCCGGCCCTGTCGCGCCGTCCGCTGCCGATCGTCATCGGCACGGTCGAGACCTCGGCGCGCTCTTCCAGTCCCAAGCTGATGCCGCTGCCGAATGCGCCGCAGGATGTCGAGGACCTGATCTTCACGCCGGATCCGGAAGAATTCAGCCGGCCGATCGTCCGCCGGGCCCCGCCCGCGCCGCGGCCGACGACGGATATCCTCGCCGAATTGTCGCGCTCGACGCCATCAGCCGCGCCTGCATCGCAGGAGCCGCGCGCCGTGCAGCCGGAATTGTCCGCCGAGGAGCGTGAGGAGCGGCTGTCCGCCGTGCTGTCGGAAATTCTCGACGATCCGCAATCGGCCTATCGCACGGATTCCATCCTCTACCAGGATTTTCTGGTGCGCGCCCGGATGCGGCGCCTGCCCGGACCGCCGCTGTCGCTCGGCGAATTCCGCCGCCGCACGGCGATCGCCCGCTCGGGCGTCGATGCGGAAACCGCTTCAGGCGAGGCCTGGGCGACGGCGCTCTCGCTGTCATCCGGCGTTTCGGATGATCTGCAGGGCGTTTTTCTCTTGATGGCGAAGGCGGCAATCGGCGGCGAACCATGTCCCTCGGACGCCCGGATCGCGCGGGCCTACGGCACCCATTCGGCGCGTCGCGCCCGCCGCCTGCTCGGTTATTTCGAGGAACAGGGCCTGATCGTCGCGCATGCGGATTTTTCGGGCAAGCGCATCGTCGCCTTCCCGGATCTGCAGGCGGAAACCGCGCCGGGCAGCGCCGACGCGCCGGATGAGGGCGAGGCGAGGATCGCCGCCGAATAGGCCCTCAGTGGATGTGAAAATGCGCTTCGACAGCCGCGGCGATAAAGGCCCGCCGCGCTTCCGAGGGTCTCGATTTTCCCTTCAGCGCCTCCTCGCAGACCTGTTCCGCGTGATGATGCTGACTGCCGTGATAGTCCGGCCAGAAGCGGTCGAGGACGGCCTTCGCCTCGCGTACCGTCTTGACGGTGCGGACCATGCCGGTTTCGGGATTTTCGATCCTGATCGGGCTGCTCCAGAGTTTCGATTTCATGACACGATACCTCCTTTCCATAAGATGGTGCTAATGCCTTGCCCCGTCAAAAAAGCCTTCAGACAGGCTTGCCGAAAGGTTAAGACGCAGGCGCTGTTGACATTTCCATGACATCCCCCTAAACACCGCGCCAACGCCGGGCTGCAAAGACCCGGTGTTTCACTGACATGTCCCGTGGTTTTCTCCGGACGCTTTCGTGAGAGACCTGTCAGAGCTCTTGAACCAGAGCTCAGAGGAGGGCGTGTTTCCTTGATCCGGTTTGGCAACAAACCGGTTTAACCGTTTGAGAAGGAAATACGATGAGCAAGCGCGAATCGTCCAAATACAAGATCGACCGCCGTATGGGCGAAAACATCTGGGGCCGTCCGAAGTCCCCGGTGAACCGCCGCGAATACGGCCCGGGCCAGCACGGCCAGCGCCGCAAGGGCAAGCTCTCCGACTTCGGCGTGCAGCTGCGCGCCAAGCAGAAGCTCAAGGGCTATTACGGCGACCTGCGCGAAAAGCAGTTCCGTGCCATCTATGACGAAGCCAACCGCCGCAAGGGCGACACTTCGGAGAACCTGATCGGCCTGCTCGAATCGCGTCTCGACGCGATCGTCTACCGCGCCAAGTTCGTTCCGACGGTCTTTGCTGCCCGCCAGTTCGTCAACCATGGCCACGTCACCGTCAACGGCGTTCGCGTCAACATCGGTTCCTACCGTTGCAAGGCCGGCGACGTCATCGAAGTCCGCCAGAAGTCGAAGCAGCTCGTCACGGTTCTCGAAGCCGTTTCGCTCGCTGAACGCGACGTTCCGGACTATATCGAAGTCGATCACAACAAGATGGTTGCCACCTTCGCCCGCATCCCGGGCCTGACGGACGTTCCTTACGCCGTCATCATGGAACCGCAGCTGGTCGTCGAATTCTACTCGCGTTGATGAAATGCCCTTCGGGGCGTTTCCGCGACACAAAAGAAAAGCCGCCTTTCGGGGCGGCTTTTTTTGTTCTGGCTTGTCTGGCGGGTCTTGAAGGAACTTCCCTTGAAGTCGCTTGACTTGGAGCCGCCTCACTTGGAGGCGGCTTTTTTCTTCTCTGTCGCGGCCTCGGTGGTCGCGGTCGTGTCGAGCGGCTGCGCGGTTGCGACCGGTGCTTCCTTCGGGCCTTCGCCCATCCGGTTCCAGGCGTCGAGGCCGGCGATCTTGTAGGCTTCGGCGAGCGTCGGATAGTTGAACGTGTTCTCGACGAAATATTCGACGGTGCCCTTGAGGTTCAGCACGGCCTGGCCGATGTGCACGAGTTCGGTCGCGCCTTCGCCGACGATATGGACGCCGAGCAGGCGGCGGGTCTTCAGGGAGAAGATCAGCTTCAGGAGGCCGGTATCGAGGCCCATGATATGGCCGCGCGAGGTCTCGCGGAAACGGGCGATGCCGCATTCGTAGGGAATGCCGCGCTCCTTCATTTCCTCTTCGGTGAGACCGCAGGTGGAGATTTCCGGCACGGCATAGATGCCGTAGGGGAAATATTTCTGCGGTTCCTTGGCGATCGCGCCGACGGCGACGCGGGCCGCGACGCGCCCCTGTTCCATCGAGGTCGAGGCAAGGCTCGGAAAACCGACGACGTCGCCGGCGGCATAGATGTTGGGAACCGACGTCTCGAAGGTTTCCGGATTGACCTTGAGCCGGCCGCGGCTGTCGGCCTCGAGGCCGGCTGCGGCGAGGTTCAGAGTATCGGTGGCGCCCATGCGCCCGGCTGCGAACAGAACCATGTCGGTGACGATGTGGCGGCCGCTGTCGACCTCGACGGAAACCTTGCCGTCTGGCAGGCGCTCGACCTTTTCGGCCTTCTGGCCGAGCAGCAGCTTCATGTTGCGGTCGCGCAGCTGGTAGGTGAAGTCCTCGACGATCTCCTTGTCGATGAAGTCGAGCATGGTCGGCTTCGGGTCGATGACGGTCACGGCGGCATCCAGCGCGCTGAAGATCGTGGCATATTCGATGCCGATGACGCCGGCGCCGATCACGACCATGGACCGCGGCAGCTGTTCGATTTCCAGAAGCTCGTCGCTGTCGAGAACCGTCTTGCCATCGAAGGGCATGTAGTCGGGGCGGAAGGGTTTGGTGCCGACCGCGAGCAGGATCGATTTGCCCATGACATGCATCACGTCGCCGTCGTCCTTGGTGATCGCCAGCGTGTCGGATGTAACGAAGGTCGCCTTGCCGCGGATGCTCTGGACGCGGTTGCGGGCAAACTGGTGCTCCAGCACCTCCACTTCGTGATCTAGGGTGATCAGCAGGCGGCGGCGCAAATCTTCTGCGCTGATCTCTTGCTTGACCCGGTAGGCCCGGCCGTAAAAACCGCGCTCGCGCCAGCCCGAAAGGTTGAGCGCGGTTTCGCGCAGCGTCTTCGAGGGGATCGTCCCCGTGTGGACCGAAACGCCGCCGACCCTTTTGCCTTGTTCGACGACCAGAACCTTCTTGTCGAGTTTGGCTGCCTGAATGGCGGCTCGGCGACCTGCCGGTCCGCTGCCGACGACGATGAGGTCGTATTGGTTCATGGGATGCTCCGCTCCGAAATCTTGCGGCCGCCGCGATGCAGCAGCACTCACGAATCCCTTTGTAGCCGCCTATTCTAAAGTTTTGATTGCGGCCCTCCAAGCCTCGATTGCAATTCCGGTGCATGAATTTTGTGCATTGCAAAAATTGCCGAAAAATTAACTTGACGGAGGTCGGCAAATGCCGTCCATTTGAACCAATTAGAAATTGGTACATAAAATGGTACAGGGGAAGGCGGGCGAGGCTCCCGACAATTCGAGCTACGCCCTGGATCGCTTGAGAGAGCTTTTGAGAGCCGGGGAGTTGGGTACGGAAGGCCGCCTGCCGACCGAGCGCGCCCTGACCGATATGCTCGGCATCAGTCGTCGCGCCGTGCGCCGTGCGCTGGAAGTGCTGGAATCCGAGGGCCTGATCTGGCGCCGCCAGGGCTCGGGCACTTTCATCGGCGAAAGGCCGAGCGATTGGAGCAACCATTTGGGCTCGATCGTCGCCGGCACTGATTTCATGGAGATCATGGAGGTCCGCTTGCGGATCGAGCCGCAGCTCGCCCAGCTCGCGGCCATGCGTGCCAAGCCGGCGGATATCGCCAAGATGCACGAGATCGCCTTGAAGATCATCGAAAGCACCGATGCCGACGCGCGCGAGCTGTGGGACGGGACGCTGCACCGGCTGATCGCCCAGAGCGCCGGCAACCAGCTTTTCCTGTCGATCTTCGATGTCATCAACCGTGTCCGCCAGGACGAGGCATGGCGGGCGATCCGCGAACGTGCCCGGTCCAGCGGCAATGCGGTCAATATCTCCTTTGCCCAGCACCAGAGCATCATCGAGGCGATTGCCGCCCGGGATCCGGTGCGGGCAGGGGAGGCGATGCGCGAACATCTGCTGATGCTCCAGGAGCGTCTGATCCGGGCGACGTCGCTCAGCCCAACAGAACAGGGGTCGCTGAGCCAGGTAAGCTGAACGGTCGCCCCCGCGGCAGCCACCACCAGAAGCCGGAAAACCGGCCAAGACTAAAAACAGGAACCTAAAAAGAGAGGAATATTGATGATGATGCGACTTACCAGGCTCACGACCGCCCTGCTGGCGGGCGCGCTTTTCGCCTTCCCGGCGCTTGCGGTCGATTTGCGCATCGGCCTGCAGGACGATGCCGACGTTCTCGATCCGGCTCAGTCCCGCACTTTCGTCGGTCGTATCGTCTATACGGCCCTGTGCGACAAGCTGGTCGACGTATCGCCGGACCTGAAGATCGTTCCGCAACTCGCCACCGAGTGGAAATGGTCCGCCGACGGCAAGGAACTGACCATGAAGATCCGGCAGGGCGTCAAGTTCCACGACGACACGCCGCTTGATGCCGCAGCCGTCGTCGCCACCATCGAACGCAACATGACCCTGCCGGAATCCCGCCGCAAGAGCGAGCTGACCTCTGTCGCCAAGGTCGAGGCGACCGGTCCGCTGGAAGTCAAGTTCACGCTGAAGGCCCCGGACGTGACGCTGCTCGCCCAGCTTTCCGATCGCGCCGGCATGATCGTCTCGCCGGTCGCCGCCAAGGCGCTCGGCGCCAATTTCGGCTCCAAGCCGGTTTGCGCCGGCCCGTTCAAATTCGTCGAGCGCGTCCAGCAGGACCGCATCGTGCTCGAAAAGTTCAAGGATTACTGGGACAAGGACAAGATCTTCGTCGACAAGGTCACCTACCTGCCGATCCCGGATACGACCGTGCGCCTCGCCAACCTGCAGTCGGGCGATCTCGATTTCATCGAGCGCCTCGCGCCGACCGACGTTGCCGCCGTCAAGGGCAATTCGGGCCTGAAATACGACGCGACCGTCAACATCGGCTACATGGCGCTTTACGCCAATATCGGCAACGGTGCGCGCGCCGACAATCCGTTCGGCAAGGACAAGCGCCTGCGCCAGGCCTTCTCGCTGGCGATCGACCGCAACGCGATGAACCAGATCGTTTATGAAGGGACCGCGGTTGGCGGCAACCAGCCGTTCCCGCCGAACAGCCCGTGGTTCAACAAGGCGCTTCCGGTTCCGGCCCGGGATGTCGCCAAGGCCAAGGCCCTCATCAAGGCCGCCGGCTTCGACCGCGTCCCGGTCGAACTGCAGATCCCGAACAATCCGGTCGCCCAGCAGATGATGCAGATCCTGCAGGCGATGGTCGCCGAGGCCGGCTTCGACGTCAGCCTGAAGTCGACCGAATTCGCGACGCTCCTCGACGAACAGACCCGCGGCAACTATCAGCTCAGCCGCTCCGACTGGTCCGGCCGTGTCGATCCCGACGGCAACATCCACCAGTTCATCACCTGCAAGGGCGGCATCAACGATACCAAGTATTGCAACGCCGAAGTCGACAAGCTGCTCAACGAAGCGCGCGCCTCGACCGACGATGCGGTCCGCAAGCAGAAATACGATGCGGCTTCCGTGATCCTCAACGAAGACATGCCGATCATCTATCTCGGCCATCAGTCGTGGATCTGGGCTTACAAGAAGAACGTCACAGGTTTCGTGCCCAGTCCTGACGGCATGATCCGCCTGCAAGGCGTCAAGAAGGGCTAACGCTCCCGTGCCGCATGGGAGTGGACCCATGCGGCACTTTTCCCGCATCACTTTGTGACAACACTGCTCAACGGGGGACGGCGTCATGCCTGTCTACATCGGAAAGCGTCTGCTGGTCGCCATCCCGACCTTGCTGATCATCTCCATTTTCGTCTTTTCACTGCAAAAGCTGTTGCCGGGTGATCCCATTCTGGCCATGGCCGGCGAGGAGCGCGATCCCGCCGTCATCGAATTCCTGCGCGACAAATACCGGCTCAACGACCCGGTCGTCGTGCAATATTTCTACTGGCTCGGCGGCGTTCTGACCGGCGATTTCGGCATTTCGCTGCGCACCAACCAGCCGGTCCTGGAACTGATCCTCCAGAAGCTGCCGGTGACGATCCAGCTTGCGGTGATGGCGATGTTCTTTGCCATGTTGATCGGCATTCCGATCGGCATCCTGGCGGCGGTCAGGAAAAACACCTTCATCGATTACCTCGCCAACGTGCTGGCGCTCACCGGCCTGTCGATCCCGAACTTCTGGCTCGGCATCATGCTGATCCTGCTGATCTCGGTGCAATTAGGCTGGCTGCCGGCCTCCGGCTATGAGTCGATCTTCGTCGATCCCGTCCGGTCCCTGCAGACCATGGTCATGCCGGCCTTCGTTCTCGGCAATGCGCTCGCCGCGACCCTGATGCGCCATACCCGCTCGGCAATGATCGGCGTGCTCAGCGCCGATTATATCCGCACCGCCCGCGCCAAGGGCCTGTCGCCGCGCGAAATCATCCTGAGCCACGGTTTCCGCAATGCGCTGCTGCCGGTGGTGACCCTGTCGGCGCTGCTGTTCGGCGAGTTGCTGGCCGGCGCGGTCCTGACCGAACAGATCTTCACCATTCCGGGCTTCGGCAAGCTGATCGTCGATGCCGTGTTCAACCGCGACTATGCGGTCGTGCAGGGCGTCGTGCTGTGCACGGCGGTCGGTTTCATCCTGATGAACCTGTTTGCGGACATCCTCTACGTCCTGCTCAATCCGCGTCTGAGGGCCGCCCTATGACCACGATCGATCAAGCGCCGCCCGTGGCGGCGGTAAAGCGCGACAAGAGCCGCGCCTGGCGCAAGATGAAAAGGAACAGGAGCGCGCTTGTCGGCGCCGTCATCGTCCTGTTCTTCGCCATCCTGGCGGTGAGCGCGCCGATCCTGCCGATCATCGATCCCGTCGCCACCAGCTGGACGGCGATCCGCAAGGCGCCCTCGGCCATGTACTGGCTCGGCACCGACGATCTCGGCCGCGACATCCTGTCCCGCATGATCTGGGGCGCGCGGGCGTCGCTGATGGCCGGGGTGTTTTCCGTCGCCATCGCGGTCGGCATCGGCGTGCCCTTCGGCCTGATCTCCGGTTATTTCGGCGGCTGGGTGGATATGGTGATCTCGCGCATCACCGAGGCACTGCTCGCCATGCCCTTCCTGATCATGGCGATCGCGCTTGCGGCGTTTCTCGGCCCGAGCCTGCTGAATGCGATGATCGCGATCGGGCTGTCGGCAATGCCGATCTTCGTTCGGCTGACCCGCGGCCAGGTCCTGGCCGTCAAGACCGAGGACTATGTCGAAGGCGCACGTGCCGTCGGCCTGAATCATTTTGAAATCATCGTCCGTTACATCTTGCCCAACGTTTTCGCCCCGATCATCGTCCAGGCGACGCTGACGATCGCAACCGCGATCATCGCCGAGGCGAGCCTTTCCTTCCTTGGCCTCGGCCAGCAACCGCCGGCCCCCTCCTGGGGCTCGATGCTGAACGTTGCCAAGAATTTCCTGAGCCAGGCTCCCTGGATGGCGATGTGGCCGGGTGCGGCGATCTTCCTCGTCGTTATCGGCTTCAATCTCCTCGGCGATGGTCTGCGCGATGCGCTGGATCCCCGCGAAGCATGATGGCCGTGCGAAACAAGATCTGAAAGGAACCATACCCATGACTGAATTCACCACACGGCCGGAAATCCTCGGCACTTTCGGGGTCGTCACCTCCACCCACTGGATCGCCTCTTCCGTCGGCATGGCCATCCTCGAAAAGGGCGGCAACGCCTTCGATGCGGCCGTCGCGACCGGCTTTGTCCTGCAGATCGTCGAACCGCATCTGTGTGGCCCGGGCGGCGACATGCCGGCCGTCTTCTATTCGGCGAAGAAGGACAAGGTCGAAGTCATCTGTGCGCAGGGGCCGGCGCCGGCCGGGGCGACCATCGAGCATTACACGTCGGAAGGCCTGAAACTGATCCCGGGTGACGGCCTGCTGGCAACGGTCATCCCCGGTGCCTTCGACGGCTGGATGCTGATGCTGCGCGACTATGGCACGATGAGCGTCCGCGACGTGCTGGAGCCGGCGATCTATTACGCCGAGCACGGCCATCCGGTGCTCGCCCGCGTTTCCGCCACCATCAAGGGGTTGGCCAGCTTCTTCGAGACCGAATGGCCGACCTCCTACGCGACCTGGTTGCCGGGCGGCGTGGCTCCCGAGGCGCAGAGCAATTTAAGGAACCCGGTTCTGGCCGATACCTGGAAGCGCATCATCGCCGAGGCCGAAGCCAGGACCGGCCGCGAAAACCAGATCGAGGCCGCCCGCGACGCCTTCTACCGCGGTTTCGTGGCCGAGGCGATCGACCGTTATGCCTTGACGACCGAAGTCATGGATGCGAGCGGCGCCCGCCACAAGGGCGTCCTGACCGCCGACGACATGGCGAATTACAAGGCGACCGTCGAGGCGCCGCAGACCTATGACTATCACGACTGGACCGTCGCCAAGACGCCGGCCTGGGGGCAGGGACCAGTGCTGCTGCAGTCGCTGGCGCTGCTGAAGGGCATCGACCTCTCGGCGATGGATCCGGCGGGACCGGATTTCGTGCATGTCGTCGTGGAAGCCATGAAGCTCGCCTTCGCCGACCGTGAAGTCTATTACGGCGATCCGGATTTCGCGCAGATCCCGACCGAATACCTGCTTTCGGAAGGCTATAACACCGAGCGCCGCAAGCTGATCGGCAGCCGAGCCTCGCTCGAACTGCGTCCCGGCCGCGTTCCCGGTTACGACCACCAGTTCGACCTCACCATGGGAATGCTGGCGGAAGTCAGCGGCAAGGGCGCCGTCTACGAGCCGACCATGTCGCACCTCACCGAAAAGCGCGGCGACACCGTCCATATCGATGTCATCGACCGCTGGGGCAACATGGTCTCGACCACGCCGTCCGGCGGGTGGCTGCAATCCTCGCCGATCGTGCCGGGCCTTGGTTTTGCGCTGAATTCCCGCGCCCAGATGTTCTGGCTGAAGCCCGGCCTGCCGACCTCGCTCGAGCCCGGAAAGCGCCCGCGCACGACACTCACCCCGTCGCTGGCCCTGCATCAGGGCCGTCCGACGCTGGTGTTCGGCACGCCCGGCGGCGACCAGCAGGACCAGTGGCAGCTGCCGTTCTTCCTGCGTTACGTCCACCACAAGCCGAACCTGCAGGCGGCGATCGACATGCCGCTCTTCCACACCACGCATTTCCCCGGCTCCTTCTATCCGCGCACCAGCCAGCCGGGAAACATCATGGTGGAAAGCAATATCGGCGCCGACGTGCTCGCCGAACTGCGCAGCCGCGGCCACCAGATCACCGTTGCCGATCCCTGGAGCGTCGGCCGCCTGACCGCCGCCCGCCGCGATGCGGACGGATTGCTGCGGGCAGCGGCGACGCCGCGCCTGATGCAGGCTTACGCGGTGGGGAGGTAAGCCATGACTTGGTCGATCGTCGCACGCGATCCGCAGACGGGTCATTTCGGAATTTCCGTCGCCAGCCGTTTCTTCGCGGTCGGCGCCGCCGTGCCGCATATCAAGGGCAGGGTGGGGGCGGTCGCCACCCAGGCCTTCGTCAGCCCGCTCTACGGCACCGACGGACTGAAGCTCCTGGAGGAAGGCAGATCGCCGGAAGAGATCATCGAGGCGCTGACCGCTCGCGACGACGGCCGCAGGCAACGTCAGTTCCACCTGATCGACGCCCAGGGCCGCAACTCCGCCTATACCGGCGAAATCTGCGTCGATTGGGCGGGCCATCTCGTCGACGACAACGTCTCCGTTGCGGGCAACATGCTGGCCGGGCCTCAGGTGATCGCCGAGACGCTCAGGGTCTACAGGCAAAAGGCGGCCGAGGGCGCACCGCTCGCCGAACGCCTGCTCGCTGCCATGGATGCCGGAGAGGCAGCCGGCGGAGACAAGCGTGGCAGGCAATCCGCCGCGATGGTTCTCTACCGCGACCAGGATTACCCCTGGCTGCGCATCAACGCCGACGACCACACCGATCCGCTGGAGGAGTTGCGCCGGCTTTATGCCGTGGCGCAGGAGCGTTTCCTGCACGTCGCCGAAACCATGCCGACCCGGGAAAACCCGCACGGCATGATCGACCGCCGTGTCATCGACCAGAAGATCGCCGAACTGGAAGGCGCCCGCGAGGCGGAAGGCCGCGCGTCCGCCTCCTTTGCCACCCCGTGGAAGCCCCAATGACGGAAGCCCCCAACACGGAAGCCCCTAAGACGGAAATCCCGATGACCGAGAAACCTGTTCTGTCCGTCCGAAACCTGACGACCTCCTTCCTTGTCGACGGCGAATGGAAAAGCGTCGTCCGCGACGTCTCCTTCGATGTTCATCCCGGCGAGACGGTGGCGATCGTCGGCGAAAGCGGCTCCGGCAAGAGCGTCACCTCGCTGTCGATCATGCGGCTTCTGGCAGCCAATGTGAGCCGCATCGAAGGAAGCATCATGCTTTCCGGCAGGGATCTCCTGTCTATCTCTGAAAAGGAGATGCGCGGCGTGCGCGGCAACGACGCCTCGATGATCTTCCAGGAGCCGATGACCTCGCTCAACCCGATCTTCACGATCGGGCGGCAGATCTCGGAAGTGCTGACGCGCCACAAGGGATTGACGAAATCCCAGGCGCGCGCCGAAACCGTGAGGCTTCTCGAAAAGGTCCGTATCCCGAATGCCGGCGCCCGCTTCGACGATTACCCGCACCAGTTTTCGGGCGGCATGCGCCAGCGCGTCATGATCGCCATGGCCCTGGCTTCGAAACCGAAGCTGTTGATCGCCGACGAACCGACAACCGCGCTCGATGTCACCATCCAGGGACAGATCCTCGACCTGATCAAGGTATTGCAGGAAGAAGAGGGCATGTCGGTGCTCTTCATCACCCATGACATGGGCGTAGTCGCCGAGATCGCCGATCGCACCATCGTCATGTATCGCGGCGAGGCGGTCGAAAGCGGCCCGACCGAGGAGATTTTTCACCACGGCAAACATCCCTACACCCGCGCGCTTCTTTCCGCCGTGCCCCGGCTCGGCTCGATGCAGGACCGCAAATGGCCGACCCGGTTCCCGGTCGTCGACATCAATACCGGCGAAACGGCCGAGCCCAAGGAAGTCGCAGGCACCGTCGATACGCGAAAAACCCCGGTTCTGGCGGTGAAGAACCTCGTCACCCGCTTCGCGGTTCGCTCGGGCCTGTTCGCGACGCAGACCGGCGCCGTCCACGCGGTCGAGAACGTGTCCTTCGAACTCTTCCAGGGCGAGACCTTGTCACTGGTCGGTGAATCCGGTTGCGGCAAGTCCACGACCGGCCGCTCGATCATGCGGCTGATCGAGCCGACGGGCGGTGAGGTGGCGCTCGACGGTTACGATGTCCTGCGCCTCGACCAGACGGGCCTGCGCGACATGCGCAAGACCATCCAGATGATCTTTCAGGATCCGTTCTCGTCGCTCAATCCGCGCATGACGGTCGGCGCCGCGATCTCCGAACCCTTCGTCAAGCACAAGCTCGGCAATGCGAAGGAAGCCAAGGAAAAAACCGCCGACCTTCTTCGCAAGGTGGGGCTGTCGCCGGACATGGCGGGCCGCTATCCGCACGAGTTTTCCGGTGGCCAACGCCAGCGAATCGCCATTGCCCGGGCGCTCTCGCTCGACCCGAAGGTGATCGTCGCCGACGAAAGCGTTTCCGCGCTCGACGTGTCGATCAAGGCGCAGGTCTGCAACCTGCTGCTTGACCTGCAGCAGAGCCTGAACCTCGCCTTCCTGTTCATCAGCCATGACATGGCGGTGGTCGAACGGGTCAGCCATCGGGTAGCGGTCATGTATCTCGGCGAGATCGTCGAGATCGGTCCGCGCGCTGCGGTCTTCGACAATCCGCAACATCCCTATACCAAAAAGCTGATGGCGGCCGTGCCGGTACCGGATCCGGCCCGCCGCGGCATCCGACGGGGCATTTCCAACGACGAGCTGAAAAGCCCGGTCCGCGGCATGGATTACCGGCCGCCCAAGCGCGAGTATCGCGAGGTTTCGGACGGCCACATGGTGCAGGTGGCGTGAAGGCGGGCGGTTACTTGGCCGCCCTGCGGCCCGCGATCAGCGCCTGCAACCGTTCTTTGTCGTCAGCGGTCGCCGGATTGAAAATGACGAGGCCGAGGTCCGGCCGGCCATCGATGGCGAAGGAGGAGTATTCGAGCGCGAGGTCTCCGGCCGTTGCATGGCGGATGTGCTTGAGACCTTCTCCGTAGTTTTGAACCGCGTAGTCCCTCCATATGGCTGCGAATTCCGGGCTCAAGCTGCTGATTTCGGCCACCAGCGCCTGGACCATTTCGGTATTTCCGGCACGTGCCGCTTCCGAGCGGAAAGCCGCGACGGCGGATCGGGCATCTCTTTCCCAATGGATCATATGCGCGCGGGCGGGTGATTTGCCGAAGAGAAGTTTGAGGATGTTGCGCTCTTCCGGCGCAAGCTTGGCGTAGTCGGTCAGTGTGATCGTCGCGGCATTGTTCCAGGCGACAACGTCCCACAGGGCGGTCCTGACAAGGGCCGGGCTGAACTCCAGCGAATCCAACATTCGTTGCAACTGCGGCGTGATCGGTTCGGAATGCTGGTATCGGACCTCGGGCGGTCTGTGCTGCGCCAGCAGAAAAAGGTGCTCGCGCTCGGCGTCGTTCAGCGACAGCGCCTTGGCAAGCCTGTCCAGCACATCCGCCGAGGGCGCGCCGCCGCGGCCCTGTTCGAGCCAAGTGTACCACGTGGCGCTGACATTGGCGCGCTGCGCCACCTCCTCGCGCCTGAGACCCGGCGTGCGCCGGCGTGTCGCGGGAATGCCGAAGGCGGCCGGGCTGAGTTTCGCGCGGCGGTCCTTCAGATAGTTTCCGAGAAGGTTGTCGTCCTCGAGTGTCGGCATGCTCAGCCTGTTAGTGTCTATACCGGTAAAACGTCACGACTTTTTCGCCATTCGGAAAACCCTATCACAGCCTCGTCAGACAACTGAAGAGGACTATCATGCGTGTTTTTGTAACCGGCGCGACCGGCTTCGTCGGCTCAGCCGTCGTCGGGGAACTGATCGATGCGGGCCATCAGGTCCTGGGCCTTGCCC
>Ga0102590_1000547_pt1 | contig 80909 bp, 79 predicted proteins | sample AraplaMF_Col_mMF_FD_76859 | JGI IMG/M metagenome (GOLD analysis project Ga0102590, IMG submission 76859) | Arabidopsis root microbial communities from the University of North Carolina, USA - plate scrape MF_Col_mMF | ecosystem: Host-associated > Plants > Roots > Endosphere | place: USA... | reverse complement strand
AAGGGCTGGACGTGGACGGGCTGAAGGGCGGCGCCAATGCTGCCTGGATAGGGGCGAGGTTGTGCTCGTCCGCCCGCGCCCGGAAGAGCGGTCCCGAGCCGAGAGACGCCACTGTGGAGCGCCGGAGGGCGCGCGTGCCGGTCACACGGCACGTGGGCACCTCCAAAGGTGCCAACGTTACGGTGCGCCTGAACCGGCGCTCCGCTCCCTCTTTGGAGGGAGGAGGAAAATGAAGGCGGCGCCCCGCGCCTTGCGACTTCCGGGGCCGATGGCGCTTGCCTGTTTCCCGGTTTGGACATTGAATCATGAAAAGCTGCAAAGCGCGGACGGCACGCTCGGCCGCCCCGCCCCGGACAACGACGAGAAGAAGACTGCAGGGGATGACAGAGACATGACGCGCACGGCTGCCATTCGTGCGGCGCTCGCGATGCTGGTCGTCAGCGTGGCCTTTGCCGCGATTCCGATCGCGATGTTCGAGTCTCCTGTCTCCACGCCGGCAGCCGGCCACGACTATCCGACCAAGCCGATCAAGCTGATCGTGCCGTTCGGCGCCGGCGGGCCGGTCGACGTGATGGCGCGCCTCGTGGCGCAGAAGCTGTCGGTCTCGCTCGGCGCCGTGGTGGTGGAGAACAAGCCCGGCCAGGGCGGCACGATCGGCGCCCGCATCGTCGCGACCGCCGAGCCCGACGGCCACACGCTGATGATGGCGACCTCGACCACCATGGGGGTGAGCGCCAATCTCTACAAGAACCTCGACTTCGACCCGGTCAAAAGCTTCGCGCCGGTCGCGCTGGTGTCGAGCGTCCCGGTCGTGCTGGTGGTGCGGCCCACGCTGCCGATCAACACGCCGCAGGAGCTGATCGCCTTTGCCAGGGCCAATCCCGGCAAGCTCAACTTCGGCTTTCCGACCGGCACCCTGCCCCACCTGACCGGCGCGCTGTTCAAGCTCCGCACCGGCATCGATTTCGCCTTCGTCCCCTACAAGGCCGCCAATGCGGTGGTCGCCGACCTGGTGGCGGGCCAGATCGATTTCACCTTCGAGCCCGCCTCGGTGCTGGTCGGCCACATCAACGACAAGAAGATCCGGCCGCTCGGCGTCGCGAGCCTCAACCGGCTGACGCAGATTCCGATGGTGCCCACCCTCGACGAGAGCGACGTGAAGAATTTCGTCTCGGTGTCCTGGAGCGGCGTGGTTGCGCCGGCCGGCACGCCGCAGCCGGTCATCGACAAGCTCAACACCGCGATCAATGAGGCGCTGAAAAGTCCCGAGATGCTGGAGCGGCTGTTACGGCTCGGCGCCGAGATCAAGCCCGGGACACCGGCGGATTTCGCAGCCTTCATCGCCGAGGAAGGGCCAAAATGGGCGGAGGTGATAAAGTCCTCCGGAATAAAGCTGTGATGACGAGATGGAAAGCAAGGGACTGGGGATGATCGACCGACGAGCACTGCTGGGATCGATGGCGCTGACGCTGGCGGCGGGACGCGCGTTCGCACAAGACAAATACCCGAGCAAGCCGATCCGGCTGGTCGTGTCGTTTCCACCGGGCGGACCGCTCGACGTCATGGCGCGGCTGACCGCGCAGTCTCTCTCGGAGTCGCTCGGCCAGGTTTACGTCGACAACAAGCCCGGTGCCGGCGGCACCCTCGCGGGCCGCGAGGTAGCGCGCGCCGAGCCCGACGGCTACACGCTGATGTTCGGCAGCTCGGCCGCGCTCGCGATCGGGCCCGCACTCTACGGCAACAGCGGCTACGATCCGGTGAAGAGCTTCACGCCGATCGCCATGGTGTCGAGCGTGCCCTACGTCATGATCGGCGCCAGCAATGCGCCGTTCAAGACCGTGCCGGAGCTCCTGGCCTACGCCAAACAGCACCCCAACACGCTGAACTTCGGCGTGCCGAACGGCGCGCCGCCGCACATGCTCGCCGAGATGTTCAAGATGCAGACCGGTGCCGACATCCAGGTGGTGCCCTACAAGGGTGCCTCGACCTTGATGACCGACATGATCGCCGGCCGCATCCATGCCGGTTTCGAGACCACCTCGGTGACGCTGGCCCATCTCAAGGAAGGCGGTTTCCGCGGACTTGCGGTGCTGCGCGATACCCGCATCCCGGCTTTGCCCGACGTGCCGACCATGGTCGAGAGCGGCGTCAACGGCGTGATCGGCTCGTCCTGGTCGGGCGTGCTGGCGCCCGCCGGCACCCCGCAGCCGATCATCGACAAGGTGCGCGCCGAGGTGCTCGCGGCGCTGCGCTCGCCGGACTTCTCCGGCAAGCTCGCGACCATGTCGGCCGATGTGCCGAACCTGTCGGCCGCCGAGTTCGGCACGTTCATCGACAGCGAATACCACCGCATCGGCGCGATCATGAAGGCCGCAGGATTGAAGGCACAATGATCGCGCGGCTGCTCGTTCTTCTGCTTGTCCTCCTCGCGCCGGCCGCGCAAACACGCCCGGCCCAGGCGCAGACCGCGCCGACCCGGCAGGAGCTCGCAGTCTATGCCGGGCTCCACGAGGCCGCCGCCAAGGGCGACGTCGCCGAGATCGAGCGGCTGATCAAGGACGGCGAGAAGCCGAACATCCAGGACTCCAAGAGCCGCACGCCGCTGCATGTCGCGGCCTATATGAAGCAGCACGCCGCGGCCCGCGCGCTGTTGAAGCTCGGCGCCGATCCCAACCGGCTCGAGATCGACCGCTACGACATCGTCACCATCGCGGCGGTGGCCAACGACATCGAGATGCTCAAGATCGCGCTGGAGGGCGGCGCGAACGCGAAGACCATCACCAGCCGCTATGACGGCACCGCGCTGATCGCCGCGGCTCACTTGGGACATGCCGAGGCCGTGAAGCTCCTGATCGAGGCGAAAGCGCCGCTCAATCACGTCAACAATCTGGGCCTCACCGCGCTCCTCGAGGCGATCGTGCTCGGCAACGGCGATGCCAAGCACACCGCCACCGTCCGCGCCCTGGTCGAGGCGGGCTGCGACGTCAACCGCGCCGACCGCCAGGGCACCACGCCGCTGCAGCACGCCCGCCGCCGCGGCTATGTCGAGATGGCGCGCATTCTGGAAGGCGCCGGCGGACAATAGGACGGCAGAGGCAATGACCGACAGGCTCGAGCTCAGCATCGCGCTCTCGCGCAACGAGAACACCCAGGCCATTCTCGACAGCGAGATCGCGCCGGATGGGATCAAGCTCTATCCCACCGCGCTGCATCCCTCCGAGATGTTCTGGCGGCAGCTGAAGTTCGCAGAGTTCGACGTCTCTGAAATGTCGATGTCGTCGCTCACCATCGCGACCGCGCAAGGGCCGACACCCTGGGTCGCGATCCCGGTGTTCACGACGCGCGAGTTCTTCCATCTGCGCGCACTGGTGCGCGTGGCGTCGGGCATCGACAAGCCGGAGGACCTCAGGGGCAAGCGGGTCGGCGTGCCGGAATATCAGCAGACCGCGGCGATCTGGGGCCGCGGCGTGCTGCAGCACGAGTTCGGCGTGCATCCCCGCGACATCGAATGGCACATGGAGCGCACGCCCGAGACGAGCCACGGCGGCGCGACCGGCTTCAAGGCGCCGGACGGCGTCACGGTGCATCAGATCCCGGCGAGCACCAACATCGGCGAAATGATGGTGAAGGGCGAGCTCGATGCGACGCTGCTCTATCTCACCAATCCGAACCTGGTCGATCGGAGCCGCATCGACCTGTCCAAGGACGACCGCTTCCGGCCGCTGTTCGACCGCAAGACCGAGGGCCCGCGCTATTTCAAGAAGACCGGCATCTATCAGATCAACCACGGCATGGTGATCCGCCGCTCGATCCACGAGCGCTATCCGTGGGCGGCGCTGAACATCTTCAACGCCTTCAAGCAGGCCCGCGGCGCGGTGCTTGCGGCGCGCGACACGGCGCTGCATCGCCACTACGAGCCCGGCCTGATCGGCGACGATGTGCGCAAGGCCCTCGCCACCGATCCGATGGTCTATGGCGTGAAATCGAGCCGCAAGGTGCTGGAGACCATCACGCAATACGTCCACGAGCAGGGCCTGGCGGCGCGGCGCGTGCCGCTGGAGGACATGTTCGCGCCGAGCACGATGGACCTTTGAGCGACAAAAAACAAAACGACCACGGGGAAACGACCAAAGGAAACAACATGTTGACGAGACGAGTTCTGCTGGGTGCGGCCGCCGTGCTCGGCCTGCCGATGCGCGGCGCAATCGCGGAAACCTACCCGAGCCGCACCGTGCGCATCATCGTGCCGACGCCGGCCGGCGGACCGGTCGACACCATGGCGCGCGTGGTCGCCAACGCCCTGCCGAACATTCTGGGCCAGCCCGTGGTGGTCGAGAACCGTGCCGGCGCCGGCAACACGCTCGGCTCCAAGGCCGCGGCGACGGCCGATCCGGACGGCTACACGCTGATCTACACGGCGGCGAGCGGCCTGATCATGAGCCCGATGCTGCGCAGCAACGCCGGCTACACGGCGGCCGACTTCGCGCCGATCGCGATCGTCAGCGAGCAGCCGATGGTGCTGGTCGCAAACCCGTCGGCGCCGTTCAAGACGGTCGCCGAGCTCATCGCCTATGCCAAGGCCAATCCGGGCAAGCTCAACTACTCGACCGGCGGCGCCGGCACGCTGCCGCATCTGTCCGCCGAGCTGTTCAAGAAGCTCAGCGGCACGCAGATCACGCATGTGCCCTACAAGGGCGGCGGGCCGGCGCTCGCCGATGTGGTCGCGGGCCAGGTGCCGATCACCTTCGACACCATCGGCACGTCGCTCGGCTTCATCCGCGACGGCAAGCTTCGTGCGCTCGCGATGGTGTCGCCGAAGCGATTTGCCGAGCTGCCCGACGTGCCGACGATGACCGAGCTCGGCTATCCGACGCTCACGACCGGCGCCTGGACGGCGCTGCTTGCGCCCAAGGCCACGCCGCCCGAGATCGTGACGCGGCTGAACGCTGCGGTGAACGACGCGCTGCGAGAGCCCGCGATGCTCGAGACTTTCGCGCGGCTCGGCGCCGAGCCGCGCGGCGGCGCGCCCGAGGCGCTGTCCAAGGTGATCGCGGCCGACACCGCGAAATGGGGTCCGATCGTTGCGGCGCTGGGGCTCAAGGAGGACTAGCCGGATGCCCCAAAACGGGATTTCGGGACCGTTGCGTTAACCATCTAAGTAACGGAAACTCCTGATGTTGCTCAACCGAGGCACAAAGGAGAGAGCAATGCGTAAAAGCGTGTTGTCGGCTCTCGGAAGCGTACTTCTGGGAGCCATTGTTGCGTTGAGTACCGCCCCGGCGCAGGCGGTTCCGATCTCTGCGCCCGCCGCGCTCAAGGGCGCCGGCGAAGCCATCAATCTCACTGGCAATGTCTGCTACGGCTATGGATGCGGCGGTTACGGCTACGGCGGTTATGGCTACTACGGTCCGCCGCGCCGCTACTACTATCGGCCTTACTACAGCCCGTACTACTACCGGCCGCGCTACTACAACACGTACGACTACGGCTACCGGCCGTACTATCGGCCTTACTACCGGCCCTACGGATATGGCTACGGCTATCGACCCGAGCCGTGGGTGTCGGGGCCGTACTATTCGCGGCCGCGCTACTACATCGGGCCGAGCGTCTATTGGTACTGAGCGGCTGACTTCGGGAGACGGCGGCGCACGCTAGTTGCCGCCGTTCTCCTCGCCCTCTTCGCCGATGCGCTCGACCGAGACGACCTTCTCGTCATCGGCGGTGTTGAACACGATCACGCCCTGCGTCGAGCGACCGGCGATGCGGATGCCGTTGACCGGCGTGCGGATCAGCTTGCCGCCGTCGGTGACCAGCATGAGCTGGTCGGCCTCTTCGACCGGGAACGAGGCGACGAGCTGGCCGATCTTCTCCTTGATCGTCTCCTCGCCCTTCTTGCCCTCCCAGATCGCCATCGCGACGAGCCCTTTGCCGCCGCGGCCGGTGATCCGGTACTCGTAGGACGACGAGCGCTTGCCGTAGCCGCGCTCCGAGACCGTGAGGATGAACTGCTCGGCCGCCGACATCTCGACATAGCGCTGCTCGCCGAGCTCAATCGCCGGAGCGGCTGCGTCCTCGGCATCGACCGCGGTCTCTTCCTCCTCGCCCTCGCCTGAACCGCGGCGCACCGCATTGGCGCGCTTGAGATAGGCCACGCGCTCCTCGGAACTGACGTCGAGATGGCGCAGGATCGACTGCGAGATCACGCGGTCGCCTTCGGCCAGGTTGATGCCGCGCACGCCCATCGAGGTGCGGCCCGAGAACACGCGCACGTCGGTCACCGCGAAGCGGATGCACTGGCCCTGTGCGGTGGTGAGCAGCACGTCGTCCTTCTCGGTGCAGACCTGCACGTCGAGGATGCCCTCGCCCTCGTCGAGCTTCATGGCGATGATGCCGGAGCGGCGCACGTCGACGAAGTCGCTGAGCTTGTTCCGCCGCACCGTGCCCTTGGTGGTCGAGAACATCACGTCGAGGTTGCCCCAGGTGCTCTCGTCCTCCGGCAGCGGCAGGATCGAGGTCATGCGCTCGCCCTGCTCGATCGGCAGGATGTTGATCAGCGGCTTGCCGCGGGCCTGCGGCGCCGCAAGCGGCAAGCGCCACACCTTTTCCTTGTAGACGCGGCCCTTGGACGAGAAGAACAGCACGGGCGTGTGCGTGGAGGCCACGAACAGCCGCGCCACGAAATCCTCGTCGCGGGTCTGCATGCCGGAGCGGCCTTTGCCGCCGCGGCGCTGCATCCGGTAGGTCGAGAGCGGGACGCGCTTGACGTAGCCGAGATGCGAGACCGTCACCACCATGTCCTCGCGGTGGATCAGGTCCTCGTCCTCGACCTCGCCCTCCTGCTCGGCGATCACGGTGCGCCGCGGCGTGGCGAACTCGTCCTTCACGGCGGCGAGCTCTTCCTTGACGATCGACTGGATGCGCGCGCGCGAGCGCAGAATGTCGAGATAGTCGGAGATCTCGGCGGCCAATTTGTCGAGCTCGTCCTTGATCTCGTCGCGGCCGAGCGCCGTGAGGCGCTGCAGGCGCAGGTCGAGGATCGCCCTGGCCTGCTCGTTCGACATCCGGTAGGTGCCGGTGTCGGAGATGCGGTGACGCGGATCGTCGATCAGCTTGAGCAGAGCCTCGACGTCGCGGGCCGGCCAGTCGCGGGCCATCAACTGCTCGCGCGCCTCGTTGGCGTCCTTTGCGGCGCGGATGAGCCGGATCACCTCGTCGATATTGGCGACCGCAATCGCGAGACCGACCAGGATATGGGCGCGGTCGCGCGCCTTGTTCAGCCGGAACTTGGTGCGCCTCGACACCACCTCCTCGCGGAACGCGACGAAGGCGGTCAGCATGTCCCTCAAATTCATCAGCAGCGGACGCCCGCCGTCGAGCGCCACCATGTTGCAGCCGAACGAGGTCTGCAGCGGCGTGAAGCGATAAAGCTGATTGAGCACCACGTCGGGCATCGCCTCGCGCTTGAGCTCGATCACGACGCGGTACCCGTCGCGGTCGGACTCGTCGCGCAGCTCGGCAATGCCTTCGATCTTCTTCTCGCGCACCAGCTCGGCCATGCGCTCGATCATCGTGGCCTTGTTCACCTGGTACGGAATTTCCGAAATGACGATCGCCTCGCGCTCCTTGCGGATGGTCTCGATCTCGACCTTGCCGCGCATCACGACGGAGCCGCGGCCGGTGTGGTAGGCGCTGACGATGCCGGCCCGACCGAGGATGATGCCGCCGGTCGGGAAATCCGGCCCGGGCACGATCTTGATCAGGTCGTCGATGGTGAGCGCCGGATCGTTGATCAGCGCGACGCAGGCGTCGATGACTTCGCCGAGATTGTGCGGCGGGATGTTGGTCGCCATGCCGACCGCGATGCCGCCGGCGCCGTTGACCAGAAGATTGGGGAAGCGCGCCGGCAGGACCACCGGCTCTCTCTCGTTGCCGTCGTAGTTGTCCTGGAAATTGACGGTGTCCTCGTCGATGTCGGTGAGCAGCGCCATGGCCGCCTTGTCGAGGCGGCACTCGGTGTAGCGCATCGCCGCCGCGGCATCGCCGTCGACCGAGCCGAAGTTGCCCTGGCCGTCGATCAGCATCAGGCGCATCGAGAAGTCCTGCGCCATGCGCACCAGCGCGTCGTAGATCGCGCTGTCGCCGTGCGGGTGATATTTGCCCATCACGTCGCCGACCACGCGGGCCGATTTCACGTATTTCTTGTCGGGCGTATGGCCCTGCTCGTACATCGAATAAAGGATGCGGCGGTGCACGGGCTTGAGCCCGTCGCGCACATCCGGCAGCGCGCGCGACACGATCACGCTCATGGCGTAATCGAGATAGCTGCGCTTCATCTCGTCGGTGATGGAGATCGGGCGAACGTCAGACGACGAGGGGCCGCCGGGCGGATTTTCAGCGTCAGCCAAAGTCAAATATCCTGGGTGGAGGGAACAAAGTTCCGCAACGATTCTGTTGCGATTTTCATAGCCGATTCAAAGCGGTGGAGCCACTTTAAAGCGCCTGTCACACATAAGATTTCTTGGTGTTATTTCAATGGGTTACAAGAGCGTCTCCGGCCTCCGCCACATGTGTGGCAACAAGACTCAAAGTCCACAGCCAAACGCGCAAACGATGGACCGGCGCACGCTGCCCGCTTAGGGTCTTCCCATGCCGTTTGAGTTTCTGATTTCCGCGTTGGTGACGCTTCTCGTGGTGGTCGATCCGGTGGGCCTGGTGCCGACCTTTCTCGGCGTCACCGACGGCGTATCGCAGAAATTCCGGCGCCAGATCGCGCTCCGCGCCTCGCTGATCGCGGGCGCGATCCTGATCGGCACCGCCCTGTTCGGCGACTCGCTGCTGCGCGGGCTCGGCATCTCACTGCCCGCGTTCCGGATCGCCGGCGGGCTGCTGCTGTTCGTGGTGGCCTATGAGATGGTGATGGGCCTGCGTCTCAAGCACGCCACGCAGGATGCCGAACAGGCCGCGGAGGAGCACCTGCACAACATGGCGGCCTTCCCGCTCGCGATTCCGATGATGGCGGGGCCCGGCGCGATCACGGCGACGATCCTGCTGGCCGGCCAGGCCAACTACCGGCCGGAATGGCTCGCGGTGCTGCTGGTGACGGTCGCTGTCGTGGTCGCGATCTGTTTCATCTGCTTTTGTGCCGCCGACCGCATCGGCAAGCTCCTGGGCGTCACCGGAAACATCGTGTTGTCGCGGCTGCTCGGCGTGATCCTCGCATCGCTGGCCGTGCAATATGTGATCGACGGCGTGCGCGCCGCGTTCGGGTCATAGGGCGTGGCGTGCGCTGAACCTGCTGGGCATATTCTCTGAAAGCTTCAGCATCGGTCGGCGTTCGGCACTTCGCGGATGGAAAGGACATGAAGGCGCCTTCCACTTACAGCGTGTTCGTGAAGGACTCCGGACACATCAACAGCAGTCACAGAATTGATGCGGATAGTGACGAGGATGCGGTCGAAAAAGCCGGCAAGTTCTTGTCCGGTCCGCTTCGTGTCGAGGTTTGGCAGGACGAACGGTTTGTGGCGCGCATCGATCCGGCGGCCCGTGGCGATCAATAGAGCCCGGGAATGAGCCGCGACGTCCGCGCCCGGTAGGCGTCGTATTCGGCGCCGAACTCCGACTGCAGCAGCCGCTCCTCGGCATTCATACGCACGGCCAGCGGAACCAGCATCAGCGCCGTGAGCAGCACTCCGGCGATCGAGCGGAACGCCAGCGACCAGCCCAGCATATTGATCAGCAGGCCCAGATAGCTCGGGTTGCGGATGGCGCTGTAGATGCCGTTCGTCACCAGCGTGTGTCCCTGCTGGATCGCGACCAGTCCGCTGAAACGATTGCCGAGCACGTAGACGGGCCAAAGCCTGAGCGCGCCACCAACGGCGGCCAGCACAACGCCGATCCAGCGGATGGTGTCGCCGTCAACCGTCCAGAACTCGATGCGGTCCATATAGGCAGGCAGCCACGCATGCAGAATGCTGATAATCGTGAAGGCGGCGAGCACCCATCGGTTGCCGCGATCCTCGCGGACGCCGGAACTCAAATTGCCGCCCACAAACAGGGATGCGCCCGACAGGAGGAAGGCCACGACCACGAGCGCCGTGCGCGCCGGATTGGAAAAGAACGCGGCAAGTCCGCCCCAGCCGATCACGGCCAGCGCGAGATACGCCAGCGTTCCGACGATGACGGCAAGGAGTTTCACCGGCCAGGACATGGTGCCGGGCGTGTAGGCCCGGAACGTGTCGTTACTGCGGCTTCCACAGCATCAGCGCGAAGATCGCGATCACGCCGATGAAGGCCGGCCAGCCGAGCCAGAACCAGATCTTGAAGTAGCTGTGATAGCGCGGAGGTAGCGCCTTGCCTTTGCGCGCCGCCTCCGCAGCGATGTCGCGCATCTTGAGCTGGATCCATACCACCGGCAGCCAGCACAGGCCGACGAAGATGTAGAGCGTAAGCGTCGCGCGGATCCAGAACGCCGTGATGGCGACGCCGGTCATCGCCATCAGGCCCCAGCCGGTCAGCGGCTGCAGCACCACCGCGGTCGCGGTGAAGATCGCGTCTGCGATCACCACGGTGCGCGCGGTGTGCGCGATCGCGGCCGGATCGCCGCTGCGGTGTGCCATGAACATGAAGAACGCGATGCCGAGCCCGGTGCCGAACAGCACCGTCGAGCCGAGGATGTGGATGAGCTTCAGCGCGAGGTAGAGATGGGCCATCGCGCTGTCCCCCCGCCCTCACCGGTCGTCGATGATCGAGAGCGTGAACAGCGTGGCGATGAGGACCGGCACGATCTTCAGGTAAGGCCCGAGCGGGTCGATCCAGAGCTGCGGCGCCAGCACCGAGCCCGCCACGAGATAGACGATGGTGGTCCACAGCATGATGTGGAGCACGATGCGCGCCACCGGCCGCAGCAGCAGGCCGAGCCCGATGAAATAGTCGTACAGCGCGCCGGCCAGCACGAGCGGGCCCGCGATCTTCGGCGGCACGCCGGCGGTCTTGAGATGGCCGAGCGCCACGGCGCTGCCCGGCCCCATCGTGATGATGCCGGTCGCGATCCAGAACAGCGCGAGGCTCGCAATGGCCAGAGGCTTGAACAGGAACAGCCGGGAGAACCAGTGATCGGCGACGCTCGAGGGCTGCTGCGCCAGGATCTCGGCGAGGCTTCTCGGCTCGATGCCGGTCGCCGCGATCCAGGGCGCCGGCGCGCCGACAACGCCCGCGGCGAGCTGCCGGACTGCGGTCGAGCGCGCGGGGCTTCGCCAGCCGAGATAGCCGAGCACATCGGCCGCCGACGACACCATCCTGCCGAGCCCGCGCGGCACGCGCCAGATCGGCTTGCGGCGGAATCCCAGCCAGTCCCGGACCGCGCCGACCACGGTCTCGAGCATCAGCACGTCCGGGTGCGCCACGTCCCATTTGACGTTGAGCTTGGCGTCCGGCGTCAGGCTGTGCGCCACGGCGGCGGCGACATCCTCGACACTGACCACCTGGATGCGCGCGTCGGGCTCGAGCACCGGCGTGACGAACGGCAGCGCCGAAACCCCGCGCAGCATCGCGGTGCCGCCATAGACCGCGGGCGCCAGCACCAGGCCCGGACGCAGGATCACCCAGTCCATCCGGCGGCGTGAAAGATTGTCTTCGGCCTCGGCCTTGCTGCGGGCAAAGGCGGTGGGTGCCGAGCGCGCCGCGCCGATCGCCGAAATATGCACCACGCGCTTGATCCCGGCGCGCTCGCAGGCGGCAAACAGCGCGGTGGTCGCCGCCACCTGGATGCGCTGCACGTTGTCATGCATGCCGTCCTGCAGGACGCCGACGCAGTTCACCACCGCGTCGTAGCCTTCCAGGAGCGGCAGCCAGTCGCCGGCCAGCGTCAGCCGGCGGAAGTCGGTCGTGATCCATTTGGCAAAGGGCGCACGGCGTTCGGCCCCACGGATATCGCGCCCGGCGCCCGTCACCTCGTGGCCGTCGCGGTGCAGCCGCGCCAGACACGCCGAACCAATCAGCCCATAAGCTCCGGTCACCAGCACGCGCATTGAAAAGTCCCGCCGCCCAATTCGCCACCCACGGCCTGTGATTGGTTACGCGCCTTCATTCTATCAAGTGGGGCGCCGGATTTCGGCAAAAGAAGACGCCCGGCTCGGTGGCCGGGCGCCCTTGTCAGTTGGAAGCTTGGTCGCATTTTTCTGCGGCGAACCGCTTCACACTTCGCCGGAAAATGCTCCAGCAGCCAATTCCCGGCGATCAGAACGGAATTTCGTCGTCCATGTCGCCACGGCCGCCGCCGCCGCCGGCCCCCGCCATCGCGGGCTTCCTCGCCGGTGCCGCGCTCTGCGCGCCGAAATCGTCGGAGGACTCGAAGCCGCCGCCACCCCCGCCGCTGCGGGTGTCGAGCATGGTCAGCGCCGAGTTGAAGCCCTGCAGCACGACCTCGGTCGAGTACTTCTCGTTGCCGTCCTTGTCGGTGTATTTGCGGGTCTGCAGCTGGCCTTCCAGATAAACCTTCGAGCCCTTCTTCAGGTACTGCTCGGCGATCTTGCAGAGCCCTTCGCTGAAGATCACGACGCGATGCCACTCGGTCTTTTCCTTGCGCTCGCCGGTGTTCTTGTCGCGCCAGGTCTCCGACGTCGCCACGCTCAGGTTGGCGATCGGCCGGCCGTCATTGGTGCGGCGGATCTCCGGATCCTTGCCGAGATTGCCGACCAGAATGACCTTGTTCACTGAGCCTGCCATGACCTTCTCCTGTTTCGCCGCTTCCGAATTCTTGCTCGCCGAATTCTTGCTTGAGTTGAGCTCCGCTCCGTAGGGCCTACGCTGTCTCGCGTACCATCCGTTCGACCGGTGCCGTGCTTCGCAACCTAGTGCGCATCAGCGGCGCGACAAGCGCGTTTGCCGTTCTTCCACACCAAAACACAGCCGCGCCGCTGATCCACAGCCCGAACATATGTTCTCTTTTTGTTCTTTGCAACACAATTGGGAACACCAAAAGCCCGTTCTTGCCGTCGCGGTGCCGCTCCAAGGAGTCTGCCGCAAAGTGGGTGGACGAGCTTCGGCTGCAATCATGGTTTGTATCGCCACGGAGTCGGAAACATCGACTTTTCAAATATTTAGATCGAAGTCCTCACCTGCGCGCAATTTAGGCGGCTGTGGCTTTTTGGAGACTCATGCGGGCCGGAACCCGCGTTAAGATTGGTTAAATTTCGTCGGGTGCTCCGCCGGTTGGCGGGCGTCAGTGAGGGTTGATCATGAAGCGTCTGTTGGTTGCGGCTATCGCGTCGCTCGGTCTTCTGACCGCGTCCCTTCCCGCCACTGCGGCCGATCTCGGACCGTCGCGGATGCAGCCGGTGAAGGCGCCGGCTTATCTGCCGTTCAACTGGGGCGGCTGGTACGCGGGTCTCAATCTCGGCGGCGGCTTCAGCGATGTCAGCGGCGTGATCTTCGGCGGCCAGCTTGGCTACAACTGGCAGTTCGGCAACTGGGTGTTCGGCGTCGAGACCGACATCCAATGGTCCGGCCAGGATAGCGACTCGGTGTTCACCGCCGGCGGCGCCACCTTCGTCGACAAGCAGGAGCTCGAGTGGTTCGGCACCTTCCGCGGCCGCATCGGCTACTCGGTCTGGGATCGCTGGCTGCCCTACTTCACCGGCGGTCTGGCTTACGGCGGCCGCAAGGCCAGCGGCGCTGTGACCGGCACGCTCGCCGGCCCGTATAGTGCCGACGACACCGTGACCGGCTGGGTGATCGGCGTCGGCGTCGACTACGCCATCACGCCGGCCTGGACCGCACGCCTCGAATATCTCCACGTCTCGCTGGACAGCTTCACGCCGACCTACGTGTTGGCTGGCGGCACGGCGACTGTGAACTACGGCCGCCTCGACAACGACATCGTGCGCGGCGCGCTCAGCTACCGCTTCGGGTGGGGCGGCGGCGGCTGGCCGTACTGAGCGGCATCATTTTGGGTTGGGGGGAAGGGCCGGCGCTTCGCGCCGGCCCTTTTTCTTTTGGCGGCTAGCGCCTGAAGCCTGTTGTTTGACGCTGAAGAAACAACATCGGCGGCGAACTCCCTCTCCCATTGGGAGAGGGTTGGGGTGAGGGGTTTCGCCCTCTCGATAGACCGTACCCCCTCACCCGCCGCGCTTCGCGCGTCGACCTCTCCCCATGGGAGAGGTAAAGGGGCTGTTGCACCACCAACTCAATTTCAGACAACCAAGCTCAGCAGGAGCGCTTCGGCTTCACAGCGCGTCCTTGAGGAAGCGCACCACCCGCGGTCCGGCGAAGCCGCCGAAGCTCGTGTCGTCCACCGGATCGGTGGTGAAGAAGTGGCCGGCGCCGGGGATCACCACGGTGCGGACGAAGAAGCTCGCCTGCTTCAACGCCTTGAGGAACGCGGTCGACTGCGTCGCCGGATCGACGATGTCGTCGTCGGTGCCGTGGATCAGCAGGAAGCGCGTGGCGTTGCGGTCGACCGTGGCGTAGCTGACCGGTGAGGCTTCGAAGAACAGCCTGCGGTTGGTGTGAGCGGCCACGCCGAGGAATTTCTCGGTGATGCTGTCGCGCGGCCGCGACACGAGGTCGTGCTCCCACTGCGCCTGCATGTCGTAGACGCCGTAGAAGCCGACCACCGCCTTCACCTTGGCCGATACCGAGGCATGCGGATCGTTGCGATACTCGGCCGAGAACTGCGGCTCCTCGCCGGCCAGCGCCACCAGCGCCGACAGATGTCCGCCGGCGCTGTCGCCGATCATACCGATGCGGTCGGGATCGACGCCGAGCGTCGCCGCATTGGCGCGGACGTATTGGACCGCGGCCTTGGTGTCGTAGACCGCGGCCGGATAGGTCTTCGCGCCGGGCTTCGACAGCCGGTATTCGATCGAGAACACGGCGATGCCGTTGCGCGCCAGATACGGTCCCCAGTACTTGTAGCCCTTGCGGTCGCCAGCCTGCCAGCCGCCGCCATGCACCGCGACCAGCACCGGCGCCTTGTCGAGGCCCTTCGGCAGATAGAGATCGCCGAGCAGCCTGGTGCCGTCGTGCTCGGCGAAGACGATGTCCGTTTTCGTGGTGACCTCGTATTCCGCGCCATGTGCCACGCCGGTCGCGAGTAATCCTGCCGTCATCGCCAGACTCCAGAAGCTCAATCCCATGATGACCTCCCCAAAACGCTCCATGTTGACCGCGGAGCTTTTCGAGGATCGTTGTCACGTTCGAGTCTTGCCGACAAGGTCTTGGCGACAATCGCTGTTGCGCGCGGAGCTACCGCTTGATTTTCGCAAGCCTGTCGAGCGGCAGCGTCTGCTTGATCTTCTCGTAGTCCGGCCAGGGATCGGCCTTCAGCAATTTCTTGGCGTCTTCGATGGTCGCGGGCCGCGCGTCCTTCAGGCGCCCCAGCTGCTGCCACGACACCGGCGTCGCCACGTACGCGTCCTTGCGCGCGCGGGTCGAATACGGCGCGATCGCGGTCGCGCCGCGCTGGTTGCGCAGATAGTCGACGAAGATCTTCCCATGGCGCTTGGCCTTGGACATGTTGGCGACGAAGCGGTCCGGCTCCTCGGCGGCCAGCACGCGCGCCAGCGCCTCGGCGAAATTCCTGTGCTCGTCCCAACTGTGCTTGGGCGCGAGCGGCACCACCACGTGGATGCCCTTGCCGCCGGTCGCCATCGGGAAGCTGTCCAGCCCCAGGTCCTTCAGCCGGTCGCGCATGTCGCGCGCGGCGTCGCGCACGCGGGCGAAGTCGAGCCCCTCGTCGGGATCGAAATCGAACACCATGCGGTCGGGCTGCTCCAGCGTCTCGACGCGCGAGCACCACAGATGCAGCTCCAGCGCGCCGACCTGCACGGCCGCGACCAGGCCGCGCTCGTCCTCGATGGTCATGTATTCGCGGGTCGCCGATTTGTCCTTGATCTTCACGTGGCCGAACGCGTCGGGGAAACCCTGCGAGGCGTGCTTCTGGAAGAAGCATTCGCCGCCGCTGCCCTCCGGACAGCGCACCAGCGACACCGGCCGGTGCAGGACATGCGGCAGGATCAGGTCGGAGACTTCGAGATAGTATTTGATCAGGTCGCGCTTGGTGACGCCCTGGTCGGCGAACAGCACGCGGTCCGGATGGGTGACGCGGACGCCGGCGAACTCCTCCTCACCGCCCGCCTTCGCTGCGGACGCGCGCCGCGCCGGCGCTTGTTTGGTTTCCGCCTTGGTCGCTTGCTTGGTCTCTTGCTCGGTCGCTTTTTTGGCGCGTTTCACCGCCGTGGCCTTGGGCATGGCACGCTCCCTCACGATCTCGTCTGCGGGCTTGTCGGCGCGAAGCCCCTTGAACGAAGCCTGGCGCACCAGATTGTCATGGGTCCAGCCGCGAAACTCGATCTCGGCGACGAGCTTCGGCTCGAGAAAGCGCGCGTGCCGTGCGATGTCCCGCGGGACGTCCTTGACCGGCGCGGTCTTGCGCGCGAGCGCCTTGAACTGGGCGCCGAGGTCTTCCAGCCGCTCGCCCGTATAGCCGCTGCCGACGCGCCCGGCATAATGCAGCTCGCCGCCGTCGCGAAGGCCGAGCAGCAGCGAGCTGAACGGCCGGCCGGGCTTGTCCGACGGCCGCCAGCCGATGATGACGAACTCCTGCTCGGCAGTGCATTTGGTCTTGAGCCAGGCCGGGCTGCGGCCGGAAACATAAGGCGCGTCGCGGCGCTTGGAGATGATGCCTTCGAGCCTGATCTTGCAGGCGTGGGCGTAGACCTCGTCGCCCGAGCCGTCGATGTGATCGGAGAAGCTCAGCGGTCCACTGACGCCCTTGAGCAGCGCCTTGAGCCGCTCCTTGCGCTCGACCAGCGGAAGCTCGCGCAGGTCCTCGCCGTCGAGCTCCAGCAGATCGAAGACATAATAGCCGATGCCCTCGCCGCCCCGGGTCAGCGCGTCCTGCAAGGCGCCGAAGTCGGTGTGCCCCTCACCGTCGGCCACCGCGATCTCGCCGTCGAGCAGCGCGCTGTCGCAAGGCAGCTCCGAGAGCGCCGGCAGCAGCGGCTGATAGCGCTCGGTCCAGTCCAGCGCCTTGCGGGTGTAGATCCTGACCTCACCGCCAGCGATGGCGGTGATGGCCCGATAGCCGTCGTACTTGATCTCGTGCAGCCACTCGCTTCCGCTGGGCGGTGCGTCGACCAGCGTGGCGAGTTGCGGACTTACGAACGCCGGGAGCTTTGCGGCGGGCTTTTTTTTTGAGCGCGTGGCGGTCGCCGCCGGCTTCGAAGCGGATTTTTTGGCCGTCACCTTGGGCTTCGCCGCGCCATTCCCGCTGCCATTCTTCGCGCCATTTTTGGCCCGATTGCTGTGCCAGACCTTCTTGCCCGCCGCGATCTCCTCCATGCGGCGGCCGCTGGCGACGCTGGTCAGCTCGGTGTCGACCGCGTTCTTGCCGTCATGGGCGAACTCGTCGCGCTCCTTGATCAGGAGCCAGTTGTCCTTGTCGTTCTTGCTGCGGGCGCGCAGCTTCACCAGCGCGTAGCGGCCCTGCAGCCGCTCGCCGTGCAGGTTGAAGGCGATCTTGCCCTTGCGCAGCGCCTCCTCGACGTCGTCGAGCGGCTCCCAGGAGCCGCGGTCCCACAGCATCACGGTGCCGCCGCCGTACTCGCCCTCGGGGATGCTGCCTTCGAACGCGCCGTACTCGATCGGATGGTCCTCGACATGGACCGCGAGCCGCTTGTCGCTGGTGCTTTCGCTCGGCCCCTTCGGCACCGCCCAGCTCAGGAGCTTGCCGTCCCATTCGAGGCGGAAGTCGTAATGCAGCCGCGACGCGTCGTGCTTCTGGATCAGATACGACAGCTTCTTGCCGGACTTGCGGCGCTCGCCTTTCGGCTCCGCGGTGCGCGAGAAGTCGCGCTTCTTATTGTACTCGGCAAGGCCGCCGCGCGGAGCCATCAGGCGGCCTTCTTGTGGGTTTTACGGCCGCGCTTGGCCTTGGCGGTCCGTGGCTTCTTGGTCCGCGAAGCATTGGCCCGCCGCGGCGAACGCTTGGTTTCGGCGGGCTTGGTCTTGGCCGCCGCGCCACCCTTCACACTGCGCCTGAGCGCATCCATCAGGTTGATGACGTTCGAAGCCGCCGGCGTCTCCTCGATCTCGCGCGGCTTGCGATGCTCCTGCTTGGCCTCGATCAGCTCGCGCAGCGCAATCGTGTACTTGTCCTTGAACTCTTCCGGGTGGAACGCGCCGGCCTTCTTCTCGATCAGCTCCTCGGCGAGCTCGATCAGGTCCTTCTCGGGTTTCTTCGCCGGGATGTCGTCGAACGTGCTGCTGGCTTTCTTGACCTCGTCGGCGAAGCGCAGCGTCTCCATCAGCAGGCCCTTGCCGCAGGGCTTGATCGCCACGATCGAGCCCTGGCCGCGCACCACGATCTGGCCGAGCCCGATCTTCTTGGTCTCCTTCAGCGCGTCGCGCAGCACCGCATAGGCCTCGACGCCGTCCTCGTCCTCATCCTGCGGCAGCACGTAATAGGGCCGCTCGAAATAGATCGGGTCGATGGCGTCGGCATCGACGAACTGCACCAGGTCGACGGTCTTCTTGGCCTCGAGCTTGACGTCGGCGATCTCCTCGTCGGTGAGCAGCACGTACTTGCCCTTCTCGACCTCGTAGCCCTTGACGATGTCGTCGGTGTCGACCGGCCCGATGCCCGGCACCACCTTCTCGTAGCGGATGCGCTTGCCGCTGGGCTCGTGGATCTGGTGGAACGATATCCGCGACGCGGATTTGGTCGCCGGCACGATCTCCACCGGGATCGACACCAGAGCGAGCCGGATGCGGCCAGACCAGAACGCGCGCGCGGCCATGAGTTCTCCAACTGCCAGAGGAAAACCGGTCAACGGCCCGAAATGGCTCGGGTTCCCTGCTGGTGACTGCTGCTGCCAAATGGCGGCCAGATGGCACCAAGTGTAACGGTGATATCTCGCTTTCGCACTGGCGAAAGCCTGCCGTTCTTACTACGTTCTGGGGCTCAGCCGTCCGGTCCGCTCGCGGGTCCCATGAACGATCCTCTCGCAAAACGCCCGCAATCCGCCGGCCGGAATGGCGCCGACGTCGCGGGCCTTTTTGCCATGGGCGTTCAGTGCCACCAGCGCGGCGATCTGGCAGGCGCCTGGCAGCACTACGAGGCCGTGCTGGCGCGCGATCCGGCGCACGCCGAGAGCCTGCATCATCTCGGCATCATCGCGACGCAGAACGGACGGCATGAGCTGGCGGCCGAGCTGATCGGCCGCGCGATCCACTTCAACGACCGTGTTCCGGAGTTTCACTACAACATCGGCATCGCGTTCGGCTCGCTCGGCCAGTTCGACCGCGCTGTCGCGCACAATCAGAAGGCCGTGGAGCTGAAGCCGGACTATGCGCCGGCCCACATGAATCTCGGCCGGGCGCTGCTGGCGCAGGGCCGCGCCGGCGACGCGATCGAAGCCTACCGGCGCGCCGTGGCGCTGGCGCCGAACGCCGTGCCCGCGCTGCTTGGTCTTGCCAATGCGCTGGCGGATGCCGGCCGGCTCGACGAAGCGGTTGCGCAATACCGCAGCATTCTCGCGCTCAACCCGAACGACATCGACACGCACAACAATCTCGGCACGCTGCTCGCCGCCCAGGGCCAGCTTCACGACGCCATCGCGAGCTACCGGCAGGCGCTGCGGCTCAACCCCAACCTCGCCCCCGTGGCGTTCAATCTCGCCAATACGCTGCGCGACAGCGGCCAGACGGCCGAGGCCGCGGAGCACTACCGCAACGCCGTGCGGCTCAATCCGGGCTTTGCCGAGGCCCACAACAATCTCGGCCACATGCTGGCGCTGGAGAACCGCTACGAAGAGGCCGTCGCCGCGTTCCAGCAGGCGATCGCGGCGCGGCCGCACTTTGCGTCCGCGCACCGCAATCTCGGCGAGACCGCCCGGGCCGCAGGCGATCTGGCGCTCGCGCTCGACGCGCTCGCCCAGGCGCTGGCGCTGGACAACACGCCTCCGACCCAAGACACAGCGACCCAAAACACAGCAACACACGACCTGCTGCACGCGGCCTTTGCCGATCTCCGCGCCGTGCCGCACGCGGCGCAGCATCGCGACCCGCTGATCGCGCTGATGGAGCTGCCGCGCGACGATCTCGAGCTGGTGATGCCGTCGGCGATCACCGTGCTGGAGAGCGATCCGGTTTGCGCCGGTTTCCTGGCCCAAGCGCCGTCGGGCGCCGCGGCGTTCGGGCCCGGCGATCTGCAGGTGCTGGCGAACGACCGGCTGCTGCTCGCCATGCTCGGCCAGGAGCGCATCGTCTCGGCCGCGATCGAGCGCGTCCTGACCAAGCTGCGCGCCGCGCTGCTCGAAACCACGTTGCAGCCCGGCGCCGGCGCGACCGTGCTGAACCTGCAATGCGCGCTGGCCCGCTATTGCTTCCAGGTCGAATACGTCCTCGCGGTCTCGGAGCCAGAAAGGGAGCAGCTCGGCACGCTGCAAGCAGCCCTTGCGGGCGCACTGACATCCGGCGCGGCGGTGTCCCCGTCCCTGCCGATGGCGCTCGCGAGCTACGCTCCGCTGCACGCCCTGCCGCAGGCGGACCTGCTGGCGCAACGGACCTGGCCGGAGCCGGTCGAGGCGGTGATCGAGCAGCAGATCCGCGTGCCGCGCGAGGTGGCGCGGGCCGCAGCCGCGATCCCGCGCCTCACCCCGATCGAGGACGAGGTCTCGCAGCGCGTCGCGCGCCAATACGAGGAGAACCCGTTCCCGCGCTGGAACAGGCCTCTGGCCGCACCGCTGGACAAGCTCACCGTCGCCGCCGATCTTCGCGCCCGCTTCCCCGCGGTTCCGCTCCGCCTCGACGACCGGGACGGCTGCGACTACCTGATCGCGGGCTGCGGCACCGGCAAGCACGCCGCCACGATCGCGCGCCACTACAGCGGCGTGCGCGTCACCGCCGTCGATCTCAGCCGCGCGAGCCTCGGCTACGCGCGACACAAGACCGACAGCCTGGGGCTTGCCGGCATCACTTACGGCCAGGCCGACATCATGACGCTCGACCGCCTCGGGCAATCGTTCGATGTCATTGACTCGGTCGGCGTGCTGCACCACATGGCAAGCCTGGAGGGTGGCTGGCGCGCGCTGCTCGGCCTGTTGCGTCCGAACGGCTGCATGCGGATCGCCCTCTACAGCGAGCTGGCGCGGCGGAACATCGTCGCGCTGCGGGCCATGATCGCCGGGTGGGGTTACGGCCAAAGTCCCGAGGACATCCGCCGTTGTCGTCAGGACATCCTGGCCCTGCCGGAGGACGCTCCGGAGCGCCAGGTGGCCGGTCTTCGGGACTTCTACAGTCTCAGCGACTGCCGCGATCTGTTGTTCCATGTGCAGGAGCACCGGATGACGCTGCCGCGGATCGCGCAGTTCCTCACCGACCACGGCCTCGAGCTGATCGGGCTTGAGGTCAACGCCGTGGTGCAGGAGAAATACCGCACGCGGTTTGCGGACGCGTCGAAAGACACGTTGATGACCGACTTGAGCAACTGGCACGTTTTCGAGCAGGAGAATCCGGACTTGTTTTTGAACATGTATCGCTTCTGGGTGCAGCGAAAGCGCGGCGCAGAGAACGGAAACGACCAGCGGACAGTGGCAGCGGCGCAATCATGAACGACCTTTTCGAGCAGGGCCGGCGTTCCGGCCGCAGCGTTTCCGAAGCCCGTAACGCCGCCAAGGATGCGCACGACCGCCGCGTCATCGCCATCCGCGGCGCGCGCGAGCACAACCTCAAGGGCATCGACGTCGAGATCCCCCGCGACCAGCTGGTGGTGTTCACCGGCCTGTCGGGCTCGGGTAAGTCGTCGCTCGCTTTCGACACCATCTATGCCGAAGGCCAGCGCCGCTATGTGGAATCGCTCTCGGCCTACGCCCGGCAGTTCCTGGAGATGATGCAGAAGCCGGACGTCGACCAGATCGACGGCCTGTCGCCGGCCATCTCCATCGAGCAGAAGACCACCTCGCGCAACCCGCGCTCGACGGTCGGCACCGTCACCGAGATCTACGACTACATGCGGCTGCTCTGGGCGCGCATCGGTGTGCCCTATTCGCCGGCCACCGGTCTGCCGATCGAGAGCCAGACCGTGTCGCAGATGGTCGACCGGGTGCTGGCGCTGCCCGAGGGCACGCGCATCTACCTGCTGGCGCCGGTCGTGCGCGGCCGCAAGGGCGAGTACAAGAAGGAGCTCGCCGAGTACCAGAAGAAGGGCTACCAGCGCGTCAAGATCGACGGCGCGTTCCACGAGATCGGCGACGTCAAGCCGCTCGACAAGAAGTTCACCCACGACATCGACGTGGTGGTTGATCGCCTGGTGGTCCGCCCGGACATCTCCACGCGGCTGGCGGACTCCCTCGAACAGGCTTTGAAGCTCGCCGAGGGCATGGCGGTGGTCGAGCTTGCCGACTCCACCACGACCCGCGCCAAGGCCAATGCCGGGCGCAACGAGAACGCCGAGCGTCTCATCTTCTCTGAAAAATTCGCCTGCCCGGTGTCGGGCTTCACCATTCAGGAGATCGAGCCCCGGCTCTTTTCCTTCAACAATCCGTTCGGCGCCTGCCCGAAGTGCGGCGGCCTCGGCATCGAGCAGCACATCGACGCCGAGCTGGTGATCCCCGACAAGGACGCGGTGCTGCGCAAGGGCGCGATCGCGCCGTGGGCCAAGTCGAGCTCGCCGTACTACGTGCAGACCCTCGAAGGGCTGGCCAAGCACTACAAGTTCACGCTCGACACCAAGTGGAAGGACCTGGCGAAGAAGACCCAGGAGGCCATCCTCTACGGCTCCGGCGACGACGACATCAAGTTCACCTATGACGACGGCATGCGGTCCTACACGACCAAGAAGCCGTTCGAGGGCGTGATCACCAATCTCGAACGCCGGTTCAAGGAGACCGAGAGCGACTGGGCCCGCGAGGAGCTGCAGAAGTATTTCACCGACATCCCCTGCGACGCCTGCAACGGCTATCGCCTCAAGCCCGAGGCGCTGTGCGTCAAGATCGACGGCAGGCACATCGGCGAGATCTCGCAGATGTCGGTCAAAGGCGCAGGCGAGTGGTTCGTTGGGCTACCCCAGCGGCTGACCACCAAGCAGAACGAGATCGCGATCCGCGTCCTCAAGGAAATCCGCGACCGGCTCAAGTTCCTGGTCGACGTGGGGCTCGAATACCTCACCCTCGGCCGCGCCTCCGGCACGCTGTCGGGCGGCGAGAGCCAGCGCATTCGCCTCGCCTCGCAGATCGGCTCGGGCCTGACCGGCGTGCTCTACGTGCTGGACGAACCCTCGATCGGCCTGCACCAGCGCGACAACGAGCGGCTGCTGGTGACGCTGAAGCGGCTCCGCGACCTCGGCAACACCGTGATCGTGGTCGAACATGACGAGGACGCCATCCGCACCGCCGACCACGTGCTCGACATCGGCCCCGGCGCCGGCATCCATGGCGGCCACGTCATCGCGCAAGGCACGGTGCAGGACCTGATCGGCGCGGACCAGTCCTGGACCGGCAAGTACCTGTCCGGCGAGCTGGTGGTGCCGATCCCCGAGCGGCGGCAGAAGCAGCGCCGCGCGCTGAAGGTCGTCAACGCCCGCGGCAACAACCTCAAGAACATCACCGCCGAGATCCCGCTCGGCGTCATGACCTGCGTCACCGGCGTCTCGGGCGGCGGCAAGTCCACCTTCCTGATCGACACGCTCTACAAGGCGCTGGCGCGCAAGATCAACGGCGCCAGCGAGGCCCCTGCCCCGCACGACCGCATCGAGGGCCTGGAGCATCTCGACAAGATCATCGACATCGACCAGTCGCCGATCGGGCGCACGCCGCGGTCAAATCCTGCGACCTACACCGGCGCCTTCACGCCGATCCGCGAGTGGTTCGCGGGTCTGCCGGAGGCCAAGGCCCGCGGCTACGAGCCCGGCCGCTTCAGCTTCAACGTCAAGGGCGGCCGCTGCGAGGCCTGCCAGGGCGACGGCGTCATCAAGATCGAGATGCACTTCCTGCCCGACGTCTACGTCACCTGCGACGTCTGCAAGGGCAAGCGCTACAACCGCGAGACCTTGGAGGTGCTGTTCAAGGGCAAGTCGATCGCCGACGTGCTCGACATGACGGTCGAGGAGGCGCTGGACTTCTTCAAGGCGGTGCCGCGGGTGCGCGACATCCTCGCCCTGCTGCACCGCGTCGGCCTTGACTACATCCATGTCGGCCAGCAGGCCACGACGCTGTCCGGCGGCGAGGCGCAGCGCGTCAAGCTCGCCAAGGAGCTGAGCAAGCGCGCCACCGGCCGCACGCTCTACATCCTCGACGAGCCGACCACCGGCCTGCATTTCCACGACGTGGCCAAGCTCCTGGAGGTGCTGCACGAGCTGGTCGACACCGGCAACACGGTCGTCGTCATCGAGCACAACCTCGAAGTCATCAAGACCGCCGACTGGATTATCGACCTCGGCCCCGAAGGCGGCGACGGCGGCGGCGAGATCGTCGCGCAAGGCACGCCCGAGGATGTAGTCAAGGTGAAGCGCAGCTACACCGGGCAGTTCTTGAAGCCGGTGCTGGAGCGGAAAGAAGCGCGGAAGGTGAAGAAGAGGATAGAGGCGGCGGAGTGACACACAGGCGCTGGTTGTATCTGCCCGATTTATGTTCTACCTCTAGCAAGCATGCCGTTACTTGCTTTTTGGGCCTCCAATCCGAAAGAAGTTACCCAGTCGACGATCGAACAGATCGTGGCAATGGCAGGGGACGGCGTCCTTAAGGACAATGGTCCCTGCTCCGCAGAACTGCGGGAATATTTAAAACAAGCAGACTCAGCTCAGCTTGAAAAATATGTCGAACATTGCCTGTCCTGCAGCTTCCCCAAGAGCGGTCTTGTATTTCAGGACCTTGTCAACGAACTGGGGCGGCGCCTTGATTACAAAGTGACTAATGGTCGCTACCAGGGCACTCAAAACAGCATTGGGTTCGACGGCATATGGTTTTCACCTGAAGGGCACACTGTTATTGCAGAAGTGAAGACGACCGACGCATACACCGTCAAACTCGAAACTATCGCAACCTATCGTCAGAAATTGCTGGACGGCAAAGAGATCGCTCAGCCGTCCTCAGTTCTTATAATCGTGGGCCGACAAGATACTGGCGAACTGGAAGCTCAAATTCGAGGATCACGTCATGCATGGGATATACGCCTGATTAGCGCTGATGCTTTGTTCAAGCTAGTCAAGCTCAAAGAGAACTCCGAGGACCCCGAGACTGGCCTGAAGATACGCAGCCTCCTTACGCCCATGGAATTCACGCGATTGGATGGCTTGGTCGACGTGATGTTTACAACGGCCACTGATGTCGAAACTGGGATTGTAGAAGCCGCGATAGAGAAAATTGAAGCTGGCACTGACCCTTCGGCAGTCGCCGCGCCGAGCGGCTGGCAATTCACCGATGCAGCCGTCCTTGATAAAAAACGCAACGACATTATCGACGCGATGTCGCGTAAAGTTGGCTCCAAGCTAATAAAGAAAAGCAGAGCTCTCTACTGGGATTCTTCACACGAAAAGCGTGTGGCTTGCTCAATTTCCAAGAAATACACACGCGGCAGCTATTCATACTGGTACGCCTATCACCCCAAGTGGGATACATTCCTCGGTGAAGCCGACGCGGCATATTTCGTCTTAGGATGCATGGACCTGCCGGCTGCGTTTGCAATCCCATTGGACGTGATGCGACGACAACTAGACACCCTGAATACAACCACGACCGACAAAAACTACACGTATTGGCATGTTCATTTGATCGACAGTCCTCAGGGCATTGCACTTGTTCTGCCAAATGCGGGGCAATTGTTGTTAGAAAAGTATCGCCTCCCGTTATGAGCCGCTTGGCTTTAAGGTCGGATTGCGCGTGGCTATAGCGACCCGAAGCACCCGAATGCCCAAACACCGATAGCCGATTTCTTTACATTGCTGCGGTACGGTCCGACGCCCACTCGCAGGAGCGCGCATGTCCTATCCAGCACGGGCCCTGATGGCAGCCCTGGCCGCCTTTGTGGTCTGGACGATGATCCGGGCCTGCCGCAGCGGCACGCTCTTCAGCGAAGGCACAGCTTTCAGCGCCGAGCAGCAGCCGGCGATCTTTGCGCTCGGCCTCGCCGCGCACGGCTTCATCGTGGCCTTTCTGCTGTGGCGTGCGGCGGGCTATGACCAGCGCAGCTTTTTCCGGCTGCTCGGACTGGATCGGCTGATGTCCTCGTTCTTCGGCTGAACGGCGCGCATCCCTGCAAGGTCACTGCAGCGGCGCGGTGGGCGGAATAGCGCAGCGTATTCCGCCGATCCCCCGGCAAGGGGGCGCAATGCGCTGCGCTATTGCGCCCTACGAGCTGTCGAAGTGAAATGGAATTGTTGCTTCGGCGGCACCCGTAGCCCGCCCGGACCGCCAGGGAGCCATCCACCATGCCCCACTCCGACGAAGACGCCATCCGCGAGCTCGAACACCGCTTCAATGCGGCCTGGGACGCCCACGACCCTGACGGCATGGCCGAGCCGCTCGTCGACGATGCCCAGTTCATCACCGTGAATGGCGCCTGGACCGTGAGCCGCGCGGGATTCCGCGACCTGATGCAGCGCCTGCACGGCGCCGATGGCCCATACCGGTCAAGCACGCGCAGGACGCCGGAGATGCACGTGCGCTTTCTCGCGCCCGATATCGCGATCCTGCATTCGCGCTTCTGGATCGAAGGAGAGGTCTTGCACGACGCGCTCAGCCAGCCGTCGCGCGAGAGCGTGGGCTTGCGCGTGCTGCACAAGATGGACGGCCGGTGGCGGATCGTTGCGACGCAGAACACCGACGTCCGCCCTGGCCGGCGGCATTAGCAAGCGTAGGGTGGGCTGAGCCAATAGCGCGTCCACGCGCGTCTTCGACGCGCTATGGCGAAGCCCACGCGTACTTGAACCAGCAACACGTCAGCACGGCGCTTCGCGCCTTTGCCCGCCCTACAGTGTCAACCGCGTACCTCCCACCGCGCTTGATGCCAAAACTCCGATAGCCGAATTCTTTAAATTGCTGCGGTAGGGTCCAGCGTCCATTCGCAGGAGCGCGCATGTCCTATCCAGTCCGGGCCCTGATGGCAGCCCTCGCCGCCTTTGTGGTTTGGACGATGGTCCGGGCCTGCCGCAGCGGCACGATCTTCAGCGAGGGCTCGGCTTTCAGCGCCGAGCAGCAGCCGGCGCTCTTTGCGCTCGGCCTCGCCGCGCACGGCTTCATCGTGGCCTTTCTGCTGTGGCTTGCGGCGGGCTAGGACCAGAAGAGCTTCTTCCACCTGCTCGGACTGGATCGGCTGATGCCCTGGCTTGGCTGAACAGCCCACACGGCCGCCGGGAAGGTCACGGTGGCAACGCGCCGGAATCGCTTTCTGCGGCCGCTTGCGCCAGTCGTCCGTTTGCGGCTACACGAATCCGCATCACCATTCCTGCCGATGCCCGCGGCCATCTGCGATCCGTACAAATCTGAAATGGAGCCTCCCGTCCCGGGAGAGTTGAACGACCGCAATGTGGGGGACCGTACGGGATCTGATGCGAGCCTTGTCGCCGCGGGACGAATTCATCATCGTTGTCGTCGCGGCGTTCGGGACGTCCATCCTTGTCAATCTGACTTATCTCATTCCCATGCCATCGACCACCGGCCTGATGGCGGAATCCGATCTGGTGTATCTGCTGATCGACGAGCCGATTGTCCTCATCGTTCTCGCCGTATTTCTGCACGCCAGAGGCTGGTCGCTCGAAACCATCGGACTTGGTCCGAATTTCGCGGAGACCATTTTTGGCATCTCTCTCGCGTTCGTCGTCGGCTTCGTCTCGTCCACGGCATGGACCATTGCGATCCATTCATCGGAACGAATGCTCGCCGCGCTCGAGAGTTTCAAGCCGATCGAGGGGACTCTCAGCCCAGCCACCATCGTCCTCGTGTCGATCATCAATCCGATATTCGAGGAGGTGTTTCTGTGCGGATACGTCATGACGGCGTTGCGAAAGCATACGACCATCGGGACCGCCATCGGCGTCAGCGTCGCGATCCGGCAGCTGTGTCACGTCTACCAAGGCGTTGTCGGCCTGCCCTCCATTTTGCCCATGGGACTGATTTTCGCGGGCGCGTATGCGCGCACCGGACGGCTTTGGCCGCTCATCGTCGCGCACGTGCTGTTTGATTTTGTTGCTCTCGTCGCTTACCAGGGCCGATAACGAAACGCCGCGGGGATGTCGCCTGCCCCAAGCGCAGGTGAGCGCGGAGGATGGGTTGAGCGCAGCGAAAGCCATCATCTTCGTCCTCTTGGAAAGAGCGTCGGTGGGTTTCGCTTCGCTCGACCCACCCTACAAAGGTCATGCCGTAGCCGATGAACCACCGCAGCCTCTGAGGCGACCAATACGGGTGTCGTCCCTTGGAAACTCCCCCATGCTCACCCGCCGTCTTTTCGTTGCCCTCGCCTTCTCCGCCGCCGCCTCGTCCGGGCCCGCCTTCGCGAAAAGCCCCGATCCGGCGACCATCGTCAAATCGATCTACAGCAAGCGCGACCCGTATGGCGCGGCCGAATCCGTGTCGATGCGCGCCAAGCACCGGCGCGCGCTCTCGAAGTCGCTCGGCGCGCTGTGGAAGCGCTCGGACGACTCGACGCCGGCCGAGGACGAGCCGGTGCCGGGCTTCGACATTTCCGCCAATTCCAACGCGCGCGAGGTCTCGCGCGCCGAGGTGACGGTCGAGCATCAGGACGCGACGCGTGCGACGGTGGCGGCCAAGCTGTTTTCCAAGGATTTCAAGAACAAGAACCCGTCGGACGACATCGTGCGCTACGACTTCATCCGCGAGAACGGCCGCTGGGTGATTGACAACATCCGCTCGACCATCGACGGCAAGGTGTGGACGATCAGGGGCCTGCTGGACGAAGGGCTGAAAAGCTAGCCTGGGAGCAGCCGCAGTCGGATTAAGCGCAGCGAAAATCATCGCCCACACAGCATCAAATGAGTAAGCCCCGCCGAGGCGGGGCTTACAAAACGTCCAGAGACGCGAAACTTACTTCTGGTTCTGCGGGGTGGTGTTGCCGCCCTGCTGTCCGGCCTGGCCAGGCTTGTCCTGACCCGGCGTCTGGGTCTGCTGGCCGGGCTTCTGGTTCGGCTGGCCGGTCTGTTGTCCGCCGCCTTGGCCGCCCTGGTTCTGTTGGCCGCCTTGATTCTGCTGGCCGCCTTGATTCTGCTTCTGGTCCTGATTGCTCATCTATCGCTCCTTCGGCTCGTTAAGCTGCACCTCACTTGGGGTGGGTTTGCTCGATTGCCAGCGGCGCAAGTTTTTAAATCGATGCGTCGAAAGACGTGCGATGAACTTTAACGTGCTTCATCCGTTGTCGGGGCGGAGCAAAACAATGTTGTGGTGGTATTCGACGTTTAGTCTGGCTCTCGAAGCCGGCGAAGTGATTGCCACCCGACTTTCAAGAATCTCCCTGGGCGATTCAGATGCCGCGGCCGAAAGCCGGCTGATGGTCACGGAGAAAATCTCCGCTGCGCTCGAGGCGACGGCCATTCTCGCCCGCGGCGGCAACGCCTCTCATGTCGTCGACAACTACCGCAAGCATGTCGCGGCCAACGCCTTGCGGCTGCGGGGCTGACGCTTCGCAGAGACGAACTGGCGGAAACGAATGGGCGGCCGTGAGCCTGGGCCTGATGGAGTACGCGTCGTGAAAGATCATCTCATCGCACTGACCGAAGCCGTGCGGCTCGCCCGCCTGGAGCTCAACTGCTATCGCGATCCACGGTGCGCGGGCACGCCGGAGTGGACACTGAAGCGTCTTGAAAGCCTGCTGGCCGATGCGAAAGTGAACGAGGCGATGGCGGTGCTGACCTCGGATGGAAGCCCCTCGATCGTTCCTGATCATCCGCGCCAGACGACCAAGCATTGATCGGGCGCGACCGCTTCGGCCGCCGGCATTTTTTCTTCCGTAGTATCCCGACGCCAAATATGCCGGCGATCGTCCGGAACTTGCCTGGACCCAGATGCTTGCACCTTTAGCCAGGCCGACCGGCGACATCAGCCAGTGTGACCGGCGACATCTCAACTCAGATCGGAAAAGGCGAGGTCCATGTATCATCACGTCAAGAAGCTTATGTACACCGTGCGCGTCGACGAACCGGACCCCCGTTTCGGCAATATGCTGCTCGAACAATTCGGCGGCGCCAACGGCGAGCTCGCCGCGGCGATGCAATATTCGGTGCAGGGTCTCAACTGCGAGGACGCCGCCCGCAAAGACCTGTTGATGGACATCGGCACCGAGGAGCTGAGCCACCTTGAAATCGTAGGCTCCCTGGCCCGCTTGCATTTGAAGCCGATGAAATCGGTCCGCGAGGAAGCCGAAGCCGATCCGCTGATCGCCATTGCCGGCGGCGGCGGCGTCAACCTGTTCAACTCGATGGGCAACGCGTGGACGGCGGATTACCTGAAGATCACCGGTGAGCTTGACGTCGATCTGCGCAGCAACATCGCCGCCGAAGCCCGTGCCAAGATCGTCTATGAGCGGCTGATCAACTTCTGTCGGGATCCCGGCACAAAGGACGCCCTGCAGTTCCTGATGACCCGCGAGATCACCCACATGCGGGCGTTCACCGCGGCCCTGGAGAGCATGGGCAAGCCGCCGTTCAGCATCGGCCGGATCGCTCCGACACCGAAGCTCGTCGACCAGTTCTTCAACGATTCGACCGGCGAAGGCGACCAGGGCGAGGTCGATAGCCGCGGCCCCTGGAACGAAGGCGGGTCATGGATCTTCGTGGAGGCGCCCGCATTCCAGGATCTGCGCGGGATCGAAGCCGAAGACGCGCCCTCGATTCACGGCGTGAGCTCGGACCTCGTGGAAGCCGGGCCCATCGAAGAGCTGCTGCTCGATCAGCTCCGGGACATCCTGCACGCGGAAAAGCAGCTCGTGAAGGCGCTGCCCAAGATGGCCAAGGCGGCGCGCACCATCCAATTGCAGAACCTGTTCGGAGTGCATCTGCAGGAAACGGAGACACAAGTCGAACGTCTCGAAGAGTGCCTGAAGCTCCTCGGCTCTACGGCCCGCGCCAAACCCTGCAAGGGCATGGCAGGGCTCGTTGAGGAAGGCGAGGAGGTCATCGCCGAAGGCAAGAACAAGGATGACGGGCCGTCCGATCTGGCCCTCATCGGTGCGGCCTTGCGCGTGGAGCACTATGAAATCGCCGCCTACACGACCGCCAGAAATCTTGCGATGCAGGTTCATCAACCGGCTGTCGTCGAGCTTCTGACCATGTCGCTCGGCGAAGAACAAAACGCCGGTCAACTGCTCGACCAGGTCGCGCAACCGCTCATGTCGGTTGCGAAAATGCCGGCGACCGTGGAATAGGCGTTGGATGTTGTGAAAACCCACCGCCTCGTCAGGCGGTGGGTTTTTATTGGCCGACGCCGCCACCGTTATTTACAGGATTACGTTGGAAATGCTCCCCCCGATTGTCTCCGGGGGCAACCGCATCATCACACCTGCGGCGGCTGCCCACCGCAGGTCGTGAGAGCGGGCATGCCCAAACGGGGCTATGGCCTCGATCACGGGTCGCGCTAGACTGCTCGTCCGTTGACGGCTCATCGGGGCGGCACATGAGCGAGGTCGAACACGACGGCGACGGCGCGAACAACGCGCGCGCGACGAGGCGCGATGTGCTCGCGGCCCTGTCGGCCGTTGGTGCTGCTGCCGCCCTGCCGAATCCAGCCATAGCCGAGCCCGACAGCGAGCGGCCCAAAGAGGGCGACCTTTTCGTCGCGCAAGACAAGAGTGACGGCGAGAGCGTCGTGGCGCTCAAGCCTGCGGATATTCCGCTCGGCGGCCCGCCGGTCATCGCCTGGCCATACGACGGCTCGGGCCACGTGATCCGCAAGGGCTCGCGCCTCAACAAGGTGCTGCTGCTGCGGCTCGATCCGGCGACGCTCGACGACGTCACCCGGGAGCGCTCGGCCGACGGCATCGTCGCCTACTCGGCGATCTGCCCGCACGCGGGCTGCGAGGTCAGCGTGTGGGTGCCGGACCAGAAGATTTTCGAATGCTCCTGCCACTACTCGCACTACAACCCGCGCGAGGCGGCCGCCGTGATCGACGGCCCGACGCCGCGGGCGCTCGCGGCGCTGCCGCTCAAGATCGTCGACGGCAACTTGGCCGTGGCGAAGCCTTTCACCGGACGCGTCGGCATCGTGCCGACCTGAGGAGAGATTCGCGCACTCGAAAATAAAACCTTCAGGCCAACGAGCCGCAAATCAAACGCCCTCGCTGAGCGAGGCAAAATGGGGAGGAATGACCATGGTCGTGAGCTCACGATTCCTGCAAGGATTCCCGAAAAGCTTCCTGCGAAGCGTCTCCGCCACAGCCCTCATCGCAGCGAGCGTCTCGCTGGCCTGCGCGCAGCAGACGGTCGCGCCGCAATCGAACACGCCGGTGGCGGGGCCTACGCCGGAGATCCTGCAGAAATACGCGCCCGTCACCGCCGACCGGCTGAAGAAGCCCGAGGATGCCAACTGGCTCCTGTTCCGCCGCACCTATGACGGCTGGGGCTTCAGCCCGCTGAAGGAGATCACGCCGGACAATGCCTCGCGCCTGCAGCTCGTCTGGAGCATGGCGACCGGCCAGGTCGAGGGCCACCAGGCGCCGCCGATCGTCAACAACGGCGTGATGTTCGTCGCCACCCCCGGCAACCAGATCATCGCGATCGAGGCCAAGACCGGCAACCTGCTGTGGCGCTACAAGCGCCCGCTGCCCGAGGACCTGGTCAATCTGCATCCGACCAGCCGCGGCGTCGCGCTCTATGGCGACAGGGTCTACTTCGCCTCGGCCGATTGCGTGCTGGTCGCGCTCGACGCGAAGACCGGCAAGGTGGTGTGGACCGCCAAGGTCGATGACTACAAGAAGGCCTATTACATGTCGCTCGCGCCGCTGATCGCGGACGGCAAGGTGATCCTCGGCGCGTCGGGCGGCGAGCTCGGCGTGCGCGGCTTCGTTGCGGCGCTGGACGCCGAGACCGGCAAGGAGGTGTGGAAGACCTACACGGTGCCGGCGCCCGGCGAGCCCGGCAGCGAGACCTGGCCGGCCGGCGGCGACCACTACAAGCGCGGCGGCGGCTCGATCTGGGTGACCGGCACCTACGATCCCGAGACCAATCTCACGTTCTGGGGCACCGGCAACGCCGCGCCGTGGTTCGGCGATCAGCGGCCGGGCGACAATCTCTACACCTCCTCGGTGATCGCGCTCGACGCCGCCACCGGCCAGATCAAGGGCCATCACCAGTATCATCCCAACGACTCCTGGGACTGGGACGAGGTCTCGCCTCCGATCGTGGTCGACTACCAGCGCGACGGCAAAACCGTGAAGGGCCTGATCAACGTGTCGCGCTCCGGCTACATCTGGCAGCTCGAGCGCACCGCCGGAAAGATCAACTTCGTCGCGGGCCAGCCCTTCGTGCGCCAGAACGTGTTCAAGAGCCTCGATCCGAAGACCGGCCGGCCCGACATCGACGAGACCAAGAAGCCCGGCACCGGCAAGACCGCCGAGTTCTGCCCGAGCCTGTGGGGCGGCAAGGACTGGCCGCCGGTCGCCTTCAGCCCGCAGACGCGGCTCCTCTACATCCCGGCGAACGAGAACCTGTGCACCGAGCTCACCGGCGAGCAGCCCAAGTACGTCGTCGGCGAGCGCTACATGGGCGTCGCGAAGAACATCCTGAAGATCGTCGCCGGCGCCGACCACGTCGGCGAGCTGCAGGCCTGGAACGTCGACACCGGCAAGAAGGCGTGGACCACCAACATGCCGTCCTTCATGTGGGGGCCGGTGCTGGCGACCGGCGGCGACGTGCTGTTCGCCGGCGGTACCAACGACCGCTTGTTCCGCGCCTTCGATGCCAAGAACGGCAAGATCCTGTGGGAGGCCCCGACCGTGTCAGGCATCGCCGCCGTGCCGGTGTCGTTCCAGGTCGACGGCAAGCAGTACGTCGCGGTGCAGTCCGGCTGGGGCGTCGATCCGGCCAAGATGCAGTCGCGCTTCGACCTGCTGTTCCCCGGCAAGTATCCCGACGTGCCCCAGGGCGGCGCGATCTATGTCTATGCGCTGAAGTAGCGGTCGTGGCGTGGGGCTCCGGGCGGTCGCCCGGGGCCCTTGCGCTCGCGTCACCTTGAAGCATTCCACCGGCTTGCGTCTGCGGCTCCTTTGCAAGACCATTCATCGCCGGTCTGCAAAAAGGAAAAACGTAAGATGCGGTTTGCCGTCTGCCTCCTGTCCGGCCTTCTCGCCCTCGCCTTACTGCCCGCCACACCCACACAGGCCCAGACCTATCCGAGCCGGAACGTCCGCGTCATCGTGCCGTTCCCCGCCGGCGGCATCACCGACATCGGCGCGCGCCTCGTCAGCCAGAAGCTCGCCGAGGCGCTCGGCCAGCCCGCGGTGATCGAGAACCGGCCCGGCGCGAGCGGCACGCTCGGCGTCGACGCCGTGATCAAGTCGCCGCCGGACGGCTACACGATCCTGATCACCACCGGCGACTTCATCACCGTGCCGTCGCTGATGCCGGCGACCACGTATGATCCCTATAAGGACCTGATCCCGGTCACCCGCATCGCCACCGCGCCGCTGCTGCTGCTCACCCATCCGGGCAGCGGGCTGAATTCGGTGAAAGACGTGATCGCCAAGGCCAAGGCCGAGCCCAACGCCGTCACCTTCAGCACGCCCGGCACCGGCACCATCAACCAGCTCGCCGCCGAGTGGCTCGCGCTCGAGGCCGGCGTCAAGCTGCTGCACGTGCCCTATCGCGGCGGCGCGGGCTTGGCCAACGGGCTCGCCGCCGGCGACACCGCGCTCGGCGTGACGACGCTCACGTCGGTGAAGGGCCTGGTCGACGACGGCAAGATCAAGGTGCTGGCGCAGCTCACGCGCGAGCGCGCCGCGTTTCTTTCGCAATGGCCGACCATGACGGACGCGGGGCTCAACGTCGACGCCGGCCTGACGCTCAGCCTCTACGTGCCGGCCGGAACGCCCCAGACGATCGTGTCGCGTCTCGACGCCGAGATGCTGAAGATTCTGCAGGACGAGGCGCTTCGCAAGCGGTTCAACGACATGGGCATGGACGTCACGCCGGTGAGCCAGGCGGCGTTCGCCGAACGCATCCGCAGCGAAGCCGCGCGCTACAAGGCGGTCATCAATCAGACCGGCGTGAAGCTGAACTGATGTGGGTCACCTCACCCACCGCCTGATGAACGCGCCGGCCTGCTCCAGCGCGCGGCGTCCGTCGGTGAGCTTCGCATTCCACACCGGCCATGCATGGATCATGTGCGGCCAGACTTCGAGCGTGACGGGAACGTCGGCCAACCCCGCCGCGCGTGCAAAGCGCACCGCGTCGTCGAGCAGCGTCTCGGCCGAGCCGACCTGAACGAGCACCGGCGGAAAGCCTTTCAGGTCCGCGAACAGCGGCGAGACCAGCGGATCGCGCCGGTCGGCCGCGCCCGCAAAGGCTGTCGCGAGCTCTTCGAGATAGGGCTTGTGAATGAGCGGATCGACCGCGTCCTTGGTGGCAAGCGAAGCGCCCGACATGGTGAGATCGGTCCAGGGCGAGGCGAGCCAGGCGCAGGCGGGTCCCGCCTCGCCGGCCGTCTGCAGCCGCTTGATCAGACAGATCGAGAGATTGCCGCCGGCGCTGTCGCCGCCGACCGCGATGTGCTCGGCCGCGATCCCCTGCCCGCGCAAATACTGCCACGCCTTGAGCGCGTCCTCATGCGCCGCCGGAAACGGATGCTCGGGCGCCAGGCGATAACCGACCGCGAGCGTGCGCATGCGCGCAGCGCGGCCCGCCTCCGTCACCATGCGGCGGTGGCTCACGATCGAGCCCGAGCAGTAGCCGCCGCCGTGGAAGAACATCAACACGCGCGAGGCGTCGCTGCCGGGCGCGAGCGAGAACTCGCCCGGCACGCCGCCCAGATCGACCGGCTCGACTTTGATGTCGCCCGCGACCGGCCAGATCGAGCCGACCTCCTCGATCCGCGCCCGGCGCTCGCCCCAGCCGACCGGCCGCGGCTTCGAGGTGAGCAGCGTGCGGATGGCGTCGATTTCGTGCGTATCGAATATCCGGCTCATTTCTGGCTCATGGACTTGCCCCGCATTGAGCGCAGCGAAACCTATCACACCGCGGCCACATCCACGGCCGTTCCGCCATACCGCTGGACGCGGCGTGGCGATCACGTGTCCGTCTCGCGGAAAATTCATGCAGTGCGTCGCGCGCGGAAACCATTGCGCCCGCGCGGCGTTCGCCTGCATCGTCCAACAAAGCTGGAGGTCCGTCTTGCGCACATTTCTATCGGCTGTCGCCATCGCCTCGCTGATCGGCGTGGCGACCCCCGCTGTCGCCGATTTCGCGCCCGGAGGCTCGATCCTTCTCGCGGTCCAGACGGCACGCTCCTTCGGGGTGGTCGGCTTCAACGAGATCCAGTACTTCGACGGCAAGTGGGAGATCCAGGGCCGCGACACCCGCGGCAAGGACATCCGCATGGATGTCGACGCCATCACCGGCGCCGTGCTGAAGGTCGACCGGTACTGAGCAAGCGCACGTGGCGGGCGGAATGCGGCCGACGCCGCTCCGTCCGTCACGTTTTCAACCCCGGCTGCGCGCTTCAGCCGCAAGCCATCAATTTCCATGATGCGAATGATGCCGCGATTTCATCGCGAGGCACATTTCGCGTCGCGCATCTGTGCGCTTTCACACACCTCAGCACCGTCTCATCCGTTCACACGACGCGGCGTCTCCAGGCCGATGACAGTGTCGTGACACTGAGGGGTCACCGATCGCGACGGCACAACGTCCGCGATCAAACACTGGAGACAGGAATGACTCGTTTGCAATTCTTCTCGGGCTCGACGGGCCTCGCCGCGCTGCTCGCGGCAGGCGTCATCGTGCTGGGCTCGGCCGATCTGGCATGGGCCAGGAACGGAGGTGGCGGCGGCGGTGGCAACGGTGGCGGCAATCACATGTCGCAGAGCCGCAGCAGCGGTTCGTCGAACCACCCGATGGGCCTCAAGCAGATCACCATCCGTCCGATCGTCTCGAAGGGTGGCAACAGCGGCGGCAGCAAGAGCAGCGGCAAGGACCACGACCGCAAGTACAGCGGCAAGAATCACGACGGCAAGGATCACGACAAGTCCAAGCACGCCAGCAAGGACAAGGATCACAAGCACCACAAGGACGACCACGACCACGACAAGCCGCCGACCAAGACCACCGGCAACACCGGCACGCCCGGCCTGCCCGGCAAGCCGCCGGTGGTCAGCAAGCCGCCGGTCGAGGTGGTGGTGCGCGATCATCGTGATCCCACCTTGCCGCCGGGCTACATCCGCCTGCCGAACGGAGGCGTCGGACGTGCCCCCGCGCCGACCGCCTCTGGCGCCCCGCCGGCGGCGCCGCCGCCCGCGGCCGGGCCAATCGTCCGCGATCACCGCGGCGATGCGGCTTCGTCCACAGGCACCCCGCCGCCGGCAGCAGCGCCTGTCGTGCGTGATCACCGTGGCGACGCCGGCAACGCCGTTCCGGTGACCACCACCACGACCGTGGTGCGCGATCATCGCGGTGAGTCCGGTGAAGGCGCGATCGTCCGCGATCATCGCGGCGAGTCCGGCGAAGGCGTGGTCGTCCGCGATCACCGCGGCGAAGGCGGCGTGACCGTCACGCAGACCGGTAAGAAGGGCGATGACGGCATCTTTGGCGGTCTGAAGGACATCGGCAACGCGATCGAGGATGTCGGCCGCGCTGCGGCGGGCGCAATCCCGATGGCGACGGCGAAGCCGCCCCAGACCAGCACCATCCAGCAGCAATAAAAAGACGGCATCGCGTGGGCGTCGCGCAGGCGGCGCCCACGCGATGATTCGATTAGAAATCCGCCCAAGGCATAGATGTCGATGCCATCACCGGCGCTGTGGTCAAGGTGGACGGCCACTGATCGAGCCAACGCTGTGAGGCGGAACGCGAACGCCGTTCTGCTCGCAGCGATCCACGGCAGCCGCAGAGCGGCCGAGCCTTACCGGCTCATGGTGTGGCGAAGCCACGATACCTGCAGGCTATCGCTATTTGATTCCGAGCACGTATTTGGCGATGACAGCCCTGTAGGGAACAGAATTGTAGGCCGGCACCCCGTCGTCGTCGCTACGACACGAGCCAAGCCGATAACGTTCAAGAAACTCCGGCAGTTTCTGCTGATAGAGCGGTGCGTATATTCTCGCCCGCAATCCAATCGATCCTCGATCGACCCGGATCATTGCAAAACGGTCCGTCCATAGGATCGTGGGAAGATTTGACAGGGCTTTCTGCAACCTGATTTCCCAGTTTCGACCGGCCTCCTGACCCGCGATCGCGGCCGTCAACACCACCGCGTCAAGGATGTTTTGCGCGAAGCGGTCCGGGTTTTGAGAGTAAGCCGCAAGGTCGATCTGCTCAAGCTTTGTCAGGGCGTCGCCGAGCGCGGGCTCAAGCCAGGACTTGCTGATCTCATTGGGACGCCGATGCAGCGTTGCCAAAGCCGCGCCCACCTTGTCAATCTGCTGCTTGTCCTTGATCTCGGAAAGGATTGCGGTGATTTCATCACCGTGCTCGGTCACGTCCATGCTTGAAGCAACGAATTCAAACGTATCGGCCGACATCACTTGAAGAATCTTGGACACCAGGTCGGTGTCTTTCAATTTGTCCAATACGCGAAAGACCGAAGAGGTATCTGCTCGTTCCTTCGTCGGCCCCGTCATGACGGCTTTGGCGAAAACGAGAATCTTCGGGTGATATGTGTCGAATTGCGCCCAGTAGGGCACGAGCTGGCTGGGAGTAAACGCAAGTTCCTGCTCGAAAAATGGAATGGCCTGCTCACCGATACGTTTCACCAACTCATCGCGGGCGCGGGCGGCAAAGGCCCGCTTCGAAAACTCGGACGGCTTCGCGGCGCCGTCGAGGCCCGCCCATTTCTTCAGGACGTCGGTCGGGACGGAGTTCCAATCCAGATGACTTGATATCGTCGACGACTCGTATGTCTCGTTCGCAGCCGGGTCGTATCGAAGCCTTGCCAATTCCCTTTCGAGACCAAGACGCTTGGCAATGGTCTCCAGCACCGGGCGATTCAATTTTGCCAGATCAGGCAAGCTGGACTTCAACGATTCATAGATTTTCGCAACCGCCTCGCGATCCTCACGTTCGGCGAGGATCGCATGGACAATCATTTTGTTGAATGGATGGATATCCTTAGCTTGATTGAGGCGGACACGAAATGCAGAACCGCCCGGGAGCGTTCCGGCTGTCTGAAGAAAATAACAGGCCGCTCGGGCCTCCAAGGAGCCGGTGCGCAGCATGTCCTTGCGGAACAGAGCATCCAGCGGTTTGGCCAATGCGGCCGCCCGGATTTGCGCATTCTGCTGCAGCAGAACCAGGTCGAACAATGCCGATCTCTCTTCTTCGGATTTGGTCTGATCCAGAAGATTGATGCGAGACCAGCTGAATGCCGGAGCCTGCGCGGTGAACACGACGGCGGCGCCCGACGCCACGGCATCCTTCGCAAAAAGCAGATGATAAAGATCGACCTCGATCTTGTGGGCGGGAAGCGTGGACAGCACGCGAATCAGCTCGAGGCGTGTTCCTCCGAACTGCTCGGTCAGGCGATTGGATACTGCCGCGGCCACCATCTCCGGCGATCCGGTGTGGATCAGCACTTCGGCCGCCGTTTGACTGACCAGGCTATCCTGGTGGCCGACCAGTCCGGCAACCACATTGGTCAAGTTTGCCGTCGGTTGTGCTCCGCCCAGCAGCAAGTCCCGCAGCGCGCTCAGGAGCACCGCAGGATTGGCGCCAGAAGAGTTTGCCGAGTTGAGCAGGCTTAAAGCCCGCTCGCTTTTGGTCTTCAGGAAGTCCGCTTCTTTGAGCTTCAGCAGGGCCGCTCTTTCCTCGCTGAGGCGGTCGCGTTCATCCTGGACCGAAACCAACCCGAGATAGGCGGCCGCAATAGCGGTGCATGCCGTCACAAGGGGCACCAGGACCGTCACAGCGAGCTTTATTGCGCGCTCACGCGGTGTTTCCACGTTGCGAATGCGGAGCTCTATTTCTTCTTTCTCCAGATTCGTCTTCTGAAGCTGCGCGTGCTTCAGCTCGGCTTCCACACTGGAGAGATCGGCGTCGCCTGCCATACCTGCCCCCGACAATATTGCGTTGATAGACCCTCACCTCAACGTCACCAGAAACTGCCGGATGTTCTGCTGCATCGCCCGCTCGTTGGCGATCCGCATGCGGTCGGCCCCGATCGGCGAGTCCGACATCGACGCGCTGGCCTTGGTAGTGATCGGATAGGTGGCGTTCAGGCCCGGTCCCGACACGCGGTACTTCACCGATGCCGTGACATCGTAGGTAAGCCCGATCAGCGGCTGCTCCAGATCCTGGATCTCGGCATCGACATAGAATCGCGCCGCGCTGCCATTGGCCAGGTAGCCCTTGGCCTGCAGGCTTCCCTCCAGCGCAGCCTTGAACGGCTCGTTCGGAACGCCGGGCACTGTCAGCACATTCATCGGCTGGCCGCCGCTGACGCCGCGCACCGCGACCGCGTTCCGGAATTTCGGATTGGAGCCGCCGGTCGAGCCGACATCCACCGTCATCGCGCCTTGCGTCGCGCAAGCCGCGAGCCCCGCTGCCATCAAGGCAGCGGCCAGCAGTTTCACCCTGTGCATTCGAAACGCCCCCGCCCGACGCCCGTTCATTACCACAGGTTGAATTTAAGGCAAGCGATACGATACCGCGAGCGCGACGGCGAAGCCGCCGCATATCAGCAGGTTGCGCTCGCCAGCGGCGCGCCGGGGCGAGCTTCCTCCTCCGGCGCCGCGGCCGGCCGATGCGCCAGCACGAGCGCGGCGGTTCGCGCCGTCTCGATCGCCTCGTCATAGCTCTGGAAGTTCAGACACACCTTTTCGTCTGAACACACCGTCCACTGTCCGCAGCGCTTTCTCACCGCGTAAACTTTTTTGGTCATCCCGGCGGTCCCCGTTGTTCGCGACATTAAACGGCAGGAGCACCCCCGTTGTTTCGTTAGTGCATCGCGCGCCCCTAACCGGCGGTTAAGGCGATCGCATACACAACCACTTGTCCCGTCATTTGCACGATTGCTTGTGTATTCGCGCTGCGCGCCGACGTTCGCGTCATCATCGTTTCGTCATATGTGCTGACGAAGGGTGATCGGCGGGAATCAAACTCGCGCGCCGTCGGTATCATGCGACCGATATGTGTCAGGTGACACGTGTCGAGCGATGTGTCGGGTCTCGCGCGCAGCAACTTCGTGCGCTACCTGAACTTGAACGCCCTTTCGGTGATCTTGCGCAGCTTGTTGCACTCGTCGGGGCCGAAGCCGCCGCAGATGCCGCCGTGCAGCGAGAAGCGGATGGTGCGCGCCCCCTTGCCCGGGAGAATTTCGTAAGCGCGCACGTGCTCGCCGAACACGCTGCGGAAGCCGCCGCGCCGGCGCGACACGATGATTTCAAGAGCGCAGCCGCCGGTGCCGCAATAAATCCACTCGCGGTCCTCGCACTTGGCATCGCGAAGGTTCACGATGTAGTCGTCGCGACCGTCACCGTTGAGATCGAGCTTGCGCACCGTGTCGGGCGCGAAGACGACGCGGCTGCCCTCCGCCCTCTTGCAGCCGTCGCGGGCGGACTGCAGCGCCTGTCGCACCGCGCGGGGCAAGCCGTCGAGCTTGAGCGGCTCGGGGGGCTGCGACGCGGCCGGCTCCGGCTTGGCCTCGGACTTGATCTCGGATTTGGCCTCGGATTTGGCGCTGTCGTCTTGTGATGCTTGCTGGGCCCGGCTTGCGCCCGCGGCAAGCGCGACCGCCAACAGCGTTGCGACCCAGATGGCCGTCGATTTCATGTTGCTGCAAAGCCCCGCCCCTGCCCGCCAACAATAGCGGACGCTGGCAAAGCCCGGCAACGCCGTTCGCGCAGGCGCGCGCCGTTATTCCGGCTGCCCGCGCTCGGCCATGCAGGCACGATAGAGATCGGACTGCTCCCCGCCCCAGGTGTGTTCCTTGAGCGGCTCGACTTCCTTGTTGCACTGGCGCAGCGCGTCTATGCGCTGTTCGGCGCGCATGGCGAGCTCCGGTCCGATCGCCTGCAATTCACGGCCGATCGCCTGGGCATTGGCGTCGAAGCCCGCGCGCGGCACGCGCTCCTTGGCCAGCGCCGCACCCGTCGCGGCAAGGCTCAGCACCAGCAGGGTCGTGGCGATTTTGATCTTGAGCATGGTCATCTCGTCGTCAGGGTCTTGGCTCCCTCCGGCAAGCAAACAATCCCATGTTTTGCAGCGGGGTTCCGCTCCGGCCCATGCCGCCGAATTACATCGCGGCAAGAAAACACCGGGCGAGGCAAGAATCAGCAAAGCAGCAGCCATGCGACGCGGCTAGGCCCGTCTGCGCTCACAACCGCATCTGCGGCCGTTTGCCTTTCTCGTCCTTCGGCACCTTCACCAACGCCTCGCCGTCGAGGACCACTTCGCCATCGACGCAGCAGACGCAGGACAATCGCGCGCGGGACTTCTCCGCCATCAGTTCGGCGACCGTGACGGTGACCAGCACAGTGTCGCCGATCTTCACCGGCGCGCGGAAGTTCAGGGTCTGCGAGATGTAGATCGCGCCGGGGCCCGGCAGCCGCGTGCCGAGCACCGCCGAGATCAGGCTCGCGGTATAGAGGCCGTGGGCGATGCGCTTCTTGAAAGTGGTGCGCGCCGCGAAGTGCTCCGACAGATGGATCGGATTGCGGTCGCCGGTGAGCTGGGCGAAGCCGACCACATCGGTGGCCGAGACGGTCTTCTCCAGCGTCTCCGTCATGCCGACGGAGAGGTCCTCGAAGAACAGCGTGCGAAGGGGCGGCAGACTGCTGGGCGGCGGCAAATTCTGGGGGGGCAAGCTCATACCGCCAGCATAGCGCGGCGCGGACCAAGTCGAAGTTGGAAAATGGTCGGAAGATAGAACCCCCAAGAAAAAGGCCCGGTGACTGTCACCGGGCCTTCGCTTCAAGGGAGTTCGGCAGGTGGCCGTAGCGCGGCGTGGTTTCTTGGACTCTTTTTCGGTATCGCGTTTCGCAAGTTTCTTGTTTTTGAAGTTTTCTTGTTCTGGTTCTTGTCAGTGCGTGGTGGCTGGCGGCTCGTCTTCCTCCGTCCAGTCCTCCTCCCCGTCGTCCAGTTCGGCCTGCATCGCCGACAAGGTGGCGAGCGTGACGGCCGGTCGATACGGATTGCGGGCGGGCTCCGGCACAAGTGCCAGCTCGCGCGATTGGTCGAACAGCGCCTTGCCGAGCGTCCGGCCCCAGGTCAGCTCGAGGGTGGAGCGCTCGCAGGTGGCGGCGATCGCAAGCCCGATCCGGTGCAGGTGGGCCTTGTGGTAGCAATAGACTGCGAGGTCGGCGCGCTGGGTCGCGGAGAAGCCCGCGACGATCTCGGCGACGCGGCCTTCGCCGGCGCGGTACAGGCGCTCGGCCAAATCGGCCGGAACGGGCTGGTCGTTGTCGAATTGCGGGCCTCGGGGCCCTGCGGCTTGGATCGTCCTGGTCCTCATGGCGTGCCTCCCTTGTTCAGGCACGCGGAGAATCACATCCCAACCGCTAGCGACCCGTATAGATCGGGCTCGTGGCAACTACCGATAGGGAATCTACGTAGGGTTGCGGCCGGCAGCCGCTCCAGGCCGCCACAGCCCCCTCATGGGGGCTGATTTGGCGCTTGTTTCCCGCCTTGCTACGCGGGTCGGACCGGTCAGACCCAGCGCTGGGCTTCGTCCTCGGTCGGCAGCCGGCCATCGGGCGTTAACTGATCGACCGCACCGGGCAGCTCGCGGCGGAGACCCGCCAGCAATTCCTCGCGCGAGATGCCAGCGTGGCTCGCCACCGCATCGATGTCGTCGATGCCGATCGACTTCGCCAGATCGCTCTCCGAGATGTCCTGGTTCGGGCCCTTGCCGACCCACGACTGCGCCGCCTGGCCGTGACCGTTCTGCTGGAATTGCTCGAGCAGGCTGCCGAGCCCGCCGCTCAGGATGCTGCCGGCTGCGCCGCCTGCGAGCATGCCGCCGAGCGGACCCTTGAGCAGATCGCCGAGGCCACCGCCTCCAGCGCCGCCACCGAGCGCATTGCCCAAGCCGCCGCCGCGACCACCACCGCCACCGCCCAGCAGCCCGCCGAGGATGTCACCGAGCCCGCCGCCGCCACCGCTCGGAATCTGCTGTGGCATGGGCTGCGACGGCGCCGGCTGGCCGCTGCCGCTCATATGCTTGAAGCCCTTGTAGGCAATCAGCGCCAGGATCGCCATGGTGATCGGCGACATGCCGCCTTTGGCATTGGGGTCAGTCTGGCCGCGCGGGCCGTTCTGCATGCCATTGAGAATGTCCATCAAACCCATCGGAGCCTCCTCCTGATACGGAGCGATCAAATCATCGCGCTTGCATTGCGACCGGAAAATGACGGCCGCCGCAAATCTGCCACGCCGATTGCAGCAAGCTCCGTGAGAGCCTACCGTGGGATCGCGTCTGGCGGTAGGCCACAACGTCCTCGGGAGGCGGCTATGCTACATGTTCTTCTGGTGGGTCTGGTTGCAGGCTTTCTCGCGCGGCTGCTTTCTCCCGGCCCCAACAATCCGACCGGATTTATCGTCACCATAGCGATCGGCATTGCGGGTGCGTTCCTCGCAACGTTCGTCGGCCAAGCCATCGGGCATTACTCGGCCGATCAAGGCGCGGGATATATTACTTCGACCATCGGCGCCGTGGTCCTGCTGTTCATCTGGAATCGGCTGGTCGCATCGGGCCGGATCGGCGATCCCGGCACGCGCTGAGCGGCGCGCCCGGCCGTCCCGCCGCATTCATTTCTTTTCCAGCTCCTTGTCCTTCGCTTCGGCGCGCTGCGCCGCAGGCCGCGCGGCGATCCGCGCCGAATAGGCGGCGAATTCCGGGCGCTCCGGCACCAGCTTGAAGATCGTGCCCCAGCGCACGTTTGAGCCGATCACCACGTCGGCCGCGGTGAACTGCTCGCCGAGAATCCAGGGGCCCTTCTCCACCGCTTTCGCCACCACGTTCATGGTGGTGTCGAAATCGCCGTAGCCGAGCATCGCGCGGCGCGCCTCTTCCTTGCGCGGCGCGGCGCGATCGATCACCGCAGGCTCGAAGCAGCCCGGGCCGAAGAACAGCCATTTCAGATACGGCCCGCGGCGCGGATCGCCGACCGGCACGTTGAGCTTCTTCTCCGGAAACGCGTCGGCGAGATAGGTGCAGATCGCTCCATTCTCGGTGATGACCACATCCTTGTGCTTGATCGCCGGCACCTTGCCCATCGGATTGATGGCCAGATAATCGGGCTTGAGCTGCTCGCCCTCGGACAGCTTGAGCAGCTTGATGTCGTAAGGCACGCCGAGCTCCTCCAGCATCCACAGCGTCACGGACGAGCGGGAGGGTGCAGCGTGGTAGAGCGTGAGGTCGGCCATGGTCACTCCATCAGGACTTCGGTTGGGTCTGCCCCTTAGGGCGGCAACTTGAGGGCGGCAACTTGGGCCGAGAGTGTGAGCGCAACGTGACGGACGGGGCAAGCCATCAGGCCCCGACCGGCCATCGCTGCTGAACCTTTCATGGCGGCCTGCGACCAACGTTTACGCGGCGCGCAAAGGCGCGCCCCCCCAATATTTGAGGAAATTGCCATGTCCAAGCCCCAACCTTTGTCGACGCTGCAGCGCTGGGTGCGCTATCGCAGCACCCTGAAGGCCCTGACCCAGCTCGACGAGCGCACGCTCAACGATATCGGCCTGACCCGTACGGCGATCCGTCAGGCCGCCTGGGAAAGCGCGGCCTAAGACCAAATCGCGAATGAAAATGAAAACTCTCGCGATTGCACTGCTGGTCCTGCTTCCCTCGGTCGCCTCCGCGGCATCCCCCGAGCAGACCTATCTTGCGGCGCGCGACGCCAAAATCCGCGAGATGGTCGCGGCCGAGAAGAAGCTGGGTGCCGATGGCTCCCTCAAGCTTCATGAGCGGGCCGTGGCCGATCTGGAAGGTAAGCTCAAGCAGCTGATCGGGCTGTCCGCGCTGGCCGTGCCTGGCGTCGGCAAAACGCCGAAAGCCAATTACGAGGCGCTGACCCCGGACGACATGGGCTACGGCATGCTCGACGGGCTGGTTTATTGGTCGAAGGACTACAAGACCCGTGTGGTCGTGACCACCGAAGGCCTGTTCAGGGCCTGGCTGCACGACAAGGACAAAGGGCTGCCCGAAGACCCGGCGAAGGCGGTGACGCATGCGACGTTCTACACCCAAGCCGTGAACTCGGACGCCACCATGTCCAAATACGCTGACCTGCCGATCAAGAAGCCCGCGGCGGCGACGTTCGCGGTGGCGATGCTGGCGGGTTGGGCGCAGGACACCGGCCCGTGGGAGCCCGATGAGGTGGTGCTGTCGGTGATGCAGGGTGGCAAGCTCTACGTGGTGCGCGTGCCGGCCGGCGCCAAGATCGGGGCGATCCCGGCCTGCAAGGCCTTGTGGGACGAGGCGATGAAGAAGCGCGAGAAGAACGCCGAGCGCCTGCGCGCCAATCCAAAGGCGCCGGACATGACAATGCAGATCGAGAACGAAGGCGAGGCCGCCTATCAGCGCTGCTACCGCGAGCGGGCGCCAAAGGAAAAAGGCTTCGCCGAACTGGTGCGGCAGGCCCAGGCCATCGCCGACACCCTGCCGGCCAAGTGAGCAGGCGGCTTCGCCTGAGCTGATCCAAAGCCGATGCCCGGGCCCAGGCCCGGGCATTTGCTTTGCTCGTCCACGGCACCAGACCCGCATCACTTGGTCGTTGAGCCTTGGCCGTTGAGCCTTGGTCGTTGAGCCCTGGCCGGTAAGCCATCGTGCAATTCAGAAAATCTTCATTTCGCACTCGCAATTTGATTTTTGAGCCTTATAGATCGAATGCTGGATGAACATGCCTGACGAGATTCGCGACAACAAGGCGGAAAGCCGGTTCGAGATCGACGCCGACGGCGAGCTTGCCGTCGCCTATTACAGGCGCGAGCCGGGCGTCATCACCTTCACCCACACCGAGACGCCCTTCCGCCTGCAGGGCCAGGGCATCGCGTCGCGGCTCATCCGCGGCGCACTCGAAGCTGCCCGCGCCGAGGGGCTGAAGGTCGTGCCGCGCTGCTCGTTCGTGGCGGCCTTCATGGCGCGGCATCCGGAGTTCAACGATCTGCTGCTCTGACGCTCACCAACGGACTCGCATGGCCAAAGACCCCTGGAAACGCTTTCGTATCACGCCCGGCACCCGCTCCAAGCTCAGCGAGCGCGACCCCGGCGATCTCGCGCTGTTTCCCGACCGCGACGAAGCCGAGAAGCAGAGCGTCAAGGACGGCGAGATCATCGACAAGCTGCAGGACAAGCTCTACGCCGAAGGCAAGCGCGCGCTGCTCGTTGTGCTGCAGGGCATCGACACCGCGGGCAAGGACGGCACCATCCGCCATGTCTTCAAGGAGACGAGCCCGCTCGGCGTGGTGGTCAAGCCGTTTCGCCGGCCGAGCGAGGAGGAAGCCGCGCATGATTTTCTGTGGCGCGCGCATATCGCGGCGCCGCGCAAGGGCTTCATCGGCGTGTTCAACCGCTCGCATTACGAGGACGTGCTGGTCGGCCGCGTGCGCAAGCTGGCGCCGAAGGACGAGACCGAGGCGCGCTACGACCAGATCAACGCCTTCGAGAAAATCCTGGCGGAGAACGGCACCGCGATTCTCAAGTTCATGCTGCACATCTCCAGGAAGGAGCAAGGCGAGCGCCTGCAGGACCGGCTCGACGACAGGAAACATCGCTGGAAGTTCAATGCCGACGATCTGGAGGATCGCAAGCTCTGGGACGAGTACATGGCGGCCTATGAGATCGTGCTGGACCGCTGCTCGACGCGATGGGCGCCGTGGCATGTCATCCCCGCCGACCGCAAATGGGCACGCAACGCCGCAATCGCAGCGATCATCCGCGCGACGCTCGAGGATATGGATCCGAAATATCCCAAGCCGCCCTGGGACCCGAAAAGCTTCGTGATCGATTAGGCCCCGGCGACCGCGGCAGCCGGCGTCACTGTGACGTCATGGCCGAAAATCCATTCGCGCGGCAGCGGCGGCGGCGCCGGAGTCTTGCGGTTGTTCTGGAACTGCTCGCGCGCCTGAAGCACCACGCGGGTGGTGTGCGGCCGGCGCTCGGCCTCATAGGCGACCAGCGCGCGCGATGGATTTTCATGATGCGCCAGATGCCGCGCCAGCGCGTAGCCGTCCTCGATCGACTGCGCCGCGCCCTGCGCCAGCGTCGGCATCATCGGATGGGCGGCATCGCCCAGCAAGGTGATCAGGCCGTCGGTCCAACGCGGCAGCGGATCGCGGTCGCGGATGCCCCATTTGTAGCAGTCGGTGACATGGCTCAGCATGCCGAGCAGCGCGTCGTTCCAGCCGCGGTAGCCAGCCAGCAGCTCGTCCACACTGCTGGCCACCGCCCAGGATTCATCGACCCACTGATCGGTGACGTGGCCGGCGAAGATGTTGTAGAGCGCGCCGCCGCGGATCGGATAGCAGATCACATGGCCTTCGGGGCCGATCCAGCCGACATACTCGTCGCGGCCGACCTCGACCGCGTTGCCCGGCCCGACCCGGGTCGGCACCCGCTCGATCGGCACGATGCAGCGCCACGCCATCTGCTGCGTGAAGCGCACCGGCTGCGGCCCGAACAGACGCTCGCGCACCGTCGAATTGATGCCATCGGCACCGATGATGACGTCGGCCTCGATCTCCGCGCCGCCGTCGAAGGTCGCGACCGCCGTGCCGTTCCGGTTGGCAACACCGGTGCAGCGCATGCCGAGATGGACGGCGCTGTCGGGAAGCTGAGCGCAGAACTGCCGATGCAGGTCGGCGCGATGCGCCATCAGATACGGCGCACCGTACTGCGCGGCGTAAGGCCCCTTCATCGGCTCACGGAAACGCAAACGGGCGTCGTCCCAGGCGAGCGACGCAAAGCTTGTGGGCTCGCTCGCAAGCGGCAGCAGCGTGTCCAGAATGCCGAGCGCGCGCAGCACCTTCACGGCATTGGGGCCAAGCTGAATCCCAGCGCCGACCTCGCCGAGCTGCGAGGCGCGCTCGTACAGCACCGCTTCGATGCCGCGCTGGCGCAACGCGCATGCGGCGGCAAGCCCGCCCAGCCCCGCGCCGATCACCGCCACTCGAAGATTACGCACGAATGCTCGTCCCTGCTGCCGCCAACGAACTTCTATATGCGGGGCGATGCCCTATAGTGTCCATATGAAAAAGCTCGCCTTCTCTGCCGCCATAACTGCCCTGTCGGTATTGCTCGGCACGCTCGCCGCCCACGCCGAGTTTCCGGAGCGCACCGTGAAGATCGTCGTGCCGTTCGACGCAGGCGGCACGCTCGATGCGGTGGCGCGGGCGCTCGCGCAGAAGCTCAACGACAAATGGAACGTACCGGTGATCGTCGAGAACCGGCCCGGCGCCGGCAACACCATCGGGGCGGCCGCCGTCGCCAAGGCCGCGCCGGACGGCTATACGCTGCTGTTTGCCAACACCAGCGTCTCGACCAATCCGAGCCTGTTCAAGTCCCTGCCCTACGACACGCTGCGCGAGCTCGCGCCGGTGGTCTACCTGTCGCCGTCGCCGAACGTGCTGCTGGCGCAACGCAGCCTCGGCATTCACTCGCTGAAGGAACTCATTGCGCTCGCCAAATCGCGCGACAGCGCGCCGCTCAGCTACGCATCGGTCGGCAAGGGCAGCGCGCACCATTTCTGCATGGAGTTGCTCAAGAGCGAGGCCGGCATCAATCTGCTGCATGTGCCCTATCGCGGCGTGGCGCCGGCCGTGCTCGCGGTCAATCGCGGCGAGGTCGATCTTTATTGCAGCGACATCCCGGGCGCGCTCAATCTGATGCAGGGCGACAAGGTGATCGCGCTCGGCATCACCAGCGCCAAGCGCTCGCAGGCTGTGCCGGATGTGCCGCCGTTCGCCGAGGCCGGACTGCCGAACTATGCGCAGGCCGGCTATGTCGGCATCATGGCGACCGGCGGCACGCCGGACGCGGTCATCGCCAGGCTCAACGCCTCGGTCAACGAAGTGATCAAGGAACCGGAATTCGCCAAGCGTTTTGCGGCTTTCGGCTACGAGATGATCGGCGGGACGGCAAAGGAATTCGCCGATTTTCTGACGGACGACATCGGACGTTATCGGAAGCTGACGCAATCCGCCGGCATCATGCCTGAATAGCCGCGGCACGCCCGCGCCGCGGACCGAACCGCGCGCGAACCAGATCGATCGCCACCACGACCAGCCCCGCGCCCAGCACCAGCCAGCCGGGACGGATCGAGCTCAGGTCGTCGAAATCGAGCGCGGTGCCGAGCACCCGCAGCGGCGACACGTTGAACGCGATGCCGATGCCGACCGCCTCGGCCGCGAAGGTCAGGGCCGCGATCGCAACGCTCAGCGCCATGAGCTTCCACGCCGGCAGTTCACCGCGCGTGGTCTTAAACCGGATCAGCAGCCGGTAGCCCATCATCCAGCCGCACAGGCCTGCGACGAAGGTGGGCACCGAAACGTCGGCCTTGGTCTGCTGGAAAAAATGAATGACCGCGAGCAGCGCGATGCCGTAGACCACGTTGTGCAGCGTCTGCCAGCGCTTGCCGCCGAGCCGTCGCACCATGCCGTCGGTCGAGGTGATCGCCAGCACCGTCAGCCCAGTGAGCGCGACGAACCCGATAGTGAGATAAAGCCGCAGCACGATCTCGCTTGCGACCTTCCACAGATCGAACATCTGGTCGGCGACATAGAGCGAGATGTGAGCCGCCGCATAAACGAACGCGCCGACGCCGATCATCCGCCGCACGTCGAGCAGCTGGCCGAAGCGGCCGATCCGGCGCAGCGGCGTGATCGCGAGCGAGACCATCAGGAAGATCAGCGCCCAATAGCCGGTGCGGTGGATGACGTTGTTGAGCGGCCGCGCGCCGAAGCCCTCGGTGTTGAAATCGTAGACCGCGATGGCAACCGGCACGCAGAGAAACAGCAGCGCTGCGATGCGCAGCATCGAAATCCGCCCAGCCGAATCGAGCCAGAGCTGCCACGGCGCCTTCAGCCGCTTGCGGGCGGCACCCGCTCTCGGAACCGCGCCCTGGATCGATGTCGTCGCCTCGCTCATCGAAAACCGGTTAACACGGCCGGCGCAAACGCGCCAATAACGCCTTGCTATGAACTCGATACGCCAAAATGACGGCTTTGTGATCGGTTTGCGGCGCGGCAAAGCGCGCAGCTTTTCCGGCGGGTCCGCCGGTGCTAGCCTCGCCCCATAAAGAATTGCCGGGAGGATTCGATGCGCGCCGCGCGTTTGGGCATCCCGCTCGCATTCGCGATCATGCTGTCGGCGGCCCTTCCCGCAAAGGCCGAGCCGGTCAAGATCCGCGTCGGCTGGATCGTCGCGCCGGCCTCGATGGTGCCGCTCCTCTTCCTCGCGCCGGGCGCGGCCAAGCATCTCGGCAAGTCCTACACGTTCGAGCCGCTCAACTTCGGTTCCTCGACCCTGCAGATCACCGCCATCAGCCAGGGCGAGATCGATATCGCGGCGTTCGGCTACACGAGCTTCCCGCTCGCCGTGCAGAACGGCGGCCTCAGCGATTTGCGCATCATCGCCGACGAGATCATCGACGGCGCGCCGGGCTACTACGCGACGCAGTACTTCGTGCGCAAGGATTCCGGCATCGAGAAGATCGCCGATATGAAGGGCAAGGTGATCGCGACCAACGGGCTGGGCAGCGGCGTCGACATCGCGATGCGCTCGGCCTTGAGCCGGCAGGGCCTGCAGGCGACGCGCGACTACACCGTGATCGAGGCGCCCTTCCCGGCCCACAAAGCGCTGCTGAAGGAGAAGAAGGCCGATCTGATCGTGGGCGTGCTGCCGTTCTCCTACGATCCGGAGCTGAACGAATTCGCCAAGCCCCTGTTCACCACCGAGAGCGGCATCGGCCAGATCGCGCTGTCGTTCTGGGCGGCGCGCAAGGGCTTCATCGACAAGAACCGCGCGGCGCTGGTCGACCTCTTGGAGGACACCGGCGCAGCATTGCGCTGGTACTACGATCCGAACAACCGCGCGCAGGCTGTGGCGCTGACTGCGGGCTTTCTCAAGCGGCCGCCGGCCGCCTTCGAAAGCTGGCTGTTCACCAAGCGCGACTTCTACCGCGACATGAACGCCAAGCCCGATCTGAAGGTGGTGCAGTCGAGCATCGACAAGGTGAAAGAGCTCGGCTTCATCAAGGACACGCTCGAGGTCGGTAAGTTCGCCGATCTCAGCCTGGTGGACGAAGCCGCCAAACGCAGACGCTGACCATGACGGAATAACGGAACCAAAGCGGGAGTCTGGGACTTGATGTTCTCAATATGAGGTCGCGGCGCCGGGGGTCGGCGGCCATCTCTCCTGCCCCCAGCCTGACCGATGTCGCGGCCGATCTGCTTCACAGCATGGAGGTACGGCAATGGCATCTTCTCATATCCTGGTGGGCGCGACCGAGCACGCAGCCGAGCCCACGGTCCGCAGCATTGCGCCGGCCGATCTCGCCGACGCCCTGAAGAAGGGCTGGGACGACTTCAGCGCCATGCCGAGCCACGCCGTGTTCCTGTGCGTGATCTATCCGGTGATCGGCATCCTGGCGGCGGCGCTCACGCTGGGCTACGCCTTCGTGCCGCTGCTGTTCCCGGCCGCCGCGGGCTTCGCCCTGCTCGGCCCGATCGCGGCCATCGGCCTCTACGAGCTGAGCCGGCGCCGCGAAGCCGGCCTCGAGCCCGAAGCCACCGATGCCTTCGCGGTGCTGCGTTCGCCCTCGCTCGGCGCCATCGTCGCGCTCGGCCTGATGCTCGCGGTGATCTTCCTGGCCTGGATGGCGGTCGCGAATGCCATCTACACGACCTATTTCGGCTATGGCTCGCCAACATCGATCGGCCAGTTCCTGCACGATCTGTTCTTCACCCGCGCCGGCTGGAGCCTGATCGTGGTCGGCAATCTCGTGGGCCTGGTGTTTGCGATCGGGTCGTATCTCATCAGCGCCGTGTCGTTCCCGCTGCTGCTCGATCGCGACGTCGGCGCCGCCGGCGCGATGCTGACGTCGCTGCGCGTCGTCGTGCACAACCCGATGACCATGGCGCTGTGGGGCCTGATCGTCGCGGCGCTGCTGGTGATCGGCACGATCCCGCTGTTCCTAGGCCTCGCCGTGGTGCTGCCGGTGCTGGGCCACGCGACCTGGCATCTGTACCGCAAAGCCGTGGTGGCCGATCAAACCCCGCGCGCCGATTTCACGCCGCGGCCGGCCGGCAAGCACTCCGCCGCAGACTTCCCGGTGTCGCTGTTCAAGCGAACGGACCAATAGGCGATCAGAGGCCGAGCTTGGCCGCGAGATCTTCGAGATCGCGGCCGGCCACATCGACCTGAATTTTGGGCCCGGATTCACCCTTTCCGGGCCCATGTTCGTTGGGCCGCGCGATGTGCCCGGTGCGCAGCCCGCTCTTGGCCGCATGCGACAGATCGTTGGAATGCGCCGCGATCATCATGCAGTCGCCCGGCGCCAGATCGAACGCCTCGCAGGCCGACAGGTACACCCGCGGCTTGGGCTTGAAGTCGCCGGCGATCTCCGAGCCCAGGATCGCGTCCCACGGAAAACCGTTGCGCCGCGCCAGATCGACCATCAGCGAGATGTTGCCGTTCGACACCGGCGCGATCAGGCATTGCTTCTTCAGCCGCGCGAGCCCGCGCGCCGAATCCGGCCAGGCGTCGAGCCGATGCCAGGCGAGATTGAGCTGCCGCTTGGTCGCTTCGTCGAGGCCCGACACATCGAAGCGCGGCAGGATGCGTTCGAGATTGTGCCGGTGCAGGATGTCGAGCCGGCAGAACGGCATCCGGCCGCTGCGGATCTCCTCCATCGCCGGCTGGTACTCGCCGCGCCAGGCGTCGGCGAAGGCGAGCCAGTCGAGGCCAAAGCCGAGCGGCTTCAGGATCGCTTCGCTCTCGCGCGCGATGCTGTTGCGCCAGTCGACCAGCGTGCCGAACACATCGAAGAAACAGGCTTTGGGCGGCTCTACCATGGGTGCTCCCGGACGGCCCATGATGTCGCCTTGATCCGGTTTGTCGAGCCCCTGTCAGCGGTTTCGCACGTTGCTATAGTCCGGTCCTCGAAAACTTAAAAAGGCGAGGATGGACATGTCGTATCCGGGGCTGACTGCAGAAACGATCGCGTTTCAGGGACACAACGGCGACAAGGGCGAGGCCTACTACGCGCGGCCGACCGGCAGCGCGAAAGTCGGCGGCGTGGTCGTCATCATGCACATGCCGGGCTGGGACGAGTGGATCATCGAGACCACGCGCAAGATCGCCCATCACGGCTACGCGGCGATCTCCCCTCACCTCTATTTCCGTGAAGGCACCGGCAGCCCGGACGATCTCGGCGCCCGCGTGCGCGCGGCCGGCGGCGTCGCCGACGACACCGTGATGGGCGACGTCGAGGCCTGCATGAAGTATCTGCGCGCCCAGCCCAACTCCAACGGCAAGGTCGGCGTGATCGGCTTCTGCTCCGGCGGCCGCCACACCTACCTGGCGGGCTGCAGGCTTTCCGGCATCGACGCGCTGGTCGATTGCTGGGGCGGCAACGTGGCGGTCGACGATCCCAAGGCGCTCAACGCCAAGCGGCCGGTCGCGCCGATCGACCTCACCGACAAGATCACCGCGCCGCTGCTCGGCCTGTTCGGCAACGACGACGAGAACCCGAACGCCGACCAGGTCAACCGCACCGAAGCGCTGCTCAAGAAGCTCGGCAAGAATTACGAATTCCATCGCTATGACGGCGCGGGCCACGCCTTCTTCAACTATTCCCGGGCGCCCGCCTATCGCGCCGACCAGGCCGCCGACGGCTGGAAGAAGGTGTTCGCCTTCTTCAAGAAGCATCTCGGCTGACCGACCCGCATCGGAGGAGAAACACCATGTGCTCCTACATCGTGGAAAAGGCCAAGCTGTTCGGCACCGCCAAGGGACCCGGCAGCGACTGGATGAAGGTCGACACCGCCAACGTCTATTACGACCATCCTTATGAGGCGCAGCTCGACCACGCGCTATGCGTCGACTTCGTCTGCGAGGCGCAAGGCGGCCGCGAACGCGTCGCCATCGAGATCTCGCGCGAGTCGGCGCTGGAGCTGATCGAGAAGATCAAGGCCGCGCTCGCCAGCGGCGACGACGCGCACAGCAAGGCGACCGAGGCAACGTGCTCGCTCGCCGGCTCGCAGGCGGAGGTTGCGGCGCTGTTCTAAGGCGTTGCCCGTGCGGGTAAGCACACTCGTTCAACAAGCACACTGTCACCCCCGCGCTTGACGCGGGGTCCATGACCCTGCTTCGACAGCGGAAGCCTTACGTAAGACTGCCTTCAACCGCGCCCGATCATGGATCGCCGGGTCATAGGCGAGCGAAGCGACGCCGTCCTTTGGACGGCTGTGCCCGGCGATGACACCGCCTCGTGGCCCGCGACTCAGGCTAACCGGGAGGTGCTCCAGGCAATTCGAACCGAACCGGCAGTGTCGCCGACTAACAAGGCGGCGCTGTTTCGAAGCGCTGCCTTGTTAGGACGCCCAATGAATCTTGTACGGCTGATCGTGATTGCCGCAGCCACCGCCGCCTTGCTGTCCGCGTCGGCCGGCGCGCAGACCACGCTCGAAAAGGCCAACCGCGACGAGGTCTTCAACATCCGCAGAGGCGATCCGGAGATGGCCGGCGCCGTGAAACAGGCCCGCGCCACACTGCCGGATTTCTTCGCGCTCGCCCAATCGCCGGAACCCTCGACGCAGGGCTTCTCGGTCAAGGTCGGCCTGCCCTACGGCACCAACAGCACCGAGTACTTCTGGATCGCGCCGTTCGAGCGCAAGGGCGACAAATTCGTTGGCCGGCTCAACAACACACCGCGGCACGTCGCCAACATGAAGCGCGGCGATCCCATCACCTTTGGCGAAAACGAGATCATCGACTGGCACTATGTCGAGGACGGCAAGATGAAGGGCAACTACACGACCTGCGTGCTGATGCGCCGCGAGCCGCGGCAGCAGGCCGAAGCCTTCATCAAGCAGCGCGGCCTCGACTGCCGGCTTTAGGGCAGCGCCTGAACTGAGGCGATAGTGTCTTTAACAAACCCAGCACTATGAGTTGCGGCCTTTCAACGCCAACCTACCGCTGACGTTTAGCTTCGAGTTCTCGCCGGGCCTCGTCGGCACGCAACTGCAACCGACATTGGCTCGTTGCCCGCTCCACTTCCCGCTCCACTTCCTCAGGCGTGGGACTAAAGCAGCCACGGGTGTTGTCACATTCCGTCCTAGGAAAAGAGCGGCGACCTTCCTCCCGACACTGGGCTTCCTGTTCCGCCGTAAGTGTTGGGAGCGGGCCTTGGCCGCGTTGCCACACCTGTGCGGTCGCAGTCGCCAACGACAGCGCCAGAATTGATGGAGCGAACAAAGACGCCCTCTGGGAGTTGCTAATCACGCCGGCAGCTTCTCGGCCTCGACCTCGCAGGGCAGCGTCGCGGGCGTCGGCAGATCGTCGCCCTGCCGCTCATAGCCCATGACGCGCAGCACGCCGCTCGCCGGGCACATCTCGAGCGCCATCCGGGTGTAGGGATTGAGCATCGGCGGCTTCACCCAGCCAAAGCTGTCGCTGGCAAACGAGCCCTGGAACGAGGCCAGCCCGGTCCGGCGCGCCACGCTCTTGGCCGTGGCCTGCTTGTAGCTGGTCGTCAGCATCTGGTTGGCGCTGATGCGCCCTTCCCAGCCGCGCTGCTGCTCCAGCCAGTCGTTCGCTGCGCCGAAGTCGTCGATGCGCGTGGTGAAATCGGTTTCGGTGCGCTCGATGACACAGCGCTCGCCCTTGTGACAGCCGGCCAGCGTGAAGATCACCGGCCGCGCGATCGGCGTGAGCTCCAGCATCTGCTTGGCCTCGTGGTAGTCGGAGGCCTCCTCGAACACGAAGCGCAGCAGTTGATCGGGCGGAATGGCGCGCTGCCACAGCAGCGTGCCGAGCCCGTTGAGCGCAAAGTCCATCGGCCGCAGCAGGCGCAGATGCGTGCGGCGGCGCAGCGGCCCCTGGTTGATGCAGGCGCCGAACCGGCCCGGCGCGAGCCCGCTCAGCACGCCGACATAGCCCGGCCAGGTGACGTTGAAGAACTCGCCGGCCGCGCCCCGCATCCGGGCGATCTCGACATAGCGGCCCAGCCCCGGGAACGGCCAGTCGAGCGTCCGGGCCAGCCACGGCACGCCGCCCTCCTCGCGCGCCAGTGCGGTGCAGGACCATTGGTAGGAACCGTTGAGGAACCAGATACCGGGAAAGCCCAGCGTCACCGCAATGGCCTCGATCTCCAGGACGTAGGGCGAATCCGAGCGCTTGAGCCAGCGCCGCGCCATGCGGTCGAGCAGCGGCATGGCAGCACGCGCCGGAGCCGGCAGCCAGCTCAGGCAGGTGTCGCTCAGTCCCCGCGCCCGGATGCGGCCTTCGCGGGCGTGTTGCAGCGCACCGCCGTCGCGGACATCGATCACGGGAATGGACGGCAGACCGGGCGTCACGGCAATTCCCAAAGTCCTACTTGTCGGATGAACGACGGGAAGACTAGGCTTCGAGTGTTTCCAATAAAAGACGGCCAAAGGAAGGAAATGCGGAGGATTTCGGCACGCGCCTGCTGGGCGCTGGTCCTGCTGTCGTTTGCCCCGCTTTCGCTGGCGGCAAGCTCACCTTGCGCGGCGCAGACCTATCCCAACCGGCAGATCGAGCTGGTGGTCCCGTTCGTGGCCGGTGGCACCACCGACACCGTGGCGCGGCTGATCGCGCAGCGCCTGACCGACAGCTGGTCGGTTCCGGTCATCGTCAGCAACCGGCCGGGCGGCGGCAGCACCATCGGCACCAGCCAGGTCGCCAAGGCCGCGCCCGACGGCCACACATTGCTGGTCACCACCATCGCATTCGCGATCAATGCCAGCCTGCAGAAGCAGCCCTATGACGCCGTCAACGATTTCACCGCGATCAGCGAGCTTGCCTCGATCCCGCTGATGCTGGTGGTGCATCCGTCGCTGCCGGTGACCAACGTCAAGGAGTTCATCGAATACTCCAAGGCGCAACCGGCCGGCCTCGATTATGCTTCGTCGGGTCCCGGCACCTCGACGCATCTTGCGGCCGAGATGTTCAACGCCATGACCGGCTCGAAGCTGGTGCACGTGCCGTTCAAGGGCAATGCCGAGGTGCTCAACGCGCTGCTCGGCGGCCACGTCAAATCGCATTTCGCGCTGACCGCCTCGACGTTGCAGCATGTGCGCAGCGGCGCGCTGCGTCCGCTTGCGGTGACGACCGAGAAGCGGCTGCCCGATCTGCCGGATGTGCCGACCATCGCCGAGCTCGGCTATCCGGGTTACGAGATCAGCTCCTGGCAAGGCGTGTTCGCGCCGGCCGGAACGCCGAAGGAGATCATCGGCCGGCTCAACCAGGAAATCGTCGCGATGCTGAAGACGCCGGAGGTTCAAGCGCGGATCACCCGCGAGGGCGCCATTCCGATCGGCAACTCGCCGGAGGAGTTCGCAGCGCGCTTTCGGAACGAGGTCGAGAAATGGGCCCGCGTCGCCAAGAGCGCAGGCCTCGCCTCGACACAGTGATCATTCGCACACCAATCACTCGCCTGCGATGCGCGGCCGGCACAGCGCCCACAGCGCCGCGATCAGCACCACGTTGAGCGCGGCAAAGCCGGTCAGCACCGCCATCGTCGTCTCCGCGCCGTACCGCTCGATCAGCAGCGCGCCGGCCGACGGCGCGAGCGCCTGCGCGATCAGGCTCGGGAACGCCAGCCGGCCCATCAGCGTGGCGTAGCGGCCCGAACCGAACAGCGCGAGCGGCAGCGTGCCGCGCGCGATCCACATGATGCCGTAGCCGCCGCCGTAGATCAGGATGGTGAGCCAGAGCAGCGGCGAGCCGCCGAGCAGCATGATCAGGCCGATCAGCATCAGCGCGCAGGACGCCACCATGGTCCAGACAGGATGGTAGTTCGCGCCGAACATCCGTTCGACCACCCGCGCCCCGACCTGCGCGGGCCCGAACAGCGTGCCGAGCGTGACCGCGAAGGCGAAGCTCGCGCCGCGCTCCTGCAGAAAGACCATCATGTGCACGATCATGATCGAGCCGATGGCCCCGGCAATCGTCAGGATCGAAGCGATCAGCAGCAGGATCGGCCAGTCGTTGCCGGATGATGCGCCAGCCGCGCGCGCCGCCTCCTCGGCGCCGGCGTCGACCGCCTTGGCCGACGGCGATTGCGCCAATGGCGGCATCACCGACATCTGCAACGGCAACGACACGACCAGATGCAGGGCTGCATAAATCAGACAGGCGCTGCGCCAGCCGAACGTTTCGGCGAGCAACGCGCTGAGCGGCCAGCACACCGTCGAGGCGAAGCCGCCGAACAGCGTCAGGTTGGTGATCGGCGCTCGCGCGTCCCTGCCGTAGAGCTTGCCGAGCGCCGCGAACACCGCGTCGTAGAGCCCGGTGCCCATGCCGCCGCCCAGCACGACCCAGCCCAGCAGAAACACCGGCAGGTTTGGCGCAAGCCCGATGCAGCTCAGGCCTGCCGCATAGAGCAGCGAGGAAACCGCGAGCACGGGCCGGCCGCCGCGCCGGTCGATGATGCTGCCGACCTTCGGTGCGATCAGGCCCGCCACCAGCAGGCCGATCGAGGTGCCGCTGACCACCCAGGACAATGCCCAGCCGGTGTCGGCGACGATCGGCGGCGCCAGCACCGCCGGGAAATAGAACGACGTGCCCCAGCCGAGGATCTGAGCGATACCGAGTGCCGTGATGGTGACCGGGCGCGAGGCGTGCATCGAGCCGCGAATGTGCCCGCCCGGACACGGCATGCGCCAGCGGAAATTCGCAACCTGCGCCAGAAGAGCCGAAGCGCATGTTGTTGTGCCCTCTCCCTGAGGGAGAGGGCAGCTCGGAATGTACAACAGATGCAGTTGGGTGAGGGTTTACGGCCTCTCGATAGACCGTGACCCCTCACCCCATGCGAATGTACGGCACAGTCAACGTAGCCCTCTCCCACAAGGAGAGGGCGCATCAACAAACGGCTGCGTTTCTTGATGCAGTAGGACTAAGCTCGCGCAAAAGCCGGCTGACGCCGCAACATCGGGAGGACGCGATGCGCATGCTTGTCGCCGCAGTGCTGGCGCTTGCGGTTTCAGTGTCCGCGGCCGCCGCGCAACCCTCCGGCCCTGACGCCGCCAAGGACTATCCGAACCGCGCCATCCACATCGTGGTGCCCTTCCCAGCCGGTGGCCCGGCCGATGTCACGGCACGGCTGCTCGGACAGCGGATGAGCGAGGACTGGGGCCAGCCGGTGATCATCGACAACCGCCCCGGCGGCAACACGGTGATCGGCGCGCTCTCGGTCGCGAAGGCCGCGCCCGACGGCTACACGCTGCTGATGGCGATCGACTCCACGCTGGTGATGAACCAGTTCCTCTACAAGTCGCTGCCCTACGACCCGTTCAACGACTTCGCGCCGATCACCACCACGACCAAGACCGTCTCGGTGCTGGCCGTCTCGGCGCCAACCGGCCCGCAGTCCGTGAAGGAGCTGATCGCCAAGGCGAAGGCCGCGCCGGGCAAGCTCAACTACGGCGCCGGCACCATCACGGCGCAACTGATGGGCTGGCGCTTCCACAAGGCCGCTGGCCTCGACATCGTCTATGTGCCGTTCAAGGGCACGCCCGAAACCGTCAACGGCTTGCTGACCGGCAGTGTCGACATCATCTATGGATCACACGTCACCGTGGGCCCGCTCATCGATGGCGGCAAGGTCCGGGCGCTGGCGCGGCTCGACCGGGTTGCGCCTGCCTCGATGGCCAGCATCCCGACGCTCGCCGAGGCCGCCGGCCTTCCGGACCTGGAAGACATGTCGGTCTGGCTCGGCCTCGTGGCCCCGAAGGGCACGCCGGGAGCGATCATCGACAAGCTCCAGCGCAAGACCGCCGAGATCCTGACGGACCCAGCCATCCGGGCGAAGTCGGAACCGACCGGCGCGTTCCCGGTGATCAAGACCCCGGCCGGGTTCGGCGGCTTCATCCGGGAGGAGGCCGACCGCTGGTCCCGGGTGCTGAAGGAAACCGGGATCAGGTACGACTGAAACGCGGGTTCCGATCAGTGGAACCCAGGCGGTTCCCACCTATATTACGCAAGTGCGAAATTATCGTTTTGCACTGCAAACTTTCGTGTTGAATCCCGTCCCCAGAAGAAACATTATTCTAATATGGCGATGCCGGATCGCCCTGTTAACTAGTTATTTCCTACGGTATGCGCTAAAGTCATTGCTGCATCGCAACCAAAACGCTTTCGCCGGAACCCTCTCAGTATTATGTATTCCACGTAAAGAGGGACGGAATCGTCCGTTCCTTCAAAGGATTAACGACCATGTTCCTGACTCACCTGCTTGGCGTCTATCGCCAGTGGCGCCGCTACAACGAGAGCCTTCGCGAGCTCAACCGGCTCGGCGATCGCGAGCTGGCCGACATCGGCATCACCCGGGGCGACATTCCCCGCGTGGCCTGGGAAAACTCCGAGCACTAATCGGCTCTGAGGCCCCAACAGACAGCGCCCGCCAGATGGCGGGCGCTTTCGCGTTTAGAGGGGCCCGTTGAAGGGCTTGGACGCGCCTCAGGCGCCTTCCATGCCCTTGGACTTGAGCACGCCGGCCGCCGATGGGCCGGTCAGCACCTTGATGAAGGCCTTGGCCGCCTCGGCCTCCTTGGCGTGAGCGCTGACGCCCACCGCATAGACCGTGTAGTTCTGGATCTCGGCCGGCAGCGGCCCGATCAGGGTGACGCCCGGCTGGCCCGCGATCTCGCTGATCTGGTGGATGCCGATCTCGGCCTCGCCGGCCTTGACCAGGTCGGACACGTGGCCGCCCTTCTGCAGCTTGGACTTGGGCTTCACCTGGTCGGCGATGCCGAGCTTCACCAGCAGGTCCGCCACATAGATGCCGCTCGAGCCGCCGCTCGCCGGGTCGATGTAGCCGACCGTCTTGGCGGCCAGCAGCGCCTTCTTGAAGGCGTCGACCGTGCTGACATCGGGCTTCGGCGCGCCCTCCTTCACCATCACGCCGACGCCGACCTTGCCGACCCGCGCACTGGTGCCGGCCGCGATCTTGCCGGACTTGATGTAGTCCTCGATGCCCTTGGGCGACAGCACCAGCACGTCGAAGGTCTCGCCGTCGTCGACCCGCTTCTGCAGCTGGCCGACCGTGCCGTTGTCGACCACGACCTTGTGGCCGGTCGCCTTCTCGAACTCCGGCACCAGCGCCACCACGACCTGCTTGAAGGCTCCGGTGGTGAGCACCTTGATTTCAGCGGCCGCGGCCGGTTGCGCCATGATCCCGAAAACTCCGAATACGGCCCCGAACAGGAGCCCACTGCTGCGCTTCATTGTCGCCTCCAATGACCTGCGATCGGGGCGAAGAATGCCGGATTGAACACCCCTCCTCAATCCCGAACAAATGGATTGTCGGCCCGGCCTCGCCCCCTTAGGTATTCGGGATGTCATCACCCATTCACATCGTCGGCGGCGGGCTTTCGGGCTCGGAAGCGGCCTGGCAGATTGCCAGCCTGGGCGTTCCCGTGGTGCTGCACGAGATGCGGCCGCTGCGGCGGACCGACGCACACCGCACCGACGGCCTGGCCGAGCTGGTCTGCTCCAATTCGCTGCGTTCCGACGATCACGAGACCAATGCGGTCGGCCTCCTCCACGAGGAGATGCGGCGGCTCAATTCGCTGGTGATGCGGGCCGCCGACGGCAACCAGGTTCCGGCCGGCGGCGCGCTCGCGGTCGACCGCGACGGCTTTTCGGCCGCCATCACGGCTGCGATCGAAGGTCATCCGCTGATTACGATCGCGCGCGAGGAGATCGCGTCGCTGCCCGACGACTGGGACAGCGTGATCGTTGCGACCGGTCCGCTGACCTCGCCGGCGCTGGCGGAATCCATTGGGGCGATGACCAGCGAAAGCTCGCTCGCCTTCTTCGACGCGATCGCACCGATCGTGCATCGCGACAGCATCGACATGAACGTGGCCTGGTTCCAGTCGCGCTACGACAAGGCCGGTCCCGGCGGCTCGGGTGCCGACTACATCAACTGCCCGATGGACCGCGCGCAATACGAGGCCTTCGTCGCGGCATTGCTCGCGGGCGACAAGACGCAATTCCACGAGTGGGAAAAGTCCACGCCCTATTTCGACGGCTGCCTCCCCATCGAGGTGATGGCCGAGCGCGGCGTCGAGACGCTGCGTCACGGTCCGATGAAGCCGGTCGGCCTCACCAATCCGCACGATCCGCAGGTCAAGGCTTACGCGATCGTGCAGCTTCGCCAGGACAACAAGCTCGGCACGCTGTTCAACATGGTCGGCTTCCAGACCAAGCTGAAGCACGGTGAGCAGACCCGTATCTTCCGCACCATTCCGGGGCTCGAGCGCGCCGAGTTCGCGCGGCTCGGCGGCCTGCATCGCAACACGTTCCTCAATTCGCCGAAGCTGCTCGACGAGACGCTGCGCCTGAAAAGCGCGCCCAAGCTCCGCTTCGCCGGCCAGATCACCGGCTGCGAAGGCTATGTGGAATCGGCGGCCGTCGGCCTCATGGCCGGCCGCTTCGCCGCGGCCGAGCGGCGCGGCGAGCCACTCGTGCTGCCGCCCAGGACCACCGCGCATGGCGCGCTGCTCGGCTACATCACCGGCGACCACGTCGACACCATCGACGCAGGCCCCCGCTCGTATCAGCCGATGAACGTCAACTTCGGGCTGTTTCCGCCGCTCAAGCAATTCCCGACCAAGGCGCCCGACGGCACGAAGTTGCGCGGTCCCGCCAAGGCCGTCGCCAAGAAGCGCGCCATGTGCGCACTGGCGCTCGCCGATCTCGACCAGTGGATCGGCGGCGCACGCGCCGCCGCGGAATAATCAGAAGCCCTTGCGCAGATTGCTGCGCGCCGCGCGCCACAGCGCCCATTGCCGCCGCCATTGCGGCAGCTCCGATGGCGCGAACGGCTGGTAGCTTCGCCGCTCCATCCGGTCGAGCGCGGGCCGCACCAAAGCAACCGGCAACAATGCCGGCAGAACCTCCGCGGGAACGGTCTTCAGCCCGTCACGCACGCTGGTGAGATGCTGCCGCGCCCGCAGCCGCAACTCGGCGAGCACCGCGCGAAGCTCGGTGGTGGCTTTGCCGGCGAAAATATCGCTGTCCTGCGCGATGTAACGGTGCATCAGATCGGCCGGCAGATAGAGCTGGCCGCGCGAAGCATGGATCGGCAGCGCCCTGAGAAGTCCCGCGACCGCGTAGGCAATCCCCGCGTGTTCCGCGACCTCGGCGATCTCCGGATCGCGGCCGTCGCGCAAAATGCGCGCCGCCAACTCGATCAGCACCGACGACGTCTCCCGACCATACCGCTCCAGATAGTCCACGCTCGCCATCGGCTCGTCGTAGAGATCGAACGAGCGGGCATCGATCAGCGTCGTCAGCGCCTGCGGCGAGAGGCGATATCGCACCACGGTGCTGCGCAGCGCAGCCGCGACCGGATGCGCGTCGATATCGCCGCGGCCCATACCGCCCAAGACATCGCGCCACCATTGCAGCCGGATCTCGCCCGGCATCGGCTCGCGGGCGAGCTCGCGCGTCCGCGCGACCTCCAGATTGAAGGCATAGAGCGCGTGCAGCGCCCGCCGGTATTTGGGTGGAGCAAAAAGCGTTGCGAGAAAGCGGTCCTTGTCGCCTTCGCGAACCAGCGCCTCGCAATGATCGAATGCATCCGCCATATCGGCAACGTAGCGGGATTCTCAGTCCACTGCGATGAAGCCCGCGGCGACTCTACGGCCTTCTTCGAGCAGAATGTTGTAGGTGCTCACCGCCGTGCCAGTGCGCGAGCTCTCGATATTGATCTTCAACGCGCGGAAGCGGTCGAACAGCGCGTCGGGCATGATCCAGCGGTCGTTGCCCGCACCGAGCAGAAACAGCCCGATCTCGTCGGCTTCGGCGAAAACCCGTTCGAGCGATTGCTCGGTGATGTCGCCCGCCGAAACCACCGGCCAAGCCCAGACCCCGCTCGGCAGGCACAGCAGCGAGCCGCGATGCGACATGCCGCCGAAGCTGAAGCCGCCTTTGCCGTAGCCCTCGATCGGCACGCGGCGCGGCAGATGCGGCGCGTCGCCTCCCGCCGCCACCTCAGCCTTCGTCCTTCTGGGACTCGCGGCCTTCGCCGACGCCGAGATAGATCAGGATCGGCGCCGCGATGAACACCGAGGTATAGGTGCCGACCAGCACCACGCCGAACATCATGGTCGCGGTGAAGCTGTGGATCGCATTGCCGCCGAAGATCAGCAGCGCGAGCAGCGCGAGCGTCACGGTGACGTGGGTGATGATCGAGCGCGACAGCGTGGCGTTGACCGAGATGTTGAGCAGGTCCGCCATGCTCAGGCGCTTGTATCGGCGCAGCATCTCGCGGATACGGTCGTAGATGACGATGGTGTCGTTCAGCGAATAGCCCAGGATCGTCAGCAGCGCCGCGATGCTGGTGAGGTCGAAGTCGATCTGCGTCACCGACATGAAGCCGATCGTCAGCACCAGGTCGTGGACGTTGGCGATCATGGCGCCGAGCGCGAACTGCCATTCGAACCGGAACCAGAGATAGATCAGGATCGCCATGATGGCGAGCATCAGGCCGAGCGTGCCGCTGGTCAGAAACTCGGTCGAGACACGCGCGCCGACCACCTCCAGGCGGACAATCTCGAAGTCCTTGTCGATCACAGCGCGGACCTTCGCGACCGCGGCCTGCTGCGCCTCCTCGCCGCCTGGCTGCTGCGCCCAACGGATCAGCACGTTGGGCGGCCCGGACTGCTGGAAGTTCTGAAGGTTCTGAAGCTGCACCTCGCCGATGCCAAGCCCGCTCAACGTACCGCGCATCTTGGCGAGATCGGCCTGCCCCACCTTCGACTGCACCTCCATCAAGGTACCGCCGACGAAGTCGATGCCGAAGTTCAGGCCGTGAACGAAATACAGCGTGATCGCCAGAATCGACAGCAGCGCCGACAGCGGAAAGCTGATGCGCCGGAAGCGCATGAAATCGAACTTGGTGTCATCGGGTACGATGCGAAGAAGGCGCATGGGCGCTTGAAATCCAGAAGTTCGATTGTTCAGGTCGGCAAGAGATCAGATAGGAGATCAGACACGGGATCAGATCGGCACGGTTTTGGGCCGCCACCAGCGAACCCACATCGCCACGATGAGGCGGGTCAACGTGAAGGCGGTGAAGACCGTGGTGACGATGCCGAGGCCGAGCGTGACGGCGAAGCCGCGCACCGGACCGGTGCCGACATAGAACAGCACAGCGGCCGCGATGAACGTGGTGATGTTGGAGTCCATGATGGTGGCGAGCGCGCGGGAGAATCCTGCGTCGATCGCCATGATGGCCGTGCGCCCGGCCCGCACCTCCTCGCGGATGCGTTCATAGATCAGCACGTTGGAATCCACCGCGATACCGACGGTGAGCACCACGCCGGCGATGCCGGGCAGCGTCAGCGTCGCATTCAACAGCGACAACAGGCCGAAGATCATCGCGACGTTGAACAGCACCGCGATGTTGGCGAACAGGCCGAACAGGCCGTAGGTCACGAACATGAAGATCACGACCAGCGCCGCGCCCAGGTACGAGGCCTTCGTACCTTTCTCGATGGAATCCTGGCCGAGGCCTGCGCCGACGACGCGCTGCTCGATCACGGTGAGCTTCGCCGGCAGCGCACCAGCGCGCAGCAGCACGGCAAGCTTGTTGGCGGACTCCACGGTGAAGCTGCCGGAGATCTGGCCAGAGCCCTGCAAGATCGGCTCGCGGATCACCGGGGCCGACAGCACCTCGTTGTCCAGCACGATGGCGAACGGCTTGCCGACGTTCTCGGTGGTCACCTGGGCAAAGCGGCGCGCGCCATTGTTGTTGAAGCGGAACGTCACAATCGGCTCGCTGGTGCGCTGATCGAAACCGGGCTGCGCGTCAGTGAGGTCGGCGCCCGAGACCAGCACCCGCCTCTCGACCAGATATTTCTGGTTTTTGTCGGTGTCGGCGCCGGAAAGCAGCTCGGAGTCCGGCGGTACGTTGTTGGGGTCCACCTGCTCGGCCGGTATCGACTGGTCCACCATGCGGAATTCCAGCTTGGCGGTCTTGTTCAGGATGTCGAGGATTTCCTTGGGATCGTTCAGGCCCGGCACCTGCACCAGGATACGGTTGAGGCCCTGCCGCTGAATCGACGGCTCGACCGTGCCGGTGAAATTGAGGCGCCTCTCGAGAACCTGAATCGACTGCTCGACCGCCTGGCGGACGCGCTCGACGATGGCCGGCTCGGTCGGGGTCAGCCGGATCAAGCCGTTGCCGGCATCCACAACTTCAAGGCTGCGCTGGCCGGTGGTGCCGAGCACGCCGCCCATCGGCTGCGACAGCTCGCGCATTTTCTGCAAAGCGAGCGCCGGATCGACGCCCTGGCGGACGCGGAACTCGACGGTGTTGCCGCGAATGGTCGGCGCACCGCCGAGCCGGTTTTCGCGGGCCACCCGCAGCACGTCCTCGCGGAGCTGGCTGACCTTTTCCTTGCGGACGTCGTTGGCGTCGACCTCGAGCAGGATGCTGACGCCGCCGCGCAGATCGAGGCCCAACACGATGTGGCGTTGGGCCCATTGCGGCCACGTCTTCACCTGCTGCTCGGGAAAGAAATTCGGGATCGCGAAGGCGCAGACCAGCAACGTGATCGCGATGATCCCGAATGCCTTGAGGCGGGAAAAATGCAGCATCGGCGTGAAGCGGTCGCTAACCGGTCGCTGGCGCGATCAGCTCGACGCGCCCTCCTGTTTCACCGGCTCGCCCTTCGCGCGGACATCGGCCAGCATCGAACGCATCTGCCGAATGCGCACGCCGTCGGCGACTTCGACTTCGACCTGATCGTCATCGACCACCTTGGTGACCTTGCCGACCATGCCGCCCGTGGTGACCACGGTGTCGCCCTTGCGGACGTTCTTGATCATCTCCTGATGCTGCTTCTGGCGCTTCTGCTGCGGCCGCAGGATCAGGAAATACATGATCACGAACATCAGCACCAAAGGGATCATGAATGACGTCAGAGGACTGTCGGCTCCTCCAAACAAGCCACCCTGGGCGAATGCGGGCGTGGTGAACATCAAAGGGCCTCTGGCGGCGGTGCGTCCCGATAGCGCCCGCTGCCGCTGCGGGGCCGGAAATGTGCGCGGAATATAGCCGCCACCCGCCCAATTGCAACGCTGCCCTCTGCGGCCAAAGGGCTTAAATATTCAAGGTTTTCCGGATTCTGCCGCCTTGCGACGGCAAGTCCCAGCCGGTAAGGGAGCGGCCAACCGAAGGCACTCCTATGGCGAAATCCCGCTCCAGTTCGAAGTCGCGTCCCAAAGCTCCCGCAAAGCCTGCAACGAAGCCCCAATCCACAGCCGCCCCGGCCCTTTCCGCCGACACGCTCGGCCGGATCGCGGCGGCGCTGGAGCGGCTGTCGCCGCCCGGCCACGCGGCCTCGGATTTCGATTCCGCCGACGCCTTCATCTGGCAGCCCAAGGGGGCGCGGCTCGTGCCGGTGCCGCGCGTCAACCGCGTCGAGATGGTGCTGCTTCAGGGCATCGACCGGATGCGCGACATCCTGATGGAGAACACCGAGCGTTTCGCCAAGGGCCTGCCCGCCAACAACGCGCTCCTTTGGGGCGCGCGCGGCATGGGCAAGTCGTCGCTGGTGAAGGCCGCGCACGCGCAGGTCAACAAGGCGATCGCCCACGGCAATCTCAAGCTCGTGGAAATCCACCGCGAGGACATCGAGAGCCTGCCCGAGCTGATGAGCATGGTGCGGCCGCAGCCCTACCGTTTCATCGTGTTCTGCGACGACCTCTCGTTCGACGCCGAGGACACCTCCTACAAGTCGCTCAAGGCGGTGCTCGACGGCGGCATCGAGGGACGGCCCGAGAACGTCATCCTCTACGCGACCTCCAACCGCCGCCATCTGATGTCGCGCGACATGATGGAGAACGAGCGCTCGACCGCGATCAATCCGGGCGAGACCGTCGAGGAGAAGGTCTCGCTGTCCGACCGCTTCGGCCTGTGGCTCGGCTTCCACCGCTGCAGCCAGGACGAGTTCCTGGCGATGGTCCAGGGCTATGTCAGCCATTTCAAGATTCCGATCGGCGAGGACGACCTGCGCCGCGAGGCGCTGGAATGGTCGACCACGCGCGGCGCGCGCTCGGGGCGCGTGGCATGGCAATACGTGCAGGACGTCGCCGGCCGGTTGGGCGTAAAGCTTTCGGGGTGAGCCACACGCTCCGCTGTCATTCCGGACGCTGCCACAAGCGCGTTCACGCGCGTCTTCGACGCACTATGGCAGCGATCCGGAATCCATGACCACGACTCGGGGTTATGGATTCTGGGTTCGCGAGCTTTCGCTCGCGCCCCGGAATGACATCTGAGTTTGCCTCGCGCTCTCACAACAACATCAGCATTCATACAGGCGTGCCTCATCGGCCCCTGAAGCAGTAAGGCGCGGGGCGCCGCCTTCATTTCCTTCCTCCCTCCAAAGAGGGAGCGGAGCGCCGGTTCAGGCGCACCGTAACGTTGGCACCTTTGGAGGTGCCCACCTGCCGTGTTAGCGGCAGGCGCGCCCTCCGGCGCTCCACTGTGGCGTTTCTCGGCTCGGGACCGCTCTTCCGGGCGCGGGCAGACGAGCACAACCTCGCCCCGATCCAGGCGGCATTGGCGCCGCCCTTCAGCCCGTCCACGTCCAGCCCTTAAAGGGCAGCCCCGTCTTGCGACGGCGCGGGCGGTGATCCGAGACGACCCGGGGCCCTGACTACGTCGGCCAGAGATCCGGGCGCCACACCCTGCCCCATCAACTAAGCGTCCCTAGAAGACACCCTCAACTGAGCAAAGCATGCCCGGAATACAGGGTCCGGAAGAGAAGAAAAGATTATTGCGATTTCGAGTGTGAATTCACTGGGGACACAGCGGGACGCTTGATCGAGCTGAGCGTCGGCGTGCCGAACCACCGGATGACGGCTTCGCTGTCTCCTCGATCTCAACGCGCGCAACAACAGCGGCGCGGTCACGCTGCTGGCGCAACTGCGATAGGGTCGCGCTTCGGAAATCGGTGGTGGCTTGCCGTCTCGCCGGGCTAAGCCGCCAGATGCGGGGGAGCCGTGACGGAAGCGCGCGCGGCAAGCAATGCGCGAATACGCTGCGGCACTTGCCTGTGCCCCATGGCGCGTGAATAGCAGAGCTCCTCGATCCGCTTCCCGTCGGGGAACAGGCTTTCGTGCTCGGCCCAATTGTCGAACGCCAACCGATTCACATTGTCGACGAACGTCTCTGCCGGCGTGTTCTCGGCCAGGATCAGCGAATGGTCCTCGACCTCGACGTGATAGTAGGTGAACGTCACCGGTACATTCTTCTCACGCACAATCGACGTCCCATTCACCAGTGCCCCGGCTTGGATCAGCACGTCATCCACCAGCAGGGCGTGATCGGGCGACAGCAACAGATCGTTCGCCGGGACATTGTCCGCGAGCGCGCCGGCCTTGATCCGAATGGGCAGGACGCGCAGCGGATCGGCAAAGCGCGTCGACACCGTCTGCCGGCCCAGCCAGCAGATCGGCAGCGTCCGTCCGTCGGTGGTCACGACAAGGTCGCCTCGTATCAGCGTTTCCACCGCGACCTCGCCGGAGGTCGTGCGTATGCGTGTTCCCGGGAAAAAGCAGACCGCATCGGGCGGCGCGGTAACGACAAACGAGACAGGCTGGGTCGAGCTCTCCTGATGATTGTCGGTGACGGTGACTTGGTAGGAGACGGTCAGGGTGTCGCCCGGTTGCAGAAAATCAAACGCACTGTCGGGCGCGGCATAGGTCAGGCCGATTGATCCGGAGCCGGTGCCGCTGCTGTCGGCCAGCACGGGCGTGAGCTGACTTGCAGCAGCCAAGGCTGCCTGTTGGGTCTCGGTGAGGATCCCGCCCGACCATGAGAATGCCGGCGCCCCGAAGCTTGTGGTGTGAGTGTCGTCCAGGTCGAGATCAGAGAAATCGAGCGTCGCCGAAGCCACCTCTTGATGGTTCAGGTCGGCGGCCGCGTGCGGCCCCGTGTCCGCGCCCAGCACAGGCGCGTCGTTCGCTCCGATAATCGTGAAGGTAACAGGCTGTTGCGAGGTTGAGCCGTAAGGATCGACCGCGGCGATTTGATAGGTCAGCTTCAACGTCTCGCCTGCGGCGAGAAAATCAAACAGCCCGTCGGGGGCCGAGTAGGTAAACCCGACGGTGCCTTGGTAATAGTTCCCGTGTGATGGTGATGGATTCTGTCCGATATATGCAGTCGGAGCGACAATCGGCAGTCAGAATCGGGCTGTTGTTGGAGTCACTGCTCATCCGCAACCCACGCTCTATATTGGGCTCAAGCTGACGTCTCGATTTCGGACAGATTTCTTTTCCGAGGCGCCGGTGCCCTTGTCTGTTCGCCTTATCGTTCCGGCCGATTTCCCGCACGCGCCGCGCGAGAGCTAAGTCATCGTGAAACTATCGCGTCAACGAAACATTCTGCATCGATCGGGAACCCGTGGCGGCTTGGCTCCGCACCAGGGGCCCCGCCGGCTGCGCGGCCATCGGCCTGATGCATCAGCATGAGCACGGGCACATGCGCCACGGCCACGACGAGGAACGCCATCGTCTCAAGAGCTGCCTGCATTTGCATCGATCCCATCGCGAGCCGCCGACATCCAAAAGGCAGCTTGGTTTCTCGCTTTGGGCCGCAAGCTAGTTCGGCATTGCTCGAGCCAGCAACGGAACAGTTTGCATGGATCGGGAACCGCGAAGTATCGGCGGCGTCAACCAGTTCGCCGATTCTCCACTTCGCGCGCCGGGCTAGTTCAGCGAAGATCGATCCAGCAAAGGAAGACTTTTCATCAATCGTCCACGCCCGGCTTTCGAGGCTTCCGCGCGCTGCGCAAGAGTGTAAGAGATGTCGTGCGCGACCATGGTGTCGGCGATGAAGCGGTCGAACGCCTCGATAAGTCTCGGCAGCACTTGGACGAAATGGCCTCGTCCCCGCTTCAAGCGGACGAGTTCGTCCTTTTCGGCCTGCTGCAACAGCTTGCGGACCTGGGTGCGCGACACGCCGAACCGGGCGCCAATATCGGAATAGGAGATTTCGCGCGTGGCCTCACCGCTGGAACCGGCAAGATGCAACAGCTTGATGATCGTCATGATGCCGCCCTCCCGGATCATGAACTGCATCATGGTCGCGTTGCGCGCCATGAGCTGCGCGGAGAACTGAAACATGCTGATGGCGACGAGGCGTTGCGTCTGCTGAAATACCGGATCGCGCTGCATGATGCGCCCGTAGCCCGGGTCGGGGTACAACACCTGTAGCGGAGCGTAGTGCGACACGAGCCAGTCCTGATCCTGGGCAAGCATCTTGTCGGTCGGCGTCAGAATGCGGATGCGGCGGTCGCGTGGCGACGACACCTGTTCGAGATAACCGGTCTTTATCAAGCGGGAGACCAAGTCGGCGACACGGCGCGGGCTTGCCAGCTTGAAGACTTCCATCGACCGCTTCACCAGCTTCAACGTCGGCCACGTCGCTGGGTCGGCCTCATCGTAACGCGCATGAAGGCACATGATCACGACGAACATGACGTTGCGCCCGACCTGGAGCAGAAGCCGGTTCAGGAAGGGATCATGTTCGTAGAGCGCAAGCATCGCCTGCAGCATGGCATTGCGCGCTTCCGAAAATCTCGGGTGAGCGAGGATTTCCTCGACGGAAAGGTCGGTGGGGAATTCCGTCTCGTCGATTTCAAGCACGCTCCCTCCCTGCCCGCGGCCGGAGCGCCAACGTATCATCGAGCGACGCGAGACTTTCTTGTATTCTCAGCTTGCGGCAGGAAACGAGTGTTGATGGCAGCTTAACGTGCATTTTCAACGCGGATTGACCGTGTATTTGGCTCTACTACCCACCGAGCGATGATCGCATACTAAATTGAACAGGTTTGGCCTCGCAAGCATTCCCCGCTGATCGCCCAAGTTCATACCGGATCTTGCGCACGCTCGGGCCGCTCTTTCCGGCAAACCGGACGGACGAGCTTTCACCTCGCCCCGATCCAGGCGGGCTCACCTGCCCCACCGTTCATCCGCTCCACGTCCAGCCATCCAAGGCAGCCCCGTTTTGCGACGGCGCGGGCGGTGATCCGAAACGACCCGGTGCTCTGTGTTGCATCGACACAGAGACCCGGGCGGCACACCCTGCTCCGCCACAGAGAGGCCTCTAGATGACGCCCTCAACTGAGCAAGGCATGTCCGGAATACAGGTTGGAAAAAGAAGAAAAGATTATTGCGATTTCGGGTGTGAATTCACTGGGGACGGAGGCGGCAAATTGTCGAAGGTGCGTCGGCAAAGGCGGTGTCATTCCGGACGCTGCCATAAGCGCGTTCACGCGCGTCTTCGACGCGCTATGGCAGCGATCCGGAATCCATAACCCCGAGTCGTGGTTATGGATTCCGGGTTCGCGCCTTCGGCGCGCCCCGGAATGACGGCGGTGGCCTGCGGCGGCCACCCCGCTCCGCACACGCGTCCCGCACACAGCCGCGCAGCCAGCGATGCGCCGGGTCGGCATCGAGCCGCGGATGCCAGAGCAGCGAGATCGTGAGCTCCCGCGCCGGCACCGGCAGCGCAAAGCTGTGCATGCCGGAGCGCAGGCTTGCGGTGTGCCGCTCGGGCACGCTGGCGATCAGGTCGGAGGTCCGCGCCAGAGCGAGCGCGGTGGCAAAGCCGCCGACGATGGTGGCGACCTCGCGCGTGAGCCCCAACTGCTGCAGGGCTTCGTCGATCGGTCCCTTGTCCAACCCGCGCCGCGAGACGCCGATGTGCCGGCCGGCCGCATAGCGGGCCGGCGTGATCTTGCCCCGGCTGAGCGGATGGCCCTTGCGCACCACACCGATGAAGCGGTCGCGGAACAGCGCCTGCGCCCTCACCTCCGGACCCATCGTGTCGCCGACCACGCCGGTTTCCAGATCGACGCTGCCGTCGCGCAGCGGCCCGCTGTCTTTGTCCGGCTTCTGCATGAAGCGCAGCCGCACGCCGGGCGCTTCGCGACTGACACGGGCGATGAGCTCCGGCCCGAACGTCTCGACGAAGCCCTCGCTGGTCCGCAATGTGAATGTCCGCTCCAGATGCTCGAGGTCGAGCCGCTCGGCCGGGCGCAGCACTGCTTCGGAGTCCTGCACGAGCTGGCCGACGCGGCCGCGCAGCTCGAGCGCGCGCGGCGTCGGCACCAGGCCACGCCCGGCCCGGACCAGCAGCGGATCGCCGGTGGTCTCGCGCAGCCGCGCCAGCGCCCGGCTCATTGCCGACGGGCTCAGCCGCAGCCGCGACGCGGCGCGGGCCACGCTGCCTTCGGCCAGCAGCACATCCAGGGTGACCAGCAGGTTGAGATCGGGTCTCGCCATGGGCCGATCCTAGCACGTCCGACCGGGATATGGCGTCAGACGCACGAATATAGTGCAAATGATGCGCATACCGCCATGTCCGGCCGAGGGCTACGTTTCCCGCAATCGGGAAAGGAAGATCATGCTGAAATCGATGATTGCCGGACATGATGGAGCGGTCGCGCCGGAAGCGGAAGCTCAAAGCAGCGCGGACCGGACGCCTTGGGCGCTCGCCAGCCTTTCGCTCTCCATGCTGCTGCCCTCGCTCGGCATCAGCATTGCCAACGTGGCGCTGCCGACGCTTGCCCAGGCGTTCGGCGCCTCGTTTCAGGCCGTGCAGTGGATCGTGCTGGCCTACCTGCTCGCCATCACCACGCTCATCGTCAGCGCCGGACGGCTCGGCGACCTCACCGGCCGCCGGCGGCTGCTGCTCGCGGGCCTCGCCGTGTTCACCACGGCCTCGGTGCTGTGCGGGGTGGCGCCGACGCTCTGGCTGCTGATTGCCGCGCGCGCCGCGCAGGGCCTCGGCGCCGCCGTGATGATGGCGCTCACCATGGCGTTCGTCGGCGATACGGTGCCGAAGGAAAAGACCGGCAGCGCCATGGGACTGCTCGGCACCATGTCGGCGATCGGCACCGCGCTCGGCCCGTCGCTCGGCGGCGTGCTGATCGCCTGGCTGGGCTGGCGGGCGATCTTCCTGGTCAGCGCACCGCTCGGCGTCGCGACCTTCCTGTTCGCGTTTCGCACCCTGCCCGCCGACCGCGGCGGAGCGAAGACTGATCGGGCGGGCTTCGATCTTGCAGGAACGCTGCTGCTCGCCCTGACGCTCGCGGCTTATGCGCTCGCCATGACGCTCGGGCGCGGCAGCTTCGGTCCGCTCAACATGGTGCTGCTGCTCGCCGCGGCCTTCGGTGTCGGCCTGTTCGTGCGCACCGAGACGCGCGCGGCCTCGCCGCTGATCCAGCTGGCGATGTTCCGCGATCCCGCGCTGGGCGCTGGACTTGCCATGAGCGCGCTGGTCTCAGCGGTGCTGATGGCGACGCTGGTGGTTGGGCCGTTCTATCTCGCTCAAGGGCTCGGGCTGGAAGCGGCGATGGTCGGCGCCGTGCTGTCGGCCGGTCCACTGGTCGCGGCGCTGACCGGCGTGCCGGCCGGCCGCATCGCGGATCGTCTGGGCGCTTCGCGCATGACCGTCGCCGGGCTGGTCGGGATCGCGGCGGGTTGCCTGCTTCTCGCAGCGCTGCCGACAAGGTTCGGCATCGCCGGTTACATTGCGTCCCTTGTCGTCATGACCATCGGGTATGCGCTGTTCCAGACTGCCAACAACACCGTCGTGATGAGTGATGTCCGGCCCGAGCAGCGCGGCGTGGTGTCCGGCATGCTCAATCTGTCGCGCAATCTCGGGCTGGTCACAGGCGCGTCGGTGATGGGCGCGGTGTTCGCGTTTGCCTCGGCGGCCGCGGATATCACCGCGGCGCATCCCGAGGCCGTGGCCAGCGGGATGCGGATCACGTTCGCCGTCGCAGCGGTGTTGATTGTTATCGCGCTCGCGATAGCGCTTGGAGGGCGTGTTCTCGCAGAGCGGTCATTCCGGGGCACGAGCGCAACCGAGACTTACGATCCATAACCCCGACTTGTGGTTATGGACTCCGGATAACCGCGCTTCGCGCGGTTTCCGGAATGACAGCGGTGGGTGTGGCGGCGCTGCGGGAATGCAGCGTCGCGCCTGCGGCTAGCCCGCGCCGCCCTTGTTGAGGAACGGCGCCGGATCGACCGGGGTCGAGCCCTTGCGGATCTCGAAGTGCACCTGCGGCGCGTTCACGCTGCCGGTCTGGCCGGCCTTGGCGATGATCTGGCCGCGCTTCACGGTGTCGTCGCGCTTGACCATGATCTCGCTCGCGTGCGCGTAAGCGGTCACGTAGCCGTTCGAGTGCCGGATCAGCACCAGATTGCCGTAGGTCTTGAGCTCGTTGCCGGCATAGGCCACGACGCCGTCCTCGGCCGCCTTGATCGGCGTGCCCTCCGGCACCGAGACGTTGATGCCGTCGTTCTGCTGACCCGAAGGCTTCGGACCGAACGCCGCAATGACGCGGCCGTTGACCGGCCAGCGGAAGCCCGGCAGGGCTGCAGTCGCCTCCTGCTTCACCTTCGGCGGCTCAGGAGCGTCGGCAGCGGGGCTCACCACATTCGCAGTCGGCGCGGGCGCAGGCGCGGCCGGGACGGTCGCAACCCGCTGCGGGACAGGCGCGGCCTTCGGCTGCGCGATCTTCGGCTGGGCGATCTGAGGCTGCGCAACAACCGGCGCGGGCTTGGCCGGAACGGCGGCCACCGGCGCAGGCGCGGGCTGCCGCGCTGCGAGCTGTTGCGGCGCGCCCTTCACGCCCGGAATGACGATGCGGTCGCCGACCTTCACCATGGTCGACGGCGGGATGTGGTTGGCGCGCGCGATCTCGACGAGCGGCTTGTTGTACTGCCGCGACAGCTTCATCAGCGTCTCGCCCGGCGCGATGATGTGGACGTGCGGGCCGGACGCCGCGTGCGTGGCTGCCTGATAGGTCGGCGGCGGGCTGATCGGCATCGTGGGCTTGGGCGCGACCGCCGCAGCGTTCAATGGCATCGGCGCGCCGGGACGCGGCGCCGCATTGGTGCTGCCGGTGACCTCGTACTTCGGGATCACCAGGCGCTGGCCCGGCCGCAGCGTCGAGCCGTTCGGCAGGTTGTTGGCCTCGGCGATCGCCGAGGCCGGCACGCCGTAACGCTTGGTGATGCTGTCGATGGTATCGCCGCGCTGCACCGTGATGGCGGTGCCGCCCTCCCAGTTCCAACCGGAGCGCGCCGCGGCCTGGGCCGGACGCGTCGGTGGCGGGAGCGGTTCGGGGCTGGCGCCGCCCGGATGATAGGACGCCATGCCGGACGAGCCGCCGGCCTGACCGACAGCAGGCCTTGTCGCAGGCGGTCCAGAATTGGGTGGGCTGGCGTAAGGCGCATTGGGCGGCGGCAGCGGCGCGCTCTGCACGCTGCCATAGCGCTGCGGCTGCGGCTCCCTCACCGATCCGGTGACCTCGTGCGACGACGCCTGGGCCTGCGGACGACCGCCATAGGGATTGGAGTCAAACCGATGGGTATCGGTGCTGCACGCAGCGGCCGTCATCGAAATCGAGGCCAACAGCGCAAAACGGAACACAGCAAGCCAGCAACGAGGCTCGGCGACGCGACGCATAGGCGTTCCCACTCATACGCAACACACACAAACGAGTGGTCAGTAAACAGCCCTCGGGTAAATAACCGTTTAAGTTTTAAAGACTCCCTCAACCCTAACGCCAAACGTGAGATTCGCCGCCACATTGGTGGGAACCGAGTCGTTTGCCGCCACAATTGGTGGCGGCAGGCGCCCGTCCCGCGGAATGAGGACGCTAACCCGTTTTCACCGGGGACGGAGCCAGCAGCCCCGCCAACGCGCCTACCGCGGCCGAACCAATCGCGACGAGAGCTTCGGGAAGCGCGATCTTTGTATCCCCCTTCGCGATGATAGCGAGCGCTATGCCTCCACTGACGGTCAGAAGCAGGGAGACGCCGAGAAACATCACGACGGCCCGGTAAATCCAGACGTCGCTGTTGAGCGGAGTGGGAATGTCCTTGATGCTGTTCGCAACAATTTCACGCACCTCTTGTGGAACGTCTGCCCGCGTGGTCAGCGGCGCCAGTTGCCTTATGACTTCGTCTTTGTCGGCCATGTTTCTGTCCCTCCCGGCAGATCATCGTTTACGGAACGATACGCACGCTCTCCCGGCCAACCGTGTTTCCAGCTCCATCCCTGATCATGATTTCGATGGAGCCGCATTGAGTCTGCCGGGTCTTCATGAATGTGCGAAACGAGAAGAAGCCGTCGCTCTCAAACTGGTCGGATAGCAACCGGCTAACGTCGGACCACTTCTGCTGCGTGATGCCGATCGATACGGTGTCACTGCGAATTCCACCGCAGAAAATCACCGCATCGGCGTCAAGCTGATCCTTGTCGTGCAGATACTGCATGGCCTTGTCCCGGCCGAGTATCGTCATCGAGAAATACAAGGCCCCTTGATCCAGCGTCCTTCGCGAGATCTGTCCATTCAGAGCCGGACCGATCACCGAGTAGTTTCCATCGTTCAAGACGCGGGCTGAAAATCGTGGCTTGGCGATAACGAAAACGTCGTCGCCCCAGGCCGCGGAACCGGCGGCGAACTGCAAAAGCACCAACACGCCGGCAAGCAGCTTCATGAGCCCCTCCGGCTCACGGTTGCAAAACTCTCATATACAATCAAGGGGCAAGTCCCAGGGAACCGCGGCCCGAATGTCGCATTCGGTGGCGTGCTGCCGCTGTTCTTTAAAGCTCCCTCGCCTTCCCGGGCAGCAGCTGCACGAAGCGCACTGCGATCAGGTTGTCGCGCTTGAGCCAGCCGTTGGTCTTGGTCAGCCGCGCCAGCTCCTGGTGGCCGTCCGGCGGGCCGAGCGGCGCCACCATGATGCCGTCCTCGGCGAGCTGCTCGGTCAGCGCCTGCGGCACCTCCGCGGCCGCAGCCGTGACGATGATGCGGTCATAAGGCGCCCGGCTCGGCTCGCCGGCAAAGCCGTCGCCGGTCACCACCTCGACGTTGTTGTAGTCCAGCGTCTTCAGCCGCGTGCGCGCGCTGTCTGCGAGCGTGCGGTAGCGCTCGATCGAGATCACCTCGCGGGCCAGCCGCGACAGCACCGCGGCCTGATAGCCCGAGCCGGTGCCGACCTCGAGCACACGGTGATTGCCGCGCACCTGGAGCTGCTCGGTCATGTACGCGACGATGTAGGGCTGGCTGATGGTCTGGCCGCAGGCGATCGGCATCGCCTGGTCCGCATAGGCAAAGCCCGCGTGCTGGCTGTCGACGAAATGCTCGCGTGGCACCTCATCCATGGCGCGCAGCACCGCCTGATCGGTGATGCCGCGGCGGCGCAGCGTCAGCATGAACTCCATCCGCTGCACGCTTTCGTCGCCCGTCATGGCGTGTCTCGTAGTTCTTGTCTTTCAAAGCATCGCTTAGGGGAAGAGTTCCGCAAGCTTGGTCAGGAACGGCTGGTCGGTCAGATCGAGCCGCAGCGGCGTCACCGCGATGCGATTGTCGGACAGCGCCGCGAGATCGGTGCCGTCCTTTGTGGTCATCTTCAGGCCGCGCTCATAGGCGATCCAGTAGTACGGATTGCCGCGGCCGTCGTGGCGCGCGTCGATGTGCAGGAGCTGCTGGTTGCGCTTGCCCTGCGACGACACCGCCACGCCTTTCACCGCACCCGGCGCGCAGTCCGGGAAGTTGACGTTGATCAGCACGTCGCTCGGAATGCTCTCTTTCAGCACGCGGCGGATGATGTCCGGCCCGTGCTTGACCGCGGTCTGCCAGAACGGATTGTGCTTGTTGTTCGCCGAATGCGCCTGCGACAGCGCAAACGACGGAATGCCGAGCACGCAGGCTTCCTTGGCGGCGGCGACGGTGCCCGAATAGAGCACGTCTTCCGCCGCGTTGCGGCCGCGGTTGACGCCGGACAGCACCAGATCGGGCACCTTGTCGGCGAGCACATGCCGCGCGCCCATGATGACGCAGTCGGTCGGCGTGCCCTTCACGGCGTAGTGCCGCTCGCTGATCGTGCGCAGCCGCAGCGGATCGTTGAGCGACAGCGAATGCGACACGCCGGACTGGTCGTGCTCCGGCGCGATGACCCAGACGTCGTCGGAGAGCGCGCGCGCGATCTCCTCGCAGATCTTGAGGCCGGGCGCGTGGATGCCGTCGTCGTTGGTGACAAGAATACGCATTACGCTTTCTTTTCGATCTTCTTGATGCCGCCCATGTAAGGCGCGAGCGCCTCGGGCACCGCGATGGAGCCGTCGGCCTCCTGATAGGTCTCCATCACGGCAACGAGCGCGCGGCCGACCGCGACGCCCGAGCCGTTCAGCGTGTGCACGAAAGCCGGCTTGTTGTCCTTGCCGCGATAACGCGCATTCATGCGCCGCGCCTGGAAGTCGCCGCACACCGAGCAGGACGAAATCTCACGGAACATGTTCTGGCCCGGCAGCCACACCTCGATGTCGTAGGTCTTCTGCGAGGCGAAGCCCATGTCGCCGGTGCAGAGCGTGACCACGCGGTAGTGCAATCCTAGGCGGCGCAGCACCTCTTCGGCAGAGGCGAGCATGCGCTCGTGCTCGGCCATGGATTGATCGGGCGTGGTGATGGAGACGAGCTCGACCTTGGTGAACTGGTGCTGGCGGATCATGCCTCGGGCGTCGCGGCCGGCGGCGCCGGCTTC
>Ga0102590_1000543_pt1 | contig 81390 bp, 83 predicted proteins | sample AraplaMF_Col_mMF_FD_76859 | JGI IMG/M metagenome (GOLD analysis project Ga0102590, IMG submission 76859) | Arabidopsis root microbial communities from the University of North Carolina, USA - plate scrape MF_Col_mMF | ecosystem: Host-associated > Plants > Roots > Endosphere | place: USA... | reverse complement strand
GTGACGCAGCAGAACTCGGCGCTGGTCGAGCAGAACGCCGCGACCGCCAAGAACCTGCAGCAGCAGTCGGCGGCGATGAGCACGAGCGTCGGCGTGTTCAAGCTGCACGGCGGCGGCGAGACGTACAGCGCGCCGAAGCCGGTCGTGCGGTCGGCCGCCTCCCGGTCCAGTGCTGCAATCCGCAGCCCTGCGCGTCGCATGCAGGGCGGCCTCGCCACCGCGCTCAAGGCCGAGCAGGAGTTCGAGGAGTTCTGAGCAGAGACACGTGAGCGGCCACCCGGATGAGCGCGAGCATCATCCCGGTGGCCGTTGCGCATCATCGCATGCCCGCATTCTCGCATAGCTCAGGACGATTTTTGCCGGATCACTCGGAGCCCATCGGTAACGCCCAGTTAAACGAAATCACCGACACGAATTACACAACCGGGCCACGAAGAATGGAACTCGCTGTGCGGTGCGGACTCCCTGCATCGGCCAATTGAACTCTCGCGAACAAGGACAACTTACGATGTTCGGTCTTTCCATCCGCACGCTGCTGCTGGGCCTGTTCGGCACCATGCTGCTGTTCATCGCGGGCCAGAGCTATATCGGCCTCAGCAAGATCGGCGCGGTGAACAACAGCGTGGTCGACATCGCGACCAACTGGATGCCTTCGATCGCTGCGGCCAAGGACATGAACATCGCGGTGTCGTCGGTCCGGCTGGTGACGTCGCGCTACATGATGGCCGGCAGCGACCGCGAGATGGCGGAGACCGAGAAGGAGATCGACGCACGTCTTGCCGGGCTCAATGCGGTCCGCAAGCGCTATGAGCCGCTGATTGCGTCCCCCGAGGAGCGGAGCGCCTACGAGTCCTTTTCAAGGAACTGGGACGCCTATCTGCAGCTTCAGCCGAAGCTCATCGCCCTGGTTCGCGCGCACAAGACGGAAGAAGCCGAGATGTTCTTCCTGACCGATATGTTCAAGGCCTCCACGGCGGCGAACGTCGATCTCGCGGCTATCGTCAAGGTCAATCAGGCGGGCGCGGATGCCGCGACTGCGCAGGCCGCGGTCAACTACGACTGGGCCCGCTGGGAGCTCATGATCATGTCGGGCTTCGGCCTGGCGATCGCTGCCGCCGCGATGGCATTCGCCTTCTTCGGCATCAGCCGTCCGCTGAACGCGCTCACCGGCTCGATGAAGGAGCTCGCCGGCGGCAATTTCGACGTCGTGCTGCCGGGGCTCGGCCGCAAGGACGAGGTCGGCGCGATCGCGGGCGCGGTCGAGGACTTCAAGCTGAAGGCCGCCGAGAAGGCGCGGCTCGAGGCCGATGCGACACTGCGCCGGCAGAAGGCCGAGGCCGAAGCCGAAGCCGCGGCGCAAGCCAAGATCGCGGCCGAGCAGGCCAGGGCCGCCGAGGAGCAGGCTCGCAAGACTGAAGAGCAGCAGCAGGCATTCAGCTCGCTCGCCGACGGCCTGACGCGGCTCGCCAAGGGCGACCTGTCGTTCCAGCTCTCGCACGGATTCACCGAGGAGTATCAGCAGATCCGCGACGACTTCAACCGCGCCATGGCGCAGCTGAAGGAAACCATCGGCGCGATCTCGTCGTCCACGAACGAGGTAGCGAGCGCGGCCTCCGAAATCGCGACCGCGACCACGGACCTGTCCCAGCGCACCGAAGAGCAGGCCGCGAGCCTGGAGGAGACCTCCGCCTCGATGGAGCAGATCTCGGCGACCGTGAAGAAGAACGCCGAGAACGCCCAGCAGGCCAACCAGTCGGCGGGCAACACCCGCGAGGTGGCGAACCGCGGCGGCGAGGTGGTGGATCAGGCGATCGCCGCGATGTCGCGGATCGACGAATCGTCGCGGCAGATCTCCGACATCATCAGCGTGATCGACGAGATCGCCCGGCAGACCAACCTGCTGGCGCTGAACGCCGCGGTGGAAGCGGCCCGCGCCGGCGACGCCGGCCGCGGCTTCGCCGTGGTGGCCTCCGAGGTGCGAAGCCTCGCGCAGCGCTCGTCGCAGGCCGCGAAAGACATCAAGGATCTGATCACCGCCTCCAACAGCCAGGTCAAGGACGGCGTCGATCTCGTCAACCGCGCCGGCCAGTCGCTGAAGGAGATCGTCGAATCGATCGAGAGCGTGGCGATCATCGTGTCCGACATCGCCAACGCCAGCGCCGAGCAGGCCGGCGGCATCGATCAGGTCAACAAGGCGCTGAGCCAGATGGACCAGGTGACGCAGCAGAACTCGGCGCTGGTCGAGCAGAACGCCGCGACCGCCAAGAACCTGCAGCAGCAGTCCGCCGCGATGAGCACGAGCGTCGGCGTGTTCAAGCTCAGCGGCGGCGAGTCCTACAGTGCGCCGCGGCCCGTCATGAAGCCCGCCGCGTCCCGGCCAAGCACCGCGACGCGTGGTCCGGCGCGCCGCATGCAGGCCGGCCTCGCCACCGCGCTCAAGGCCGAGGAATTCGAAGAGTTCTGAGCTCACCCGCTCCAAAACGAGCTTCCGCATCGTCGGATTTTCGGTAACATGTCGCCTCAACTTTGGGGCGACATGGGACTGGGATGCGCGGGGCGCTGGTTCTTTCCTTTTTGGTCATAGGCGCGGTCGTACCGGGCTTCGCCCAAGACAAGAGCCAAGATCAGGCGGTGCTCGACGCCTGCGATCAGGCAGCGGCGAGTCCTGTCGATCCAAACCGCCCGGCAGGCGTCGCTGGCTTGCAGCCCTGGAAGATCGATCCTGCGGTCGCGGTGCCGGCCTGCGAGGCAGCGGCGAAAGCCGCGCCGGACAATGCCCGTATTCTTTACCAACTGGGTCGGGCTTATGGTGCCGCGAAGACCTACTCGGCTGCGCTGGCGCAATACACCAAGGCAGACGAGCTCGGTTACCCGCTTGCCACCTACAACCTGTCAGTTTTCTATAAATGGGGCCAAGGCGTTTCTGCCGATCCGCTGCGAGCGAAAGCCCTGCTGGAAAAGGCGGTCAGCGCCGGAGCCGTCGCGACCATAAAACTTGGCTGGGAAACCGCTGCTGCTGCCGGTGATACTGAGGCGATGCTCGCGCTTGGTCGCGCTCATGAATGGGATTGGGGCTTCCCCAAGGATTATGAGGTTGCGCGCCGCTGGTACGAGAAGGCGGCGGCGCTCGGCCATGCCGGTGCCATGCGAAGCCTCGGCTTGCTGTACGCACACGGGCGCGGCACTCCGATCGATTATGCTGCCGCTCGCGATTGGTGGGAGAAGGCGGCAAACGCCGGCGACGCCGCCGCGATGCGGAATCTCGGCTGGATATACGAGCAAGGCAAGGGCGTACCGAAAGATTACAAGATGGCGCGAAGCTGGCTCGAAAAGGCAGCGGCGCGCGGCAGCACGGGCGCGATGGCGAGTCTTGGCTATTATGATTCCACGGGTCGCGGCGGCCCCTCCAACTACACGACTGCGGCAAGTTGGTGGAGGAAAGCGGCGGAAGCCGGTGATGCCGACGGCATGATGTACTACGGCTGGGTACACCTTTGGGACTTCGGCGTCCCTCGGGACTTCGATGCAGCGCGTCGCTGGTTCGAGAAATCGGCGGCAAACGGCAATGTCGGCGCCACGAATAAGCTTGGCATGCTCCACGCCTATGGCATGGGCGTTGCCGCCAACTATGCCTTGGCCCGCACGCTGTGGGAAAAGGCGGCGGCGGGCGGCAGCACCGAGGCAATGGGGTATCTCGGTTGGATGCATTCAACCGGCCGCGGTGTTGTTCAGGACTACACCGTTGCACGAAGCTGGTACGAGAAGGCGGCAGCTGCAGGTCAGAGCGCCGCCATGAACAATCTCGGCCGGCTCTATGACTATGGCTGTGGCGTTGCCGAAGATCATGACGAGGCACGCCGATGGTATGAGAAAGCCCGTGACAACGGCGATTCACAAATCGCAAAGCTCGCCAAGGCCAACTTGGCGCTGCTCGATCAGCCGGCGCAGCATCGAGCGCGGCTCGCCGCCGCCCGGTGGCATGGCTGTGGAGCGACTGCGCCGGCTTCCAATCAGATGCCTTCATCCAATTCGTTGCCGTCCTCCGATCAGGTGCCTTGAGTGCCGTAACCGACGCAACACGTCTCCTGTGTCGGCATTCCGACATTGAAACCGAATCGCAGCCCCCGGCGTTAGCCGGGCATGGCGCATCTATTCCATCTGCGATTCACGTGCGTCGCCACTGGCAAAGACATCGATTGCCCGGCCGCCGATGACTTCGCCTCGGTGCGGGCGCGCTGGAATGATGCGGTCGAGTTTTCCTGCCCGCATTGCCGGAAGCTGCATCGCTTCACCTTCAAGGAAGGCTATATGGCCGGCTCGATTGCGGTCGGCAGCACGGGCGCGGCGGCGACCCACACGCGGTGAATTGTCCCCGGTCTCCCCAGCATTCACAGCCGCGCGATTTCCGCACGAGGAACAAAAATCCGCACCTGCGGTTGGCCCGCAATGAAGATCACCGAAGAATTGTTGCGCATCGATCTCGCCGTGCTCAGTCACGGCGGCCCCGAGGCCATTTCGCTGTTCCTGGAGATGAGCCGCCGCCTGCACGAGACCGGCCAGGCCGAGGCGCTGCGTGACTGGATTGTCGTCGCCGCCCCGGCGCTTCCGGAGAAGGAGCGGGGCGAGGTCATCGTGCTCCTGATGTATGGCTATCTCCACCTGACTTATCAGGTATCGGAGCGCGGCGACCGCGTGCTGCATTGAAGGTCGGCCGTCGCGCAGCACGAACGAAGCCGTCCGCGGCGCCGTGTACGGCGTGCGACACAGCGCGGTCGATCGGAAAAATTCGAATGATCCGCCGCCCCGCGCGGGAACGATGGCAGGGCCGGCGTTTTGGCTGGGTACAGAGCTCTGCTGGCCATCCTCCGGTCGTCCGTGACAATCCTCCCGGTCACCCGACCGCGACTGATGGCCCATGACGAGGCACGGCTGAACCAGCGTGACCTCGCGCGAAGGGCCCGGCCGGTTTGCGGCCGGGCGCTTCGTTCGAAGCTGGTGCTTCGTTCAGCGCCGATGCTTCTTCCGCAGGATCAGCGGCTGCACGTACCACAGCGCAACGAGGATCGCCGCGGCGAGGCCAGCGATGGTCGCGCCGATCGCAGCGGAGTCCACGGCCTTGGTCACCGCCACATGGAGATCGAGCGTAATGCCGGCCGCGATCGGCAACGCCGCCGCGACCACGAACTTCGTCCCAAGCCGGTGAAACTCCTCGCTGTCCTCGCCGCCATAGGAGATGCGGTGAAACGCCGCCGGCGCCATCAGCAGGATCACGGCCAGCGCGATGCAGCACAGCGCCGCGACGTGGATGAGCTTCGAGCTTTGCGGAATCCTCTCGAAGCCGCTGGTCAGCATCACCGCCATCTGGAAGCCGAGCAGCGCTTGCGCGCCGGGGATGAGCACACGCGCCTCGGTCAGCATCTGCTCGACCTTGGCATGCAGCGGAGTTCTTTCAGGTCTGGGCACCGGCATCTCCAGAAGATCGTCGCGCCGCCACAGCCATGCGAGGACGAGCCAGAACAGCAGCGCAAATGTTGCGAAGGCGAGGCCTGCCAGCATGGCGAAAGGTGCGCCCGAATGGCGCAGCAGGACCACGTACAGGTCGAGCCCGAGGCTCAAGCCGAGCGGCAGCAGCGCCGCACCCGCGCAGACCGTCGCGACCCGCAGCATGCGCCCGGTGTCTTCGCCATGCTCGACCAGGCGATGCTGCATGCTCGGCGCGATCAGGAGTCCGATGGCCGCAGCGATGAGCAGCGCCGCCACGGCGTCGATCAGGCGTGCATGCTCCGGCAGCTTCTCGAAGGCGTCCTGGAAGATGCCGTTGAGCTGGAAGCCCATCAGCACCTGCGCGCCGAGAATGAGGAGCCGCGTCTCGTCGAGCGCGGTCTTGAGCTTGGGCGCCAGCGCCATTGCGGCTTAAGCGCGCGCCATCCTCTGCTCCTCCAGCCATTCGGGGAGCTTGTGGACGATCCAGTCGTCGGCGTCCTTCTCGTGCTCGAAGCCCGGGATCTCCTTGAAGGCGCCGTCCGGCCAGGTGACGCGGACCGTCCAGTGGCCTTCGTTCTCCTTGCGCAGCTGCAGGGTCGGCATCATGCGACATGCCCCGGATCTTCCACGGGTGGCATCTGCTGTTCCTCGCGGCGCGTCAGCGGCGCCGGCGGCAGCGACGGGTGGCCCTTCGGCCCGCCGAGCGCGGCCTGGGCGATGTCGTCCTCGGTCGGCCGGTCGTCGTCATTCTTCTTTCGGTCCATGGCGGCACCCCTTTCGGAGCAAGAACGCCGATGAGTCGGGAAAGGGTCCCAGGGAACCATTTGGGGAACCAATTTTCGCGCTGGTATTTATTCCTCCACTGATGACCAGAGTTTCCGATGCAGGCGCGCCCCGCGGTCAGAACGCCGAAACGGCGCCGCCGCCCGATTCTGCCGCCGGAGCCGAAGCCGACCTGCCGCCGGAGACCGAAGAGTCCCACGCGGCCGAGCACGACAGCGGTCCCCCCGACCCGACCGACGAAGAGGCGGCGCAACTGCGCCGCCGCTATCTGCTGCGCCGCTTCTGGCACACCGGCTTCCGCTTCTGGACGACGCCGGGCCGCCACGTCGCCTGGCTGCTGAGCGCCGCGCTGCTCGTCATCATCCTTCTGAATCTCGCCGCCGCCTACGCGATGAATCTCTGGAATCGCAGCATCTTCGATGCGCTGGAGAAGAAGGACGCCGGCACGGTTCTCACGCTGTCGATGCTCTACTTCATCATCCTGGCCGCGAGCGTCTGCGTCAGCATCGCGCTGGTCTACGTCCGGATGACCATGCAGCGCCGCTGGCGCAAATGGCTCACCGACACGCTGACCGACCGCTGGCTCAAGAACGGCCGCTACTATCAGCTCAACCTGGTCAGCGGCGACCACCAGAATCCGGAATTCCGCATCGCCGACGACGTCCGGATCGCCACCGAGGCGCCGGTCGATTTCGTCACCGGCGTGACGCAGGCGTTTCTCTCGGCTGCGACCTTCATCGTGGTGCTGTGGACCATCGGCGGTGCGCTGAGCTTCAGCCTCGGCGGGCTCGACATCCACATCCCGGGCTTCCTGGTGGTCGCAGCGGTGCTCTACGCGTTGATTGCCAGCGGCGCGATGCTCTTGATCGGCCGCCGCTTCGTCGCGGTGTCCGAGGGCAAGAACCAGGCGGAGGCCGAGCTCCGTTACGTGTTGACGCGGCTGCGCGAAAACGGCGAGAGCATCGCGCTCATTCAAGGGGAGGCCGAAGAGCGGGCCGGCGTCGAGAACTCCTTGGCGAAGGTGCTCAAATGCTGGCGCAGCATCTGCATCCAGAACATGAAGACCAGCGTGGTGTCGGCGTCCTCCGGCTACATCGCGCCGGTGCTGCCGATCATCCTGTGCGCGCCGAAATACCTGCAGGGCACCATGTCGCTCGGCGAGGTGATGCAGGCGGCCTCGGCCTTCACCATCGTGCAGGGCGCGTTCAACTGGCTGGTCGACAATTATCCGCGGCTCGCCGACTGGACGGCCTGCGCGCGGCGCTCGGCCTCGCTGATGGTGTCGCTCGACTCGCTCGAACGCGCCGAGAAGGGCGACGGCATCGGCCGCATCAAGCGGACCACCGAGGGCGAGGGCGCAGCGCTCCGCCTCAAGGACCTGTCGGTGACGCTCGACGACGGCACCGCGGTGCTCGACGACACCGACATCGCGATCAAGCCCGGCGAGCGCGTGCTGGTCGCGGGCGAATCCGGCACCGGCAAGAGCACGCTGGTGCGCGCCATCGCGGGGCTGTGGCCGTGGGGCGGCGGCACCGTCGAGCTGCAGAAGGGCGCGAAACTGATGCTGCTGCCGCAGCGGCCCTACATCCCGATCGGCACGCTGCGCCGCGCCGCGGTCTATCCCGACGCCCCCGACAGCCGCAGCCTCGAGGAGGTCGCCGAAGCGCTCAAGCACGTCGGCCTCGAGCACCTGGTCGACCGTATCGACGACGAGGCGCCGTGGGACCAGACGCTGTCCGGCGGCGAGAAGCAGCGGCTCGCTTTCGCGCGCATCTTCCTGCACAACCCCGACGTCATCATCCTTGACGAGGCGACCGCGGCGCTCGACCCCGAGAGCCAGGACCGGCTGATGGAGTTGTTGAGCCGCCAGCCGGAGAACACCGCGCTGGTCAGCGTCGGCCACCGCCCCGAGCTCGAGGCGTTCCACAACCGCAAGGTCGTGCTGGAGCGCCGGGCCGGCGGCGCCAAGCTGGTCAGCGACATCAAGCTGGTGCCGCGGCCGGGGCGGAAAAGGTTGCTCAGCCGGTTCTTGAAAAGGGCAGAGCGGAATAAGAAACGGACCGTATAGCGGTCACGCCGTCAATCCGTCGGCAACCTGGCCCATCAGCACCGCGAACGGCATATCGAGGGCCGCATACACGGCGCCCGCCAGCGGGTCGGCGTTGTCTCCGAGAATTTCCACCATCAGGGTGGCGTAGTCCGACACCTCGATGCCGAGCGCGGTCAACCGGGCGATGCCGGCCTCGCGCTTGTGGCTTGTGAAGGTGCCGCAGGCATCGAGGGCGATGACCGTCTGGTAGCCCGCCTCCCTTGCCGACAGTGCGGGCAGCGACGCGCAGACTTCGAACGACACGCCCGCGAAAATAAGATGATCGCGCCCGGTGGCTTTGACGGCCTCGACAAAGCGGACGTCGTCCCAGGCGTTGACCGTCGAGCGATCGAGAATCTCGCTTGCGCCGAGCGCGTCGCGCAGCTCGGGAATGGTCGGTCCCCACAGGCTGTCCCGTGCGGTCGTCGCGGCGATCACCGGCAGTCCCAGCACCTTCGCGGCTTTGGCCAGCGCCACGACATTGTGCTTCAGCTCGCTGACCGTCAGATCGCGGACACCCGTCAAGAGTCCGACCTGATGATCGATCAACAACACGGCGGTGTTTTTGCGAGTCAGTCGGGAGCGCTGCTGAGAAGCCATGGCGATTTGTCCTGGTTGCGAGCCGCCGATGTTGCGTGCCGGCTGGCCTGAATATATCTTGATGCTAAGATAATTAATATCGCTATAATGGCCGATTCATGGCATCGGCGCCGGCTTGCAAGAACCGTGTCATTGCGGCTGCGAGCGTCCGGAGGCCCACAAGCCGCCAAAGAAAAAAGCCGCCACCCGGAGGGCAGCGGCTAAGTGAAGTTCTAGGGAGGAAAGTGCGACTAAAATGCCCCCAACAGCGGGCCGGATGAAGTGCGCTAGGTCACACTCCGACGCGCCGCAGTTTCTGGCCGTTTCGCGGGATGGTTCGATGCGGTCGCAATGTTGACAGAGCTTGCAAACCGCAACGGTAAACTTGCGCTTTCCTTTTCCTTTCGTATCGTTCGGCCACCTTGCTCACTGAGGGCGCCTTCCGGAGGCGGTCCGTTGGCGGAGCAAGGTGTGGCGCCCGAGGTTCTGGTCGACGCATCCAGAATCCCGGGTCGTCTCGGACCACCGCCCGCGCCGTCGCAAGACGGGGCTGCCTTAGATGGCTGGACGTGGACCGGATGAACGGTGGGGCAGGTTAGCCCCGCCTGGATCGGGGCGAAGTGAAAGCTCGTCCGTCCGGTTTCCCGGAAGAGCGGCCCGAGAGGAGAAACGCCGCGGTGGAGCGCCGAATGAGGCGCGCGTGCCGGTCACCCGGCACGCCGGCACCGCAAGGTGCCTAGGTTACCAGCGCCGTCGGCGCTCCGCCCCCTCAGGGGGGCCGAATGAACGGCCCGAGCCAGGCTCGGGATGAGGGACAAAAAGGAGCTGACGATCCGGGCCATCCGTGGCGCGGAGCCGGGAACGCATGTCTGAGCCGGAGATGAGGAGACGAAAATGTTTTGCACCCCCGGTGCAGCACGGCGTCCCTCCTCGCCAGGGCAGGGTGGCCTCGCGTCAGCGAGGTCGGGTGGGGAGATGTCTGCGATGATCGCAAGGCCTCTCGCCTGGCAACATCTCCCCACCCCGGCTCGCTTGCGCTCGCCGACCCTCCCCTGGCGGGGAGGGAGGAGGCCGCCCGTGTCGATCGAGAGTGGAAGTAGGGCCGCGATGTATCGGGCGCGGCTGGTGCCCCTGGCCGGTTTCGAACCAGCACGATGTTGCCATCACCAGATTTTGAGTCTGGCGCGTCTACCAGTTCCGCCACAGGGGCATGACAGCGATTGCCGCAATCAGGCGGCCGGGATCATAGCCACGGATGTCCTGCGGTCAATCTTGGGGTCGATCCTGGGGGCAATCTTTGGGGTCGACCATCCGGTCGATGTCCGCCACAGCCCTGCCAAACTGGCTTCACATGCTTTTGCATCGACTTGCGGCCGCCGCGGCGCTATCCGGTGGTCCGAACAGCCGGGATATTTCGATGGTTGCCAGTACTTTGAGTTTTGCCCGCCGGGAGCCTCCGGCCGCGGCCGCCATGGCCATCGCCGTGATCGGCATCGCCACCATCGGCGGCGCCTACTTCTTTCAGTACGTGCTGGGCTTGCCGCCCTGTCCGCTCTGCCTCGAGCAGCGCGTCGCCTATTACGTGGCGATCCCGCTGGCGGCGATGATCCTGCTCGGCCTTTCGGTCAACTCGTCGCGCAAGGTGATTGCGCTGGCCCTGTTCGTCATCGCGTGCGCGATGCTGTGGAACGCGGGCCTCGGCGTCTATCACTCCGGCGTCGAATGGCAGTGGTGGCCCGGCCCACAGGATTGTTCGGGGCCGATCCCGAGCTTCAACTCTGGCGGGTCGTTGCGCGATCTGATCGAGAAGACGAGAGTGACCCGCTGCGACGAGGCGGCCTGGCGTTTCCTCGGCCTGTCGCTCGCCGGCTACAATGTTTTGATCTCGCTCGCGCTTGCCGCAATCGCGCTGTTTGGCGCGGCGGCGGCCTGGAAATCCCGGAACGCAACGTCCAACGCCTGATGCCGAATAACCCCGCGCGTGCGGGGTTTGGACTGTCGACCCCTCTGCAAAAGAGGGGCGCTGCAACAAGAAAATCGGCAACCAAAACTGGGAGGAATTCAGCATGCATCGACTGATGATGTCGGGCGTGGCGCTGCTATGCGGCGCGATGCTCGCAACTCCTGCTGCCGCGCAGTCGGCACAGGATCTGGTGAAACAGGCGGTCGCCGCGCAAGGCGGCGCCGACGCCATCAAGGCGCTCAAGACCATCGCGATCAAGGGCGAGGCCAAGTTCTGGGAGCCCGGCCAGTCTTTCAAGCCCGGCGGCGAGCCGCGCTTCCTCGGCGACGCCACCTATGCGGCGACCGGCGACTTCGCCAACCACGTGGTCCGCATCGACTGGGAGCGCGACCAGAAATATCCCGACCCCGCGGTCAAGCTGAAATACAGCGAGGTCATGACCCAGAAGATGGGTTACGTGACCGACGACAAGGGCAGCCAGCCGATGTCGGGCATCCGGCTTGCCGCGCAGACGCGCGAGATCGTGCGCGGCTCGCCGACCTTGATGCTGTATGCGCTGGAGCATCCGGACGACGTCAGCGCGATGCCGGCGCAGAAGCTGAACGGCCAGACGCTCCCGGCGGTCGCGTTGAAAGTCGGGCCGTACAATTTCACGGTGCTGTTCGACAAGAAGACCAGGCTTCCGGCCGCGGTGCGTACCCGCGACGACGACAACATCGCGGGCGACTCGACCTATGACTACGTCTTCAGCGACTGGAAGCCGGTCAACGGCGTGCTGATGGCGCACACCAAGTCCGGCCGCCTCAACGGCGTCGAGGTGGTGCGCTACACCGAGAAGGACGTCTCGGTGAACGCGCCGATGCTGGCGAACGCCACGGCAGTGCCCGACTCGGTGAAGAACGCCAAGGGACCGGCGGCCGATGCGCCCTATCAATGGGTGCTGCGTCGCATCTTCCTGACGCGCTTCCTCGACAGCGACGACGTGATCCATGCGCCCGGCGGGGCCTTGAAGCTCGTCGAGCTGGCGCCGAACGTGCAGCACGTGCAGGGCGGCACGGCCAACAATCTGATCGTCGCCATGAAGGACCATCTCGTGGTGTTCGACGCGCCCTATGGCGAGAAGCAGTCGCGCTGGGTGATCGACGCGGCGAAGGCCAAGTATCCGGGCAAGCCGATCAAATACGTCGTGCTGACGCACCATCACATGGACCACACCGGCGGCATGCGCGCCTATGTGGCCGAAGGCGCCACTGTGGTGGTGCCGCAGGGCTCCAAGGAGGTGTTCGCGAAAGCTTCGCGCGCGCCGCACACCGTCGCTCCCGACACCCAGCAGAAGGCCGGCAACAAGGCGGCCAAGATCGTCGAGGTGAAGGACACCACGGCGATGAAGGACGACACCATGGAGATCAAGCTGATGAACATCCCGAATCCGCATGTCGACGGGATGATCATTGCGCACGTGGTCGCGCCGAACATCGTCTATGTGACCGACCTGATCTCGCCGCGCGGCACCATTGGTCGCTCGCCCGCGACCGTCGCGGTGGGTGAGGCGCTGCGCAAGGCCAACATCTCCGGCGCCACCATCGCCGGCGGTCACGGCACCACGGCGAAGCAATCGGACATCGCCCCGGCGCTGGCCGCGAACTGAATGGGAGTTGAAACCAAGAACCGCGGCGTCGAAAGGCGCCGCGGTTTCATTTTTTGGGAAACAGATGTCGTGCACGAAAAAAAGGCCGGCGAGACGTTGCTGGAGACGCCGGGCCCCAAGCCCTGCCGGCAATGCAGGGCGTCACTCGTCAAACGCGCCGCTTAAAGCTTGTCGCTGCGACAGCCAGTCTATAGCTTTTTTCCGCCGAGGCAGGTTGGGGGCGTGGATCGATGCGTAGGTGTTTCCGTCAAGCCTTGGCGGCTTCGATAACTCTGTTGGCATGGGCGGTCGCCGCCACCGCTGCCTTCGCGCAAGCCGGCGACTATCCGAACCGTCTGGTGCGAATCGTCGTGCCGCTTGCGGCGGGCAGCGTGACCGATGTGCTGGCGCGCCTCGTCGCCGACAAGCTCGGCGAGGTTTGGAAGCAGCAGATCATCGTCGAGAACCGGCCCGGCATTCCGGGCATCACGGGCGTCGCCAAGAGCGCCGCGGACGGCTACACGCTGCTGGTGAATTCCAACGGTCACACGATAGCGGGCGTGGTCAACAAGGACCTCCCGTTCGATCCGGCCAGGGATTTTGCCGGCGTGACGCAGCTCGTTTCCGCGCCGCAGACCTTGATTGTCCCGGCGGACCTTCCCGCCAGGACGGTCGCGGAGTTCATCGCGCTGGCCAGGCAAAAGCCCGGTCAAATGAATTTTGGATCGCTGGGGGTGGCGAGCGCAGCGTTTCTGGGCGCGCAGATCTTCAAGCACGAGGCGAGGATCGACCTCGTCCACGTGCCTTACAAGGGCTCTCCCGAGGCGATCACCAGCGTGATCCGCGGCGACACCCAACTCTATTATTTGTCGGTCAATCTCGCGGTCGAACTGAGCAATGCCGGCAGGGTGCGCGTGATGGCGGTCTCCACTCCGCAGCGAAGCGCGGCATTGCCCGACGTACCGACCGTCGCAGAATCCGGTCTGCCGAACTACGCGTTCGACTCCTGGTTTGGCATGATGGCGCCGGCCGGTACGCCACTCGCAGTCGTTGCCAAAATCCAAAATGACGTCGCAGCGATTTTGCGCGCGCCCGACACGGCCGAGCGGCTGACCAAGCTTGGACTTGTGGTGGTCGGCAGCAAGCCCGACGTGTTCGATGCGCTCATCAAGTCGGACACCGTGCACAACACGGAAATCCTGCGCCAGGCCGGCGTCACGCCCAATTAAGCACAAGGATTTCCTCGTGGCCGCACGCGACATCATCCAGCCTTCCGCTCCAGGTCTCGATCTGCGCCGCCATTACGGCTTGCATCAGTCGCCCGCCGTGCGGGCGCGTGGATTGATCTTCTGTTCCGGCATGGTGGCGATTCATCCCGAAACCGGTGAGCGCGAGCACGGCACGGTGTCCAGCGAGACGCGACGTATCTTCGGCAACCTCGACCTTCTGCTTCGCGCGGCGGGTTCTTCGCTCGACCGCCTCGTTCAGGTCCACGCCATGATCTACGACCGCATCGAATATGACGTGCTCAATCGCGCGTATCGCGAGTTCGTCCCGAATGGGCCGCCGGCCCGGACGGTTTGGAGTTCCAAGATCGAATCCGGCTTCAAGGTTCAACTCGACGTGGCCGCGGTGGAGTGAGCATGTCCCGCGAACTGATCGTCCCGAAGAATCCGAACTTGAATGCTCCGCTGAACTTCAACCGGCCGCATGCGGTCGCGGTGAAGGCCGACGGACTGATTTTCCTGTCAGGCATGACGTCGATCGACGCTTCGACCGGCGAGCGCAAGCAGGGGACCATGGCGGTCGAGACCGCGACCGTTCTCGAAAACATGGCCAGTGTGTTGGCGGATGCCGGATCTTCGCTGGCGAATGTGCTGAAGGTTCATGTGTTCCTGCACAGCCTGCTGGAGATGGAAGCCTTCAACGCGACCTATGCCAAGTTCTTTCCCAACGCGCCGCCCGCCAGGAACATCAGCGGAGTCGTGCTGAATTCCGGCATGAAGGTCGAGATCGACTGCGTGGCGTTGGCCGATGGTCCTGCCACGCCGGCCCGCGCGCGAAGCACGATCGAGCCGAAGAATCCAATGCTGAACAACTCGCGGCGAAGCAACCGGCCGCATTCACCCGGCGTGCGCGCCGGCAACCTCATCTTCGTGTCCGGCATGGTGCCGCTCGATCCGGCGACGGGAGAGAGCAGCCCGGGGCCGATTTCGGAACAGATCCACACCGTGCTGACCAACATGGCGCACCTGCTGGAGTCGAACGGCAGCGGGCTTGATCGCGTCATCAAGCTCAACGTCAGCATGGCGAACATGCTCGAAAGCGATGCGTTCTACCGCATCATGCCCAAGTATTTTCCCGAAAACCCGCCGGCTTGCACCGTGGTCGGCATGCAGCTCAGCTTCGGGAACGGCGTCGAAATCGAGTGCGTCGCGCTCGCCTGAGCGGCCATCGGCACAACGATTGTAGCCCATCACAAAACCATGTCATGGCAGAGTCAAAAAGATCAACTCAGGCGGCTCGAACTTGTTCGAAGAATGATTTGACCTGTTGCGTCAGCTCTCCAGCTTTGTCGGAAAGCAGTTCGGACCATTCGACAACTTTCGCCGACGCCTCGCGCGCTCGCTTCACGTCTCTTTCGACAGATTCGACCGACGAGGTCGCGCGTCGCGTACAAGTCGAAGCCGCCTGCATCCCTTCGCCGATCAATGCAGTCGCATGTGTCTGCTCGCCAATGGCATGGGCGATGGTCGATGCGACCTTGGACATTTCGGTAATGCTCAGCGAAACGGTGGCAATGCCGTCGATTGTTTCGCGAGCCGCATTCTGAACTTCGGCGATCTGGCGTGAAATCTCGTCGGTGGCTCGCGATGTCTGATTGGAAAGAGCCTTCACTTCACTTGCCACGACAGCGAAGCCTCTTCCGGTAGAGCCGGCGCGCGCCGCTTCGATTGTGGCGTTGAGTGCGAGCAGATTTGTACGTGTGGCAATTTCAGCGATTGTTTTGGCTGCCGACCCAATGTCCGAAACCGACTGAGACAGTGAGCGCACGAAGTCGTTCATTCGCGCGGCGCCTTCGGTCGCTGTCCTGGCCTTGTCGGCGGCTGCCAGAGTCTGTCGTTGCACTTCGGCGATTGAGGCGGCGACTTGTTCGGACGCCGCAGCGCTTTCGTTGACGATCCGGCTTGTCTCCGTGGAGGCGGTAAATGCTTCGGCCATCCCCGCACTTGTGAGGTCGGAAACCGACGTCATGGTGCCCGAGGCGGTCGTTAGCGAGGCAGACGCATCGGCAAGCGACTTGAGGAGGGCATCGACCTCCAATCCGAATTTTCCAATCGCGTTGTCGATCTCTTCCTTGCGAGTGTCGGTGCTGCGGCTCAAGCCATCGACGATCATCGCAAGCGTGGTGGCATTGTCCAATGCCAATACCTGGCTCAAAGCAGTGATACGCCGATTTGCTGCCACAGCGGACAACCGATACTTCCTCGAGATCGCCGCCGCCGCTCGACGCAGAACGAAGTGGCCGAATATCGCGTGTGGTCGCGCATCATGCAGATCCATTTCTTCGTCGAGCTGCCGCTTTCTCGCGAGCGACTGCACGTAGCGCTCGTCAAAATGAGCGTTTAGGACAATTGCGAGGTGGTCTTTGTAGAACGACTGTATCGCTGCACGGTGGGGTATCAATTTCTCGGCCACCCACGTCAAAGGTCTACAGCTTTCCAAGTAATCGTCGACGCCCAAGGGCACGCACGGTTCTACCAGCGGCCAGCAGGCTGCCAGAGTCGTCCGGACTTCATCGGTGATACCGAAGACGGCGAGTCGGATCTCGATGTCGGCTGTTCTTGCTTTTGCCCAAGACATCGGCTCGTTCATCCGTGAAGCTTGCGAGAAGGTGCAGGCAACCATGCAATATCAACTTGTCTGGTTAGAAATTCGTTAGCAAATCGTCATGGGTGAAGCACCTTGGCCAAGCATCGGCCTCGGTTGCTTCCGCGGGGTACACTTGGAGTGATGCCTGGCCATATCGTGCATCACTTCGGCTGGAGGGCGTTTGCTTCGTTAAAGTCGCGGCTGGCACGCTCGCCGTCGCCCTTAGCCTGAAAGGCGAGCCCGCGGTTGTTGTAGGCCGTGGCGCGCTCGGCCGCAGGCTCGCTGCGATCGTCTAGCACGCGCGTGCAGCCGGCAATCCGCCGGTCCTGATCGGCGCTTTGTTTGCAATCGTCGCGGTCGGCCTGGCTGGCCGCCAAGGCGGGCGCGGCGATGGCGAACAGTCCCAGGCTCGAAACCAGCAGGAATGCAGATCGCATGGGTGTCCCTATCGCCGTTTCGTTCAATGGCTGCAGTTTGGACTGCATCCCGGCTCCGGAAAAGCCGGCTCTGCAAAGTTCGCACGAAAGCTGGTACCGCGGTGGGCAGCGCGAAAGCACTCGAATATCGTTTTCGTTTCCCCTATCCTTGCTGCAACCGTGGCAAGCCTCGTTCGCAGAACTTGGCCTTTGGCACGGACAAGGGGGTGGAAAATGAGACAGTTCGCGCTCGCGACCGCAGTGGCGTCGTTGGTCTGCACAGCAGCATTCGGTCAGTCGCTCGACGACCTGAAGAACGACGGCAAGAACACCGACAACGTCCTCACCTATGGCATGGGCTATCACCAGAACCGCTATAGCCCGCTCAAGCAGATCGACCGCAACACCGTCAAGCGGCTGGTGCCAGTCTGGAACCTCAGCCTCGACAACAATTGGGGCGAGCAGGCGCAGCCGCTCGTCCACAACGGCGTGATGTACGTCACCAACGCGCGGGCCACCGTCGCGATCGACGTCGCCACCGGCAAGCAGATCTGGAAGCAGACGCTCGATTGGCCACCCGAGACCCCGCGCGTCGTCTGCTGCGGCGTCTCCAACAAGGGCCCCGCGATCTTCAACGGCAAGGTGTTCCGCACCACGCTCGATGCGCACGTGGTCGCCTATGACGCCAAGACCGGCAAGGAGTTGTGGAAGTCCAAGGCGGCCGAATGGAAGGATGGCTTCTCGATGACCATGGCGCCGCAGATCGCCAACGGCGTGCTGATCACCGGCATGTCCGGCGCCGAATTCGGCATCCGCGGCTTCATCGACGGCTGGGATCCGGAGACCGGCAAGCAGATCTGGCGCCGCTACACGATCCCGGCGCGCGGCGAGAAGGGCAACGAGACCTGGCCGCAGGATAACGATTCCTGGAAGACCGGCGGCGGCTCGGCCTGGATTACCGGCTCCTACGATCCCGAGCTCGACCTGATCTATTGGGGCACCGGCAACGCCGCGCCGTGGTCCGCGTTCCAAAGGAAGGGCGACAACCTCTACGCCGCGTCGGTGCTGGCGATGCGGCCGAAAACCGGCGAGATCGTCTGGCATTTCCAGTTCACGCCGAACGACCCCTACGACTTCGACGCCAACTGGGAGATGATTCTGGCCGACATCCCGGTAGCGGGTCAGCCCCGCAAGGTGCTGATGCAGCTCAATCGAAACGCGTTCGTCTACGTGCTCGACCGCACCAACGGTGCGGTGATCTCCGCCAAGTCCTACGAGAAGTCGAGCTGGGCCAGCGCCATCGACCAGAAAACCGGGCGGCCGATCGAGACCGAGCTCGGCGTCAAGGTTCGCGCCGGCGAGGAGATCGAGATGTGGCCCTCGACGCGCGGCGGCAAGAACTGGCCGCATGCGTCGTTCAACCGCGACACCGGTCTGCTCTACGCGCCGACCATGCACCGCGGCGGCTTCTACAAGCACCTGCCGGTGAAGGACCACGTGGTCGGCCAGCGCTTCCAGTTCATTGAGAACCGCTCGACGCCGGCCAATCCGGGCGACGCGATCGGCCATATCGATGCGATCGATCCGCTGACCGGCCAGCAGAAGTGGCGCGTGCCGCTCACCGACCATCCGGTCTGGTCGGCGATCATCACCACCGGCGGCGGGCTCCTCTTCACCGGCAAGGAGACCGGTGAGTTCATCGCGCTCGACGTCGACAACGGTAAGCAGCTCTGGCAGTTCCAGACCGGCTCGGGCATCAACGCTCAGCCGATCACCTACACGGTGAACGGCAAGCAGTATGTCTCCATCCTGTCCGGCATCGGCGGCCTGTGGTGGAACATTGCGCGCGAGCAGCTCAAGGACAAGGTTCCGCAGGGCGGCTCGGTCTGGACCTTCGCGCTGATCGATTGACCGGCGCGCAGCAGCACTCTGGAATTGGCAATCTCGTGCATTTGAAATCGTTTGTCATGACAGCGGCGGCCGTCGTCCTTTCCGGGACGGCGGCCCTCGCGCAGGAGCCGTCGCCGAGCGCGCAGCCGCAGACCTTTGCGCCGGAGCAGATCAAGGCCGGCGCCGAGCTTTACGCCACCAACTGTTCGCCCTGCCATGGTGTTCGGCTGAACGGCGCCGAAATGGCGTTCGACCTGCGCAAGTTTCCGCCGGGTCAGCGCGAACGTTTCGTCACCTCGGTCACGCGCGGCAAGAACCAGATGCCGCCCTGGGGCGACTTCTTCAAGCCGGATCAACTCGACATGCTGTGGGCCTACATCTCGGCCGGCGAGAAAAACTGAACCGGATTTGGGTGCTCACCGCGACACGGCGTGGAATCGGTCTTCGAGGGCGCGCCGGGTTCAACGCCGCGAGACTCGGATACGGAAGGTCGGGGAACCGGTGCCGGATCATGTGACGGCGTTTCTTGCGACCACCGATGGTCTGAACCTGTCGAAGGCTTTCACAAAAATCGAGAATTCAAAGACCCGGCAAATCATCGTCGAACTGGTCCAGCTGGGATTCTTCCTCTATTCGTGCTGTGCTCAAAGTTTCAGGTTGCAAGATGGCTGAAGGGATTTGCGGGGCAAGGCGCTCAGACAATGTCCAACAAGAAGTCTAACGCAGCGGCGCCCAAGGCTCACAAGAAGGCGCCCATCGAACCCCAGACGCCGGCTCAGACCGTCGCCCTGATCGGCGCCAAGATCCGCGAAACGCGCTCGGCGCGGGGCATGACGCTGCAAAGCCTCGCGGACCTGACTAAGCTCACGCCGTCGATGCTGAGCCTGGTCGAACGGGGCCGCGCGTCGCCGTCGATCGGGTCTTTGATTCTGATCGCCAACGCGCTCAGCGTGGCGATGTCGGACCTGATCCCCAGCTCGACGCTCGAAGACAGCGAGCTCGTGGTCCGCGCCGGCAGTCGCCCGGTCGTAGAGAGCTCGGAGAGATTGCGGCGAGCCATTCTCCGCAACGACCGCAACAACGGCGTGGTGATCTCGGTCACCCTCTATCGGCCGAACACCGGGTCATCGCTTGTGTCGCGAGGCCACGCCGGCCTGGAACACGGCTTTGTTCTCGAGGGAGAGCTGACTGTGGAGCTGGAAGGCGCGCTGCACCGGCTTCGGCCGGGCGACCTGATCTCCTACCACTCGACCCGCCCGCACCGGATCTGGAATTACAGCAAACGCAACGCCAAGGCGTTGTGGATCAACCTCCACAAGGGCGAATCGATCGACAATATCTTCCGTTGAGACGCCCGAGGATTGCGCACGGCTTTGCAAAAGCTCTGGGCTCGTCGTCACGGCGCAAACAGGAAGACGTCTTCGCTGCGCCATTGCGCGAGGACAGACGTGCCGGGCTCGAGGTCGTTCTCCCGACTGTGGACCGGTTCGATGGCGACGATGCTTTCACCGCCGTCGAGGTCGATCACGTAGCGCAGCGATTCGCCATGAAAGGTGACCTGCCGGATCTTGCCGGCCACTGCCGCATGCTGGGAGCCGGCGCCTGAAGCCGCGCGGGGCATGACCGTCACCTTCTCGGGACGCACCGCGAGCGTGATCGGATCGCCCGTGACGGCGGCGGAGCGCGGCGGCCCGCTCACCACCGAGCCTGCGATGTCGATCCGGCTCGATGTCTGGTCGGCGGCGAGCAGGCGGCCGGACAGGAAGTTGGTCATGCCCATGAAGTCGGCGACGAAGCGCGTCGCGGGCGCCCGGTAGATCTCGGCGGGCGGGCCGAATTGCTCCACGCAGCCCTGATTCATGACCGCGATCGCGTCACTCAGCATCAGCGCCTCGTCCTGATCGTGGGTGACGAACAGCGCCGTGATGCCGAGCTCGCGGGTCAGGCTGTGGAGCTCGACCTGCATTGCCTCGCGCAGCTTGCGGTCGAGCGCGCCGAACGGCTCGTCCAGGATGAGAATGCTCGGTGCGATGACGAGCGCGCGCGCCAAGGCCACGCGCTGCTGCTGGCCGCCGGACATTTGCGCTGGATAGCGGTCGGCCAGATGGCCAAGCCGCACGATATCGAGCATGCGCCGGACGCGCGACTCAATCTCGGCGGGCGCGACCTTGCGCATCTTCAATCCGAACGCGACGTTCTCGGCCACGGTCATGTGCGGGAACAGGGCGAGGCTCTGGAACACCATGCCGATGTTGCGCTGGGCGGAACTCACGCGGTTGACGCTCCTGCCGTCAAACTCGACCTGCCCGGAACTGACCGGGAGCAGCCCCGCGACGATGCGGAGCGTGCTGGTCTTGCCGCAGCCGCTCGGGCCAAGCAGGGTGACGAAGGCGCCGGAGCGGATCACAAGAGACACGTCGTTGACAGCGACGGCCTTGCCGTAGTGCCCGTAGACGTTCCTGAGCTCGACCTGCGCCATGTTTCACCGTCCTGCGAACAATCGCTTCAGCCCGAACCAGCGTTCGAGCACCACCGTGAGCGTGAATGTGAGGGCGATCATCATGGATGAGATTGCCGCCACCGAAGGATCGAAGCTGTACTGAAGATACGACATGACCGAGATCGGCAGCGTCATGGTGCGGGCGTCGACCAGAAACAGCGACACGTTGACGTCGTCGAACGACAGGATGAACCCGAACAGCATGCCGGCGGCGATACCCGGCTTGATCAGCGGCAGGACGATCTTGAAGAAAGCCTGGCGCGACGTTGCGCCCAGCGTTTCTGCGGCTTCCTGCAGCGAACGGTCGAGCTGGAGCAGGCTCGCCAGCGTCGTGCGGATAACATAGGGCAGAACGATCAGCATATGGCCGATCAGGAGGCGCGCGGGAGCCTGCCTGATGCCGGCTGACGCCAGGACGACCAGCAGCGCGATGCCGCTGACCAGCCCCGGCACGATGATCGGCGAAACAAACAGCGCCTCGATGATCGGCTTGAAACGCCAACGGCCGTTCCACAATCCGACCGCCGCCATGACGCCGAGCGGCGTCGCGAGCAGCGTTGCGGCCGCGGCAAGCAGAAAGCTCGTCAGCGCGCCTTTGACGAAGCCCGCGTTGTTCAGCGCTGCTGCATACCAGCGCAACGACCAACCCGTCGGCGGGAAGCTTTGCACGGCTTCGCTGTTGAACGACACAATGATGATGCAGACGAGCGGCGCCAGCAGGAAGACGTAGAGCATCCACACCAGACCGCTGAAACATGCGTGCTGCAGGCGATCGGCCGTCATCGGGACATCCATGCGCGCGACCGGCGGCCGAATTCGAAGAAGGTGACTCCGACGGCCAGCAATGACGTCGCAAGCAGGATGGCGACCAGCACTGCGCCAAACTGCCAGTTAAACGTCACGACGAACTGCTGATAGATCAGCGTCGTGAGCACGCCGGAGTCAGGGCCGCCCATCAGCGCCGGCGTGACATATGACGACATGGCAAGGCTGAACACGATGGTTATTCCCGCAATCAGCCCCGGGCTGGCAAGAGGCAGAACGATCCTGAAGGCGACAGTGGCGGGCCCTGCGCCGAGCGTGCCGGCCGCTTCCGGCACCGCAGGGTCGATCCGCTCCAGTGCCGTCACGATCGGCAAGACCATGATCGGCAGGAACACATGCACCAGGCCGACGATGACCGCGGAGTTGGTGAACATCAGTTGCAGCGGCTGACCGACGATGCCGGTGCCGATCAGGATCGCGTTGATCAAGCCATTGTCGCCCAGCACGACCATCCAGCCGAAAGTCCGCGTTACGATGCTGACGAGCAGCGGCGACAGCACGACGATGACGATGAGCCCGCGGCGGCTCGCCGGCGCGCGCCAGATGGCAAGGGCGAGCACAGTGCCAAACGCTGCGCAAATTGCGGTGGTCGTTGCCGACAGATAGACGGTCTTGCCGAGGATTTTCCAATAGAACGGGGACGCAAAAAACCGCCAGTAGTTGGCGATGGTCAGCTCGCCTGTGAGTTCAATCTCGCCGGGGCGCGCCGGGTTGAAGCTGAATGCCAACACGAAGGCGAGCGGCAAGATCAGGCAGGCCGCCACGAGGATGCAGGCCGGCAGGACGAGCAGCGCCGCTGGAGTAGGATGTCGCATCGATAAAAAGCCAGGATGACGGGGACGCGCCGGCACCGCAACCGCGAGGCCCCCTGTGCCAGCCGTCATCGACCGGCCCCTTGGGCGCGCGGTGCGGACGCCGATGGTTTCGCATCCGACATGCGCCGGGAGCTCGACCAGATCGCCATGAGCTCGTCCGAGGGGCGCACCAGACCGAAATAGAGGCCGAGATTTTCCAGCGTGGTGTCGTGGAGATGGCGCAGATGATCCTTGACGGCGACGCAATCGCTGGCGACCACCAGATAGAAATCATGCATCACCGCCTGGCGGGCCGTCGTCTCGACGCAACAGTTGGTCGTCACGCCGGCCAGGATCGCCGTGCGAATGCCGTGCGCTCGCAACAGCTGGTCGAGACCCGTGTCCGAAAACGCCCCGAAGCGGTGCTTGGTGATCACAGCCTCATCCGGCCGGGGCACCAATCCAGCAACGAACTCGCCACCCCAGCTACCGGGCAGACAGACTTCGACAGCGTCGGATGCAAACCGTGCACCATCGCCGAGATCGGCAGCGGACGCCGTCCAAACCGCGGGCTCCAGTCCTCCCGTGATCGGAAACCGGTAGGGCGAGCCCACATGGCGAAACAGCTCGCCATATTCCGCGCGGACATGGACAACAAATAGCCCGGCGTCGCGCGCCGCGGCCAAGAGCGCCAAGGTGCGCTTCACAGCGGTCTCGATCATCGTCATCGGCTGTCCGGTGCGCGCTGTCGCGCCGCCCGGCGCACAAAAGTCGTTCTGCACGTCGACGAGAACCAGCGCCGCGGTGCCGGGCTCGATACGCTCGGCCAGCGTGTGAAGCGGCGCGACCGGGATGCTGCCGCCCACCACGCGGACGTCGCCGATACGGCTGACCGTGTAGCCGCGCTGCTCGGCGAAGCTCTCGAGCGCAGATCGGAGCTGCACCGGCGGATCGCCCGCTATCACCAGGTGCTGCGCGCCGTGTGCCCGCAGGACGACATCGATGGTCGAAGTCAGAAACACGCCGCTGCGATCGGTGCGAAGGCGCACGCTGCGCGGCTCTGAGCCAGGCCAGAGCCCGCAACCGCCTTGGTGCCCCGGCAAATCGCCCGTCCAGGGCCCTTGATCGCCGCCCAAGAGCTCGACGCAGACGATCAGCGAACCTGCTTCGCGGGCCGCCGCGATCTCGTCCGCCACGTCAGGCGCCGTATCGACAGCCAGCACCGCGACTTCGTGTCCGAAGACCTGAGCTGCCGGCTGTCTGTTCATCGAACACCCAATGATTCACGAGCGACCACAGGGCAGCCGCAGCTTGCTCAGAATGCGACTTCCTGGGTCCATCGTTCAGTCAGGGCCGGCATCTGCGGGATGATCTTGGCCCAGTCGAACAATTGCAGATTGCCGGGCGAGGGCACGCGGCCTCGTGTCTTGTCGTCCACGACAGCCGTTTTGTTTGTGGGCGCCGCGACCACGCCGTTGCAGAAGTTCTCCTGCACCGACTTGCTCAGGGCAAAATTGATGAACTTCTTGCAGACATCGGCATTCTTCGAGTTCTTGGCGATGTGATAGGAGACGAGGCCGACCATCGCGCCGTCTGACGGATAGATGAACTTGACCGGCTTGCCGGCGTCGATCAGACCATAGGCCACGATATTGGTGGTCATGCCGCAAACCCACGCCTCGCCGCTGCCGAGCAGATTAGCGATGTCGACGCCGCTCTTGAAGAACTGCTTGACGTTCGGCTTGAGCGCCTTCAACGCCGGAAAAGCCGGGTCCATGCGATCCTCGCTGCCGCCATGCATGCGGGACGCGACGACGAGCATCTCCCAGGAGCCCCATTGGCCGATCTCAGGGATCGTGATCCGGTTCTTCAGCGCCGGATCCCACAGGTCCTTCCACGACTTCGGCTCCTTGGGAACCAGGTCGTGCCGATACGCGATGCCGTAGCCGATGTAGTCGAGGCCTACACCAGTGCGATTGAACTGGTCGTACCAGACCGGATCGACCTCCGCGATATTGGGAATGTCCGATGCCGACAGCGGCATGCCGAGGTTCTGCACCGTTGCCCGGATGTTGTCCGGATAGGGCAGCAGCAGAAGGTCGATTTCCGGTGCGCTGCGGTTGACCATCGCATTGGTCAGCCACTCGCTGGACAGCCCGAGCTTGGTCAGCACCTTAACGCCGGTCTGCTGCTCGAAGGGCTCGATGACATGCTTGCGGTACGCCTTCTCGTAGGCACCGCCGAACACGGTCGAGACGAACTCGCTGTTGGCGGCGCTGCTGCGCCCGGCCAGGCCGATGGTCAAGGTCGCCGCGCTGCCGGTTGCGACGAAACGCCGGCGGGTCATCGTCATGCCTTGGTCAATCGGATCGCTGTGCTTCATTTCAAGTCTCCTCTGCTGCAGGGCCGCGTCCGGCCGGCACTGACTTGAATCGCTGGCGTTGCACGCCGCGGGCGACGATCTGCTTCCGCCGCAACAACACATGATTTGTACGTCTGGCTTTAATGACATTCAATAACATTGCTGTCTGGCGTCTGCGCAGATCGTGCCCAAAATTCAATCGATCTGCCGAAAAACATAGTGCACCGCCGGCGTTCACGGCCACCACGCAAACTTAAATGTCATGAAAGCCGGAGACGGGCGCTGCGGCATCGTCATGCTGCCGGCTCATGCTGGATGGATTGCGCGGCGGCGGCCGCCGCTGGATGCGGGGGGCGCGGGAGACCAAGATGCTCCCGCAGGGTACGACCGCTGTATTCCATGCGGAACAAACCCCGGCGCTGCAGGATGGGGACGACTTCATCAACAAAATCGTCGAAGGCGCCGGGGAACCATGGCGGCATGACATTGAAGCCGTCGGCGGCGCCCGCCGCGAACCATTCCTCCATGCCGTCGGCGATCATTTCGGGCGTGCCGACCAGCAGCCGGTGCCCCATGCCCGCCGCCGTATGGTCGCGGAGCTCGCGCAGCGTCAGGTTCTTCTGTCGCGCAAAAGCCGCGAGCGTGACGGCGTGGCCTTGCATGATCGATGAAGACGGCAGAGTCGGAACCGGGCCATCGAGCGGGAATGACGACAGGTCGTGTCCCATGCGCTCCGACAGCACTTGGAGGCTGACGGCCGGGTCCATGAACCCGCCGAGCTCCGCCAGCTTGCGCCTGGCATCCTGTTCGCTTGTACCGATGATCGGACAGATCCCCGGCATGACCTTGATGTGATCGCGCTTTCGCCCGAAGTGCTCGGCAAGGTCGCGAAGATCGTTCGCGAATCTCGTGGCGGCGGCCAGATCCTGTTGAACCGTGTAGACGATCTCCGCCACGGAGGCCGCCAGCTCCTTGCCGGCATCCGACGCACCGGCCTGGATGAAAACCGGGTACCCCTGAGGCGGCCGCGAGATGTTGAGCGGCCCTTTTATGGAGAAGTAACGGCCCTTGTGGTCGAGCGTGTGCATCTTGGCTGGATCGATGAACCGTCCACTCGCTTTATCCATGGGGACGGCATCGTCTTCGAAACTGTCCCACAAGCCTTTCACCACCTCGACGAACTCGGTCGCGATGGCGTAGCGCTCGGCGTGGGATGGATGCTTGTCAGCGCCGAAGTTTGCGGCCGCCTCGGGAAACGCGCCCGTCACGACATTCCACCCCGCGCGACCGCCGCTCATGTGATCGATCGACGCGAAGTAGCGCGCAAGGTTGTATGGCTCGGTGTAGGTCGTGGATGCTGTTGCAGCGAGACCGATGCGGCTGGTTGTTATCGCAAGCGCCGCCAGCAGCGTCAGCGGTTCCAGCCGCACCGCCATCGACGGATGCATGTTGGCACTCGTGTTGACGGCATCCGCCAGGAAAATCAGATCGAATTTTCCCCGCTCCGCGGTCCGCGCAATCGCCTGGATGAGCGAAAGGTTCTCTGAGCCGGCCTGGGCTTCGGGAAGTCGCCAGCCAGCGACGTGATGACCCGCCCCAAGAATGAAAAGGCCAAGATGCATTTGAGCTCGGACTGCCTTACCCATGCTTCAAATTTCCCAGCGCGGATCTGCGGATCGAACGCCGTGAGGGTAAGGTCGATATGAGTATGAGTCAAACGACTTGAGTGCTATTCAAAAAGGACAATGGGTGGGCCAGCAGCAATCGGCGGGATGCTGCCGCACTGCAACGACAGGCGTCGGTACGGACCCCGCCTCTGTTGTTTGGCCTGGGTCGGCCTCGGCAGCGCTCGCACCGGAGGGCAGCAGGTGCCGCCCATCCAGAGTTAACAGCAGGGAGCCCCGAAAAATGGGCCTACACCGGTCGATAGAGGTCTGTTGGTGGGTTTCAGAAACGGGCCAGCCAAGTTAGCCAGCTCTGCCGCCCTATCCCATTGATCGTTGGTGGGAGGCTCTTAGTGATGCGCCACAACGATGCGGCAAAGACTACGGATCGAGCTCGGTGTCCCAGTAGAGATAATCGAGCCAGCTGTCGTGCAGATAGTTCGGCGGGAACAGCCGGCCGTTGCGATGCAGGTGCTGCACCGACGGCTGCATCGGCATCTGCGACGGCCACATCTTGGCTTCGGCGGGCGTGAGGTTGGCCTTGCGCAGATTGCAAGGCGAGCAGGCCGCGACCACGTTGGCCCAGGTGGTCTGGCCGCCGCGCGAGCGCGGGATCAGGTGGTCGAAGGTGAGGTCGTCGCGCGAGCCGCAGTACTGGCATGAGAAGCGGTCGCGCAGGAACACGTTGAATCGGGTGAAGGCCGGGTGCGACGAGGGCTTCACATAGGTCTTGAGTGAGACCACGCTCGGCAGCCGCATCTCGATGGTCGGGCTGTGCACCGCGTGGTCGTATTCCTCGACGATGTTCACGCGCTCGAGGAACACCGCCTTGATCGTGTCCTGCCAGGACCACAGCGAAAGCGGGTAGTAGCTCAGCGGGCGAAAGTCAGCGTTCAGCACCAGGGCTGGAAAGCCGTTGCCGGGATTGACGTGCACGTTCAAATGCGGGTCCCTCCGCACCCAAGTACGCATCAGGTCGCCGCGCGCCGCAGCGGCGGCTCGCGCACAGTGTACAGGGAGCATGACCGCATTGTGAAGCGCGCGAAAACCGCCTTTTCAGGCAATTTTTCGTGCTCGCCGCCGCCACAATCGGGGCGCGATCAGCGCTTCAGGCCGAATCGGCGGGCCAGGAATTCGCCGCCGTGACGCAAGCCCTCCTGGTCGATGCCGTGGCCGACGCCGGGCGACATGTGCCACTCGACCGGAACCTCCAGCGCCGCGAGGTCCTGCGCGCTCTGGAACAGGGCCTGCGGCGGGATCAGCTGGTCCTGGTCGCCGTGGACCAGCAGCACCGGCGGGCGCGACTTGATCTCGCCTTGGACGGCGGCAGGCTCGGCGCCTTCGGGCAGCACGAACAGCCCGGAATAGCCGACGATCGCGGCGGGCGGTATCGCGCGGCGCAAGCCCACATGCAGCGACATCATGGTGCCCTGGCTGAAGCCGACCAGCGCCAGCGCCTGCGGCGGCAATTTGTGGCGGGCGAGCTCGGCATCGAGGAAACGTTCCAGGATGGGAGCGGCCTTGCGCGCGCCGCTCCAGCGCTCGTCCTGGGCACGGGTGAACAGGTCGAACCACTGCCGGCCCGTCGGCGCCTGGCCGCAAGGCTCGGGCGCATGCGGCGACACGAAGGCGGTGTCCGGCAGGAGCGGCTGCCAGGCGCGGCCGATCTCGATCAGGTCGTTGCCGTCGGCGCCGTAGCCGTGGAGGAAAACCACCAGGCGCTTCGCCTCTCCGCCGCGCGGCGGTAGCCGCGGTCCGTCAATGTCACCGGCCATGTCTCTCAACACTCACTTGCTTCGCGGACGCGCCGCTCCGTTGGCTTTCTTCGCGAGGAGCTTCTTAGTCACTTTTTTGGCCGCCCGCTTTGCCTTCACGGGCGGCCAGGTTGGTTTCACCGGCGTCGGCGCCATCACACCTTCGCGGCGCTTGACCACATGATAGTAGGCCCAGAACAGGTGCGCAGCCACGCCGCGCCATGGTCGCCACGGCTCGGCGAGCTTTATCATTTCTTTGGAATCCGGCCGCTCCTCGAGATCGAGTGCGAGCTTCACGGCCTCCTGCACGGCGAGATCGCCGGCCGGCCAGGCGTCGGCATTGCCCAGGCAGAACAGCAGATAAATGTCGGCGGTCCATGGCCCGATGCCGTGCAGCGCGGTGAGCGCCGCATGCGCCTCGTCGGCCTCCATGGCGGCGACCTGGTCGAGGTCGATGTCGCCCTCGGCGATGGCCTTGCCGATCGCCTTGATGGATTTGATCTTGGCCATCGACAGGCCGAGCCGCTTGAGCTTGTCGGTGCGCGCAAGCCGGACCGTGTCGTGATGGAACGGATCGAAGGCCGCGAACAGCCGGTCGCGCATCGCGGCCGCGCTCGCGGTCGAAACCTGCTGGCCGCAGACGATCGCGCAGAGCCCGGGATAGCCGCCTTCGCGGCGGCGCAGCGCCGGCATCCCGGTTTTTTCCAGGATCGGCGCCAGCCGCGGGTCCTGCGCAACCAGCGCGGTCATGCCGGCCTCAAGATCGGCTTCGGTGTGGAGAAACGACATGTGGCGTTTGATTGGGGCGTTCAGTTGGGTGCTCGCTTGGGATGCGCACTTGAGCGGTCGCCCGCGATGTTGGCAAGATGGGCCCAAAGATGTGCGTATGCATTTGTGGCCGCAGCAAGAATGACGCAACCCGTTTTCCGCTTTGCGCCGAGCCCGAACGGTCATTTGCATCTCGGTCACGCGCTGTCGGCGCTGCTCAACTTCGACATGGCGCGCCAAAGCTCGGGCCGGTTCCTCCTGCGGATGGAGGACATCGACTCTGCGCGCTGCCGGCCGGAGTTCGAGGCGGCGATCTATGACGATCTTGCCTGGCTCGGCCTCGAATGGGAGCAGCCGGTGCGGCGCCAGTCGGCGCATTTCGGCGAATACCGCAAGGCGCTCGAGGCGCTCGACGCGCGGCGCCTGACATTCCCCGCCTTCGAGAGCCGCGCCGAGATCGCCCGCATGGTGGCCGACCGCGACGTGCGCGAGCGCTGGCCGCGCGATCCGGACGGCGTGCCGGTCTATCCGGGCGCGGCGCGGCAGATGCGCCACGACGACCGGCAGGCGCGCATCGCCGCCGGCGAGGCTTACGCGATCCGGCTCGATATGGAGCGGGCGATGGAATGGACCGGGCCGCTGCGCTGGACTGAAACCGGCGCGGGGCCGCATGGCGAGACCGGCGAGATGATTGCCGATCCTGCCGCCTGGGGCGACGTGATCGTCGGGCGGAAGGAGACGCCGACCAGCTATCATCTCTCGGTGGTGCTCGACGACGCGCTGCAGGGCGTCACCCATGCGGTGCGCGGCCGGGACCTGTTCTGGGCGACCAGCGTGCATCGGTTGCTGCAGTCGCTGCTCGATCTGCCGGAGCCGGTCTACCATCATCACCGGCTTATGCTGGATAACGAGGGGCGCAAGCTCTCCAAGTCGACGCAATCGACCGGGCTGCGCGAATTGCGAATGGCCGGTGCGACACCTGCGGATATCCGCAGGCTTGTCGGCCTCGCCGCATAGTCGCGCGTGGTTGGCCGTGCCATCTTGGCCGCGGGATCTCATGGCAAAGGCCGGACGAAAGACATCAGCCAAGAAACGCCGCGCGGTGAAACGCCGCGCGGTTCCGCGCCGGCGTGCGGCGTCGCGCCGTTCCGCGACCGAGGTGGCGCTGGCCTCGCTGGCGCATGAAATCCGCACGCCGCTCACCGGCATCCTGGCGCTGGCCGAGCTGCTGAACGCGTCCGATCTGCCCGATCGGGAACGGCGCTGGGCCGAAACCATCCGGGGCGCGGCCGATCATCTGGCGCGGCTGACCGCGCTCGTGGTCGACGCCGCCAAAGCCGATGCGGCGGGGCTGGCGCTGCGCGCCGAGAGCTTCGCGCCGCGGGAATTCGCGCGCTCGGTCGCGGGGCTGCTGGCGGTGCGCGCCGAGGGCAAAGGCCTGGAAGCTGTTGCCGAGATCAGCAAAGACCTGCCGCCGCGGCTCAAGGGCGACGTGGTGCGGCTGCGCAGCGCGCTGGAAAACCTGATCGACAACGCCGTGAAGTTCACCGAGCGTGGCCGCATAGGCCTCACGGTGTCGTCGGCGCGCGCCGGCAAGGGCAAGACGCGGCTGACGTTCACGATCACCGACAGCGGCATCGGCATCAAGCCGGCCGAGCTGAAGCTGCTGTTCCGGCCGTTCGTGCAGGCCAATCCCGACATCGCGCGGCGTTACGGCGGCACCGGATTGGGCCTGGTCTTCGTCAAGCGCATCGCCGAGATCATGGGTGGCGACCTCAAGGTCACGAGCAAGCTCGGGCGCGGCAGCGTGTTTCGCATGACCGTGGTGATGGACAACGAGCCGTCGGCGGCTCGGAACGCGGACGACGCAGTCCCGCTGCGAAACCTTCGCGTGCTGTGCGTCGAGGACAATCCTTACGGCCGCGTCGTGCTCGGCACCATCCTGCGCGAGCTCGGCCACACCGTGAGCTTCACCGGCCGCGGCGATCTCGCGGCCGAGAGCGTGGGGCGGGGCGAATACGACGTTGTGCTGATGGATATCGCGCTCGCCGGCATCGACGGCATCGAAACCACGCGCCGCATCCGCGCGCTGCCCGCGCCCGCGAGCCAGATCCCGATCATCGGCGTGTCGGGAAAAACCGAAGCCGATGACGAAGCCGCGGCGCTATCGGCCGGCATGAACGGCTATCTGCGCAAGCCGGTCACGCCGGCCGAGCTGCACGCGGCCTTGCAGGACGCGATGCGCGTCAGCGCCGGATCAGGCCGATAATCACCAGCAGGATCACGGCGCCGATGGTGGCGTTGATGATGTCGGTCACGAGGGGACCGCCAACGCTGATCGCAATTCCAAGGCGTGGAAAGAGAAAGCCAGCGATGAAGGCGCCGACGATGCCGACCACGATGTTGCCGATGATGCCGAAGCCGAAGCCGCGGACGATGAGGCCGGCGAGCCAGCCGGCGACGGCGCCGATGATGAGGAAGACGATCAATGACATGGCAAAATTCCCGACTTGATTCCGGACTTGGCGGTGACGGTGGTCACCTGCAGCCCTGAGCCTATCTTTTGATAGTTCCGCTGTCAGCCGTTGCCGGAGCGGCTTTCAACAATCCGAACGAGGTCGGTCATGATGCGGTTGAGCTCGAAATCCTTCGGCGTGTAGACCGCGGCGACTCCGGCCTGCTCCAGCTCTTCCGCATCTTCCGGTGGGATGATGCCGCCGACCACAACCGGCACATCATTGATCCCGGCCTCTTTCAGCCGGCTGAGCACGTCCTTGACCAGCGGCAGATGGCTGCCGGAAAGGATCGACAGCCCAACCACATGGGCCTTCTGCTCGCGCGCCGCCGCAACGATTTCCTCGGGGGTGAGCCGGATGCCTTGATAGACCACCTGCATGCCGGCATCGCGCGCCCGCACGGCGATCTGCTCGGCGCCGTTGGAATGGCCGTCGAGGCCGGGTTTGCCCACGAGGAATGTGAGGCGGCGGCCGAGCTTTCTGGAAACACGGTCGACGTCGGCGCGGATATCGTCGAGGCCGCCGACGTCGTTGCGCATGGCGTGGCCCACTCCGGTCGGCGCGCGGTATTCGCCGAAGCTGTCGCGCAAGGTCCAGCCCCATTCGCCGGTGGTGACGCCGGCTTTGGCGCAGGCGATGGACGCCGGCATGATATTGGTGCCGTCTTTGGCGGCGCGCTTGAGATCGGCGAGCGCCGCGGCAACCGCCTTGCTGTCTCGCGAAGCGCGCCAGGCCTTCAGCCGCGCGAGCTGATCGACCTCGGCTTCCGCCGACACCGTCATGATGGCTTCGATGCCGCCGGTGAGCGGCGAGGGCTCTGTTTCGAGATACTTGTTGACGCCGACCACGACCTGATCGCCGCGCTCGATGGCTTCCAATCGCGCGGTGTTGGAATCGACCAGCTGCCGCTTCATGTAGCCGCTTTCGACCGCGGCGACCGCGCCGCCCATCTCCTCGATGCGCTTGAGCTCTTCTTTCGCTTCGCGCTTCAGCTCATCGACCTTGCGCGTCACCTCCGCGGAGCCGTCGAACAGGTCGCCGTATTCCAGCAAGTCCGTCTCGTAGGCCAGGATCTGCTGCATGCGCAGCGACCACTGCTGGTCCCACGGCCGCGGCAGGCCAAGCGCCTCGTTCCAGGCCGGCAGCTGCACGGCGCGGGCGCGCGCATTTTTCGAGAGCGTCACGGCCAGCATCTCGATCATGATGCGCGTGACGTTGTTCTCCGGCTGCGGCTCGGTGAGGCCGAGCGAGTTCACCTGCACGCCATAGCGAAACAGGCGCTGCTTGGGATCGGTGATGCCGTAGCGCTCCCGCGTGAGCTCGTCCCACAGCTCCGTGAAGGCGCGCATCTTGCACATTTCGGTGATGAAGCGCAGCCCCGCATTGACGAAGAACGAGATGCGGCCGACCACCTCGCCGAACTTTTCCTGCGTCACCTCGCCGGACTTCCTCACGGTGTCGAGCACCGCGATCGCCGTCGCGAGCGCAAAGGCCAGCTCCTGCACCGGCGTCGCGCCTGCTTCCTGCAGATGGTAGGAGCAGATGTTCATCGGATTCCATTTCGGCAATTCGGTCGTGGTGAAGATCGCCACGTCCTTGATCAGCCGCATGGACGGCGCCGGCGGAAACACATAGGTGCCGCGCGACAGATACTCCTTGATGATGTCGTTCTGGATCGTGCCCTGCAGCGCCGTGCGCGGCGCGCCCTGCTCGTCGGCGACCGCGATGTAGAGCGCCATCAGCCACGCCGCGGTGGCGTTGATGGTCATCGAGGTGTTCATCGAGCCGAGCGGTATGTTGTCGAACAGCGCCCGCATGTCGCCGAGATGGCAGACCGGCACGCCGACCTTGCCGACCTCGCCCTTCGAGAGCACGTGATCGCTGTCGTAGCCGGTCTGGGTCGGCAGATCGAAGGCGACCGAAAGCCCGGTCTGGCCCTTGGCGAGATTCTTTCGGTAGAGCGCGTTGGAATCGCGGGCGGTCGAATGACCGGCGTAGGTGCGAAAGATCCAAGGCTTGTCGCGTTGGGTTTTGCCGCGCTCAGTTTCGCGCATCGTCGCCGCCTTGTTCCGTGGCCCCGGCCTTCGGATAACCGGCATTTCGCAATGCAAACAACAGAGGAACCCGCAATTATAAGCGCATCAGGCCGATTTTCGCAATTGCGACATAAATCTTATTGCTATGCAACAAAGGCTGGCGCAAACTTTCGCCACTCGGGAATTGGCGCGCTCGACCTGTACCGCATGGTGAACAGGTGGCGAGCAGGCAATTGGAGTGTGAGGCATGGCGACCGTCACGCATCTCAACCCGCCCAAAGCGTCGTCGCCATCGACGGCCGGCAAGGACCTTTACGGCATCGGCGAGGTTCCGCCGCTCGGGCATGTGCCCGAGAAGATGCACGCCTGGGCGATCCGCAAGGAGCGCCACGGTCCGCCCGAGACCTCGTTCCAGCTCGAAGTGCTGCCGACCTGGTCGATCGGCGAGGACGAGGTGCTGGTCTACGTGATGGCGGCCGGCGTCAACTACAACGGCGTCTGGGCCGGCCTCGGCGTGCCGATCTCGCCGCTCGACGGCCACAAGAATCCGTTTCACATCGCGGGCTCGGACGCCGCCGGCATCGTCTGGGCGATCGGCTCGAAGGTGCGGCGCTGGAAGGTCGGCGACGAGGTCATCGTCCATTGCAATCAGGACGACGGCGACGACGAGGACTGCAACGGCGGCGATCCGCTGCTGTCGCCGTCGCAGCGCATCTGGGGCTACGAGACTCCCGACGGCTCGTTCGCGCAGTTCTGCCGCGTGCAGTCGCGGCAGCTGATGCCCAAGCCCAAGCATCTGCCGTGGGAGGAGGCGGCCTGCTACACGCTCACTCTCGCCACCGCCTACCGCATGCTGTTCGGCCATCCCCCGCACACCCTGAAGCCCGGCGACTACGTGCTGGTGTGGGGCGGCTCGGGCGGTCTCGGCGTGTTCGGCGTGCAGCTTGCCGCGGCCGCGGGCGCCAAGGCCATCGGCGTGATCTCCGACCCGTCCAAGCGCGACTACGTGATGGAGCTCGGCGCCTACGGCGTGATCAACCGCAAGGACTTCAAGTGCTGGGGCCAGATGCCTACGGTCAACACGCCCGAGTACAACGAGTGGCTCAAGGAGGCGCGCAAGTTCGGCAAGGCGATCTGGGACATCACCGGCAAGCGCGACGTCGATATCGTGTTCGAGCATCCGGGCGAGTCGACCTTCCCGGTGTCGTGCCTCGTCGTGAAGCGCGGCGGCATGGTGGTGTTCTGCGCCGGCACCTCGGGCTACAACATCACCTTCGACGCGCGCTATGTCTGGATGCGGCAGAAGCGGATTCAAGGCTCGCACTTTGCTCATCTGAAGCAGGCGTCCGCCGCCAACCAGTTCGTGCTCGACCGCCGCATCTACCCTTGCATGAGCGAAGTGCTGCCGTGGGACAAGATCCCGCACGCGCATCACATGATGTGGAAGAACGAGCACAAGCCCGGCAACATGGCGGTGCTGGTGAACGCGCCGCATCCGGGGCTGAAGACGCTGGACGATGTGATCGAGGCGGGGGAAAGGCTTTCGGCGGATTAGGTTGGAGGCTTCAGTGGCGGCGGTCGATTTCCGCCCCTGGGCGTGGAACGATTCGTCCGATACCAAGCTCGCTATTCAAGACGTGAAGTGCATGCCGATTCCGAAAAGCCGCAGAGCGGCTTCGTTGATGGCCAAGGCATTGGCCACAAACGCAACGATGGAAATTAGTATGCCCGCGAGCGATTGGGTAAGGCGAAACGTTCGGCGATACCGCCATTTCAGGACCCGAACACGGCGAATGCATTTGATTCTGCGGCGACGCATGGCGCGCTCCCGTTAGATCGATGGGAGCTTTTGTACCCGTAGATTCTTAACAATCCCTTTCGGCAAATAGTTCGGGGGGATGCTAGGAGCCCTTCTTGCGGGCTCGCCGCCGTGCGGCATGGTACAGCTGCAATTTTTCCCGCTGCTCGGGCGTGTGCTCGAAACTCAAATTTCCAGCCTGAGACAACCTTTTTTCGATGACTTCCGTCCGGGTTGGCAGAGGGACATCAGCGGGCAGCTCGTTTTCTCGCAGCCAATGTTTCAGTGCGTCGTAGAGCCCCATATCAAGCCGCCGAATATCTGCGCGGGTAAGGCCATGCCCCAGCCACTTCGCATATTCGCGTCGAATAAAGTCTGCTGGCGTTTCGTTCTTGTCAGCCCTACGCACCCAAAGCGTGGGCGCGGCTTCCGGCTGCTGAACGTCGGAAATTTCTGGCTGCGGGTTCAATTGGTGAAAGCGAACGCGCATCTGAAGCTGGCGCAGATGATGCCGTGCTTCCTTACCGAAGTCGTCCTGGCGCATTAGCTCGGCGAGCTCAGCCAAGAGGCTGGCCACCTTATTTGCGCGCTCTGGCGGCGGGGTTGTAGCTAAGCCAGACGATTTCTTAGCGCCTTTTACGGTGCGCGCCATTTTCGTCCCCTTCATTGTTGGGAACGCACGCACGAATCATTCCCGCGCTATAGAATCACGATGTGAGGAATGTGCAAGCTGCTTGCTCGCAAGAATTTTGGTGCTCGTGGGCGCCTTTTGGCGGCCGATTTTGAGTCCATTGCGTCTACCGTTCCCGCCGCGCGGGCTAGGGCGGCATGTATAGGCAGACAGCTGTGTGGGTGGGCTGAGCGTAGCGAAGCCCACCGCAGCTTTGTTGGTATCACGACATCTTATGAGGGCCCCAGCGCTTCGCGCCTTGGCCCAACGAAAAGTCTGAACATCGCGGAAATGACTAGGAGCGCACCATGAGTGGTCAGAAAATTACGCCGCAACAGATGTTTAAGGCCGCGCAGAGCCCAGTGAGCTGGCTTCTGAGCGCCGAGCATCTTGAGCAGGGCGCCGAGGCAATCATCGAGCGCGAAGACCAGTTCTATGTGCCGTATCTGCAAGCCTATGATGCTGCGGTGAAGCAGGCGATGGTGCAGGCGGTCAGTGAGGGTAACAAATCCGGCCAAGCCGAGATACTGGCGCGGGTGCCGAATTACGCGCCTGCGTATGTCCTATACGCGTACGCCATCGAGAACGTTCTGAAAGGGCTTATCGTCGCGAACGAGCCGCAGCTCATCAACGGCGACAAGCTCGACAAAGTGCTGAAGGACCACGACCTCCGGGCACTCGCAAAACGCGCCGGCTTCACCGTGCATGTCCAAGAAGAATCGGTTTTAGATGCGCTGTCTGAGCTGTCCGTATGGGCCGGCCGCTATCCGGTCGCCCTCAATGTTACCGATTTCGCTGGCACGCCCAATCGTGACGAGCTGATGGACTACGGTTCGCGCAATCCCATCATGCGCACGTTCTTTAGGCGCGCCTATCAGGCGCTCGAAGCGAAACTGCCGAGCCCAGTATCCAGCAGGTACGGGCTTGTCGTCGTCTTCCGTCCTCCGGGAGCGTAGGACTGCGTGTTACTGCCACAGGCCCTTGAGCCCCTTCAGCACCGTACCAAGTTGTTTGCCGCCTACGAGCGCGGCCGACACCGCCACGGCTATTTTTCCTCCCGAGCCTGCAATCGAACAGATGCCGACCGCTGTACCGAATAGGCCCATGTCGTATGCTTTATCGCAAATCTTTGCGTTGCTCTTGTCCCACCAGTCTTGAACTCCTTGCGCGAATGTCTTCAACGCCTTCACGGCCGCCTGTTCTTTCGCCTCGCCCTTCTTGAACGACTCGGCAGCAGCGGCCAGTTCTTGAACGTCGCGCTTCAATTTCTCGTAGCGTTCAAGATCCTCTTCATGGCTGGCGATTGCCTCCGGAGAGTTCGGAGGGGTTTGCCGAAGGGCTGCGATCCGCGTGTTGATTAACGCGACCAACGCCGCCGCCATCACCGTAATTTGTGGCGTGTTGGCGAGAACGGCCTTGCCCACCACGGTACGCGCGCCCGGTCTCCGTAGCTTCTTCGGTATGCCGAGCGATAACCGCTCCTCCAATTCTTCCAGCGTAACTAGTTCGACCGACCGGTCTTTCGCAGCAATGTCGAACGCCGCCTTGGAGAATCCGTCCGCGACCACCATCCCTTTTGATGGGCTGACCTTCAGATATTTCATCGAACCGATGAGTGCCCGCACAACGTCGGCAGGCACGGGCTGTTTATACGCTTTCACCTGGACGACGAGGGTCAACTGACCGAACACGCCGTTTTTGACCGATGCGATCAGGTCAACGCCGCCGTCCTTCGTGCCGCTTCTTAGGTCAACCTCATAGCCCGCATCCGAAAACAACCTAGCCACGTATTCTTCGAGCATCCTCGGGTGCGACTTGTCGAGTTCGAACCTGGAGATGCGCCGCGAGCGCTTCGCCATTTTCCTGCCCCCTTACCCCCGCGCATCTCTTGTACTTTCGGTGTGCGCTGACCTGCACGCGGATGCTACTGAGAACGTCACCGAAAAGCTCCTCATGGACAAGGAGATTGGGGCGGCTAAAGCCGCAAGTCCTCCGGCAGGCGTGCTTCAATGCGGCGTCCGGCAAACTACGCCTCTCTTATACCGAAGTGGCATAGGAGCTGGATTAGACCCCAGCTCCCAAAGAATGAAAACGTGGGGCATTCGCGTCTCGTAATGTTCACTACTTCATGTCGAGATCGCGCCTGGTCTTCTCAAGCCATGCGGCAGCCTCGGCATCTATGTCTCCGAACTGCTGTTCAATTTGGTCCCACATCGCTTTCGCGACGATGGACATCTGTGGCTCGCCCTTCTCATAAAGGACCATTGCATAAAGCCGTCCGCTTCCGTCTTTGAACTTGTCGTAGGTTTCCTGCTTAACCTGCTCGCCTATGACCCAATTTTCCAAGCGTCGGCCGCGCATGACGTCCGAAATATGCACTTCGCACTTAGCAGGACCTCTCGCTTCACTTTGATAGCTGCGCCATCTGCGATTCATTTCCTCACCGAGCGAGTGATAGCCCTTCTCCGTGCTCTGATACGCAGCGATATCGGTGTTGTACTTCGCGATGTCATATGGCTTGCCGTCCGTCTTCCCCTTGAGGCCGACAACGATGGGGCGAAGGGCGATCATCGTTTTAAGAAGTGCGACCGTATATTGATGCAGCGCGGCCAAGTAGGTCTTTTCGCTTGTCGTTGCTTCTTTGTGAAGCGCCCGTACGTGCCCTTCGATTTTTCGCAGCACCTCTTCAACTTTGGAAATCTGTATCTCGAATCTGTCGAAGGGAATCGATTTGAATAATCCAGGGATAGGAATGCTTCGCCACCACGGATGCGCGAACATGCCATTATGGACTTCGAGGTAGAGCGTAAGCATGTTGTTGACGCCATGCGTCAGCTCTTCAATTTGCTGCTGATGCACGATTGCCCCCTTGTTCTGCGCGTATACGCCCACTGTATCCCGGAAATTCCCAACCCCAAGCCGTCCGCTGATCCTGCGCGCTACGCCGACAGCGTAATCGGCGCCGGCGCAGCCTTGCCCCGGATCATGTCGGAGCCTTTCTCGGCGATCACCATGGTTGCCGAATAGGTGTTGGCCGACGGCATGCTCGGCATGACCGAGGCGTCGATCACGCGCAGGTTCTCGAGCCCGTGCACCTTGAGCTCGTCGCTGACCACGCTCGACTTGTCGGCAGCGGGCCCCATCCGGCAGGTGCCGATCAGATGCCAGACCGTGCCGCTATACTTTCGGGCCCATTGCAGGATCTCGTCGTCGGTGCGGATGCCGTCGCCGGGAAACGTCTCGCGGTCGACGAAGTGCGACAACTCCGGCGTGCTCAGGAGCTTCCGTGCGAGCCTGATGCCGCCGACCAGCGCCTGCTGATCGGTCTCGTGCGTCAGGTAGTTCGGCTGGATCGCCGGATCGACGAAGACGTCGGCCGATTTCGCCCGCACGTAGCCGATGCTCTCGGGCCGGTGCTGCCAGACGCCGCAGCTCATGCCCGGATAGTCGTCGAGCATGCCGATGAAGCCTTCCTTGTAGCTCGCCGGCGCAAACACCAACTGCAGATCGGCGCCGCTGATGTTGGGATCGGACTTCCAGAAGGCGTAGCAAAGCGAAGGGCTGACGCCGAGCACGCTGGGCCGTCCGGTGAGCCAGCGCAGCGCCTGGCCGATCAGCGCGGGGCCGCGGGTGATCTCGTTGATGGTCTTCGAATTCTTCGCGCGCGCGACGAGGCGGACCGAGCAATGGTCGCGGAAGTTTTCCCCCACAGCGGGCAGATCGTGAACCACCTCGACGCCGAGGCTTTGGAGCAGGTTGCCCGCGCCCACGCCGGAAAGCTGGAGGAGGCGGGCCGAATTGACGGTGCCGCCGCAGACGATCACCTCCTTGCGGGCCTTCACCTCGTGGACGGTGCGGCTCTTCTCGTCGACATAGCGGACGCCCACGGCCTTTTTGCCTTCGAACACGATCTTGAAGGCGCGCGCATGGGTGCGAAGGTCGATCCGCCCGGACTCTTTCTGCGCCGGCAGCAGATACATCCGGCCGGCACTCCGGCGCAGCCCCTTGTAAATGTTGCGCTGCAGATAGCCTGAGCCGGGCTGCGACGCGGCGTTGTAGTCGGTGTTGCGGGGAATGCCGAGGCCTTCGCAGCCGGCGAGAAACGCCTCGCAGATCTCGTGCTGCCAATCGAAATCGGTGACCGGAATCTTGCCGTCGCGCCCGCGATAGGTGTCGTCGCCTGCGCCGATGCGCCGCTCGAACCGTTTGAAGTAGGGCAGCAGGTCGGCGTAGCCCCAGCCCGCATTGCCGCGCTGCGCCCAGCTGTTGAAGTCGTCGGCCTGACCGCGGTTGATGATCATGCCGTTGATCGAGCTCGATCCGCCGACCGTGCGGCCGACCGGGATGATGACCGAGCGGCCGTTGACGTTCGGCGACGGCTCGGTCTTGAACTGCCACGTGTAGGCTTCATTGAACATGATCTTGATGAAGCCCGCCGGAATGTGGATGTACGGGTGCCGGTCTGGCGGACCGGATTCCAGCGCGCAGATGGTGACGCCGGGGTCTTCCGACAGGCGCGCCGCGACGATGGAGCCTGCAGCGCCGGTGCCGACCACCACGTAGTCGAAGGTGGAGGTCGACTGCGGTTGTTGATCCTGGATCATGGTATGTCCGCTCTCGTTCGACGGCTGTCGTGTTGGTCGAGGTGCTTCCCAGCTAAATTGCGTCGCGGGCCACAACGGTGGTGTCATCGCCGGGCTTGACCCGGCGATCCATGAGCGGGGGCAGTTCGAGGCAGCCTTACGTAAGACTTCCGCTGTTGAACCTGGGTCATGGACCCGCGGGTCAAGCCCGCGGGTGACAGTGTGCCTGTTGCGCTAGCGTGCTTCAATTCAGGGAACAAGCTCTAGCTCTCGGCCACTTCGGTGACCTTGAGGGGTGCCTTCCGCGCGTCGTGCCGGCGCAGGATCGCGGCGTTCAATTCGCCACCGAGGATGAAGATCGACGCCACCATATAGAGAAACACCAGCGCGATCATCGCCGAGGCGAGGCCGGCGTAATAGCTGACATACGTATAAGCGAAGCGCGACAGGTAATCGCCGAACAGCTCGCCGACCAGCAGCCAGAGCCCCAGTGTCGCGGCGATGCCGGGCAGGATGGTGATGAAGCGCCGGCGGCCGGCGGGCAGCCATTTGTGCACGATGAACAGTGCGACAATCAAAACGATCGCCGCAGCGGAGACGCGCAACGAATCGAACAGCGACCAGAGCGGATGGAGCTTCGGCGAGAATCGCACCGCTGTCGTGATGATGAGGGGCGCCAGCACGATGAAGAACGACAGCGCGAGCAGGCTGGTCGCGCCGATCAGCACGTAGCCGATGGATTCGAGGCGCAGCACCCACCAGCTCCGGCTTTCCGTCACGCCATAGGCGCGGTTGAGCCCGATGCGCAGGCTTTCGATGCCGCTCGATGCAAAATAGAGCGAAAGCGCGACGCTGACCGTCAGCAGGTCGCCACGGGCGCCGAGCAGCACGCGGCGGATTTCACCCGCGATGGGTGTCGCCACCTCGGTCGGCCAAGCCTGCAGCAGGATCTCGGCGACCTGGTCGGCGAGCTGCGCCGAGCCGAACAGGAAGCCGCCGAGCGCCGTGACCAGAATGAGAAACGGAAACAGCGACATCAGCGCCGACAGCGCGATATGGCTCGCGATCGCCCAGCCGTCGTCGGCGAGAAAGCGATAGAAGGCGTCCAGGACGACGCGAAAGCAGAGCGTCAGGAGGCGCACCGTGTGCTCCCAGCGGCCGCGATGCCCTTGAAGTTGCGGATAATTCGCCGCTTGGCAAGGGACCCTGAGGCGGCTTCATCTGATGGCGATGGTCATGTCCCCAATTTGGGCGGTCCTTGCCTCTGATTTGGCCATCAGTTGAATTGCACAAAAAAATTGTGCGCTGCACACTGGCCGGCACGCCTCTGCCTTGAACCGAAGCCACGGAACGTCGCCCATGCCGCAAGCCGCCCAGCGAAGCATGCCCGCCCATACGCTCGTGAGCTCGGCGCAAGCCGCGGCGCAGGCTGCCGAAGCGCTGCTGGCCGATGCGACTACGAAGGTGCGCGAGCGCGTGGTGCTGGACGGCAAGCCGTCCGCGAAGCTGCTCGACCGCGAGCAACGCGCCACGCACGGGCTGTCGTGGCTCGCGACTTACGTGGAGGCGATCCGGCAGCTCGCCGCTTACGCAGAGCGGCTGAGCGACGCCGGGCAGATGTCGGAGCTCGAAGAGCTGATCATCCGCATAGGCCTCGGCGAATATCTCGCGCAGATGCAGGGCGGCATTCCGATCAGCCAGAACGAGATCGTGCGCCCGGCCGACCTCGGGCTGTCGCTATCCGTGGTCGCGGCGCGCATGAACCCGGCCGTGGATGCGCTGATCGCCACCGGCAACACCGCGGAGAACCGGGCGCGGCTGGCCGAACTGATCGGCGACAGCCACGGCGCCACCATCGGCGTCTGCGCCATCGACGACACGCTCGAGACCATCCGCGACGAGATGCGGAAGTTCGCCGACAGCGAGGTGATCCCGCACGCCCACGGCTGGCATCGCACCAACAGCTACATCCCGTACGCCATCATCAAGCAGATGTCCGAGCTCGGCGTGTTCGGCCTGACCATTCCGGAAGAATTCGGCGGCATGGCGCTCGGCAAGGAATCCATGTGCGTGGTCTCCGAGGAGCTGTCGCGCGGCTATATCGGCGTGGGCTCGCTCGGCACGCGCTCGGAGATCGCGGCCGAGCTCATTCTCGGCGGCGGCACCGAGGAGCAGAAGACCCAATGGCTGCCGAAGATCGCCTCGGGCGAGATCCTGCCCACGGCAGTGTTCACCGAGCCCAACACCGGTTCGGACCTCGCTTCGCTCAAGACCCGGGCGGTGCGCGAGGGCGACGTCTACAAGGTCTACGGCAACAAGACCTGGATCACCCATCCGGTGCGCGCCGATGTGATGACGCTGCTGGTTCGCACCAATCCAAGCGAGAAAGGCTATCGCGGCCTGTCCATGCTGCTTGCCGAGAAGCCGCGCGGCGACGACAAGAACCCGTTCCCGGCCAACGGCATGACCGGCACCGAGATCGAGGTGCTGGGCTATCGCGGCATGAAGGAATACGAGATTGCCTTCGACGGCTTCGAGGTGAAGGCCGAGAACCTGCTCGGCGGCATCGAAGGACAGGGCTTCAAGCAGCTGATGGCGACGTTCGAATCCGCGCGCATCCAGACCGCCGCGCGCGCCGTCGGCGTGGCGCAGGCCGCGATGGAGCAGGCGCTGAACTATGCGAAGAGCCGCGTGCAGTTCGGCGAGCCGATCGTCAAATTTCCCCGCGTCGCCGACAAGATCGCCATGATGGCGGTCGAGATCATGATCGCGCGGCAGCTCACTTACTATGCGGCGCGGCAGAAGGACTCCGGCCGCCGCTGCGATCTCGAAGCCGGCATGGCGAAGCTGCTCGCCGCGCGCATCGCCTGGTCGAACGCCGACAATGCGGTGCAGATCCACGGTGGCAACGGTTTTGCATTGGAGTTCCCGGCGTCGCGGATCTTGTGTGACGCGCGCATTCTCAACATCTTCGAGGGCGCGGCGGAAATTCAGGCGCAGGTCATCGCGAGGCGCCTGCTCGATGGTTCGAACTGACGCAGTAGGCATGTCGCAACCGCGGAGCGGGTTCCGGAGTTGATCTCATGGAGGCTTGCGCGGGCAAAGAACGTCTCAAGAAGAATTCCAAGAACGGAGAACCTCATGGCTGATCTCAAGATCGACAATGGCGGCTGGGTCGTCGTCTGCGACGGCGCCAAGGCCCTGGTGCTTGAGAACGCCGGCAGCCGCATGCGTCCGAACCTCACGACGCGCCAGGTGTTCGAGCAGCCGGGCTTGAGCGATGGTGAGCTCAGCGCCGACCGGCCGGGCCGCGCCTTCAACTCGGTCGGCAGCGCACGCAGCGCCATGGAGCAGGTCGACCGCCACGATCAGGACGAGCAGCGGTTCCTGACCGGGATCGCCGACCACCTGGACAAGGCGGTGCTGGCCGGCGAGACGCCGTCACTGATCGTGGTCGCGCCGCCGAAGGCGATCGGCATCCTGCGCCGTGCCTATTCGTCCCACGTCAAGCAGGCGCTGCGCGCCGAAGTCGAAAAGGATTTCGTGAAGATGCCGGTCAAGGAGATCGAGCGGCATCTGTGTCAGTAGCACATCACGTGCGATAGCCGAGCTCCCGCAGGCTCGCCGCAACGGCCTTCGGGAGCGGCGTGTCGGGAATGCGGCCAATCGCGCGCTGAAGCTTCTCGCCCGAGACGCGGTGCGGCACGCGCCACAGATACTCCAGCTCCGACAGCTCGCGGCCGAGCGGCAACAGCAGGCCGAAGGTCTTCAGCATCCACCAGCTCATCTTCCGGATGTTGAGCTTGCTGCGCGTCACCGACTCGATCACGGCGATCAGCTCGGCGCCGGTCGGCGCATGGCCGGGAAAGCCGAAGGCTTCGAACGGCGCAAAGCCTTCGCGCTTCTCGGCGAGCGTCACCAGCGTCGCGGCGTAATCCGGCAGATAGGCCCAGGCGTGCGCCACATCGAGCGGGCCGGGATAAGTCAGCCGCTGGCGGTCCAGCTCCTTGCAGATCACGAGATCGAGCCACGAGCCGTTGCCGGCGCCATAGAAATCGCCGGCGCGCAGGACGATCGCGCGCATGCCGCGGTCGGACGCCTCCTTGATTCGCTGCTCGATCTCGATGCGCATGCCGCCCTTGCGGGTGGTGGCCTGCTGCGGCGTGTCCTCGTCGATCACCTCAGGCATGCCGCGGCCGAAATTCCAGACGCTGCCGGGAAACAGCAGCGTCGCGCCGTTGCTTTCGGCGGTCGCGATGGCGCCGTAGGCCAGCGACAGCGCGTTCTTGTCCCACATCGTGATGTGCGGGTTGAGCGCGTTGAGCACCACGTCGCAGCCAACGCCTGCCTTCAAGGCCTCGTCGCGGGTGACGGCCTCGACCGGCTCGACGCGGCGCGGCACCTCCTTGGCGCGGCCCGGACGCACCAGGCCCTTCACGGTCCAGCCGGCGTCGCGGAACGCTTCGGCAGCCGCATAGCCGAGGCGGCCTCGGGCGCCCATCACCAGGATGCGCCCGCTGCTCATGCGGACACCCGGGACGGCGCGGCGGCGTGCTGCGGGATTGATTTCAGTGAACGCGTCATATGCAGGGACTGCTTTCGATATCCGTGCGCCCTATATAGGATTCACGGGGCGAAGGTCGCGGAAAAAATGGCGCAGTCGGCCTGGCGCCTGATCCGCCGGGATTGCGCCTTCCGCTCGAAGTGATAGGACAGACCCATCATGGAGTTCATGTCGCATATCGCTGTACCCATCGCCATTGGCGCGGTCGCCCTGGTGCTGGTGCTCGGCCTCGTCAACATGATGCGTGGCGGCTCGCCCAACACCTCGCAGAAGCTGATGCGGCTGCGTGTGCTCCTGCAATTCGTCGCGATCGTCGTCATCATGACGACGATCTGGATCATGCAGCATTAGCATCATGGTGGTCCTCAATCGCATCTACACCCGCACCGGTGACGACGGCACCACCTCGCTCGGCTCCGGCGACCGCCGCAAGAAATACGATCTGCGCGTCGACGCTTACGGCACGCTCGACGAGGTCAATGCCACGATCGGTCTCGTGCGGCTGCACACCGCAGGCGACGCTGCGCTCGATCCGGCGCTGGCGCGCATCCAGAACGACCTGTTCGATGTCGAGGCCGATCTGTGCCTGTCGGAGAAAGGCCCGGGCGGCGCGCGGCTCACGGTCACCGACGCGCAGGTGACGTGGCTCGAAGGCGAGATCGACCGGCTCAACGAGGAACTCGCGCCGCTGCGCTCGTTCATCCTGCCGGGCGGCACGCCGGCCGCGGCCTATATGCATCTCGCTCGCACGGTGTGCCGGCGGGCCGAGCGCATCATGGTCGCGCTGCGCGATCAGCCCGGCGAGACCGTCACCGACGCTTCGCTGAAATACGTCAACCGGTTGTCGGATTTCCTGTTCGTCGCCGGCCGCTATGCCAACGACAAGGGCGCGCGTGACGTGCTCTGGGCGCCGGGACAGAACCGATGAGGATCTCCGCGCTGGCGCGTCGCGTCTTTGCGGTTTCTCTCTTCATTTTGATTTCACCCAACGCCCGGGCTGCGAATCCGCTCGACGATCTGATCGAGCCCGCCGACGGCAAGAGCGCCTGCTTCACCCGCGTCTACGACGCGGAGCATCTGCGCCGTCATCCGAAGCAGAAGACCGTGTCGATCACGGTCTGGCTGTCCTATGAGGCGGCCGGCGGCAAGATTCAGGGAATCGTGCTGCACGACGCGCTCGCACTCGTTCAGCGCGGCGACCCCGCGGCTTTGTACTCCGAAGGCGGCTGCGATTTCGACGCGAAGGCCAACCGCGACACCTCGGGCAACCGCCTGATCAAGACCTATCCGAAGGAAGGCGGGCACGTCTGCATGCAGTCGGCGCAGCCGGACGTGTTTTTCGCCGTGAGCGCGGAGGAGGGCGGGTTCTTGATCATGGACCGTGGCAAGGACCGCGACATCCTGATGCTCTACCTCGACGACAGTCTGACCATGGTGAAGCGGGCCGACCGGAGCAACCACATCGACGTCAAATTCGGGGCGGACGACCGGGTTTTCATGTTGCGGCGGGTCGATATGAAGGCGTGCGCCGCCTTGGAAGAGGCCGTCACCACGCCAGAACCGGACGCCAGGAGGAGACGGCCTGTGCGGACGCCCTAAGAGGGCGCTAACTTCCTGACGTTGACCCCGAATACCGCCGCTATTAGGGTGCGCCGCACCAATCCGGGCCTCGAATTCGGGGCAAAAACGGCCCGAGGAGCAGACAAAAATATGAAGATCGTGGTGCCTGTGAAGCGGGTGGTGGACAAGGACATCAAAATCCGCGTGAAGGCCGACGGCTCGGGTGTCGAGCTTGCCAACGTCAAAATGTCGATGAATCCCTTCGACGAGATCGCCGTCGAAGAGGCGATCCGCCTGAAGGAGGCCGGCAAGGCCACCGAGATCATCGCAGTCTCCATCGGGCCGCAGCAGGCCTCCGAGACCATCCGCACCGCGCTCGCCATGGGCGCCGACCGCGGTATCCTGGTGAAGGCTGACGGACCGGTCGAGCCGCTCGCGGTCGCCAAGATCCTGAAAGCGGTGGTCGACGCCGAGAAGCCTGGCCTCGTGATCATGGGCAAGCAGGCGATCGACGACGACTGCAACGCCACCGGTCAGATGCTGGCGGCGCTCACCGGCTGGCCGCAGGGTACCTTTGCGTCGAAGCTCACGGTCGAAGGCGACACCGTGCAGGTGACCCGCGAGGTCGACGGCGGTCTGCAGACCGTGAAGCTCAAGGGGCCTGCGATCATCACCACCGATCTGCGGCTCAACGAGCCGCGCTATGCCTCGCTGCCCAACATCATGAAGGCCAAGAAGAAGCCGATCGACGAGAAGACGCCGGATGCTTACGGCGTCGACATCAAGCCGCGGCTCGATGTGGTCAAGACCGTGGAGCCCGGCGGCCGCAAGTCCGGCGTCAAGGTCGGCTCGCCCGCGGAACTCGTCAGCAAGCTCAAGGATGCAGGGGTGCTCGGATGACCACGCTTCTCGTTGCCGAGCACGACAACAAGTCGCTCAAGGATTCCACCAACAAGGCGCTAACCGCCGCCAAGGCGCTGGGCGGCGACGTGCACATTCTGGTCGCCGGTAAGGATGCCAAGGCCGTGGCCGACGCCGCAGCCAAGCTCGACGGCGTCAAGAAGGTGCTGCTCGCCGACGGCGCGGTCTATGAGCACGCGCTGGCCGAGCCGGTCGCGGCGCTGATCGTCTCGCTCGCCGGTTCCTATGACGCGATCCTGGCGCCCGCCACCAACAACGGCAAGAACGTGATGCCGCGCGTGGCAGCCCTGCTCGACGTCATGCAGGTGTCGGACGTCAGCAAGATCGTCTCGGCCGATACCTTCGAGCGGCCGATCTATGCCGGCAACGCCATCCAGACCGTGAAGTCGAAGGACGCCAAGAAGGTGCTGACCATCCGCACCTCGACGTTCCAGGCGGCGGGCGAGGGCGGCTCGGCCCCGGTCGAGGCCGTGAATGCCGCGGCCGATCCCGGCGTTTCGGCCTTCGTCGGCGAGGAGCTGTCGAAGAGCGACCGGCCGGAACTCACCTCGGCCAAGATCATCATCTCGGGCGGCCGCGCCATGCAGAGCCGCGAGAACTTCACCAAATACATCGAGCCGGTGGCCGACAAGCTCGGCGCCGCGGTCGGCGCTTCCCGCGCCGCCGTCGACGCCGGCTATGCGCCGAACGACTGGCAGGTCGGCCAGACCGGCAAGGTGGTGGCGCCGGAACTCTACATCGCGGTCGGAATTTCCGGCGCAATTCAGCATCTCGCCGGGATGAAAGACTCCAAGGTGATTGTTGCTATCAACAAGGACGAAGAGGCGCCGATCTTCCAGGTGGCGGATTACGGCCTGGTCGCGGACCTCTATCAGGCAATGCCCGAGCTTGAGGCCGAACTGGCCAAGATCAAGCGCTGAACGCTGCTGAACGGTTTCGGATCGACATCATGGCGCTAACCATTCGGAAGATCGGCATCGTCGGCGCGGGGCAGATGGGCAGCGGCATCGCCCATGTCTGCGCGCTCGCGGGCATGACGGTGGTGCTCAACGACATATCGGGGGCGCGGCTGAAGGAAGCGCTCGCCACCATCAACGGCAACATGGCGCGTCAGGTCTCGCGCAAGCGCATCAGCGAGGAAGACAAGCAGACTGCGCTGAAGCACATCTCGACGGCCGAAACCTACGACGGGCTCGCCGACTGCGACCTGGTGATCGAGGCGGCGACCGAGAAGGAAGACGTCAAGCGCAAGATTTTTTCCGAGCTCTGCCAGTCGCTGAAGCCCGACGCGATCGTCGCGACCAACACCTCGTCGATCTCGATCACGCGGCTTGCCGCCTCGACCGACCGGCCGGAGAAGTTCATCGGCATCCACTTCATGAATCCGGTGCCGCTGATGGAGCTGGTCGAGCTCATCCGCGGCATCGCGACGGCGGACGGTACGTTCGAGGCGTCCAAGGAGTTCGTCAAAAAGCTCGGCAAGACCACCGCCGTTTCCGAGGATTTCCCGGCCTTCATCGTCAACCGCATCCTGCTGCCGATGATCAACGAGGCGATCTACACGCTCTATGAAGGTGTCGGCAATGTCGAGGCGATCGACACCGCGATGAAGCTCGGCGCGCATCACCCGATGGGCCCGCTGGAGCTCGCGGACTTCATCGGCCTCGATACGTGTCTCTCGATCATGCAGGTGCTGCACGAGGGATTGGCCGACACCAAGTACCGGCCGTGTCCGCTGCTGGTGAAGTATGTCGAGGCCGGCTGGCTCGGCAAGAAGTCCGGCCGCGGCTTCTACGATTATCGCGGCGAGAAGCCGGTGCCGACGCGCTGAGCCTTTCATACCGCCGCAGGTCAAATGATTACGCCGCCCCAACCTCGGGGCGGCGTAATCAGTTTCGGCTCCCCTTAGGCCGCGGCCGCCATCTGCGGCGCGGTCTGGCTCCAGCACGGCAGCGCCGCGACACGGCCGAACCACGCCTGAACATTCTTGTACGGCCCCATCGGCATTTCGGCTGCCTGGGCGTGGAACAGCGGGGATGCCACCGAGAAATCTGCAAGCGTGACGTCCTTGCCGGCGAGATAAGGCTGCCGGCCGAGATGGGCCTCGAGGATCGCCATGTCGCGATCGAAGCATTCGATGGCCTTGGCGATCGCAGCCTCGTCCGGCGGACCGAGATTGAGAAGCTTCTTCACCAGGCGATTGAAGATCAGGCCAACGCAGCCGTTGTCCCAGTGCGCCAGCTGCCAGCACTGCCAGTGACTGATGTCGGCCCGGGCACGGGCGTCATCCGGCCAAAGCGAATTCGGCTTCTGGCTCGCCAGATACTGCATGATCGCGTTCGACTCCCCGAGCTTGAAGTCGCCGTCGGCCAGCGTGGGCGTGCGGCCGGTCGGGTTGATCGCGAGATAGGCCGGCGTGCGCGACTCGCCTTTGGTCAGATCGACGTGCTGGTAGTCGAGTGGAATGCCGAGATGGGCCGCAACGGCGCGGACCTTCCAGGTGTTGGGCGATGGCGCAAATCCATAAAGCTTCATCGTAGCCTCCGGGGTTGATCAGTTCGTTTGTAATGCGATCGAGCCATTCGCCTATGCGACGGCGGGCATCGTGTCGGTGAAGTCGGCCATCTGGGCTGCGAGCGCCCGCCCGAAGGCCGGCCGCGCTTCGCAGCGCTGGCGATAGGCCTTGAGCCTGGGCAGTTCCGCGATGACGACGGAGTCCCCGAGCGTGCGAAGCACCGTGGTCATCAGCAGGTCGGCGACAGTGAACCGGTTCTCCAGGTAGTCGCGGCCGTCGAGCCAGTCGGACAGGGCGGTGAGCTTCACTTGAGCGTCCTTCAGTGCTCCGGGTTTGCGGGCCTCGACCCATTCTTCCCCGGCATGGAATACGTCGAGCCCTGCGAAATGATCGACCTGTGGTTCGATCGAATTGAGCGCCGCGAACATCCAGGCGCTGACACGCGCTTGGCCCTTGGTATCAGTGGGCATCAGCACCTCGGACTTGCGGGCGATGTGCAGCAGGATGGCTCCGGACTCGAACAGCACCAGCCCGTCCTCTTCGTAGGCCGGCACCTGCCCGAACGGCTGCATGGCGCGATACTCCTTGCTGTTCTTGTCGTCCGGCCCGAGCAGCCGTGTTTGGTAGGGCTGTCCGATCTCCTCCAGAGCCCATCGCACCCTGAGGTCGCGGACATAGCCGCGCGCGAACATCGGCACCCATCGGAAAGCGCTGACTTTGATCATCGGTTGACTCCCATTTGCGAGATCGAATGCCGGTCTCAGCCGACCGGCGTGATCCAGCCGACGCCGGCGCCGCCGGGCTCGGTCAGGATCGCGATGCGCCCCACTTCAGGTACGTCGAAGATCGGCCGCATCAGCTTGGCGCCTGCGGCCTGCGCCTTTTTCACGCGCGCATCGACGTCATCGACCGCGAGATAGGACATCCAGCCGTCCGGTACGCCTTCGAATTCCGGACGGTTGGTCGGGAAGAGGCCGGCGACCGGCCGGCCATCCTGGATCGCGAGCCAATAGGTTGCGCCGTCGGCCATCGGATGCGGCTGATACGTCCAGCCGATGGTGTCGGCGTAGAATCTCTTGGCCTGCTCGACGTCGCGGGCGAGCCGCTCGTTCCAATGGAAATGGCCGTGAGCCGCCATCCGGGCCTCCTCAGATTTTGACGATGTTCTTGAAGCCGCCATAGATCATGCGCTTGCCGTCGAACGGCATGGCGGCACCGCTCATCATGTCGGCGAGCCGCTTGTCCTTCATCACCTTGGCGTTGATCTTGTCGCGCTGTGCGCGGCTCTTGTAGGTGATCCAGGAGAACACCACGTTCTCGCCGCGCTTGAGCTTCACTGCGCGGGGAAACGAAGTCCACTTGCCGACCTTCACGTCGTCGGCGATGCATTCGCAGTAATCGATCGCGCCGAATTCCTTCCAGATCTTGCCGGCCTTCTTGGACAGGGCGAGATAAGCCTTCATCTTGGCCTTCGGCACCGGAACGATGAATCCATCCACGTACATTGCGTCGCCTCCCATTCTGTTGCGTTTTCAGATCGAACGTTGCGTTGCTGCGTTTACGCAAACATCTTTTCGAGCTTCTCGAGCGCGCCGAGCCAGCCCTGCTGGTGACGGTCGCGTGCCGGCTCGTCGAAGAACAGCTCGTGCAGCAGCGTCAGGATCGTGCCGTCGCCATCGGGCTTCAATGTGATGGTGACCTGCGACTCGCGCTCCGGCGTGGTCTTCCAGTGCCAGGTGAACACGAGCTTCTCGTTCGGCACGATCTCGCGATAGACGCCCATGACATCGTGCTGGTCGCCGGGCACGTGCATCGTGATGTGGTAGCGGCCGCCGACGCGCAGGTCGATGCGCGCCTCAACGCTGTCGCAGTGCCCCGGTCCGAACCACAGCGCTAGCGTTTCGGGCTTCGTCCACGCGGTGAAGACCTTTTCCGGCGGGGCATTGAGACGACGTTTGAGCGTGAGGCTTGGCTTGACGGGGGCGTTGACGGCGGGGCTGGCGGCCATGGGGTACCCTCCACGAAGGCGGCGAGGCGATCGAGCTGCGAAGTCCAGAAACGCTGGTAGCGGTAGAGCCAGTGCATGGCTTCTTCCATCGGGGCGGCCCTGAGCTCGCAGCTCACGATCCGCCCGCTCTTGGTCCGGGTGACGAGCCCCGCGTCGCCCAGAACGTCGAGATGCTTCATCACCGCGGGCAGCGACATCGAGAACGGCCGCGCCAACTCGCTGACCGACAGGCCCTCGTTGTCGGCGAGCCGCATCAGCAGCGCCCGCCGCGTGGAGTCGGACAGCGCTGCGAAGGTGCGGTCCAGCGCGGTATCTTGATGCTTAACCATTCAGTTAAGTTTAGGCTCGCGGCCGGGACGTTGTCAACGCGCTTCGGCAAAAAAATCACGAATTCGTGCGGCGGAACCTTCGCACGATGAAATGCCACGCCCGCCCGTCGATCGCGGCGATGCCCACCAGGATCGCCGCCATGCCGGCGAGCTGCCGCAGGCTGAGGCTTTCGCCCATCAGCACGATGCCGATGATGATCGCGCTGATCGGGATCAGGAACGTCGACAGCAACGCGTTGGTCGCGCCGGCATGCGCGATGAGGCGGAAGTAGATCAGATAGGCGAGCGCGGACGACAGCAGCGCGAGCGCAATCATCGCCGCGAGCGCCGGCGTCGAGGCCTCCAGCACGGAGGATGGCCGGCTGAACAACAGGCTGAGCGGCAACAGGATCGCCGTGGACATCGTCAACTGTCCGCTCGCCACCATGATCGGCGAAAGCTTGCGCACCCGCCGTGTCAGCACGGCGCCGAAGGCGTAGGAGCATGCCGCGCCGAGGCACGCCAGCTCGGCCCACGCGTCGGCGCCGAGCTCCTGCAGAAAGTCCGGACCGACCAGCACAATGACTCCGATAAAGCCCGCGATGAGTCCGATGCAGCGGTTGAGATTGAGCCGGTCATCCTTGGTCAGCACATGCGCCACCAGGACGCCGAACAGCGGTGCGGTGGCGTTGAGGATCGCACCAAGCCCGATCGAGATATAAAGCTGGCCCCAGAACAGCAGCACGAACGGGATGACGTTGTTGAGCGCCGCCATGAAAGCCAGCTGCAGCCAGATCGCCGGACTGCGCGGGAAAGGACCAGCCATCAGCCGGGCAACGACCGCAAGAACGGCAGCCGCGATGCCCACCCGGCCGAGCGCCAATGTCAGAGGCGGAATCTCCGGAACCGCGATCTTGGCGAAATAGAACGACCCGCCCCACAGCACCGAAAGGATTGCGAGAAGCATCCAGTCGGTCGCAGACATCGACGGCGTGGCATTGGCGGGTGAGGACATTTCGTTCATTTCAGACAAAGCTTGAACGGCCGGGAGGAGCGCAGCCACCCGCTTTGTATCTCTTTGTTTCCGGATCGCGTGAGGTCAGGCTTTATTAACGATGCCGATCGACAATACAAACCGGGGCGACTGCTTTGTTCAAAGCGGTTGCGGTCATGGCCGTATCTTCGGTTTCCTACCTCCCTTATCCCAGCTCGTTCCTCGGCAGCTCGTCCTCGGATGGGTCTTCGCCGGCTCCGACGAGCCAAGGCGTCGCCAGCACCGCCGGCAGCACGCTGCTGTCGACCATCGCGTCGATGCCGTCGATGGCTTCGAGCACCTCGTCGAACTGGCTGTCCGAAGCGCAGTCCGCGGAGCAAAGCAGCTCCGGCGGCATGATGGGCGCGCTGCAAACCGCTTCCCAGAACAACTCGCCCGGCAGCCTCGCGTCGTTTTTGGCGCAGAGCCAGGCCAATGCCGATGCGATCGCCAGCATCATGCAGAGCCAGGTCCAGGATCAGGGACAGCTCTATTCCCAGATTGCCCAGCAGGAGGGCCAGCAGGCGGCGCAACAACGCGCGCAGCAGGAGGCCAATCTCCTCAATCCGCCGGATCAACAGAACTTCACGCCGCCGGCGCAGCTTGATCCTGTCGTCTACTATGATGACGGATCGTCGCTCGACACATCGAGCAACATCATGACGATGAGCAACGGGTCGCAGATCGATATCACCACCGGATTGCCTTACACGGATCCGGCCTCGACCATCTACATGGCGAACGGCGCCTATCTCAACACGTCGACCAACATCCTGACCGAAGCGGACGGCACGCAGATCGACTCCACCACGGGATTGAAGGTGTCGACCACGGCCTGAAATCCACAGCCCTAACGGGGGGTTAACGGTCAGCTTTCGTTAACGCCTGCAAACTAGGATGTGACGAATCGAAAATCGGTTCGTCAGGTCGGTTTGATCCATGGCCGTTTCCAGCATCGCTTCCGCTACGGCTCCCAACTGGCTGAAAGAGGCGCAGGAGTCGATCGCGGCTTCTGAAAATCCCGGTGGGCTGCTCGGCACGCTGCAGGGCGCCAAGAACCCTGGAAGCCTGAAGCAATTCCTGAACAACAGCCAGAACACCGCCGCGGCTCTCGCGCAGATCAATTCGAACACCGCGCAATCGCAGAACACGCTGACGATCCAGATGTCCAACGACGCGGCGCAGAAGCGTGCGGTGGAGAGGCAGGCGCTGCTGCAGAAGATGAATCCGCAGCAGACCAACTTCAATCCGCCGACCGAGCTCGACTCGTTCATCTATTTCGCGGACGGGACCTCGATCGACACCGTCAACAACATCATGACGATGCCGAACGGCAGCCAGATCGACACCACGACCGGCCTGACATACATCGACCCGAAGTCGATCATCAGCATGGCCAACGGCGCCTATCTCGACACCAAGAACAACATCATGACCATGTCGGACGGCACCAAGATCGACACCGTCACCGGCCTCAAGATCACCGCCTGATTTTTGCCGGCCGCGGCGTGCGGCCTGTGTGTAACGAGTATCGCGTATGGAAATCGGTTCGATCGCGGCCGCCTTCGTCGCCGCCCAGGCCAGTCAGCTGCAGACCGCAGTCGCGGCCAAGATGCTGAAGATGAACGCCGACATGGCGTCCAACGCGGCCAACCTTCTCGACGCCGCGTCGAAGAATCTCAACCAGCTGGCCAATGTGGCCGCCGGCATCGGCGGCAATCTCGACATCCGCGTCTGAGCGGTCCTGCTAAGCGATCGTTGTGCTCACCGCTTCAGCGCTGCGGTCACGAGCTTGACCGCGTCGTTGCTCGCCCATTCGGCCGGCCCGGCCAGCGTCGCAAGCTCGCAGCCGTTCGGATCGACCAAGAGCGTGGTCGGCATGCCGAAGGCCTTGCCGATGGATTTCAGGTCCTGGAACACCTTGGCGTTGCTGTCGGCGTAATAGCTGAGCTTGTGGATACCGATGTCCTTCAGCCAGGCCTTCGGCTTGTCGGGATCGCGGGTGTCGATATTGACCGTGACCACCTCGAAATCCGGGCCGCCGAGCTTGCCCTGCAGGGCGTCCAGCGCCGGCATCTCCTTGCGGCAGGGCACGCACCATGTGGCCCACAGGTTCAGGAGGACGGTCCGGCCGCGCCAGTCCGTCAGGGACTTTTCGGCCCCATTGGCGTCCTTGAAGGTCAGAACCGGCAGGGTTTTCGGCTTCTGCGCCACGCCGAAGGCCGCGACCTCGCCCCGGGCCAGCGGCTCCAGGCGCCGGGCGGTCTCGACGCTGGCCTTGCAGGCCGCGTCCGCTCCCGCATTGCCTGTGAGGTGGCCGATCCCGTATACCCCCGCAAGCCCGATTGCCACGCCGACGACGCCCCCCAAAAGGATCACGGTCAGCCGCTTTTTGGCGTAGCTTCGCGCAGCGTTCTGCGACCCTGTCATATCTGGTGAATCCCGGTGGCCAAAAAGCGTACTGAGAAGTCCAAGAGCAAAACCAAGAAGCCTCACGCTGTGAGCAACACGATGTGGGGAGGACGCTTCGCGTCCGGACCTGCGGCCATCATGGAGAAGATCAACACCTCGATTGACTTCGACTGGCACCTGTACCGGCAGGACATCGCTGCAAGCAAGGCCCATGCAGAGATGCTGGCCAAACAGGGCATCATCGCGGCGGACGATGCCCGCAAGATCGCTCACGGTCTAGACACGATCCTGTCAGAAATCGGTTCCGGCAAGTTCCAGTTCAAGCGCCAGCTCGAGGACATTCATATGAATGTCGAGTCGCGCTTGGCCGAGCTGATCGGCCCCGCGGCCGGGCGGCTGCACACCGCGCGCTCGCGCAACGATCAGGTTGCGACCGACTTCCGGCTGTGGGTGCGGGCCCGGATCGACGACATCGACGGGCTGCTCAGCGACTACCAGAAGGCGCTGGCCGAGCGGGCGCTGGAGCACGCCGCGACCGTGATGCCGGGCTTCACGCATCTGCAGACCGCGCAGCCGGTGACGTTCGGGCATCATCTGCTCGCTTATGTCGAGATGGCGGCGCGCGACCGTGCGCGGCTCGCCGGCGCCCGCGCGCGGCTGAACGACTCGCCGCTCGGCGCGGCGGCGCTTGCCGGCACTTCGTTTCCGATCGACCGCGAAATGACCGCGGTGGCGCTCGACTTCGACGGCCCGATGGCCAACTCGCTCGACGCGGTCTCCGACCGCGATTTCGTGCTCGAGACGCTCTCGGCCGCGGCGATCGCCTCGATCCACTTGTCGCGCTTCGCCGAGGAGATCGTGATCTGGACCTCGCCCTTGGTGGGCCTGATCAAGCTCTCCGACAAGTTCACCACCGGCTCCTCGATCATGCCGCAGAAGCGCAATCCGGACGCCGCCGAGCTCGTGCGCGCCAAGACCGGCCGCGTGGTCGGCGTGCTCAACCAGATGCTGATGGTGATGAAGGGCCTGCCGCTCGCCTATCAGAAGGACATGCAGGAGGACAAGGAAGGCACCATCGACGCGCTCGACGCGCTGGCGCTGTCGATCGACGCCATGACCGGCATGGTGCGCGACATGCAGCCTGATGCGCAGCGCATGCACGACACCGCGGGCGCGGGCTACGCCACCGCGACCGATCTCGCCGACTGGCTGGTGCGCACGCTGAAGATGCCGTTCCGCGAGGCGCACCACGTCACCGGACGGATCGTGGCCCGCGCCTCCGAGCTCGACCTGCCGCTGCACCGGCTGCCGCTCGACGAGATGCAGAAGGTCGAGCCGAAGATCACCAAGGCGGTGTTTGACGTGCTCTCGGTCGAGCGCTCGGTCACGAGCCGAACAAGCTTTGGCGGCACCGCGCCGAAGAACGTCCGGGCCCAGGCGAAGAAATGGCTGAAGCTTTTGGAGCGCGAGCGTGGCTGATATGCCACGGCTGGGCCACGATTCCCTCACGATTGAACGCGATCGTCAGGCACGGCAGAAAGTTAACGTGATGGGGCGAGAATTTCGGAAATGGGGCGCCTTCTGCTATGGTGCGTGAAATCCCGGAGTCGGACGTGCCGCGGCGCAATCGCCTGCTGATCTCGTGTGCCATCATCGGCGTTCTGGCCCTGGCGCTCGGAGCTTGCGGCCGCAGAGGCGCGCTCGATCCGCCGCCCGGCGGCTATGCGCTGGACCAGCCCACGACCCAAACGCCGGTCACCAACCGCGGCGTGGTGTTGCCGAAACGCACCGGCCCGGCCTATGACGAGGACGGCAAGCCGATTGCCCCGGAAGGTCCGAAACGGCGGACTCCCATCGATTGGCTGCTCGATTGATCGACTGAGCGCCCGATGCACCATTTCGACTATCGCCATGGCGTGCTGCACGCCGAGGCGGTCAATCTCGCAGATCTGGCGAAGGCCGTCGGCACGCCGTTCTACTGCTATTCGACCGCCACCCTGGAGCGGCACTACCGCGTGTTCGCCGGCGCCTTCGCCGACGTGCCGTCGCTCGTCTGCTACGCCGTCAAGGCGAACTCCAATCAGGCCGTGATCGCGACGCTCGCCCGGCTCGGCGCCGGCGCGGACGTCGTCTCGGGCGGCGAGCTCAAGCGCGTGCTCAAGGCCGGCGTGCCGCCGGAGAAGATCATGTTCTCCGGCATCGGCAAGACCGCCGAAGAGCTCGCGATGGCGCTCGATGCCAACATCCTCTGCGTCAATGTCGAGTCGGAGCCGGAGCTCGATCTGCTTTCGCAGATCGCCGCGAGCAAAGGCCGCACCGCCTGCATCTCGATCCGCGTCAATCCCGACGTCGACGCCAAGACCCACGCCAAGATCTCGACCGGCCTGTCGGAGAACAAGTTCGGCATCCCGATCAGCCGCGCCCGCGCCGTCTACGCCCACGCCGCCAAGCTGCCGGGCGTCCGCGTCACGGGCGTCGACATGCATATCGGCAGCCAGATCACCGAGCTGTCGCCGTTCGACGACGCCTTTGCGCTCCTGTCGGACTTCGTGCGCGAGCTGCGCGCCGACGGCCATACCATCTCGCACGTCGATCTCGGCGGCGGCCTGGGCATCCCGTATCGCGAGGACAACGAGCCGCCGCCCGATCCGTCGGCCTATGCGCAGGTGGTGAAGCGCGCGACGCGCGGGCTCGACTGCAAGCTGATCTTCGAGCCGGGCCGGCTGATTGTCGGCAACGCCGGTATCCTGGTGACGCGGGTGCTCTACCTCAAGCGCGGCGAGGCCAAGACCTTCGTGATCGTCGATGCCGCCATGAACGACCTCATCCGGCCGACGCTCTATGACGCCCACCACGACATCCGCTCGGTCGCCGAGACCAAGCCCGGCACAGTGCGAATCGTGGCCGACGTGGTCGGTCCGGTCTGCGAGTCCGGCGATTTCCTGGCGCTCGATCGGGGCCTGGTGGAACCCAAGCCCGGCGATCTGCTCGCCATCATGACGGCCGGCGCCTACGGCGCGGTGCAGGCCGGCACCTACAACACCCGGGCGCTGATCCCCGAAGTCCTTGTTCGGGATACGGAATGGGCTTTGGTCCGGCCGCGCCTTGAAGCCGACCAATTGATCGCCTTGGATCGTATTCCAGCATGGCTGTAGCCATCACGATGGCGTGCGATTTGCTTGGATAGGCGGCGGCGCCCATATCGCGGAACGGGTGCCGTGGTAAACTGTTGGACCCGTCGAGATTCCCTTGCGGAGCCGATTTGACCGAAACGACCGCAGAAACCCCTGAGGGCCAAGGTCTCGCCCGTAACGGCGAGGCGATGCTGTCCCGCGGCCTGTTCCGCGCCAGGATGGCGATCCTGTGGGAGCGGTTGTGGCCGGCGCTGGCCTCCATGGCCACGGTGGTCGGGCTGTTTCTCGCTGTGTCCTGGTTCGGACTCTGGCTGTGGCTGCCGCCGATCGGGCGCGCCGCAGGCCTTGGGGTGTTCTTCCTGCTGGCGGTGGCCGCGACGCTCCCGCTCCTCCAGGTGCGCTGGCCAGGGCGAAACGACGCTCTGCGCCGGCTCGACCGCTTCAGCCTGCTGCCGCACCGGCCTGCCACGGCCATCGCCGACAAGATGGCGCCCGAGGCTCAGGACCAATTCGCCGTGGCGCTCTGGCGCGCTCATGTGGAGCGGGCGCTCCGCGCCGCGCATGCCTTGAAATCCGGCCAGCCTGCGCCGCGGCTTGCCGCGCGCGATCCCTTCGCATTGCGGGCGCTGGTGGTGGTCCTGGTGGCTGCGACCTTCGTTGCGGCCGGCAGCGACCGGCTCCGCCGGGTCACCGCGGCCTTCGACTGGCGCGGCGTGGTGACCCCGTCGAACTACCGGATCGATGCCTGGGTTACGCCGCCGGCCTATACGAGCCGGCCGCCGATGATCCTGCCGGGTCTGCGGCCCGGCGAGCCGGTGCAGCAGGCGCGCAGCACAGCGCCGGTCGCGGTGCCGGCCGGCTCCACGCTGGTGGTGCGGGCCACCGGCCAGTCGGGCCTCGATATTGCGGTCGCGGGCGGCCTCGCCGAGGCCAAGCCCAATGGCGCCAACACCACGCCGCAGGCGCCCAAGGGCACCGAGGAGAAGCATTTCACCATCACGGACGCGGGCACCGCCACGGTTCGCGGCGGCAGCGAGAACGTCACCTGGCGCTTCACCGCCACGCCGGACCGGCCGCCGACCATCGCGCTTTCCAAGGAGCCGGAGGCGCAGCTGCGCGGCTCGCTGCTGCTCAACTACAAGGTCGAGGACGACTACGGCGTCACCGACGCGCAGGCGACCTTCGAGCGCAAGGCCGAAGCGCCGGCCAACGGCAAGGAGCCGCATCCGCTTTACGAGGCGCCGAGCTTCCCGCTGGTGCTGCCGCAGGCCCGCACCAAGGCCGGCGCGGCCTCGACCACCAAGGACCTCTCCGAGCATCCCTGGGCCGGTGTTGACGTGACCATGACGCTGGTCGCCCGCGACGAAGGCGGCAACGAAGGCCGTTCGGCGTCGCAGGAGCTGCGCCTGCCGGAGCGGCCGTTCGCCAAAGCGTTGCCGCGCGCACTGATCGAGCAGCGCCGCGACTTGGCGCTCGACGCCAACAACAAAGACCATGTGCTGATGGCGCTGGATGCGCTGACCATCGCGCCGGAACGGTTCATGCCCGAGACCAACGTCTATCTCGGGCTGCGCTCGATCTACTGGCAGTTGGCGCGGGCTTCCACGGACGACGGGCTGCGTGACGTCGTGACGAGGCTCTGGGCCATGGCCGTTCTGCTCGAGGACGGCAACGTCTCGGAGACCGAGAAGCAGCTCCGCGCGGCCCAGGATGCGCTGCGCGAGGCGCTGGAGCGCGGCGCCACCGACGAAGAGATCAAGAAGCTGATGGACGAGCTGCGCGCGGCGCTCGACAAGTTCATGCAGGCGCTGGCCGAGGAGCTGCGCAAGAACCCGCAGATGGCACGGCCGCTCGACCGCAATGCGAAAGAGCTGCGCTCGCAGGACCTGCGCAGCATGCTCGACCGCATGGAGCGGCTGGCGCGCTCCGGCGCGCGCGACGCCGCCAAGCAGATGCTCGATCAGCTGCGCAACATGCTCGACAACCTGCAGATGGCGCGGCCCGGCGACCAGGGCGACGGCGACGACGACATGCAGTCGGCGCTCGACGAGCTCGGCGAGATGATCAACCGCCAGCAGCAGCTGCGCGACCGCACCTTCCGCGAGGGCCAGGACCAGCGCCGCCAGCGCAATCAGCAGCGCGGCCAGCAGGGCGACCGCAACCAGCAGAACCAGATGGGCCAGCTGCGCCAGGACCAGCAGGCGCTGCGCGACCAGCTCAACAAGCTGATGGAGGAGCTGCGCAAGAAGGGCATGCAGATGCCGGGCCAGGGCCAGCAGCAGGGCCAGCAGGGTCAAGGCCAGCAAGGCCAGCAGGGTGGTGAGTCCGATCCGCTCGGCCAGGCCGGCAGCGCCATGGGCGATGCCGGCGACCAGCTTGGCGAGGGCGATGCCGACAACGCCGTGGATTCGCAAGGCCGCGCGCTGGAGGCGATGCGGAAGGGCCAGCAGGGCATGGCGCAGTCGATGCAGCAGCAGATGGGCCAGGGGCAGGGACCGGGCAATCCGGGCCGCACCGGCCAGGCGCGCGCCAATTCGGAAACCGATCCGCTCGGCCGGCCGCGGCGCAACGGCCGCGATTACGGCGACGACACCACCGTGAAGGTGCCGGGCGAGATCGATGTGCAGCGCGCCCGCCGCATTCTGGAAGAGCTGCGCAAACGGTTCGGTGAAAGCTTCAGGCCGCAGCTCGAGCTCGACTATATCGAGCGGCTGCTGAAGGATTATTGATCGATTTCACGCGTTCATTGCCGGTTGTGGGGGCCGAGCATGAATTTTTCCGCAAGAGTCGCGGCGCTTTGGGCCGCAGGCGCTATCGCTCTGCTCGTTCCTGAAATGGCCGCTGCGCAGCATTGCCCGACCGCCAAGTCCGCGGCGAGCGGCTATGTCATCGAGCGCGAAGGCAGCTCCAAGACCGAAGTCCTGTTCAGCGATGCCTCCACGGTGCGCACCATCATGCGCTTCGATGGCCGAGTTCTGCTCGAGACCAGCCAGTACCAGGGCCTGTTCGAGCTGGAGCGGATCGATCGCGGCCGCCGCGCCGTGTTCAAGCCGAAATCCGATCTCGCCGCGCTGTTTCCGCTGAAACCGGGCCAGACCGCAAAAGTGGAATTCGACGTCGAAGGCACGGATCGCCCCACGACCGCCGCGGTTCAGATTTCGGTGAAGGGCACCGATGCGCTCCATATCGGCGCCTGCAAATACAACGTGCTGAAGATCGACCGCAGCGAGTCGCGCGGCGGCGGACCCTTGCAATTCCGCGACACCGACTATTACGCGCCCGATCTGAAATTGATCATCGCGAAGGAATACCGCCACAACGATCAGCCTTCGAGCATGATCAAGTTTGACCGAATCTCGCCGCTCAAGCCTTGAGCGAGCCGCCTGCGTCCGTCCGCGCGGCGCACAGCACTTCCAACTAGGGAAGAATCTCCTGCCGATCCTTGAGGCGCGCCTCGAGCCGCGACCGCATGTCGTCGATCAGACCGGCTTCAGCCGCGGTGACCACCTCGATCAGTTCGTTGGCCTGATCGAGCCGCGCGATGGTCACGTAGTCGGCGCCGGCCGCGTAGAGAGGCCCGGTCTCGGCCAGCGCGTCGGCGGTGGCGATGATCTTGGCGGTGGGATTGACGGCGCGGACATGCCGCACCAGCCGCTCGTTGTTGGTGCCCTTGAGCAGCGAGTCCGGCACGCTGGAGATGATGATCTCGGCATCGGCGATGCCGGCATGGGTGAGCGAGTCGGCGTTGGAAATGTCGCCGTAAAACACCTTGATGCCGCGGTTCTGCAGCGCGTGATAGACGGTGGGATTGAAATCGATCACGAACACCTGCTCGACCAGCGCGGCGTGCCGCCGCTCGAGCTCGGCCAGGAACGAGCTTGCCACCCGGTAGAAACCGAGGATGACGATCCGCCGCTTGCGCTCGGCGCTGGTCTCCGGCTCGTCGCCGGCGCGCGTCTCATCGAGATCGCGCAGGCCGAACCGCTTGAACGCCGGGATCGCGCTTCGTGTGATCGCGTCGCTCCGCATCATCAGGAACGTGCTCAGCACCGCCAGCACCACGAAAGCCGCAGAGGCGGCGCTGGCGGTCGAAGGCTGCACCTGCGCGGACTGCACCCCCACCTGGATCAGCACCAGCGAGAACTCGCTGATCTGGGCCAGGTTGATGGCGGGCAGCAGGCTTGCCCGCAGCCCCTGATCCATGGCGTAGAGCGGCGGGAACACCGTGATGAACCGGCTGACCAGCGTGAACACCACGATGACCAGGGCAAGGCCCAGCACCGCGGGGGTCGGCAGCGGAATCGTCATGCCGAGCGCCACGAAGAACAGCGTGATGAAGAAGTCGCGCAGCGACGTGACTTTCGCCGTAACGTCGAGCGCATAGGGGAAGGTCGAAAGCGATACGCCCGCGACGAGCGCGCCCATCTCGCGCGACAGGCCGAGGAACTCGGCGAACTCGGCCACCGCAAAGCACCAGGCCAGCGCGCCGACCAGCACCAGCTCCGGCAGCCGCGCGATGAGATGAAACAGATGCGGCAACGTGAACCGGCTGATCACCAGCGCGGCAGTGAGCAGCACGCCGACGCGGATGAGCGACACCAGGACGATGCCGAAGTGCAGATCGCTGAGGCTCGGCTGGATCGCCAGGAACAGGATCGCGAATAGATCCTGCAGCACCAGCACGCCGAGCGTGATCCGGCCCGGCAGGGTGTCGATCTCGGTCTTCTCGTACAGCACCTTGACGATGATCACGGTGCTGCTCAGCGCCACGGCGGCCGCAAGATACAGCGCGTCGAATTTGCCGCCGCCGATGGTCAGCCCCATCAGCAGGAACAGGCCGAGCGCCAAGAGGAAGCAGCCGATGATCTGCGCTGCTGACGTGACCAGGATCACGCTGCCGGCACGGATGATCTTTTTCAGGTCGATTTCGAGCCCGATCATGAACAGCATGAAGATCAGGCCGAGCTCGGCGATGGTGCTGATCGACTGCTCGGATTGGACCCATTTGAGCCCGAACGGCCCGATCGCGAAGCCCGCGACCAGATAGGCCAGGATCAGCGGCTGGCGCGCCACGAAGGCTCCGACGCCGAACAGCCACGCCATGACGATGGACAGGGCGAGGTCGCGGATCAGCTCGTGCATCGGGGTTCCATAAAGCGTCCGACCGGCTTTATCACGGCCGCGCAGGAAGCCGAAACGCGCTTTCGGTCGCGGTCTTACCGCTTGCCTTTGGCCAGCGCCGCCGCCACCGCGAACTTGATCTCGGCCACTGAAAACGGCTTGGAAATCACGTCGCTGACCAGGGCCTCGAGGCCCGAGGCGCGCTCGCGCTGGTCGGCGAAGCCGGTCATCAGCAGGATCGGCAGGGCCGGGAAATCGCGCGCGGTGGCGAGCGCCAGCGCAATCCCATCCATCACCGGCATCTTGATGTCGGCCAGCAGCAGATCGAACCGCCCGGCCTCGCGTTGCAGCGTATCCAGGGCTTGGGCGCCGTCGGCGGTGGCCACGGTCTCATGGCCATCTTCCTTGAGCGCACGTGACACCAGGACACGCAACGGCTCTTCGTCTTCAGCAATCAGGATACGCGCCATAAGGCAGCCTCAGGCCTCAGCGCGTGCCCGAGGCATCGCGCTTGGTGAAGAAACGGACCTGGAGGTCTTGCCCATCGGCGGGAGGAGATGCAAGCCGGCTGCGGAATGGCATGGCCTCGCCCGGTTCCAGCACAGGTTGTGACGGCTGCGCGGTCCAGGAATAGACCTCGGCGCCGGAAGCGTTGCGCAGCGCGAACCGGATGCGCGGCACGTCGACCGGCACGCCGACGGTGCTGGCGATCACGCCTTCAACCACCAGAACCGGCACGCCATCGTGGGTTTCGTTGCTGATCTTGACGTCGTGGAAGACCAGCCCGCGCAGGTTCACCGGCAGGCCGATCGTGGAATAGAACGACGCCATCTGCGGCACATGCCGGACGATGTCCTTGCGCAATCCGATCAGGGCGCCGCAAACGAACAGCAGGAACAGGATCACCAGCGGCATCGAGAGGCGGCGCCTTGCCTTGTGCCGGCGGGACGCGGCGCGGATGCGGCGGCGTTCGGCCACGCGCTCGATGTCCTCGGGCGTGTGGTCGAGCGCCGCGTCAGACATGCCGTCGCCGGCCTCGGGCGCGAGCGGGGGCGCGTCGGTGACCGGAATGGAAATGTCGGACAGCGCGACATGCGGGTCTTGGGCCGCGGGGCTCGCCGCGTCCGGCTCCGGCTCCGGCCAGCCGGCGGACGCTGCATCGGCGCCGGGAGGCTGCTGCGGAATATCGGCTGACGGGCTTGCGGCGGCGGACGACGCGGCCGCCATCGGCCGCTGTGTGCTCTCAGGCGAACGGGCCTCGGCGCGCGCCGCGGGCTTGGCGACGGGCTGGGCGAGAGGCTTGGCTGCGGGGGCAGGCGCGGATTCGGCAGCCGGTTGTGCCGCCTCCTGCGTACCGGATTCGATGGTCGCCGGAATGACGCCTGGCGACGGCACGTGCCAGACATTCTGGCAGCGCACGCAACGCACCGAACGGCCGGTCGCCCCGATCGCCGTGGCGGCAATCTGGTAGGTGGTCGAACACTTCGGGCACGCAATCTGCATCGCTGACGTCTTTGAACAGGCCCGGCGGGGGCCGGGCGATTCGCCTCAATCCAATTCCGCTCGGGACCCTAGCAGCCGTCCGTTAACGGACCGGAAACCATGCAAAGGCAGGCATGGATGGATGTTGGCCGAAATTCACGCCTTGAAATCCGCCAGTGGCCGCGCGGTTAATACCGCGTTAAGAGGGCGTTCGCCGGTCGGGGTCAATATAGGGCATCGGCCGAATCGCAAGGCGCGGACCTTCATGGGAGACAGCGTGGTCCGATTCGAGAACGTGGGATTGCGGTATGGAATGGGACCGGAGGTTCTGCGCGACCTCAGTTTCCAGATCGAGCCGCATTCCTTTCAGTTCCTCACCGGGCCGTCGGGCGCCGGCAAGACCTCGCTGCTGAAGCTCCTGTTCCTGTCGCTGCGGCCGACCCGCGGTCTGATCTCGGTGTTCAACTATGACGTCGCGACTTTGGACAAGGACGACCTTGCGACGCTGCGGCGTCGCATCGGCATCGTGTTCCAGGATTTCCGACTGCTCGATCACATGACGACCTACGAGAACGTCGCCTTGCCGTTCCGCGTGATGGGCAAGGAGGAGGCGAGCTATCGCAACGAGGTGGTCGAGCTGCTGCATTGGGTCGGCCTCGGCGACCGCATCAGCGCGCTGCCGCCGGTGCTGTCCGGCGGCGAGAAGCAGCGCGCCGCGATCGCGCGCGCCGTGATCGCGCGGCCGCAATTGCTGCTCGCCGACGAGCCGACCGGCAACGTCGATCCCAATCTCGCGCAGCGTCTGCTGCGGCTGTTCATCGAAATGAACCAATCCGGCACCACCGTGGTGATCGCCACCCACGACATCAGCCTGATGGACCAATACGATTCACGACGGCTCGTGCTGCATGAGGGCCGCCTGCATGTCTACGATTGAGCGAGGCCGCCATGTCTGAGCTTCGTCTGAACCCGCAATCGATGAATCCCGAGATGATGTCGCCGCGGGCGATGTCCGGCTTTTTTCCGAAAGGCGAGACGCCGATCGTGCCGAAGCGCTCGATCGCCGGCCGAGCCCTGGTGGCCGTGGTGGCGATCATGACGTTTCTGGCTTCGCTCACCACCGGGGCCGTGATGCTGGTGCGTGCGTCGGCGGCCGAATGGCAGTCGGAGGTGGCGCGCGAGGTCACCATCCAGGTGCGGCCGGTGCAGGGCCGCGATCTCGACGCCGAGGTCCGCCGCGCCGCCGAGATTGCCCGGGCCTATCCCGGCATCGTCGACGTGCGGCCGTTCTCCAAGGACGAGTCGGCGCGGCTGATCGAGCCCTGGCTGGGCAGCGGGCTGGCGCTCGACGATCTGCCGGTGCCGCGCATGATCGTGGTCAAGCTCGCAGACGACAGCGTCGATCTCGCGCCGCTGCGCAAGGCACTGTCGGATCGCGTCAACGGCGCGACGCTCGACGACCACCGCGGCTGGGTCGAGCGGATGCGCACCATGGCGCAGACAACGATCGCAGGCGGCATCATGGTGCTGCTGCTGATGCTCGCCGCAACCGTGCTGTCGGTGGTGTTCGCGACGCGCGGCGCCATGGCAACCAACCGGCCGATCGTCGAGGTGCTGCATTTCATCGGCGCCAAGAGCGGCTTCATCGCCAAGCAGTTTCAGCGCCACTTCCTGGTGCTGGGTCTCGAAGGCGGCGTGATCGGCGGCGGCATCGCGATGCTGCTGTTCGGCATTGCCGGCCTGATTGCGAATCTCAGCGTCGGCACGGCGAGCGGCGATCAGGTCGCGGCGCTGTTCGGCACATTTTCGCTCAGCCTCAGCGGCTATGTCGCGATTCTCGCGCAGATTGTGCTAGTCGCCGTGGTGACGGCGGCCGCCTCGCGCCGCACCGTCAACCGGACACTGGATTTTGTGGATTAGAGGCGCGCCATGCCGAGGCCGGAATCTGCGATATCATCGTGGTTGGTAGGGATTGATGCATTCGGTTGAGCCAGGCACGACGGTGAGGGGATCGGGGGCGCAGCTCTGGCGGCGCGCCTACCGCACCGTGCTCCTGATCGTGTTCGTCAGCGGTCTCATCTTCGCCGGCGGGTTCTACTGGTTCGTCAGCCAGATGCCGGTGGTCGAGATCTCGCCGTCGCGCAAGGCCGACGGCATCGTGGTGCTGACCGGCGGGGCGCTGCGCATCAGCGACGCGCTGGAGCTGCTGGCCAGCGGCCACGGCCGGCGCCTTCTCATCAGCGGCGTCAACCGCAACACCCGGTCCTACGAGATCGCGCGGCTGGTGCCGGAGCATCAGCGCTGGTTCACCTGCTGCGTCGACCTCGACTATTCGGCCACCAACACCATCGGCAACGCCATCGAGACCCGACGCTGGATCGAGGATCGCGGCTTCAAGTCGGTGATCGTGGTCACGGCGAATTACCACATGCCGCGCGCCATGGCCGAGATCGGTCATGAACTGCCGACGGTGGACCTGGTGCCCTATGCGGTGGTCTCGGACCGGGTGAAGGTCGACGACTGGTGGGACAATCCGGCCACTGCCCGGCTGCTCATTTTGGAATATTTGAAGTATATCGTCGCCCGGGTCCGCATGACGCTTCCGCCGTCACTGGCATGACCCGCGTGACCTGAGGCCCCTTGAGCAGCGATTTGCCAACGTGATCGTCGTCCGTTCCGTCATCTACAACCTCCTGTTCTACGTGAACCTGGTCGTATTGCTGATCGTGGCGCTGACCACGTTCGTCATGCCGCACCAGGCGATCCTGAAGATGGCGGAGCTGTGGGGCCGCGTCAGCGTGTGGCTGCTGCGCGTCGTCTGCGGGACGAAGATGGAGGTGCGAGGGCTGGAGCATCTGCAGGGCCGGCGGCTCAGCGAGCCGCTGATCATCGCGGCCAAGCACCAGTCGACCTGGGAAACCTTCGCGCTGCTCAAGCTGTTCGACGACTACACCTTCATCGTGAAGCGCGAGCTGATGTGGATTCCGCTGTTCGGCTGGTTCATGGCCAAGGGCCGCATGATCCCGGTCGACCGCCAAGCCGGCAGCCAAGCGCTCACCAAGATGACGGCGCGGGCCCGCGACGAGATCCGCACCGGCCGCCAGCTGGTGATTTTCCCCGAAGGCACGAGGCGCGCCGCAGGCGCCGAGCCGCGCTACAAGTTTGGTGTGGCGCATCTCTACGCCGAGATCGGCGTGCCCTGCATTCCGGTCGCGCTCAATTCGGGGCTGTACTGGCCGCGCCGCCACTTCCGGCGCTATCCGGGCACCATCGTGGTGGAATTCCTGCCGCCGATCCCGCCGGGCCTCGACAAGGCTGTATTCTTCAAGAGGCTGCAGGATGACATCGAGGCCGCGACCGCGCGGCTGATCGCCGAAGGCGAGGCCGAGCTCGAGCGGCTCGGCGTGAGCTGAGCTCTGGCGTGGCTTAAGATTTTTTCGGGTGAGCGTCCTGTGTGCCCCGCAAGCGCTCCGCCAGGACCTGCAATTCGTGATCGACGATGTTGAGCGCCTCCAGCGCCTTCGCGGTCTCGAGCACGTAGTCGCGGTTATGACCGGAACGGCCGTGAGCCTGCCGTACGATATGCAGCTGCTTGTCGTGGTTGAGGCCTGCGGCATATTGCGGATGGCCGCGGTCGACCACGTAGCACAGCGCGTCGACGCGCCGCTCCGGATTGCCAGCCAGCCAGATGCTGCGCACCATCTCGCGATACACCGCGGTGGTCTGCTCGCGTTCGCGCAGATAGGCGATGGTCGCCGGGCGCTTCTTCGCCGTCACCCGATAGGCGATGCCGCGGCAGGCGCCGCCGAAGTCGAGGCCCAGCACGAGGCCGGGCTGCTGCGGCGTGCCGCGATGATCGAACGAATAGACGCACAGCGAGCGGCGCATCCCCACGATGTGCGCCGGAACGCGCTCGGCAAATTCGAAGCCCGGCCGCCAGATCAGGGAGCCATAGCCGAACACCCAGAGGTCCTGGTCGGCTTGGTCTAATGTCGGGTCCATGGCGATTATTCCCAGCAGCGGGTCGGGGTATCAGGCCGGTCAGCGCGCCGCAACAACTGGACAGAATCAAACAACAACAGCAGAACACTAAGGTACCTTTGAAACGCCGCATTCCACGGCTTCACAGCACGTATGATTGAAGCAAATCCCATTCCGCGCCGGCGCCGCTGGCCGTTAGTTCTTATCGCTCTCCTGGTCGTCGTCGGCGCCCTCTGGGCCGGCGGCTGGGGCTATGGCGCGGGCGTCGCCGAACGCACCCTCGAGGGCTGGAAGGCGCGCGAGGCCAAAGCCGGGCGCATTTACAATTGTGCGTCGCAAAGCATCGGCGGCTTTCCGTTCGGCATCGAGATGCGCTGCATCGATGCCAGCGCCGAGCTGACGACCAACCGGCCGCCGCTGGCGCTGAAGACCAAGGGCATGCTGGTCCAGGCCGAGTTGTGGAAGCCGACGGTGTTGACCACCGAATTCACGGGCCCGCTCACCGTGGCGCAGCCCGGCCAGCCGCCGTTCGTCACCGTGCGCTGGCAATACGCGCGGACCGAGCTTCACGGGCTGCCGACGGCGCCGGAAAGCGCCGTGATCCGCATGGACCAGCCGGTGGTCGACCGCGCCGAAGGCGACAATGTCTTCAAGGCCGAGCGCGCCGATCTCAACGCCCGCCTCGTCTCCGGCACCGTGAAGGACAATCCGGTGATCGAGACTGTGGTCAAGCTGGTCGGGGCGTCGGCTCAGGCCTGGCATCCGGCGGCTGCGGTCCCGACTGACGCCGACATCACCGCCGTGGTCCGGGGCCTCAAGGATTTCGCGCCGAAGCCCTGGCAGCAGCGGCTGCGTGAGCTTCAGGCCGCCGGCGGCCGGATCGAGATCGTGAAGGCGCGCGTGCAGCAGGGCGAAACCATTGCGGTCGCAAACGGCGTGCTGGGCCTTTCGCCGTCGGGCCGGCTCGACGGCCAGCTTCAGCTGACCGTCGCCAATCTCGACAGGCTGCTGCCCGTGCTCGGCATCGACCAGATGCTGGCGGAGCAGCGCGCGTCGCCGAAGATCAACAACGCCTTCGGCGCGCTCGACCGCATCATGCCGGGGCTCGGCAACGTCGCCCGTCAGAACGCGGGGCCGGCGCTCGTTGCTGGCATCAACATCATGGGCCGGCCGACCGAGCTGGAAGGCCAGCGCGCGGTGATATTGCCGTTGCGCTTCGACGACGGTCTTGTGCTGCTGGGCCCGCTCAAGCTCGGCATGACGCCGCCGCTGTACTAGGGCGCGCGGTTTCTAAACCGCCGCCCAGAGCGGACGAATGTCTCCGATGGCGTGCCGCCCTTGAGGTCAGCAGATTGGAATTACCACCTGCAGCGCAAACGACCCCAGCGATCGCGCCAGCAGCGACGGCCACCACCCCAACCAGGGCTTCCCCATCCGGGGCCGCCCCAGCCACCGTCACAGCGCAGTCGTCCCCAGCGGTCACGCCAGCAGCGTCGTCCCCATTGCACGTCGGTTACATTGTTATCGAGGTCTATGATGGCAGCCGCAGAAAGCGGAAGGATCGGTGCCGCTTGAGTGGTTGCCGAACCGCCCGCAAAAACCAGACCCGCAATTCCGACCGCAAATAGCACGCGCCACATGTGCATCTCCCGATTTTTCCGTGGTTGAGCCGCTCGTCATCGAGTTCACTCGAACGACGGGAGCGACCGATCAACTCAAGAACGGGACCGCCGTTCCTCGATCATCGGGAGTGGAGCGGCCGCGGGCCAGTGTTTGTGCTTTCGCCGGCATTCATTGTGTTGCGCCGACGAAGTGATCCAGACGAAGTGATCGAATGAGCGATGCGCCTGCCAGCGCTATTCGTTGTCCGCCACATAGGGCTGCGGCAGCGGCTCGATCGGCAGCTTCGACGACGAATGCAGATCAATGCACAAAGGCAGGACCACCAAAGCGGTAGTTCAGCCGGGCCGTTCCCATATCGATGTCCTGGCGGATGTTGTCGCTGCGCCCGACCGCGATGGTGGTGGCGGGGAACGTCACGCTGGGATTGCCCATGAAGAGGTGATCGTATTCGACCGCAAAGGACCAGTTCGGCGCGAAGCCGTATTCGATGCCCGCGCCGACGGTACCGCCCCAACGGGTGTCATCGGCTGAATTGAACGGGACGCCGGCTGCGGCGAAGACGTTGCTGACGGGAAAGAAGCTGCTGTACTTGTTGTGGGTGACGGCAGCGCCGCCCTTCACGTAGCCGAGAACGTTGTTCCAGGCATAGCCGATCTGACCGGTGAACAGGCCGATGGCGTCGACCTTGGTCTCGTTCATGTAGGGAATGACCGCCGTCCGGCTGGAATTCGAACCCTTCAGATCGGCCCAATCGCCTTGCGCTTCGACGCCAAACACCCAGTGGGTGCTTTGCCAGCGGTAACCGATCTGACCGCCGACGAGGGCCCCCGTCGCGTTGTGACAGCCCTCGGAGCTGGGATTGACCGGAGCGCCCGCAACGCTCGTGATGGTGTAGCAGTCGTGGCTTGATCCGCCGCCGGCGTTGAGACCGACGTAGAAGCCGCTCCAGTTGTAGTTTGGCGCGGCCATCGGGGCCGCTTTGGTGTACATCCGAGCAGGAAGGTCGGCGGCCGACGCAACACCCACCGCGACCGAAAGCAATCCGGCCCCAGCGACAATCCAACGAACCATATCGCAACCCCAGCGCGAATAAAAAGCGCCGCCCCGCCGGCATTAAACCGCGGGGTGCGACATTTTGGCAAGGCCTACAGGTTGTACTTTCTGGGATCGAAGCACAGCGATTTTTGTCAGGCCGCGCCTGACGGCGCCTTATTCGTTGTCGGCCGCATAAGGCCGCGGTAGCGGCTCGACCGGCAGCGTCGGATGGGCGCGGCCGAAATCCGGCACGGCTGAATCCTGGCCGATATCGACGATGCCGCGGCGGATCGCGCGCGTCCGCGTGAAATGATCGAACAGGGTCTGGCCGTCGCCCGAGCGCATCGCCCGCGTCAGTGACGAGAGATCCTCGCTGAAGCGGCCGAGCATCTCCAGCACCGCATCCTTGTTGGCGAGAAAGATGTCGCGCCACATGGTCGGGTCGGAGGCGGCGATGCGGGTGAAGTCGCGGAAGCCGCCGGCCGAGAACTTCAGCACCTCGGAGCGCGTCACCTCGGAGAGCTCATCGGCGGTGCCGACGATGGTGTAGGCGATCAGGTGCGGCAGATGGCTGGTGATGCCGAGCACCAGGTCATGATGATCGGGTGGCATGGATTCGACGTTGGCGCCGATCAGCCGCCAGAACGCGGCGAGCTTCTCGACTGCGGCGTTGTCGGCGCCTTCCGGCGGCGTGAGGATGCACCAGCGATTGACGAACAATTCCGCGAAGCCCGAGTCCGGGCCGGAGTTCTCGGTGCCGGCCACGGGATGGGCCGGCACGAAATGCACATGGCCGGGCAGGTGAGGGGCCATGTCCCGCACCACCGAGCCCTTCACAGAGCCGACGTCGGAGATGGTCGCACCCTTCATCAGATGCGGCGCAATCTCTTTCGCCACCGGCCCGCAGGCGCCGACCGGAATGCAGACGATCACGAGATCGGCGCCTTCCACCGCGGCGGCGTTGGTCTCCACCACCTGATCGACGATACCCAATTCGGCGATGCGCTTGCGCGTCTGCGGCGAGCGCGCGGTCGCGACGATCGAGCGTACGGCTTTCTGCGCGCGCGCCGCGCGTGCGATCGAGCCGCCGATCAGGCCGAAGCCGATCAGCGCCAGGCGGTTGAAGATCGGCTCGGCCGGCGTCACTTTGTGCCGTCCAAAAAGTCCGCCAGCGCCTTCACGACCAGCCGGTTGGCCTCCTCGGTGCCGACCGACATGCGCAGCGCATTCGGCAGCTTGTAGGCGCCGACCTGACGCAGCACGAGGCCGCGCTTGGTGAGGAATGCATCGGCTTCCTTGGCGGTCTTGCCCTTGGTCTCCGGGAAATGGATCAGCACGAAGTTCGCAACGCTCGGCGTCACCTTCAGGCCGAGCTTGCCGATCTCGTCGGTGAGCCAGGCGAGCCACTTGGTGTTGTGTTCGCGCGAGCGCTCCTGGTGCGCGGCGTCTTCGATCGCAGCGATGCCGGCCGCGATCGCCGGCGCATTGACGTTGAACGGGCCGCGGATGCGGTTGATCGCGTCGATCACGTGCGCCGGTCCGTACATCCAGCCGAGGCGGAGCGCGGCAAGGCCATGGATCTTCGAGAAGGTCCGCGTCATTACAACGTTGTCGCTGGTGGCGACCAGCTCGATGCCGGACTCGTAGTCGTTGCGCTGCACGTATTCCCCATAGGCCGCGTCGATCACGAACAGCACGTTCGAGGGCAGGCCCTTGTGCAGGCGCTTCACTTCGTCGAACGGCAGATACGTGCCGGTCGGATTGTTGGGATTGGCCAGGAACACCATCTTGGTCTTCGGCGTGACGCGCTTGAGGATCGCGTCGACGTCGGCGGTGTAGTCCTTCTCGGGCGCCACCACCGGCGTCGCGCCGGTGCCCATGGTCGCGATCGGATAGACCAGGAAGCCGTGGGTGGTGTGGATCGCCTCGTCGCCGTCGGCGAGATAGGCGCGCGCCAGCAGATTGAGCAGATCGTCGGAGCCGGCGCCACACACGATCCGGCTCGGATCGAGGCCGAACACCCGGCCGATCGCCTCGCGCAGATCGGAAGCCGCGCCGTCCGGATAGTCCTGCAGATGCTTGCCGGCCGAGTCATAGGCCTTGATCGCCGCGGGGCTCGGGCCCAACGGTGTCTCGTTGGACGAGAGCTTGAACACCTTGGCGACGCCCGGCGCCGAGCTCTTGCCCGGCACATAGGCGTCGATGGCAAGCACGCCCGCGCGGGGCTGGGGTCGGTTGGCAGTCATCACTCGGACCTTGGTGGCTTCAGGGCTTTTCGGAGGGCACCGTATAGCGGGTCGCGTGGCTCCCGACGAGGGCCGTCGAGCGCACCGAGGCATGAGCCTTAACAAGGGCTGCCGTGACCTCCGCAAGCTTGCGGCCATGGGGCACCGAGACCAGCAGCGCGGCCCCGTCGAAGGCCACGTCCGGCACCGCGATGATCTCGGCGATCGAGGCCGCGGCCGCCGCTGCCGAGGCGCTCCAGCCCGACACCCGCACGCTCCAGGTCTCGACTTCGGTGACCATGGCGTCGGCGGCCGCCCGCGACACCACGAACACATTCAGCGGGGCCGGGTGGTCGGGCCGGTCGATGAACGGCAGCCGCGCGATGATCTTCGGCGCGCTCTTGAACTCCAGCGCGGTCCACCAGGCGCCGCCGCGGCTGGTCGCAAAGGCCGGCACCAGAGCGAGGTCGCCCTTGGATTCGGACACCGCCTCGACCGCATTGGCGGCGCCGACATGGGGCACGAACGGCACCGTGAAGCCGAAATGAAACCGCGCGCTGTCGCGCATCATGGCATCGCCGGCCGAGAGATCGGCATGCACCGCGAACGGCGCCTGCACATGCGTAAAGGTCGCGATGATGACGCGCCAGATGCTCTCGGCGGTATCGATGGGCAGGATGCCATGGTGGCGCTGCACCAGCCGCCGCATCATGTCGGCCTCGCGGGCGGGCCGGAAGGCCGAGCCGGATTCCTGGGTGCCCTTCACCGAGATCAGACGATCGATGATGTCGCCGCGCTCCATCAGGAGGCGGTGCATGGTCTCATCGATGCGGTCGATCTCCTTGCGGAGTTCAGCGAGGTTGGGCGCGTCTTTGGGCTTGTTTGCCATGATGAATCCAGCCCCATTGATAGGTGGGCCAAGCCGCTAAATCAAAGAAAACATTGACATAAGCGCTCCCCGATCACTACCTAGCCCGAGCATGGCGGGTCTTTGCCGCCTGACAGCGGGACTCCGCCGGAACGCCAGATGGCCAGTGTCGATACAGCGCCTGACGTGAGCGTGCGCGGCCGCGAAGCCGACGCGCCGCGCAATTCGCTGGTCGCGCGCATCACGCGGCCGCTCAAGCTCGACGCCGGCGTGGAGCTCACGCCGTTCCAGATCGCCTACCAGACCCACGGCACGCTCAATGCCGACCGCACCAACGCGGTGCTGGTCTGCCACGCGCTGACCGGCGACCATCACGTCGCAAGCCCCAATCCGGTGACCGGCAAGCCCGGCTGGTGGGAGACCATGGTCGGCCCCGGCAAGCCGATCGACACCGAGCGCTATTTCGTCATCTGCCCGAACGTCATCGGCAGCTGCATGGGCTCGACCGGCCCGGCTTCGACCAATCCGAAGACCGGCCAGCCCTGGGGGCTGGAGTTTCCGGTCATCACCATCCGCGACATGGTGCGGGCGCAGGCCCTGCTGCTCGACGAGCTCGGCATCGACACGCTGTTTGCGGTGGCGGGCGGCTCGATGGGCGGCATGCAGGTGCTGCAGTGGGCGGCGAGCTATCCGAAGCGCGTGTTCGCGGCGCTGCCGATCGCCTGCGCGACGCGGCACTCGGCGCAGAACATCGCGTTCCACGAGGTCGGCCGCCAGGCCGTGATGGCCGATCCGGAATGGAAGCACGGCCGTTATTTCGTCGAAGGCACGAGCCCGCGCCGCGGCCTCGCGGTGGCGCGCATGGGCGCGCACATCACATATCTTTCGGACGCGGCGTTGCACCGGAAGTTCGGCCGCAAGTTCCAGGATCGCGAGAATCCGACGTTCTCGTTCGATGCCGACTTCGAGGTCGAATCCTATCTGCGTCACCAGGGCAGCTCGTTCGTCGAGCGCTTCGACGCCAACTCGTATCTCTATCTGACGCGCGCCATGGACTATTTCGATCTCGCGGCCGACTGCAACGGCGTGGTCGCCAATGCCTTCAAGGGCGCCGAGACGCGGTTCTGCGTGGTCTCGTTCACGTCCGACTGGCTGTTCCCGACCTCGGAATCCCGCGCCATCGTGCATGCGCTGAACGCCTCCGGCGGCCGCGTCTCGTTCGCCGAGATCGTCACCGACAAGGGCCACGACGCCTTCCTGCTCGAGGAGCCCGAGCTGTTTGCGATCGTGCGCGGCTTCCTCGACGGCGCCGCCAAGGCGCGCGGCTTGAAGAACGGCTCGTGAGCATGCTGTCCCGTCTCAAGCGCGATCTCACCATGGCGGACACCGCGCGCGCGGCAGGCGGCGCGCGTGTCGACCTGCTGCTGGTTTCGGAAATGGTCGCGCCCGGCGCCAAGGTGCTCGACATCGGCGCCGGCGACGGCGAGCTTCTCCGCATTCTCGGCGAGAGCCGCGGCGTCGACGGCCGCGGCATCGAGCTGTCGCGCGAGGGCGTGAACGAGTGCGTCGCCAAAGGGCTCGCGGTGATCCAGGGCGACGCCGACACCGACCTGGCCGACTATCCGAACGATGCGTTCGACTACGTCATCCTGTCACAGACGCTGCAGGCGACGCGCCAGCCGCGCGTCGTGCTGGAGCACATGCTGCGGATCGCCCGCCACGCCATCGTGTCGTTCCCGAATTTCGGCCACTGGAAGATCCGCAGCCAGGTCGCGCTCGGCGGCCATATGCCGCGCACCGACAACCTGCCTTATGCGTGGTGGGATTCGCCGAACATCCACTTCTGCACCATCAAGGACTTCCGCGATCTCTGCGAGGTCACCGGCGCCAAGATGGAGCGCGCCTTGGCGCTCGACGCCTGGGGCCGGCCGCTGCGCTTCAACGCGCCGTGGTGGTTCTGGAACCTGTTCGGTGAGCAGGCGGTATTTCTTTTGAGCCGCCGTGGATAGATTGCGGCTGAAAAGCGCTCATCGCTGCCATCACAATTTATGACCAAGCGCAACAATGGCTTAGCGCAGTTCCGTTTTCACATTTGCGCCGCGTTAGATTCCATTTCCGCCGCGATCTGATCATCCTCACGCCATCCCGGTCCCCGATTGCGCGTCCTCTGATGCGTCGCAGCATCGCTGGGGGCGTAATCCAAACGGGGACTCCAAGAATGAGAATAGGACCAACCACGGCAATGCTCGTGCTGGCATCCATCACTGCGCTCACCGTATCGGCGCACGCCGATACGCCGGAACAGCAGGTTTTCGGGATGGGCAGCTATGCACCGAGCACGCCGCGCGTTGAAATGAATGTCGAGGGTCGCGGGCGTCGTCACGTCGGACGCCGTGCGCGTCGTGAAGTCGGGCACCGTGTGGCGCGCGAGCGGATGCGGAACGTCCGTCATCACGAGCATGCCGAGCGTGAACGCGTTGAACGTCGGCACGCCGAGCATCACCGCGGCCGGCGCATGATTCGCGCTGTGGCTGTTCATGAGGACGGCGCGAAGGTCGCAAGCTTTGAATCGACCGGCTCCGTGAGCAGCAACTCGATTGGCTTCGGGAGCAGCTCGCTTGTCGCCGAGGCGCGCCGCTGGCTCGGCACCAATCCGACCAGCCGCAGAACCCTGTGGTGCGCGCGCTTCATGAACTTCGTGCTCAAGCGCGTCGGCCTGTCGGGCACGTCGTCCGATATGGCCAACTCGTTTGCGTCCTACGGCCACCGCCTGTCGGGGCCGAAGGTCGGCGCCATCGCGGTCATGCACCGCGGGCGGGGCGGCGGCCATGTCGGCGTGGTGTCGGGCTTCGACCGGCGCGGCAACCCGATCATCATCTCGGGCAATTACGGTCACCGGGTCGCCGAGGCGACCTACACGCGGGGCCGGATCTACGCCTACGTCGCGCCCGGCAGGTGACTCATTGCGGTTCGCCGGTCCGGACAATCTGGACCGGCGAACCGCGATCGTTCGCGCAAATGCCACCGCCCAACCGCTGCGAATTGCTTAAGACCGGCACTCTTTCCCGCAAATTTCCGCAAATCGCTGGGAAGGCGGGCCGGGCTGTGCTCGAACGAAGCGGCGGTGCTTTGGCATTCACGCCAGTGAGCGTGCCCGATCGGCCTTGATCCGATCATTGAAGCGCCAGGCAAGTCTCGAAATTTGCGTGTTGTGACGCTGTCGGCGGGGCGCGGGGATGCGTTCCGAAAAAAGGGGAACTTCTGGAAGATGAAAATCAGACTGGCTGTGGGATTGCTCGTGCTGGCATCCACCATCGCGAGTGTCTCGCAGGCGTCGGCAGACGTCCGCCGGACACAAGCCACCAGGCAGGAGGCCCATGCCTTGCGCCGGCCGCTGCCCGGGCGGCTGCAGACGCCGCAGTTCGCCAACCCGCGCTTCGTCAAGCAAGGCGAGCGGCGCGCTGAGGCGCGCCATGTGCTGCTCCGTGAACGTGAGCGGACCCGCCAGCGCCGGACCGTCGATGCCGAGGATCGTCCGAGCGGCCTGCCTGGACGCCCGCTGATGGTTCACAACGACGGCAATGACCCGGGCATCGATCTCGTGACCGACAACACGCCCGGCTCGCGCATTGTCGCCGAGGCGCGCCGCTGGATCGGGACCAATCCCACGACCCGGGCGACACTCTGGTGTGCCCGCTTCATGAACTTCGTGCTTGCACGCCTGGGCCTGCCTGGGACCGAGTCAGACTTGGCCAAGTCGTTTGCGTCCTACGGCAAGCCGCTGGAAAAACCCAAGGTCGGAGCCATCGCGGTGATGAATCGCAAGGGCGGCGGCCATGTCGGCGTCGTGAGCGGATTCGACAAGGATGGCGATCCGATCATCATTTCGGGCAATCACAGCCGCCGCGTCGCAGAGGCGGTCTATGCGCGCAGCCGCGTCGTGACCTACGTGTCTCCAGACCTCTAGGTCGCTGGTAGGGCATTTGGGCAGGAACCTGGGCCCGCTGTGGTGCGTTCGCGGGCATGGACCAGCGGACCGCCACGGTTCACGAACAAGGCGTGGTCGAGACGGACATTCCGGCCCGTCTCGATCGCCTGCCGTGGAGCCGGTTTCACACGCTGGTGGTCGCGGCGCTGGGGATCACCTGGATTCTCGACGGGCTGGAGGTCACGCTCGCGGGCTCGCTCGCAGGCGCTCTGAAAGCCAGTCCAGTTCTGCAATTCAGCAATGCGGAGGTGGGGCTCGCGGCCAGTGCGTACCTCGCTGGCGCCGTGCTCGGCGCGCTGTTCTTCGGCTGGCTCACCGACCGGCTCGGCCGCAAGAAGCTCTTCTTCATCACGCTCGCGGTTTATCTCTGCGCCACCGCGGCCACGGCCGCGTCATGGAATCTCTGGAGCTTCGCGCTGTTTCGGTTCCTCACCGGCGCGGGCATTGGCGGCGAATACGCCGCGATCAACTCGACCATCCAGGAGCTGGTGCCGGCCCGCGTGCGCGGCTGGACCGACCTCTGCATCAACGGCAGCTTCTGGCTCGGCGCGGCGCTTGGCGCCTTCGCGGCGATCGTGCTGCTCGACGGCGATCTGGTCGGTCCTGATCTCGGCTGGCGGCTGGCTTTCCTGGTCGGCGCGTTGCTGGCGCTGGTGATCTTTTTCATGCGGCTGTGGCTGCCGGAAAGCCCGCGCTGGCTGATGACCCACGGCCATGTCGGCGAGGCCGAAGAGGTGGTTCGCGGTTTCGAGCAGCGCGTGTTCGGCGGCAATCCGCCGCCGGCCCATGACCTGCCGCGCGTGAAGCTTCTCACACGCACGCACACGGCGCTTGCTGACGTGTTTGCGACCCTGGTCCACCTGCATCGGCAGCGCGCGCTGGTCGGGCTCGCGCTGATGGCCGCGCAGGCGTTCTTCTACAACGCGATCTTCTTCACCTATGCGCTGGTGCTGACCGACTTCTACGCCATCCCGTCGAGCCATGTCGGCTGGTACATCCTGCCGTTCGCGGCCGGGAACTTCCTGGGCCCGCTGCTGCTCGGCCGGCTGTTCGACGTGCTCGGGCGGCGCGCGATGATCGCCTTCACCTACATCGTCTCCGGCGTGTTGCTGGCGATCAGCGGCTGGCTGTTCCAGCAGGGTGTGTTCGACGCCACGCAGCAAACCATCGCCTGGTCGGTGATCTTCTTCTTTGCGTCGGCCGCGGCCAGCTCGGCCTATCTCACCGTCAGCGAGACATTCCCGCTCGAGGTCAGGGCACTGGCGATCGCGGTGTTCTACGCCATCGGCACCGGCATCGGCGGCATCGCCGGGCCGTGGCTGTTCGGGGTGCTGATCGACACCGGCTCGCGCACGAGCCTGTTGTTCGGCTACTTGCTCGGCGCCGTGCTCATGATCGCGGCCGGGCTGATCGCCGCGCGGTTCGCGGTCCGCGCCGAGCGCCAGCCACTGGAGCAGGTCGCGCGGCCGCTGGCCTTCGTCGACTGAACAGTTGCAGCATCGGTGGTGCCATCCCTCCCCGCGAGGGCAGGGCTATCGCTTTTGGAAATGCAGGAAAACGGTGGTTCGTCGGGGCCCGGCCTCATCGAAGGCTAGGTCACACCCGTTCCCAATCCGATTCTGTTTTGTTCTCGATCCG